>JACZCU010136291.1_pt1 | contig 11912 bp, 9 predicted proteins | sample 8641851 | NCBI WGS metagenome assembly JACZCU01 (sample SAMN15324605, study PRJNA640507) | soil metagenome | isolation source: monocropping sugarcane control | place: China: Luxin town, Laibin City, Guangxi Province | collected 2019-07-25 | depth 10cm m | reverse complement strand
GGGCGACCGCAAGGGATGTCGTCTCCCCCAGAGACCGAGCGCCCCTACTATACTACGAAAGGGTCGCTCAATCCGTGCCGTATATAGTAAGGACGCGATTATGAAGTGTAACAAAAGAATGCGGATAGCGGAACAGCCACTGGAGGCCGATTATTCCCTCATTACCTGTCCCCGGACAGGGTGGGGTGCCCGGAGAGGGGGCGGCGGTGGGCGCGATTATTCCCTCATTACCTGTCCCCCTATTACCTGTCCCCGCAGAGGGTGCGGCCCCTACGGTTGAGTTTGTTATGCTTCATTATCGCGTCCCTACATTGGTCCTGTTTGCGCTCCTAGGGGTTATTCCCATTCGACGATGGGCCGGATTTCAATGGAACCGTGTTTGGCTCCTGGAATTTTGGCGGCAAGCTCGATAGCTTCATCAAGGTTAGCACATTGTAACATATAGAAGCCGCCGAGTTGCTCTTTGGTTTCGGCGAATGGGCCATCAGTGCTGATGATCTTCCCATCGCGTACGCGCAGGGTGGTGGCCGAACTGGTGGGGTGGAGCGCCTCCCCAGCAAGGAATGCTCCCCGGTTCTGTACAAGCTGAGTAAAATCGTTATAGGCGTTCATCTCTGCTTGCTGGTCCGCCGGGCTCGCTGTGGCCGCGTTAGCCTCGTTACCGTAAATTAGCATCATATAGCGCATTGTGGACTCCTTCTTTCTGCTTTGTTCATACAATATGTCGTTTCATTCAATCTAGCAACTTTTGTTGCCTTCATAAGAATGACGAATGGTCTTTAATGGATTCGACAATTTAGACAAGGAATAATTTCCCATTTTGATAATTCATTTGACCCAACAAAAGAAGTTCTTAGCTCAGGTTTCCTTCTTTGCTTGACTTCTCAGCGCCTGCGGCGCTTCATGTATGTTATAGAGCTAGGGATTGTGCGGCCTGAGGCCGCACAATCCCTAGCTCTATAACATAGGAGAGGGGGAGCCGCCGGAGGTGGCGATGAGACCTGAATAGTTACAAAGGAAGGGACGGTCGGCTGAGCCGACCGTCCCTTCTTTTTTTGTTGAGTTAGAGGGTCTATTTGTCGCGCTCGCCTATGGAGAGAGCGGCCTGGGCGGCGGCTAAGCGGGCTACGGGCACGCGGAAGGGTGAACAACTGACGTAGTCCAGCCCAACCATGTTGAAGAACTCGATGCTATCGGGGTCGCCACCATGCTCGCCACAGATACCCAGTTCCAGGTGAGCATTGGCTTTACGTCCATTCTCGGCCGCCATGCGTACCAGTTGGCCTACACCATCGCGGTCAAGGGTCTGGAAAGGATTGGTGGGCAGGATCTTGACTTTACCTTCGATACCTGGCTCGGTCAGGCCATCGACGTATTTGAGCAAGAATTTGCCTTCGGCGTCGTCGCGGCTAAAGCCAAAGGTCGTCTGCGTAAGGTCATTCGTGCCGAAGCTGAAAAAATCGGCGACGGTAGCGATCTGATCCGCGGTCAAGGCGGCGCGCGGCAGCTCGATCATCGTGCCGAATTTGTAATCGACGGCGGCACCCTCTGCGGTAATCTCCTTAGCGACTGCTTCAAGCTGGCGACGAACTTCCTTCAACTCGTTGACATGTCCGACCAGGGGGATCATGATCTTGGGCTGAAGCTTCGTGCCTGAGCTGGCCACTTCACGCGCAGCTTCGAGAATTGCACGCGTCTGCATGACATTGATCTCAGGGAAGAGCAAGCCCAGGCGACAGCCGCGCAGGCCCAACATGGGGTTCATTTCGCGCATGGCCCCTACCGCCTCTAACAACTCGCGCTTCTCCTTGAGTTCCTGCTCGTGACCACCTGCGGTTTCCAGGCGCGTGACCTCGACCAGCAGTTCTTCATAGGAGGGCAAGAACTCATGCAATGGCGGGTCGATCAAGCGGATGACCACGGGATAGCCTTCGCCTGTTCTGGGATTTCTCATGGCCTCGAAGATGCCTTTGAAATCTTCACGCTGGAAGGGGAGGAGATGGTCGAGGGCGGCCTGGCGCTCCTCTTTGGTCTTGGCGAGAATCATCTTCTGCACGATGGGCAGACGCTCCTGCTCCATGAACATATGCTCGGTGCGGCAGAGGCCGATGCCTTCGGCACCAAAGGTGATCGCGCGGCGGGCGTCACGAGGATAGTCAGCGTTGGCCCATACGCCAAGGCGGCGATACCGGTCGGCCCAGCTCAGCAATTGCTCCAGTTCGGTTTCCTTCTCAAAGTCGGGCTCAACGGTCGCAATGATACCGGCGAAAACTTCGCCTGTCGCACCGTCGATGGAGATATCGTCGCCTTCACGCAGCACAAAATCGGAATCTACGACACGGAAAAGATGCTCCTCTTCGTTCACGCGAATACCTTCACAGCCGGCAACGCAGGGAAGTCCCAGGCCACGTGCCACAACAGCGGCATGGCTTGTCGCGCCACCACGGGCGGTGAGAATGCCCTTAGCAACCAGCATGCCATGGACATCGTCGGGGCTGGTCTCGGGGCGAACAAGTACGACAGGGGTACCAGCTTTGCCCAATTCTTCGGCCCGGTCAGCATCGAAGACGGCTTTACCACTGGCCGCACCTGGAGAAGCATTTAAGCCTTTGGCAAGGAGACGGCCCTCTTGCTCGGCCTGTTTTTTCTTGGCCTCGTCAAAGCGAGGCAGCAGCAATTGATAGACCTGTGTGGTATCGGCGCGCTTGACCGCCTCCTGCTCTGTAATCAGGCCCTCGGCGACCATATCTACGAGTACTTTGACGCCGGCCTGAGCGCTGCGCTTACCCGAGCGCGTCTGGAGCATGTAGAGGTGGCCTTTTTCAACCGTGAATTCCAGGTCTTGCATATCACGATAGTGCTGTTCGAGGCGATGGGCTATTTCCTGGAACTGCTGGTACACATGCGGCAGGTCCTCTTGCAGGCGGTTAATCTTGGAGGGAGTACGAATACCGGCCACAACATCCTCACCCTGGGCATTGAGCAGGTATTCACCATAGAGCTTTTTCTCACCTGTACCGGGGTCGCGGGTGAAGGCTACGCCTGTACCGCTATCATTGCCCATATTACCAAAGACCATACTCTGGACGTTGACGGCTGTACCGAGGGAGTGGGAGATTTTATTGAAGTTGCGATAGTCGATGGCGCGTTTATTATTCCACGATGAAAAGACGGCTTCGATGGCCTTCTGTAGCTGTTGATAGACATCCGTGGGGAAAGGTTGGCCAGACTGGCGCTCGGCGATCTGCTTAAAGTCAACGACCAGCTTTTTGAGGTCGGCGGCAGGGATTTCAGCATCGCTTTTTACGCCTGCGCGCTCTTTGTACTGCTCGAGAACGTGTTCAAAGTCTCTAGGGTCTGTGTCCAGGACAATTTTGCTGAACATCTGGATGAAGCGGCGGTAGGCATCGTAGGCGAAACGCTCATCGCCAGTCAGAGCTACGAGGCCCTGAACGGTCTCGTCGTTGATACCGAGATTGAGGACGGTATCCATCATGCCCGGCATCGAGAATTTAGCACCCGAACGCACTGAGACGAGCAAAGGATTATCTTTTTGCCCGAAGTGTTTCCCTGTTTGCTGTTCAACGATCTTCAAGGCCGCCACAGCCTGGTCCCACATGCCCTGAGGGAAATGTTTACCAGCATCATAATAGGCATTACAGGCCTCTGTCGTAATGGTGAAACCTGGAGGAACCGGTAGGCCAGCATTCGTCATCTCAGCTACACCTGCGCCTTTACCGCCAAGCAGTTCGCGCATAGAGGCGTTGCCTTCACTAAAGAGATAGACCCATTTACGCGGTGACTTTTTCACCGCGGCTTCTAGTTCCGAGTGTGTAATTTGTTGTGTCAAAATATCCTCCCAAACATGCTCCCGTTACATATGGCCTTACGCATTCAATACGATGCCTCTAGCCCAACGCAATACATGGCGAGCACTCTGTACATAAGTTGCCGCTTGTTCGGCACTAATTACTTCATCAGCCTCTTCCGGTGGAGTATCAACATAAAAAGCTTCGGGATGAAATGGAGTTAAGGTCGCCATCTCATCTTGAATCTCGGCCGGTGCGCCTACGGCTGCACCAAGTGCGCCTAGATCATGATCATACATGGACCTGCGGCCAAAACGCAGAAGGCTGACGGCCTGCGCGGCCTTTTCCGCTGCCTGGTTACAAAAATCGGCACAGGCAAAGTGCCGTCCCAGACTCAACTCTAGACTTGCGGTTGCCATGTCCTGCGCGGCCTCAGCAAATAATCCTAGTGCCCCTTGAATATCGCCGCCCTTACCCGGGCTATCTTCATAAGATGCCCCCATACCGTCGTCTTCTTCGTCGCCAACTTCACGAGGACGTGACAAGCCAGATGCAGGTGCATCCGCATCCGTGCGTGGGTCGAAACTGACTCCCTGGGTAAGCAATCTTTCCAATTCATCTGGATCGTCGCCATCAAAGTTCGCCGAATTGCCTGAATATTTTTGTGACATGGTATATGATCCTTGCTTAGGTAGCCGGGAACGTCCCTATCCCACATTTGTTCATTGAGTACACTTCATTGTACGCTTTCTAATGCTTGCGCTGTGTGCAGATACTCTGCTTATATTATTCCTACCAGTGAGTTGTGTCAATGTTTGTAGAAGATTTAGAACATTTATGAAGAGCGATCTAAAGGGAAAAGGGCGCTGGTAGAGGATGATCGCAGGCGTGGAGGGCGATCTCAAAATGTTTGAAACCCATGTTCAATTGTGATGAAGGAGCTCTGCGAGCTCCTTCATCACAATTGAACATGGGTTTTGTTCTGAGTTGCTATATGGATAGTCAGGTTATAGGTCACGGTGTTGGAAACGAAGCGCGGCAAGAGCGGGTAAAGCAATACAATAGAGTGCGGCCCAGACAAGGAGCGCTGGTGCCAGCGGCTGCCCGGAGGTAAAGGGTGTGTTGAAGCCGCCTATGCCCAGAGTGACAAAGTCTGCCGCCGGGGGTAACAGGTAGAACGAGGCGCCGTGCCAGAGGGCATCAGTTGGGATGACCAGGTTGATGACAGTGGAGATATTTTGTGCCGTTGGCAGGGATGAGGGATTGACGAATTGTACGATAAACTGGACAATACTGGCGGTCGGCGCGCCAATGAACAGCATCAATGCAATCGCCCCGTTTACAATAGTGGGCACAGCCGAGCTGCCCAGCGTGGTGATCCCCAGTAGGGCCAGCATAGCCAACTCGAGTATGCCCAGCGCAGAGAGTGCCTCTGCGGGCCAGTAACCGGTCTGCCAGTAAATCACTGCGAGAAACGAGAGAAACATCAGCGCTGTATAGATGCACACAATAAGCGCGTACCCCAGCCATTTCCCTAAGACGATTTCGATGCGGGTCAACGGCTTGGGGACGATTACGGCAAAAGTGCCAGCATCGACTTCTCCGGAGATCATGTTGGCGGTGAACACGATGGTCAGCGTGCTGCTGAGCAGGTAGAGCATCCATATCACCAGCACGGTAATGACGACGCCTCCACCAAGTAAATAGAGATGGGCGTCGGTGCCACTGTTATTACCGGCCAGCGCATCATTGACGACGATATTGAGCAGGATTGTGAATGCTGCCAGGATCAACATGCTTAATATGATCACTGCCAGGAAGAGCCGCCGACGGATAGCTTCCAGCAGGGTAAAGCGGGTGATTAATAACAATCCCATTCCAGGCTCCTCCCGATAGCATTATGATTGATAGGACTCAACAGGGGTACGGCGACGCGAAGCATCGATCGTGCGCAAGAAGAGTTGTTCCAGCGAGCGATGATGGGGCGCTAAACTGTACAGGCGCGAGCCGCATGCATGAACAACCTCAGCGATATCTGCTGCCTGCTCATCATGCTGTACTTCAATATAGAGCTGGCAGGGATCATCCTCATCCTGCCGAACTGCCAGGGCTATGGAACCGAGCCGGTGGAGCAGCTCTTTATTTACAGGGTTGACGCGTATCGCGAAGACGGGGGACTCATCAAACAGCGATTGAGGAGCACCGACTTTCAGGATGCGTCCTTCGTTGATGATGGCTACGCGATCACAAAGCGCTTCTACGTCGGCGAGCTGGTGTGAATTGAGGAAGATGCTCATACCCTCGGACTTTAACTGACGGAGGAGCTCGCGCATATCGCGCTGGCCAACAGGATCGAGCCCGGATACAAGCTCGTCGAGCAGAACCAGGTCGGGCCTGTTGAGGATGGCCTGCGCCAGTCCTATGCGCTGCATCATGCCTTTTGAGAAGGTTCCTAGCTTCTGGTTTTCGCGCCCGGCCAGCCCCACCAATGCCAGGACTTCGTGGCAGCGCTTTTCCAGTAGCATGCCGCGCATACCATAGAGCCGGCCGTGAAACTCCAGGAATTCTTTAGCGTGTAACCAGCGGTGGAAGGTGGGGAGTTCTGGTAAGTAGCCAAGGTGCCGCCGCATTGCAAGGTTGCTGACCGGCTGGCCGAGGATACGTACCACACCCTTCGTGGGGGCAACGAGCCCGGTAAGGATCTTCACGACGGTACTTTTGCCAGCGCCGTTTGGTCCCAAAAAGCCAAAGGCTTCGCCCCGATACATGACGAAACTGACATCGTCTACCGCCACGAGACTGTGGTAGACCTTACGCAAGCCCTCTACTTCTATGGCAGGCTCTTTATACTTATGCGCCATAAATGGCTTCACCTCATAAGCGAGGTCGAGCCATACCCGACCTCGCGTATTTTTCGCTCGCAGAAAATTTCCAGCGCGATTGCTCAGTGGAGCGAATTGGCGCTGTCCAGAAGTTGCGCGCTGTCGCTCGTAGCGCCCGCAACTACATATATGATACCACGAGTTTGCCAGATGACTGCGCCCAGCGACAAGGAGGAATCTACCATCAGCACTCCTGGCGCTCCATGTGTCCTCACCTGCTGCGCCCGGATTTGCGGTGGGATGGGCAAAGGCACCACACCGCTATTGAGATTGACGTCCTGAAGCAGGAGACGCACCTCCGGTGACAGTTTGGGCAAGGAGAGCACAAAATCACGCAGATCCTTTAAGGAAGCCTTTGCGGTTGCCTGGATTACCGGGCTGGGAATTTCGGCGATATAGAACGGTTTGCCACCGCTGCATCCTGGAGAAGCTTTATTCGAAGATGACGTGGAAGTGCTCTGATCCTGCTGCTGGCACTGGTTGCCATAGTTGATGATGACACCTGGCATGCTTGTGATCGTGTAAGTCGCCCCATCCAGTTGCGATGGTATGGAGACGTTGTTCTGTCCGGTTCGTGCAAGATAGGCTCGTGCTTTGGCAGTATTAAAGGTGAATGTGCCGGATACACTATCAATCAGGGTGAACTGTACCGCGTGCCCTATCCCTGGCGGCAAGTGAGCGGGTAGTAAGAGCTTGAAGCTCAGGGACTTTTCTACCTGCGCCTGCGTTGGATGCTGTATGTCGCTCAGGTTACCGGAGTTGATGCTCACATCCCCGAAGCTCTGCAGGTCCTCGCCGATACCATAGCGGAAATTCTGCGGATTGACGGAGACTGGTTGGAACTGCTGTACGCTAAAGAGCGCAAGGAACTGGCTCGCGATGACACTCGCGTTTGGCAGCGCTAACAGGGCGACCAGGGCCGCGGCGACGGCTGCAACCAACCAGCGCCTTTTATGCCGGGGCTTCCTTGCCTGGAAGAGAAGGATTTTGCCTGGTGCAGCAGAGGATACTACTGCATGGCTTTCCTCGTGCCGGTTTTGTGCGTCGAGCGAGGCCTGTAGTGCTGAGAGCGCAAGCTTTGTATCCGGTATCTCATGCGGAGAGGGTCCCAATAGAGTGAGTACATCATACATTTCCTGGCTGGCAGTGTGCATACAGCGTTCATCGGCTGCGCAGTCCGGGCACGCGGCGAGATGAGCCTTGATTCGCTCCGTCTCCCTGGGAGTTAACTCCTCGTCTCGCAGGCTGACTAGTAGGCCCACGTCCAAACACGGGTCAGTATGCTTTTGTGGCTGTAGCTCGTTCATGATACCTCCTGCGAAATTCGCGTTCAGCGCGTGCCAATAATGAGCCGACAGAGGCGGGTGCAACGCCTGTTGCTTGCGCTATTTCCGCGTAACTCAAACCGATGCTGCGAAGTAAAATGTATGTTTGCTGCCGTTCGGGCAGCTCGGCCAAAACAGATCGGATGAAAGCTGCTTGCTCATGAGCGATTGCATGCTGCTCAGGATCAAGCTGCTCAGCGTCTTCCGATGCGGGCTGCCGTGTACTGTTGCCGGCCTTCTCCTCGTGAAATATGCGGCGTTGCCGTGCACGCAGCGCATTCAAACCGAGATTCGTGGCGACGCGGCAAAGCCATGCCCGCCGTTCTGCTTCGCCTATGGCTTGAGGTGGTGTGCGATAGAAGCGCAAGAATACCTCTTGAGCGATATCATCCGCTTCGTCGCGCTGCCCGGTACAGCGGTAGGCAAGCTGGTAGACCAGGGGATAGTAGCGCGTAAAAGCGGCTTCGAACGACTCTTCGTCAGTTGAAGTGACGAGAGGCTTGTTCCTTAGGTCCGACGACATGCCATCCTTTCCCTTCATCGCGCTTGAAACGTTTTTCTATCAAGTATTTGCTGTATCATGCATGACAATTATAAGACACCACTCAACACAAGTTTGTGACATTACTCACAGTGAGTGGTCGGATAAAAATGGGAGTTCTCATTTCCTCTCGCCTGTGCTATGCACTTTCCTTTGGCTTCCGACAACTCGCCACTAAGACGGTAGGGACCTCCTCCCATACAGGTCTGTTTAAGTGCGACAGAGATGGTGAATCGGCAATGGCGGAAGCTCCGCCCAGTTCGCTCAGGCGCACGAGTTGGAGCCCAGCATCTGTGAGCGTGTTGACGTAGGTCGAGAGCGTCCGGTGATACGCGCCAACTTTGCCTGGAGGCCCTGTTCGGGTATCTGAGCGCCAATAACCTTCCACAAAATATCTGCGAATGGTCCGTACCGCTCCCTCTAGAGTCTCCATCTCTCCTGACTGCGAGGTATGAAAGCAGGGGTGGAGAATGGAAAAGACAAACCATCCGCCGGGCCGAAGAATGCGTGCAACGCTGTGGAGTGTCGGGGCCAAGTCTGGGATATCCATCAACGCCAGAAAACACACGACGCCATCGAACAGGCCAAGTACCTGGTCGTCGAGGTTCCGGGCGTCGGCTTGCACATACTCGACCCCGCGTGGGTCGGTTTCCTCATGGCGGCGTGCGATCGCGAGTAACTTCGCTGAGAGATCAATGCCGACGACGTGCGCGCCCCGGTCGGCCAAATGGCGCGCTACTCTGCCTTGACCGCAGGCGAGATCACAGATGCGCTGTCCAGCGACCTCACCTATGAGCGCTTCTACCGCAGGAAAGAAAGGATCTTCTCTCATCGAGTGTGTACCAATCCACTGATTATACCACTCGGCAATGTCGTCATATGTCTTCATGCGTATCGTCTGCCTTCCTGGTTCTGGTGTGCTCGCGTTCGTCACAGGCTCTAGCATACCACATTCGCTACCACCTTTGGTGGGAATGCACCAGGAAGCCGCCGGACGGTATACGATCCACGAAAAAGTCGATCTCCAACAGGGGGAGGGGAACTTATCTGCGTGTATAGTCGTCTTTTCAGTAGAATATTTATTTATTTGGGGATACGTGCATCTTGAGGGATGAAACATAGATAGATTGGCAAAGAGGTTTTCCCGGGAGGAATGACATGAAGACGCAAGACACTATACATGAGCAGAAGACTTCAGCAATGCCGAAACGAGCAAAAGGTATCACACGCGTCGCGACCCTGGGAGCTATTTTCGTGACGCTGCTTATCATCGTTGCCAGCGCGGTAGTATTCGCGCAACTGAGCCAGTATCATAAGAACCAGTCCGCGCCGCTACCGACTGGCAAATGGGTACAGGTGCTCAATGGGTATAGCCTATCGCCTCCGGTGGCCGCGACGAGCAGACCTTCAACCCTCTATGCATGTGCTACCTCGGGACAGAATAAATTGACTACAACTGGCAGCGCCGCTTCCTATACATTACTACGTAGTACGGATTTTGGCGAGCACTGGCAGGATGTTGGCAGCAAGGCGGGGTTAGGCATCAGTTGCCAGATAGCCGTCAATCCTGGCGATAGCAATGAATTGTATGTTGTAAGCATGCCTGGTCAAGGCCAGGCGGCGAGCGTTTTGAAACACAGTACAGATGGTGGGCAAACATGGGAAACGCAGCATCCCGGGTTCAAGCCAACAACAGGCATCCAATCTCCACCGGCATGGAATGTCCAGGAACTGAGTATGGTAGGCAGCTCTCTATTTGGCATGCAATGGATGCCACCCGGCAGCGCACAGGCCATAGAGCAGGAGCCAGTACCACGCAACTTTATGCAAACGAATCGCCTAGTGACAAGTGGTGATGGTGGTCATACGTGGACAGTGCTCGACCAGCAGCTTAGCCCGTTGGGGCAGAGCGTGATCAGCTACGTGGTTGATCCCATACACAGTGGTAGTATCTATGAACTGGTGGGCAGACCCTGGCTTCCCATACAACCGGGCAATCGGAGTGTAGAGCCAAATGATGTCCCTCCCTTTGGCAGCACCGCTGACTTGTATAAAACAAGCGATAACGGAGCGCACTGGCATCTCCTGCTGCAGCACCTGCCCTTTGTGACACATGTTTACCTGGCCGACAGCAATCCCCAATTGCTGTACGTAGGCAGCCAATGGCGACCAATGCCGTATATAGTCGGGGCACCTAGCTCAGACAACAGCTATGCGGCTGCCATAGGTCTCTTCCACCTGCAGGTGAGCAGCGATGGTGGTGCGAGTTGGAGTAAGGTACCGGACCTGTCACCACCAGCGTATGTACAGGCGTGGTTTGTGGCCCCTGGTGGAAAGGTCTACGTCGACATCGGTACGGGCAGTTCGTACAATGGCACAGGTGGTGGGCAAGCAACAGCAGTAGCTGGGACACCTGGAACGGTAGCACCAGCAACGCCGCGTACAATGGCACCTTATACAACAGGTAAGCCGGAGGTGATTTACCAGCCAGCTTTGACACCGCCTCCATCCGGGAAGAGTACACCCGGGTCCATACAGAGCTATGATCCCATCAACAAGGGCTGGCGAACCGTAGCTGCACTGCCAGGTTACGGCATGCTGCTTAATGTGACGACCGGCAATGCCAGCAGTGATGTGCTGTGGTTCATGGAATTAACGAATGGGCACTACACCCTGTATCGCTACGTGGCCTAGTACTGCTTTGTTAGTTTCGATTTGGTGACAAACCGAATAACGAACGAGCGCAGTTCATGTTTTTGCGCTGGGGGCGATGCGCGCGAGGGAGGTGGCAGAGAGAGGGGGAGATGGCAGAGGCAAGCTCTGCCACTACTAACCGCGGGGACAGTGCTGCGCTCGTCCGGAAACAGGTCGGGCTTTTCACTGTGCAAAAAATGCACTTGTTGCCAGGTTACCTGTAAATGCAACACTTAGATGGACGAAACTGGTACAATTACCCTGGTGAATTCCCTCTTTATTAACTGAAACCATTAGTAAGAAGAAATGCTCACTTATGGGACGCAAATCATCGCAAAAGCATGTTCAGCATTCGGCACTCACTGTTGAATTATGCCCTCAATGCCAGGCATTTGTAGGCCGCAACTATCCCCAATGCCTCCACTGCCGCGAGGTTGCCGAACAACCGATCAAAGCCTCCTGGCAAGCACTCTTGCGCGTCCAAAACATTGCGCCAGGCACGCCGCGAGAGCGCGAAATAGCCACTACTATCCTCGCTGACAGCGACCACTACTGGTGGAGCGAGGTCGAGGCGGCCATGCGGCTGACAGCCTGCCCTTCCTGTAGCAGCCCCCTTGGATACGGTTCGTCAGATTGCACGGAATGCGCCAGCAGCAGCGAT
>JACZCU010058787.1_pt1 | contig 11932 bp, 10 predicted proteins | sample 8641851 | NCBI WGS metagenome assembly JACZCU01 (sample SAMN15324605, study PRJNA640507) | soil metagenome | isolation source: monocropping sugarcane control | place: China: Luxin town, Laibin City, Guangxi Province | collected 2019-07-25 | depth 10cm m | reverse complement strand
TCATGCCGTCTCCCCCGGAGACCGAGCCCCCGGAGAGGGTGCCCCAGGCAGGGTGGACGCTCATTATTACCCGTCCCCGGACGGGGTGGCGTCTCGCTGCGCTCAGGCAAGACGAAAGGCAGTGCCTACGGCAGCTCGCAAGAATTTTGTGTAGCTGCGGTCATGGCAGCCACACAAATACTTTGTCGCCGGAGGACTCTGCTGGCGAATGACAATAGAAGTGGGTTTTGGTCAAAATTGACGTTTAGACTAAACCGAACAAGTGGAAGCGTTCTGTCAGGGCTTCTTGCACATATCGCACGGCTGCTCGGAAACGAGCAAACATGTGCAGAGACACGTGGTTTTCCCGACGTGTGGCGCAGAGCCGTGAGAGCGCCGCTCGAGCAGATTGGGTCGTCACACCGAGAGGTATGCTCCTTGCCGGTGAGCCTCCTCTTTGGTATACTTCCTGGTGTTGGGAGGAATTGAAGGGTCGTTGGGAACAATGCAGACACAGGGAAGGTCCGATGTCCAGAGCACCTCTTCATGCACTGATCTGGTCCAAAGAGCAGCGCCTCTACGAGTTGTACACCCAGGGCCAGATTGAGCAACGTTTTCAACCAGCGGAGGAAGCCGCCTGGCTGGCCTGGCTCCACGGGATGTCCTCCTTTGCCTTCCACGGCGCAGGAGGCTCTCTCAATGTCTACCAGGAGCAGAGGCCACGTGGGGGAGCGTATTGGTATGCCTACCAGACCAAAGAGGGCCGCACCCGCAAGCGCTATCTCGGAAGAACGGAGACCCTCAGGCTCTCGCGGTTAGAGGAGACGGCGCAGACGCTCTTGCATAGCGAGCAGAAACCCGCGCAGGCGCTCGACCAGGGAACGCCGGTGCTCTCGGGCCGGCTCGCTCCACCACGCTTGCCAAACGCGCTGGTGGAGCGCGAGCGCTTGCTCTCGGCGCTCGATGAGGCGCTTGCCACGCCGCTGACCCTGCTCTCTGCCCCGGCAGGCTTTGGCAAAACCACGCTGCTTGCCGCCTGGGCGAGCCGGCAAAAGACGCAGGTCGCCTGGCTCTCGCTGGACGAGCTAGACAATAGCCCGCCCCGCTTCTGGGTCGCGCTGATCGCCGCCTTGCGACGCTGCCCCAGCCTGACATCGAGCTTTGGGGAAACTGTACAGGCGCTGCTCGAGTCGCCCCAGCCACCGCCGCTTTCCACCACCCTGACAGCCCTGCTCCATGAGCTGGAAAGCCGCGAGGTGCATCCTGCTCCCATCGTGCTCATTGTAGATGATTATCAGATCATCGAAGAGCCGACCATTCACGAGTCCCTGAGCCTCTTCCTGGAGCATCTGCCTGCCCACCTGCATCTGATCCTCTCCAGCCGGGTGGACCCGGACTTGCCGCTCGCGCGGCTTCGGGTGCGTGGACAACTGTCCGAGATCCGCGCGGACGAGCTGCGCTTTCGAGAGGTCGAGGCAAACCGCTATCTTGGCCAGATGCTCTCCCCCACGCTCTCAGCAGAAGAGGTGAGTCAGCTCGTGAACCGCACCGAGGGCTGGATCGCCGGCTTACAACTGGCCACCCTCACCATGCAGAAGCGTGAGGATCGTGCAGCCTTTCTCAAGGCGTTGACCGGCAGCCAGCGCTATCTGTTGGACTATGTGCAGGAGGAGATCTTGGCGCGCCTCCCTACCGGTGTGCGCGACTTTCTGCTCCACTGCGCCATCCTCTCGCGCCTGGACGCCTCCGTGTGCCAGGCGGTGACGGCCTCACCCACAAAAGCCGCCAGTCAGCGGATGCTCGTCTTCCTGGAGCGAGCCAACCTCTTCCTAGTGCCGCTCGATGAGGAGCGGCACACTTATCGCCTGCATGATCTCTTTCGCGAAGCTCTGCTGGCGACTCTGCACACCACCCAACCAGAGATGGAGCCGGTCTTGCACCGCCGGGCTGCCCGCTTTTATGAGTCAGAGGGGCAGTGGCACGAGGCCATTGCACACGCGCTTGCCGCCGCTGACTACTCCACAGCGGTGCGGCTGATGGAGCAAACGGTCGAGCAGTTCTGGCTACGTGGGGAAGCAGCGTCGATGGCGCGCTGGGTGCCGGCGCTGCCTGAGCAGACAGTGCGTGAGCACACTCCCCTGCTGCTCACGACCGCCCTCTACCTGCTCCACACCGTCGGGCAGACGACCGAGGTGCAGCGGGCCAGGGTCCATCAGGAGGTGCGGCAGCTCATGGCGCGGGTCGAGAGCACCTTGCAGCCTCAGGTGGCCGGAACCGGCCACCTGACTGCCGCCACAGGCACCGGTGCTGGCAACGTCTCTCCCCCCGAGGAAGCCCTGCTGCACCGTCGTCTGCGCCTATTACGCGCGGGCATGGGCTTGCATGAGGCGATAGCAGCCTTAGACTATGAGCGCTTGAGTGCCCTTCATCAGGAGATGCAGGAGCTTGACCAGGACGAGGAGGTCATCTGGCAAATGCTTCCGCTCTTTTGCAGCTTCATCCTCCACTACAGGGTCTGGGGAGAAGGAGCGAGGCTGGTGCCGCGGCTGCTCTCTGCCAAAGAGCAGGTAAGCCGGTCGGGAAGCCTCTTTGCGAACGCCAGAGTCAGGCAATGGTTGGCGATGGCGGCAGTGCAGGCAGGGCAGCTGCGCCTGGCCTATCAGGAGAGTCTGGCTGCCCTCGAGCTGATCGAGCAGATGGCAGGCTATGCCCTGCTCAAAGGGTACTTTGAGGCGGCCCTGGCAGAGGTGTGGTATCAGTGGAATCGGTTGGAAGAGGTGCGTGGCACACTGCAAACGGTCATTGGGGACGCCGCCACCTGGCAGCAGAGTGATTTGCTCCTGTCGGGAAACATAGCCTTGATGAAGGTCGAGCTGGCGAGTGGAGACCTGTCTGCTGTCCAGCAAGCGCTGCACGAGTTTGAACAGTTAGAAGAATATCAAGGATTTGCAGACCATTGGCGCTGGCTGTCGGCGATACGAGCGCAGTGGGGGCTGGCGCAGGGACAGCTGGGGGCAGCGTCCGACTGGGCGGTGAGCGTCGTTTTCCCAGAGGGACCATGGGAAGGCAGTTTGTATTTTGCTTTCCCGGTCGTGATCCGGGTGTATTTTGCCCAGCAGCGTTGGACGGAGGCGCTGGCGCTGCTGGAACACTGGAGTGGGCACCTGGATCGACCGGCCAATATCAGGATCACCATTACCTATCTGGCCCAGTACCTGGTGGCGCTGCACCAGGCAGGCAAGAGCGAACAAGCCCGTGTGGTCGCGGCCCGCCTCTTCGCTTTGACGGAACCGGAGGGCTATCTGCGCGTGTACCTGGATGAGGGCGAATCGATGCGAGAGGCGCTCCAGGCGCTGCTTACCTCTCACCCCCGGCAGCACGAGTTGACTCCCTCCACCACGGCCTACATCTCAAAGCTGCTGGCCGCCTTCGAACAGGAGCAGCAAAGCGCGAGCACCTCCCTGAAGGCAGCACCCACTCGTGGGCCTGCGCCCTCCCTGGCCCCGCAGCCATCTCCTGCCTTGCTCGCCCCCGGTGCCTCCCTCACACGGCGTGAGCAGGAAGTCTTGCGCCTGCTGGCTGCCGGAGTCTCCAATCAGGACATCGCCAAGGCCCTGGTGATCGAGCTGCCCACCGTCAAAAAACATGTCAGCAATCTGCTCGGCAAGCTGGGAGCCACCAGTCGCACCCAAGCGATTGCCCAGGCGCGTGCCCGCTCACTGCTCTAACTAGATTCCTCCCAACAGGTGGTCTTCCTGCCTTTCAAACCTACTCCCTTTGGCATACTTTTGACGACTGTGGAACGACTCGCGTTCTGCTATACTTTCCCCAGAGCGTTGTTCAGGATGGTTGATCTTCCATCGTTCGCCTTTGCGAGCACGGCGCTCAGAAGTGAAACGCGCAGGATGCGGAGGAGTCAGATGTACTACGCGATACGTGTCCAAGGACACCTGGACCCGTCCTGGCAAGACCGCTTTGGCGGACTCTGCATCGAGCAGCAGGAGACCGGGACGACGCTGCTCTCGGGGACGCTGCCGGATCAGGCCGCGCTGCATGGAGTGCTCCTACAGATCATCCGTCTCGGTCTGACCCTGCTCTTGCTTGAAACGAGCGAGGCGCCGAACGAGACAGGGGATGATCTCTGACAGAAGCAAAGGGAATGCAGAAGCTTTTCTGGTTGCGTGAGCACGGGCCGCAAATGGTCCTCCCGCATCCTTCGGAAAGCCGGTCACCTTTCTGCGCGCTGGTTCGTCAGAGGAGTGACGAAGCAAACACCACTGGAGTCTGGCTCAAAGAGCCGACTGCGGTAAAGTCGAGAAGGACACAAAACACGCTGTTTTACCACATGTGAAAGGTAGGTTATGACAATGGCTGATGAAAAAATTCTGATGGTGATGATGGCAGTCACCGAGATGGCGAAGGCCAAAGCGTTCTACGCGGAGCAATTGGGTTTTCAGGTCACCACAGACTACGGGCAGGGCGATCAGCACTGGGTCACTCTTGAACCCCCAGGAGGAGGCGCCTCGCTGACTCTGTCGACGATGCATGGAAATATGCGACCTGGCACGATGAGGCTCTACCTTGCGACTTCAAATATTGAAGCGGCGTACCACGAGCTCAAAGCAAAGGGCGTCAAGGTCAACGAAGTTAAGGATGACCTGTACGGCCCGGGCTCTGGCGTCAAATGGTTTGACCTCCGTGATCCCGATGGCAACGTGTGGCAGGTGGTTCAGTCCTAGTCGCCTCCGCCTCGGCGGGCGGCCATCATTCCAATGATCGCTGTGACCAACCGCTTCAACCGTCAAAGCGCTTGTACATTTCTCCGACGGGCAGAAGCAGGCCCTTCTGAGGGATCTGGATTCCGGGGTGTCTCGTTCCACTTCATCGTGCAGTCTCGCGAAGCTGTGGACGAGGTCATGGGCAACGCTGTGGCGGCTGGTGGCGGCGTCGTGAAGGAAGCAGCCGTCGCCCCGTGGGGATACTTCGGGTACTGAAGCTCCCCGGACGGCTATCTCTGGAAGGTCGCGTCCGCTTCATAAATGGAGTCAGTTCGGGATCAAGAAACCGTCGTTGGATCTTGGCCTTCCAGCCAGGCCCGCGGTGTACCTTCTCCCGAACTCACGTCCTTTACGAAAAGGTGAGTCGCACCCGAGAGCAAAAGAGAAGAAGTTTTGCCAATCCTTCTGTGTTATACTGCTCCTTTGTACAGCCAGGAGCGGAGACGCGAAGGGCCTGAACAAAGGCGTTCCGACAGCCGAAGCCAGGGAAAGCCTGGTTAAAAGATCCGGAGGGAACATATATCAGATGGTTCAAGAATATATCGAGATTCGTGGCGCCCGCGAGAACAACCTCAAGGATGTCTCGCTGAGGCTGCCCAAGCGCAAAATCACCATTTTTACCGGCGTATCTGGTTCGGGGAAGTCCTCAATGGTGTTTGACACCATTGCCAACGAAGCACAACGACTATTGTTCGAGAATTTTAGTATGTTCATTCGTAACTTGCTGCCGCGCTATCCCCAACCAGACGCCGATGCGATTGAGAATCTGAGCATGGCAGTGATTGTTGACCAGAAGCGCCTGGGCGGTGGCTCCCATTCCACGGTGGGGACCGTGACAGACATCGCGTCAGTGCTGCGCCTGCTCTTTTCGCGCATCGGCAAACCCTACGTGGGCTATGCGAATGCCTTTTCCTTCAACGATCCCCAGGGCATGTGCCTGGAATGCAATGGCCTGGGCCGTAAGATTGGCATTGACCCCGAGGTACTGATTGATACAACAAAATCGCTGAACGAGGGAGCGGTCATCGCCCCAGGACTGGCCGGCTTGGAACGAGATCTTTATGCGCGTTCTGGCTTCTTCGACAACGACAAGAAGATAGCCGATTATACACCAGAGGAACTGGACCTGCTTCTCTACAGCGAACCGCGCAAACATACGGGTCTGCCGTACAACACCTATGAGGGTCTGGTGTACAAATTCAATCGCAAGTTCATTGCGCGGGACATCCAGACGCTTTCGCCTCGTATACGGCAACAGGTCGAGCCTTTTTTGAAGCTCGGCCCCTGTCCACTTTGCAAGGGCGCCCGGCTCAATCAAGCGGCACTGAGTTGTAGGATCAATGGGTACAATATTGCCGATCTATCGGCGATGGAGGTTGATGAGCTGCTGGAAGTGGTGAAGGATCTCAAAGACCCGGCGGCGGGACCGATCGTTCGCACCCTGACCGAGCGGCTCCAGCACCTGGTGGATATTGGCCTGGAGTATCTCAGCCTGGATCGTGTAACTGACACGCTGTCCGGGGGTGAGTCACAGCGAGTCAAGATCGTCAAGAACCTCAACGGCAGCCTCGTGGATGTCATATATATCTTTGACGAGCCGAGTGTCGGACTGCACCCGCGCGATGTCCACCGCTTGAACGAGCTCCTGGAGAAGTTGCGTGACAAAGGCAATACCGTGATTGTAGTGGAGCATGACCCCGACGTTATCAAAGGGGCAGATTATCTGGTGGATATGGGGCCGCGTGCCGGGAGTGAAGGCGGTCAGGTGGTGTATGAAGGCGACTTTGCTGGCTTGCTCAAAGCTGACACGCTCACCGGCAACTACCTGTTGCACAAAAGGCCGCTCAAGGAGACATTCCGGCAGGCTACCGGTGTCTTGCCGATTGTCCACGCCACGGTCAATAACCTGAAAGATGTCAGCGTGAATATTCCCACTGGCGTGCTGACGGTCATCACTGGCGTGGCTGGTTCGGGCAAAAGCTCGTTAATCACTGAAGCCTTTCTCAGTCAGCACCAGGAGGCGGTAGTAATCGATCAAGAAGCCATAGGCACATCCAGCCGTTCTAATCCCGCGACTTATACTGGCATTATGGATGACGTGCGCAAGGCTTTTGCAACAGCCAACCATGCCGATGCCAGCCTGTTTAGTTTTAACTCAAAGGGTGCCTGTCCCAACTGTCAGGGGCTCGGTGTCACCTACACTGATCTCGGCTTCCTTGAGGGTGTCAAGCTGCCTTGTGATGTGTGCGGCGGGAAACGCTTTAAGGACGAGGTATTGGCCTACACATTGAACGGGAAATCCATTGCGGATGTGTTGAACATGACCGTTCACCAGGCACTAGCGTTTTTGCAGATGAAAGAAGTGCAGTCAAAGCTCCAGGCTTTGAGCGACGTGGGTCTGGACTACCTGACCCTCGGCCAGCCCATGAGCACCCTCTCTGGCGGAGAATGCCAGCGGATTAAACTGGCCAGCGAACTTCACAAGCAGGGCAGTATCTATGTCATGGATGAGCCAACGACCGGGCTGCACCTGTCGGATATTGGTCGCCTGCTGACCATCATGAACCGGCTGGTCGATGGTGGGAACACCGTGATTGTGATTGAGCACCATCTCGATGTGATTCGCAACGCCGACTGGATCATTGATATGGGTCCAGAAGGCGGCAATAAGGGCGGCATGGTCATCTTCGAGGGGACACCGCGAGACCTACTCGGCGCCAGGCATTCGCTAACGAGTAAGTATGTGTAACAGACCAGGTGGCCGAGCGGCGGGCAAGCGCATTGACTCCAACTTATTCACCTGTGGAGATCAAGAGATGCATGTTCAACACATGATTTAGTTGGAAGCAATGAGTCAAGAGCCGCTTTCTGTCATGCACAGAGGGTGAAATGTCATGGAAAGGAGCCTGTTTGTGTTCACTTCCCTCAAATTGAGGGTCGCTCGTAGCCCATTGCGTTCCCCGGCCTTCCTGCGATTATGGTTGGGATTAAGCATCTCGTATGTCGGAGATCAGTTTACCACCATTGCCTTGCTCTGGTTCGTCTTGCAGCTCACCGGGTCCGGGGTAGCGATCAGCCTTGTCCTGCTGTGTTTTCAACTTCCGAGCATGGTCACAGGACCGCTGCTTGGAGTGATCTTGGATCGCTGGCAGCCTCGTGTGGTGATGGGGATTGACAACTGCGCGCGTGCCCTGCTGATTAGCGTTATTCCGGTGCTCTCATGGTCAGGAATGTTGCAGCTCTGGCAGATCTCTGCTCTGGCATTGGTGGGGGTATGCTCTCTCCCGCTACTGGTGTGGGCATGCGTGTTCTTTTGCCACATCTCGTTCAGGAGGACGCACTTGAGCGGGCGAATGCCCTGGCTTCAACGAGTTTGCAGTTTGCGTCTCTGGTTGGACCTGTGCTGGCAGGCATCCTGGTCACACACGTAGGAGGGGCATACGCCTTGATGATGGACGCGGTAAGTTTCCTGCTCATGGGACTTCTCGTTTTTTCTCTCCCTGCCTGCAATGAAAACGAACTGGTTGGGTGGCTTTGCTCTCCTCCTTCGTACCAAGGAGCTGCGTTTGCTCACGAGCTTATCAGTGGTGTTCTTTTTCTCATATGGCCCTCTGGAAGCAGCGTTGCCTCTCTACAGTGACCGGATTCTCCATGCGGGTGCCCAGGGATATGGCCTGCTCTGGACAGGTTTCGGAGTGGGAGCACTGGTCGGAGCGTTCTGCACTGGTGTTGTTGCCACACACGTCCGGCCAGGAATCACGCAACCGCTGATCGCTATCCTGTGGGGAGGCTTCCTTTGCCCGCTGATGATCTTCCATTCGTTGCCCCTGGCGCTCCTGTGTCTCGCTCTGGGCGCGTGTTCCTGGGCACCGTATCTCCCGATAGAAGCTTCATTATTGCAGCGGCTTATCGAGCCCTCCAGGAGAGGGCAGGTCTTTGGGACACGTCTTGCCTTGACAACCGCTGCGGCTCCACTTGGAGCAGTGGTGGGCGGACTCCTTCTCCAATATCTCGCTCCCGACGTAGTTATTGGCCTTTCTGGTATCGCATGTGTCTTCGCCGGGGTTGGAGGATTTATTTCTCCAACGATGCGCAGCCTGAACGGGAAGACGAAAAGCGTGACCAGATGAGCAAAAGAGAGGAGTGCTCAGCTTTCTCATCCTACAGAAGCCATAGAATTTGTCAAGCCTTCTCGCGAAAAAAGTCTGGCGCGAAACAGACCAGGAAAGGACGATCCTCCTTGGCGAAAACCCCATGCCCTGCTTGTAGATGTGTTGGCGAGACGCTACTAGCTCAGCTACAGAATGGTATGCTATCATGTCTGCAGATGGCACTACCTGAAAATACAGTTCGGAATAGAAAGCGAAACGTGGGACCCCACGTCTCTCATAGCAAAGGAACTCTGCATGACAACGCCATTACCTCCTGGACAGACAATGCCTATCAACGGGATGCAGATGTATTACGTGATGCACGGACAAGGCGAGCCGCTGGTATTACTGCACGGGTTCACAGGCTCAAGCAACGATTGGGCATTGTTCTTTCATGACCTCGCTAAGGAGTACCAGTTGGTGATACCAGACCTACGCGGTCATGGTCGGTCAACCAATCCAGCGATGGAGTTCACCTTTCGGCAAGCGGCACTCGACGTGTTTGCCTTGCTCGACCACTTGCGCATCGAGCGATTCAAGGCGATAGGCATAAGCGGCGGAGGCAATACTCTGCTGCACCTGGCCACACAACAACCGAGCCGAGTCGCGGCCATGGTACTGGTAAGTGCCACCAGCTACTATCCCAAACAAGCCCGGGAGATTATGCGTCAATTCACAATTGATAGTCGAACCGACGAAGAGTGGCAATTCATGCGGCAAAGCCATGAGCATGGCGATGAGCAAATTCGAGCGTTATGGATGCAGGGAAAGGCTCTCGAGGATAGCTACGATGACATGAACTTCACGGTTCCGTACCTGTCGACTATCGCTGCCCGAACGCTGATAATATATGGCGATCGCGATCCGCTCTACCCAGTACACATCGCGGTAGAACTGTATACAGCTATTCCTCGCTCGTACCTCTGGATCATCCCAAACGGAGGGCATGTACCTATTTTCAGCGGCATGAATGAACCTTTTGTTACGGCTGTATCGCCATTTTTACGCGGGGACTGGGAACAGGAGTAGGACGTTGCCTGGGGCGAAAAGCCGTCTCGCCTGTCACAACAGCGTTTTATCAAAACTCTAATTATAATGGCTACTCAAGAAAGATTATATTATCCAGGCGGAGAGACAACAACAGGAGTGAAAATGATACAAGAGAGGTGTGCATGGGCACAAACTGGGGAGCTTGAAATCGCCTATCACGATACGGAATGGGGTGTGCCTGTCCACGATGACCGCAAGCTTTTCGAGTTTCTCGTGCTTGAGGGAATGCAGGCCGGTTTGAGCTGGTCGCTCATCCTCAAAAAGCGAGCGGGCTATGTGCAGGCGTTTGACGGATTTGATGCGAGCAAAATTGCGCGCTATAACGATTACAAGTACCAGGAGTTGTTAGCGAACCCTACGATTGTGCGCAACAAGCAGAAAATTCAAGCCGCAATTCAGAATGCCCAGGCGTTTCTCAGGGTCCAGGAGCAACATGGAAGCTTTGATGCATTTATCTGGCGATTTGTCGATGGCGAGCCCATACAGAATGCCTGGCAATTGCAACGGGAGGTTCCGGCGAAGACTCAAGAGTCGGACGCGATGAGCAAAGAGTTGAAGCGGCTGGGTTTTGCTTTTGTAGGTTCCACTATTTGTTACGCGTTCATGCAAGCTGTGGGAATGGTGAATGACCACACGATGAATTGTTTTCGCTGGGCCGAGGTGAGAAACCTTTTGATGGCACAGAATTAATTAACAAAAGGAAAATACTTATGGGAGAGATCAACGTTAAGGTAGCGGCCGTTCTCGATGCGCGTCCAGAAGATGTCTACGCCTCTATCGCCGATTATCATCACGGACACCCCAACATCGTCCCTAAAGAGAGCATTTATGATCTACGGGTCGAGCAAGGAGGCTATGGCGCAGGCACGGTTATTCGCTTCAAGGTCAAAGTATTAGGGGTAGAACAAAGCTTTTATCAACGTGTAAGCGAGCCAGAACCGGGCCGAGTACTGGTCGAGCAAGATATCGACTCGGTTCAAAACGCTATGACTACCTTTACTGTGACTCCTGTAGAGCAGAAACAGAAGTCTCATGTCGAGATTTCCACAACGATGAACACGAGTCCGGGTTTCAAGGGCTTTGTGGAACGTATCATCGTACCGCTCGTTAATCCGCGTGTATATCGCAAAGAACTCAAGCTGCTTGAGGAGTTTGCACGGAAGCGTAGAACTACTACTCAAGCGTAACGGTATGGATCGTATGAGGGTTGCGCAGGCTCTCCTCCTTTTGCCTTATCATATCCATGTGTTCCCATTTGACCCCTCTATGGGCTTCGAATATGCCCTACTTTTCTGAGCGAATGGATGGTAAAAATCCCTGCAGGGGATCGTCATCTTCTCAAAGCAACGCTACTGGTAGCGCTAGTGATCTCCGTCGCGAAGTTCCTGGAAGGAGTCTAGATTGTCATGTTGTTGATTCCCCTGCTAGTGGTGTTCATGAGCACCTGCGCGTTCGACGGAAAAACTGACAGCGGGAAGAGAGGGCAGAGCTAATTTGCCTTTTGCCTGGAAGGACACGACGTTATATGATAAGAGACAAATGGGGGTAGTAGCTGTGACTGAAGAACCATACAAATAGTTGGTACGGCTTGCTGCTCCTTTATTCTGATAACTTATAGAGATCAGAACACATTTTTAGATATGTCTGGGAGAATTACGTATGACCGATACAGCGCGCCTAGTACTAATCAGAGCTCACCTTGACCAGGGCTGGTTGGAGCGCTTGCAGCGTCTCTCGCCTGACTTGAGGATTGAGTATCATCCTCCACGCGACAACGAAACTGTTCCTGCGAGCTCGTGGTATGAGGCAGAAGTAGCCTACACCTTTGCCTGGGGCCTACCATCACCCCAACAAGCCCCTAACTTACGCTGGGTGCATCTCTACTCAGCTGGAGCCGATCCCATTCTGACACAGCCGCTCTTTACAGAGACCCCGGTCATTTTTACTACTTCCAGCGGCGTGCATGCGATCAAC
>JACZCU010200680.1_pt1 | contig 11944 bp, 13 predicted proteins | sample 8641851 | NCBI WGS metagenome assembly JACZCU01 (sample SAMN15324605, study PRJNA640507) | soil metagenome | isolation source: monocropping sugarcane control | place: China: Luxin town, Laibin City, Guangxi Province | collected 2019-07-25 | depth 10cm m | reverse complement strand
CCTGGCAGCCAGCTCCGCTGGCTGCCAGGCCCTCTCAAAATCTGCGAGGAGCAGTCGAGAAAAAAGCAAAAAAGTGACGGACACCCGCTCGTAGTGGTCGAGTTTGCCTCGACCATCTCCTATGTTATACTAAATGCTTCCAGGCAATATGTGCGGGAAGGGTCACAATGAGCGGGAGAAATGAGCAAGAGCGAAGAGAAGAATCTTTGCAGAGCCTCCTGTTGGCTGTGTTCCCCTGTACTACTATATCATATGGCTATATTACCTGCTCTATTCATGGAGCTGCAAGGTGGATGGTATAATGTGCTTTTAAATGCTATCAGTGAATAGTTGCTGAATAGGATCGCCTTGTGCTACCTGGCCTCAGATAAGAGGCGGCGTTCTGGATGGTGATTCCGCAGCTTCAATATGGAAGCATTTAGCTCTTGCAATACGAGGACTGAGAAGGTGAGCGACAAGGAGGTCTGGAACATGGCAACTGCACCAGCATATGATGCGTTGAATCCATTCCCCATGTATCGTTACATGCGCGAACCCAACCCGGTTTTCCGTGATCCTACTTCAGGAATATGGCAGGTGTTACGCTACCGCTCCCCGGTACAATTTCTAGCTCGTATTGCCATTGTTGATACGATAGTTGGAGGCCAGCAGGTCAAAGCGGGAGAATTGGTAACCGCCAACCTCGGCTCTGCCAACCGGGATGAGGCACAGTTTGTCAATCCCGAAGTCTTTGATATGCGGCGTAACCCCAATCGTCATATCGCCTTTGGTCACGGTATCCACTTCTGCCTGGGCGCTTCCCTGGCTCGCCTCGAGGCACGGGTCGCACTCTCTATTCTGCTACAACGGCTATCGGACATTCAATTAGCGAATTCAGCCCCATTGGAGCTAGTATCACGCGGGTTCTACGGTGTCAAGCACTTCCCCGTGACCTTCCGCGCCCAATAGGCAAATACCTATGGCTTTCTCTTATACTAATTCACTTTGTTAGAGTATCATTTTATCGAAAGGCGGCGTTTTGAAGTATGCAATCTCAATCCAGCACAGACTGTTTTATCTGCCGTAAGCATAGGGGAGAGCTGTTTGTTCCTGGCGGTTTCATATACAAAGATGAGTCTGTGCATGCTATGCATTTCTTTCCTGTCGAGGGACCAACCTATCTTGGATATTTGATGGTTGAGTCGAACCGCCATGTACCAGGGTTAGCAGAGCTCACAGATGCCGAAGCACAAGCAGCAGGACTAGTGGTTGCCCGCCTGAGCCGGGCATTGAAGGTTACAGAGGGCGCGGAGCATGTCTATGCATTTGTGCTAGGACATCACATTCCCCATCTACACATTCACGTTGCAGCACGTTACCCTGGCACCCCACGCGAGTATTGGGGCACGAGTATCGGCGAATGGCCTGATGGGCCACAAGGAGGAGACGAAGAGATCGCGCGCGTGAGTGAACGCTTGCGCAAGTATCTGGAACAGGAGCATTCACCCACAAAGATACCTACATAACATTACACTCCATCAGTATATGATCTCAGGAACCAACCATCGACATAATGAGCAGTTGATCCACTACGATAAGGTGTCTCAGAAAAGCCGCACTATTCTTTCCCATTTTCACAAAAATATGATACGAAACCGTTGCGTTTTGTAAAAATCTATGCTATACTCGTTCCAATTGGTAACGATACCGTTTCGTATTGAAATTTTAACAGTAATCAGATTACGAAGAAGATTCTCTCTGATGCAGGGCTACAATAGAGGAGCAAAAGGAGGCTGTTGAAGCACAATGAATGAACCTGAGCAAACGATGCGCAAGGCTGGGCGCCCGCGCAGTGCCCAGTCTCACCAGGCCATTCTGGAGGCGACGCTCGCATTATTCGCCGAAGTGGGACTCCAGGGCTTGAGCATCGAAGCGATCGCGGAGCGTGCCGGTGTCGGCAAGACAACCATCTATCGCCGCTGGTCCTCCAAAGAAGACGTGGTCAAAGATGCCCTCGACCTGTTTCGCTCCAGCAACCCTGTCCCCGACACGGGCAATATCCGCAATGACTTGCTCTACATTGCGAAGGAATCACGAGACCTCTTCAACCGCAATCCTTTGATGGGTAAGATGACCACCAAGCTGATTGCGGAGATCAAGACGAAGCCGGAAATCTATCACGCGTTTTACGAAAAACTGGTCGCCCCGCGGATACAAGAGTTTCGCCAGATAGTCGAACGCGCCCAGGAGCGTGGAGAATTGCGCCCGGACCTGGATGCGACGTTCATCCTCTATCTGATCTTCAGCTCCCTGGTGTATGGCAACATTTTCACCGCGTTGATCGATCCCTATGCGCAGCAGGTCTACGAACCGGAAGCGGCTGTCGACGCGCTTTTACAAGGGATCGGGACACACCAGCACGACCAGGCCATTGACGCGAAGACGAGGAGGAGCAGATCGGTTCGGACGAATCATCTGTTTTCCCCCAAAGGATAAAGTGGAATCAAAAGGGATCACCACCATGGTGCAGAAACCCGCGCTGTGCGCACTCGAACCCGCACAATGAATGAAAGGAAGTAGGACAGTATGGAACAGATTACATTCACCGATTTGCTCTCGCAAGAAGCAAAGCGCGATCCGGCCGCGTTCTCTGCGCGCTTACGTGAGCAGGGGCCGCTCATCCAACTCACCGGCCCTTTTGGGATGGGGGTGACCTGGATCGTGACGACCTATGACGATGCCATCGCGCTTCTGAAAGACCCGCGTTTCATCAAAGATACACAGAAAGTCTCAAAACCTTCGGACGGGCATGATACCGCCGAAGAGAGCGCATCCGTTATTCAGCGGTTCCTCACGTTTCGGCGGGATATGCTCACGGTCGATCCGCCCGATCATACCCGCCTGCGCGGACTGGTCTCCAAAGCCTTCACGCCGCGCATGATCGAGCAGCTCCGTCCGCGCATCCAGCAAATTGCGGACGAGCTGTTGGACGCCGTGCAGGCACAGGGAAGGATGGACCTCATTGCCGACTTTGCCTTCCCGCTGCCCATCACCGTCATTTCAGAAATGCTGGGGATTCCCACGAAGGATCGCCAACAATTTCGCACCTGGTCACAAACGATCGTGACTGCTCCCGTGGGGCCTCAACCGGAAGTAGCGCTTGTCGCTCTGGAGGCGTTTGTCCAGTATATCAAAACGCTCCTGGTCGGCAAGCGCGCCTATCCCGGCAGTGATCTGACGAGCGGACTGGTCCAGGCCGAGGAGCGTGGAGATACCCTCAACGAGGCCGAACTCATTTCGACCATATTCCTGCTCATCGTTGCCGGACATGAGACGACGGTCAATTTGATCGGCAACGGGATGCTGGCGCTGCTCGAGCATCCTGAGCAGATGCACCTGCTCCAGCAGGACCCCTCCTTGCTTCCCTCAGCCATCGAGGAACTGTTGCGCTATACAGCTCCGGTGACTCTCTCCACACCGCGTTGGGCGAGCGAGGACATCCCCATGCATGGCCAGGTGATCCGCAAGGGTGAGATGGTGTTTGTCTCCTTGATAGCAGCGGATACGGATCCGCAGCAGTTCCCTGATCCGGAACTGTTGGATATTACGCGCCAGGAGAATCAGCATGTGGCCTTTGGCAAGGGCATCCATTACTGCCTGGGAGCACCGCTAGCGCGCCTGGAGGGACAGGTTGCCATCGGCACCTTGCTGCAACGCCTGCCCAACCTGCGGCAGGTCCGCGAGCCCGAGCAACTAACCTGGACCCAGAGCCCCATCTTGCGCGGCCTCACAAGCCTACCGGTGACGTTCTAAGCGAAGTTCTTGAACGAGCAGGAGTTTCCCACTCCTACTCGTTCTTCTTCCGCTATAAAGTTTGCCTCTCTCATCATTATATTCAATCAGGTAGTAAGGCTTATCACTTTCTTGACTGAGAGTGAGTGGTATATAAGTGCCTTGCAAGCAAATGTGCCTGGATAGTTACAAGACGAGTGCAACTATAGCATAATTTGCTTTAAAGGTGTATAATACCGCTACCATCTAAAAGCGATTGAACGCAATCATTGTGCAAGTCGTGAATAACTCCTTCTTGTACAACTACTAATTATTTAACACAGACAAAGCAAGGCAGCAGGCAAGCACATTAAACGGATACTATGCCATCTCTTTACTGTTAGCAAGGAGGCTTCTAGTTGTGAGCCGTGTTCTACAGGTATCCGTGCCGGAGCCGGGACAGTTGGTGGACGTCCGGCGGCGGCGCTACGTGGTCATGGATATCGCGCAAAGTTCACTCCCACTTGACATTCTCACTCCTGATAATAGTCTACAGAGCCAGCACCTGGTCACACTCTCCTCGGTCGAGGATGACGCCCTGGGCGAAGAACAGAGGGCGTTGTTTTCCGAGTAAGTAGCGAGATTGAAGGGATTTTAGTATATGCAAGGTGAATGGTTGTGGACGCCAACGCCGGCGTTTCTGAGCGCACTGCGGGCATTGCCGAACAAGGAAGAACACCAGGTGCTCGAAAAGATCAAAATACTCGAGCAGGACCCATCGCCGGATGGCAAGGCGAAAATGAAGATCAAGGAATGGGATGATGTGTATCGCCTGCGCTGCGGTGATTACCGCATCCTCTATGCCTATAAAGACCCCTATGTGAGCCTGCTCAAGCTGGAACGGCGTCGTGAAGACACCTATGACGACGAAATAGCGGCTGCCTATCTTGGAGGGTACGCGCCCGACATTGACATGCGAGAGACACCCGGCCAGGTCAAACAGCCCGACCTGTTAGCGCCAGTAGGGGTAGAAAGCCAGGCGCTGGCAGAGCCGATCACACAGGAATTGCTCACTAACCTGCTCATTCCCGCCGAATATCATGCTCGCCTCTTAGCTATTCAAACGGAAGAAGAGCTGTTGAACTGTTCTGATGTGCCGCAGCAGTCTATGGAACAGCTTATCGACTGCATCTTTCCACCTTCGCTCTCTCAGATCATGCAGCAGCCCGTCTTTCTCATCGAAGACCTGGATGATCTGATACGCTATAAAGAGGGTGAACTGATCGGTTTCCTGCTCAAACTTTCGCCGGAGCAAGAACGCTACGTAAGTTGGGCGATGCGGGCGACCGGGCCGACGCAGGTCAAGGGCGGGCCGGGGACAGGCAAAAGCACGGTGGCGCTGTACCGCGTGCGTTCATTACTTGAGAAACTTCGCCGGCAGGGTGTGGCTGAGCCGCGCATCCTCTTCACTACCTATACCAATGCCCTCGTTCACTCGTCCGAGCAGTTGCTACAGCAATTGCTGGGAGAAGACGTGCGCTTCGTTGAGGTGCAAACAGCCGATAAGAAGATGTCGGATATCTTGAAACGGGCGGGCGTCCCCAAGAAAACGCCAAATGAGAGCAAGCATAACCTGCTTCACACCATATTCCACCGCTCGCTCAGGGACGCGCCATTTGAGGGAAACTTGCTGCAGCGGCAGGCACAGGAGCAGGCCATTGAACGACTGGGTTACAGTTATGTGCAGGAAGAGATACACAAAATTCTCATTGCTCGCCAGATTGCCACGTTCGACGCGTATCTTAGGGCGCGCCGTCCAGGGCGCAAAGCGCGCCTGAAGGAGATAGAGAAGCAGGCCATCTGGTGTGTGTACCAAACGTATGCGCAGCGGCTCAAAAAAGTAGGTGCTGAAACGTGGGAGCAGGCGCGTGTGCGAGCCGAGACGCTTGTCGTTCGTGATGCCGAATTCCAGGGTTATGACGCGGTGATGGTGGACGAGGCGCAGGACCTTGACCCCGCTTTGCTGCGCCTGCTGCTCCAACTCTGCAAGTCACCGAGCCGCTTCTTCATCACAGCAGATGCCAACCAGTCCATTTACGGCAGCGGCTTTAACTGGAGCGATGTGCATGAGGCGCTGAAATTTTCGGGACGCACCAGCGTACTGCGGGCGAACTACCGCTCGACACGCGAGATCGGCGAGGCCGCACAGTCCTACCTGTCTACTGGCATCCTTGATGACGAGCAGATCGAATACAAATATATGCACAACGGCCCCCTGCCTGTGATGCGCGCAGTGCAGAGCCGCGAAGAGGAAACCCAACTACTGGTGCGCTTCCTGCGCGGCGCGCCGCGCGAACTGCGTTTCAGCACCGGCTCCTGCGCTGTGCTGTGTCCTTCAAACGACAGCGGCAGGGCGCTGGCCGCGAGTCTCAGGACAGGCGGGATTGAAGCAACATTCATGGAGGGCAAGGACTTAAACCTCTCGTCGCGCGGCGTGAAGGTCATCACGCTCAATTCCGCGAAAGGGCTGGAGTTTCCCATTGTCGCGCTGGCGGGCTTCGCTGGCAGCCGTTATGCCAACCTCACCCTTGATGCGCAAGGTGAGAAGCTCGAAGAAGAGCTAGCCCGCTTGCGCCGCACAGTCTTCGTGGGCATGACGCGTGCCATGCGTGCGCTGCTGGTGATCGTACCGTCGAATACGATGTCGCCCTTGCTCTGCGGCTTCGACGCGCGCTACTGGAATCTTGAGAAGTAACGGGAAGAGAGAACACATTGTGGACACCATTCTGCTACCATCCGTCCTACCAGGTAAGCTGAACCTAGCACACAGCGAAGCGAGCCAGGCCACCGAAAACAGCAAAGTGGTAATACTTGGCGTGGGCGAGGAAACCCAGAAGGAACGTCCAGCAACAGCAGAGGTTCCTTCTCCTGCCCCGAACAAGGACCGCCTGCATCCTCCCCAGGACTGTAATTCGGAGCATCCGCAGACAGGAATTGGTGAAAGGAGATAGATATTGAGTACTCCCAGCAACATTTCACAATCTCGTGCGGACATCATCCGCCAGTTTTTTCCTACCTCGCCCTACGTTGGTCACCTCGGCATGCAGTTGACCGACATGCAGCCAGACATGGCGGTGCTCACGCTCCCATTTGATAGCTCGCTCGTAACTATCGGAAACACTATCCATGGCGGGGCTATCGCTTCGTTGATCGATGCTGCCGCCATGGTTGCTGCGTGGTCAGACGCAGCAGTACCTGAGAATATGCGTGGCACTACAGTGGGCCTGACTGTTACCTACCTTGCACCTGCGGAGGGTGAGAACGTCCGAGCTACAGCGCGTGTGCTACGGCGGGGTCGTAGCCTGGTCTACCTTGACGTCGAAGTACAGAGCGCGTCGGGAACGAACGCCGCTCGGGGCCTCGTCACGTATAAGCTGGGCTAGTTCAGTCAGCGGCCTGGCTAAGAAAGAAGATCCAATCGCTATACACTCAACAAAAACTGAAAACTCTCGTTGAGTGGGGTATATACTTGACAAAAGCAACTATTTACGGGATACTTAGCAAATAAATAGTTGCTTTTGTCAAGAATGGAGATGAACGTATGGTTACTGAAACCTCTCAGGAGAGAATTGGCGCTGTCCGGCAGTTCAATCGCTTTTTCACCCGGCAGATCGGCGTCCTGCGTGAAGGCCTCTTGCACAGCCCCTACACGCTCACCGAGGCCCGTATCCTCTTTGAACTTGGGCGCCGGGACCATGTGACAGCTTCCGACCTGTGCCGTGAGCTGGGCCTTGATTCCGGCTACCTTAGCCGTATCCTGGCCCGTCTCGAACAACAAGGGCTGCTTGAAAAAGTTCGCCCCGATAACGACGGTCGTCAACGCCTCCTGCGGCTTACCCCGGAAGGCAGAAATGCCTTCGCCCTCCTCGACCAACGATCACGCGACGAGGTGTCAGAAATGCTCAACGACTTGAGCGAAGAGGAGCAACAGCGCCTGTTGAAGGCCATGCAGACCATAGAGGGCGTTCTCACGAAAGGGCTCAAGTATTCCGAACCCTTTTTTCTCCGCTCTCATGAGCCTGGCGACATGGGATGGGTCGCTCACCGGCATGGTGTCCTGTATGCTCAAGAGTATGGTTGGGACGAACATTTCGAGGCGCTTGTTGCCCAAATCGTGGCGGATTTCATCAACAACTACAACCCTGAACGAGAACGCTGCTGGATCGCAGAGATGGACGGGGAAATCATTGGTTCGGTATTTGTCGTGCAGAGCAGTGAAACAGTCGCCAAACTCCGACTCCTGCTGGTTGAACCGAAGGCACGCGGCCTGGGGCTGGGCACCCGCCTTGTTGAAGAGTGTATTCGCTTCGCTCGACGCCGTGGTTACCAGAAACTGATGCTCTGGACCAACAGTGTCCTTTTGGAAGCGCGTCACATCTACGAGAAAACAGGGTTCAAACTCGTCGCCGAGGAAGCACATCACAGCTTCGGCCACGATCTCATTGGGGAAACTTGGGAACTGGTTCTGTGAGAAAGGGCACGCTTCCTCACTCCCTCCAGATCAGTCTGCTCATTGGGGCCAACCTCCTTGCCTCTATTGGTGGCGGGAAGGTGCTGAGCGCGGGAGAAGGCGTCACAGGGCTCGTGGTGCTCGGAAGCGGGTCTATCCTTGCACTCCTGGTAGGGAGTGCGCTCGGGCTGGGGCTTCTGGTCACCAGGCGCCGTTTTTTCCCCAATTGGACACTGGTCGGTCTGTCAATTGCCACAGTGTTCAGTTCAATCACGCTCATTGCACTGCTCTGGATTGATCATCTGGCAAACCCTGGGGTCTCAACCATCTGGAGTGGGGACAGCAAACCCTTATCTCAACCAGCAGCGTGGCTCTTCTTCCTCGTGTTGGTGATACGATGTGCCCTGTGGTTCGCGGGTCGATCTCTGCGCTCGGATCTGGCTGCCTCGCTTCGGCCATCGTGGCTCGCATTTACCGAGGCAGCGTATTTCTTAGGATTCATCATTGGCTTGCTCATCGGACATGTTTCTGTTGCAGGGCGAGGAAATGTCGTCAGTACGCTGTTGTTGGATGTGTTCCTGCTCAGCATCGTTGCCTGTAGCGACCTCCCTGGGTCTCGGGCAGTTCGTACTCGACGCACAGCAGGCATTCAACGACCTGTTCGCGAGAAGATGATGAACGAGTGGGCTTCCTTATGGCAGCTCACGGCAGCCTTCGGCGCCTCGACCATCGCATGCCAGGTGGTGGTTCTGCATGTCGCGGACGTCCTGGCTCAAACGCGTCGACCCGCATCGCTCATATGGTCAGACGTCACGATTGCCGCTTTTTACCTTGGCGTGGCACTGGCAGCGGCATGCTGCGCCTGGTCAAGGCCGACTCTTGAAATGGGAGGACAACGGGTAGCAAGGATTGTGCTTCGATCAGGAACACAGATGGTGTGCATCCCGTTTGTGCTGCTCATCACCTTAGCGGGCGTCATGACATTGGGAGGAATTTTTGGCATCATGACCTCAGCACAGGAAGGACATGTGCAGACGCCCTGGTCCGCTGTTGGGATCTTGTCACTTGTCGCCTTAGGGAGTGGCGCAGCTATGTTTGAGACCCTGGTTCTCGCGTTGTTGGGGCGCATTCGCTCCGGGGGAAGCGGAGCAGTGGCTCTTGCGTTCGGATTGGCGGCAACGGGGGCCGCCTTCGCTCTCTTCTTAATGATGCTGGGAGAGCTTCGTTTTTTGGGCTGGGTTGCCACAACCATAATTGGCTTCGCTCTCACAGCCTGGTTTGTTCGAGGAGTTAAGTAGCTTTCTTTCTATCTATCACCGTAAATGGGTGGGCGAGCAGTGGTTGAACGTGGCGCTCATAGGGCAAGAAGAAGTAAGCATAGAGCATAATGCGCTAACGCATAAAGTGTTTGCATTGCTTTGTCATTGATCATGCCAGTGCTAGTCCTTCGGCGCGGCATCCCATAGTTCGATCAGGCGGCTGAGTTGCGCCTGCTGGTCCGGCCGGAGCTGGCTGGATTCTGCCAGGGCCTCAAGCACGTCTTCAATAATGCCTGAGGCAAAGTAGAACCCCTTTGCCAGATTTTCCTCAAGCACTGTGATGCTGCTACCCAGCACGGCATCTAGATTGATGTCACGCGTCACATTGTTGGCCATAGAAATGACCTCCTGTCCGTTATCCATTATCCTCATCGGTCGTTAGAAACAAGATAGGGTCTTCTCTATTTCAGTATACAGTCTCTTCCTGTCGCTCCTTATAATGAGATTAGAAGCCGAAGACTGGGATCTTGACAAGGCCCTGCCATCTCAATCTCCTCTCATATTGGTCAAAGCAAGAGACCAGAGCGGGGAACGGGTGCAGGGAGCAGAGCCCCTTCCGGAGAAATGGATGTCCACAAAAATCTCCTCTTTTTATACACGAGCGACCAGTGTATATCGATCGCGAGCGACAGGCGTATATTGATTATATGGATTATATGTATTGTGTGCCCTTTATAAAGATTATTGTTGATGTAAGTGGGGTAAACACAATGATGAAGAAACGATTTCGTGATCGGATGGAAGCGGGACAACTGCTGGCAGCAGAGCTGACTGCGTATGCCTATCGTCCAGATGTGCTCGTACTCGCCCTGCCTCGCGGCGGCATTCCTGTTGCTTATGCGATAGCCAAGGAACTCGATGTCCAATTAGATATCCTAGTGGTGCGCAAGCTGGGTGTTCCAGGCCATGAAGAACTTGCCATGGGTGCTATCGCCACGGGGGGTGTGCGTGTGCTTAACACACAGGTAATCGAAGCACTGGACATCCCCGCTGAGGTGATCGACAGCGTCGCAGCACGCGAGCAGCGGGAGCTAGAGCGACGTGAACGCCTCTATCGTGGGGATCTTCCTCCCTACATTGTGCGCGGGCGCACCATCATTCTCGTGGATGATGGTATTGCGACGGGTGCAACTATGCATGCTGCTGTCTCGGCGCTAAAACAGCAACAGCCTGCTCGCCTTGTCATCGCGGTTCCGGTTGCTGCCGCCTCAACATGTGAAGAGTTGGCAGCAGAAGTAGACGAGGTAGTATGTCTCCTCAAGCCCATAGACCTTTTTGCTGTCGGGTACTGGTACGAGCACTTCCCACAAATGACCGACGAGGAGGTATTTGACCTGCTTGCCCGAGCTATACGAGAGGGCTTGATGGGGCCACAAAAGCAACCAGGAACTCCTGCAGCAGCGGCCAGAAGGAAAATGTCAAGACAGCCTCGTCAATACCGTACAAAAGCTGCCAATTCTATCAACGTTTGATCGGAAACACTGCCGACCAAACTCTTAAGCGCAAAAGAGGAGCCCGATTGAGTACGCCTTCCTGTGTTCCAAAAGAAATGCCATCAGGAAAGATGGAGGTAGAATTATGAAAACACATCATCCTGAACAGATTGTACAGATCCCGGCCGATTCCGTCACGCTTGAAGGAGCGCTTGCTGTCCCTGCCCAGGCGCAGGGTCTCGTTGTATTTGCTCATGGCAGTGGCAGCAGTCGCCTCAGTCCCAGGAACAATTTTGTGGCCCAGGTGCTGCGTCAGGCTGATATTGGCACGCTCCTCATAGACTTGCTGACGGAAGCGGAAGACGCTGCCTATGAAACACGCTTTGATATTGACCTGTTAACACATCGTCTGCTCCTGGTCACGCGCTGGCTGCAGCAACAGCCTCACACGCGTCACCTGGTGATTGGCTACTTTGGAGCGAGCACGGGAGCAGCCGCGGCTTTGCGGGCGGCCGCAGTACTCGGTTCAATCATCGGAGCAGTGGTTTCGCGTGGAGGTCGACCTGACCTGGCGCAAGATGCACTCACCCATGTGCAGTCTCCCACGCTTTTGATTGTTGGCGGTAATGATACCGTGGTTGTACAACTGAATCGCGAGGCGTACGCACGTCTGCCAGGACCAAAACAGCTCGCGATTGTTCCAGGGGCCACGCATCTGTTTGAAGAACCGGGAGCGCTGGAGGAAGTGGCACGACTAGCAACAGAGTGGTTCAAAAACTACCTGAAATCGCCCCTTTAGCGCTTGAGCTATTAAGCTTCTTAATGTAGCTGGATGAGCAGTAGAGGCCGTACGGTCTCCACTGCTCATCCAGCTACATTAAGCTGGCGCAGGGGGGGGGGGTCCAAAAAAAGACAGATGTGTTTCCCGGGTG
>JACZCU010134002.1_pt1 | contig 11946 bp, 10 predicted proteins | sample 8641851 | NCBI WGS metagenome assembly JACZCU01 (sample SAMN15324605, study PRJNA640507) | soil metagenome | isolation source: monocropping sugarcane control | place: China: Luxin town, Laibin City, Guangxi Province | collected 2019-07-25 | depth 10cm m | reverse complement strand
TTCTCGATTGTCTGGCCGCACTCGTCCGGCTTCGTGATGGTGAAGGCGGGTACGCCGAAGCCGCGTGCGACGGCGGCGAAGTCGATCGGCTGCAGATCGCAAACATACTCCGGGTTGCCGAGGAACACCATCTGTTCCCACTTGATTTGGCCCAGCGTATCGTTCTTGATGATAAAAATTTTTAGCGGCAGCCGATATTTTACACAAGTCGCTAACTCACCCAGCAGCATCGTGAAGGCGCCATCGCCCACAAAAGCGATCACGGGCCGATCGGGATACGCGACTTGCGCACCGATCGCGTAGGGGAAGCCGCAGGCCATAGTCGCCAGGTTGCCCGAACAGGTGTGCATCGCGCCCTGAAGCGAAGGAACGTAGCGGGCCCACCAGGTGGTGCTGGTTCCGGAGTCGCTGGTAACCACGGCATTTTTGGGAATGCGTTTGCCGAGCTCGTACCCCACAACCTGCGGCTTCATGGGCACGTCTTTCGCTGTACCGCGGGTTTCGAGCATCTCCCGCCACTCCTTCATCCCTTTCTGCGCTTTTTCGAGGAACGATTTACTTTTCTGCTTCAGGTGTGGAATCAGCGCGGTCAGAATTTGCGACGCATCGCCGACCAAACCGACATCGGCGGGATAGCGCAAGCTAATCCGCACCGGGTCGGCGTCAATCTGCACGCATTTCGCTTGCCCCGGCTTCGGGTAAAACTCGATATACGGCAGGGACGATCCCACGATCAGCAGTGTGTCGCATTCCTCCATCGCTTCTTCGGAGGGAAGAGTGCCGAGCAGCCCTAGTCCTCCGGTTGTATAAGGGCTGTCGTCCGGAACGCACGACTTGCCCAGCAGCGCTTTCACGATGGGCGCACCCAGAAGTTCGGCAACTCGCTCGAGTTGCGATCCGGCGGCGAGGGCGCCTTGTCCGGCAAGAATCGCTACTTTTTTGCCGCCATTCAGAATGGCCGCGGCTTCTTCGAGATCCCGCAGATTCGCGCGTCCGGAAGCGATCGAGAATTCATTCGAAACGTGCTGCGGCTTGTTCCGCTTGGAGCGGATGTCCTCTTTGATCGTTTGTTCCTGAATATCAGTGGGGATGGTGATGTGAGAAACACCTCGGCGAGCCAGCGCAATACGGCACGCGTATTCCGTGACGTTTTCGGCGTGCGTCGCGCCCATGATGCGTTCGCTGTATAGTGCGACGTCCAAAAACAACCGGTCGAGCGCGACATCCTGCTGCGTTTGCGTGCCGATCAGATCGTGGAATTGCAGGCCGGTAATCGCAAGCACGGGTTGGCCGTCCAGCTTGGCGTCATACAGGCCGTTCAAAAGGTGAATGCCGCCGGGGCCGGAGGTCGCCAGGCAAACTCCTAACCGGCCGGTGACTTTCGCGTAACCACATGCTGCAAAAGCCGCCGCTTCCTCGTGCCGGGTTTGGATGAACTTGATTTTGTCTTGATTCTTTCGAAGGGCCTCGATGACACCGTTGATCCCGTCACCCGGGAGGCCGAAGATTGTATCCACGCCCCAATTCAATAGGGTTTGGACCACTATGTCACCCGTCGTTTGCGCCATAATTGCCTCACTTTTGTGATTCAAAAGCGCCAAAATTGTGACGTTCAAAGCACGGACGCAAAACATTTTAGTAAAAGTACGTACGTCTCTTTCGCCAAAGATGCCGGTATGGCACGTCCAACGCAAGGAGAGTCCGATGAATATCCTGACCTTGAACGCTGGAAGCAATTCGCTCAAATTTGAAATCGTCGCCGCGGAACCGGGTGGTGGATTCGGCGCAAGTTTGCTGGCCGGCGCCTACGACAACATAGGCAAGGAGCACTCCGCCTTCTCGCTGCTCGAAAACAAAAAAGCTTTTAACACTGAAGCCACTGAGATCCGCGATTACGGACACGCGGCAGAGCTGTTATTCGATTGGATTGAGCGCGGGAACGCAGCGGGCCGACGCATCCGGAATTTAAGCGATCTCGAATGCATTGTTCATCGCGTTGTACACGGTGGGGATAGCTTTGACGAACCGGCGCGGATTACGGAAGAGGTAATTCGCCGGATCGAGGCGCTTGAGGAGATCGCGCCTTTGCACAATCGTTCCGCTCTCGAAGTAATTCGTGCGGCGCAGGCGAAAATGCGTTCCGATTTGCCGATGATGGCGGTTTTCGATACGGTTTTTCACCGGAGCATTCCGGACGAAGCTGCTTTTTATCCGATTCCAATGGATTTGGCGCGGCGGCACAAAATCCGGCGCTATGGGTTTCACGGAATATCACACCGTTATCTGATGCTGCGCTACTGCGACATCGTGAATCGTCCTGTCCAGGAAGCGAATCTCGTCACGTTGCACCTCGAAGGCGGGTCTTCGGCCGCAGCGATCCGGAAGGGGAAATCGATAGACACATCAATGGGCTTTACACCGCTCGAAGGACTGATGATGGGTACACGCTCGGGCGATATCGATCCCGCATTGGTCGCGTATCTCATCCGGAAAGAGAATATGGATGCAAAAAGAGTGGAAGAATTTCTGAACAAGAAATGCGGTCTGCTGGCAGTTTCGAAGGTTTCGGACGACACGCGTGAGCTGGAGAAGCGCCTTTCCGACAAATCTGTCGAATTAGCCGTGAACATGTTCTGCTATCGCGTCCGGAAATATGTGGGAGCTTATCTTGCCGGGTTGGGGGGAGCCGAAGCGATTGTGGTCGGCGGAGGTATCGGTGAGAACACGCCTTTTGTGCGAGAAAGGATTTTCAGCAAGTTCAATTGGTGTGGCGCGACTCTCGACTCAGAACAAAATCGTACTGTGGTGGATCGTGAAGGGAAGATCACGACGCCTGAATCGGCTCTCCCCATTTGGGTCATACCGACGCAGGAAGGACTCATGATGGCGAAAGAGGCGACGGAGCAGATGAGTCGACGCGATTAACGTATAAGTGCTAAGCCCGATTCGGGATCGTGGCGTTTTTGCAGCGCTTCCGGCGATTCCGTCAGGATCAGCTCGAGGGTCGGGCGCACGTGCGCTTGCAGGAGATGGCCGCCATGCGCGGTGCCGTCTCTCTTTCCGACCACCAGATGCGCATGCACTTCGGGACCACCATCGTGCAGCGCGATATCACCTATTAACGATAAGACTTCGACCTGCTCGTGGATGTCCGCAGCTGTCTCATACTTTTTCGTCTGCCAGTTAAACCAGCCGACCTTCACGTCCGATAGGGCCCCGATTGCCTTAAAGCTGCTTCCGGCCAAACCGTTCTCCTTGGCGAATTGTTTAAGAGTGCTGGCAATTTCGTCCCCGTTTTCAAAGATCAATGCGTAGGTGCGGGGCTGCTTCTGGATAAGTTTGGCGATCACGGTTTCCTCTCCCAAATCTAAAGATGCGAAACGGTTCGTAGCGCGTCCGCTAGTACTTCTACTGTCATAACGGCGTGTTTGTGTCCGAGTCATACCAAGTTAGGACGAAGAATGCAAAATCTGATTCTGGCGGATCAAATTGCCAAAGCTGCGCCCACGCGAGAGCGCCCTGGCGATACCGAAGTTAGCTACGCAAAAGCATTGGAGGCAGATTTACGGAAGTGCGTCGAGGGAGATGTTGCTTTCGATGACGGAAGCCGCGCCATGTACTCGACCGACTCGTCGAACTACCGGCAGGTGCCGATCGGTGTGGTGGCCCCGAAGACGATCGATGACGTGATCGCCACGGTGGATGCGGCGCGCCGCTACGGCGCTCCCATACTTGCGCGGGGCGGTGGAACCAGTCTCGCGGGACAGTGTTGCAACGTCGCGCTAGTTCTCGATTTTTCAAAATATCTAAACCGGCTGCTCCATCTGGATCCGGATGCAAAGCAGGCTACGGTTGAGCCAGGCATCGTGCTCGATTGGCTGCGACAGGCTGCCGGAGAGCATCAGCTGACATTCGGCCCGGATCCCGCAACCCACAATCACAATACGCTCGGCGGCATGATCGGCAACAACTCCTGTGGCACGCACGCCGTAATGGCAGGCAAAACGGATGACAACATCGAGGAGCTGGAGATCCTCACGTATGACGGCGTGCGCATGCGGGTGGGCCCTACGAGCGAGAGCGAACTGGGGCAGATTATTCGAGGCGGCGGGCGGCGTGGTGAAATCTACGCCGGTCTGAAAACAATTCGCGATAAATATGCCGATCTCATTCGAAAGCGATTTCCGAAGATACCGCGCCGGGTCTCCGGATACAACTTAAATCAGTTATTACCGGAGAACGGATTTCATGTGGCTCGTGCATTAGTCGGCTCGGAATGTACGCTCGCGCTGACGTTAGAGGCTAAATGCAAACTGGTTTGGAATCCGCCGGGCCGGTCACTTTTGGTGTTAGGTTATCCCGACATCTATCATGCGGCCGATCATGTGATGGACATCATCGATACCAGCCCGATCGCTTGCGAGGCTGTGGATGAAATGTTGGTCGACGATATGAAGAAGAAAAGTCTTCATACGGACGATCTCAAATATCTGCCGGAAGGCAAAGGCTGGCTGCTGGTGGAATACGGCGGCCACGCGAAGGAAGAAGCCGACGCAAAAGCACGGCAGACGATGAAGGTGCTAAAGAAGAAAACCGATGCGCCCGGGATGAAACTTTACGACAAGCCCGAACAGGCGGCGAAGATTTGGGAAGTGCGTGAAGCAGGCCTCGGCGCGTCGGCATGGGTGCCCGGCCAGCATGTGACCTGGGAAGGCTGGGAAGACTCGGCTGTGCCGCCGGAGAAGCTTGGTCCTTATCTGCGCGAGCTTTGCGATGTTTATGCGAAGCACGGTTATAAAGGTGCGCTTTACGGCCATTTTGGGCAGGGTTGCGTCCACACGCGAATTACCTTCGATTTCTATACAGCGGCCGGGATCCAGCAGTATCGTGCCTTTATGGACGATGCGACCACGCTCGTTACAAAATACGGCGGTTCTCTTTCGGGCGAACACGGCGACGGTCAGTCGAAAGCTGAATTTCTCGGCAAGATGTTTGGCCAGGAGCTATTAGAGGCATTCCGGGAGTTCAAACGCATCTGGGATCCGGAATGGAAGATGAACCCGGGCAAGATTGTCGATCCATATCACATCGACGAAAACCTGCGCTTGGGTACGGATTACAATCCGCCCGCGGTCACCACACACTTCCATTTCAGAGACGATGGCGACAGCTTTGCGCATGCGGCCCTGCGCTGTGTTGGTGTTGGCGAGTGCCGCCGTCAGCATAAGCAAACGATGTGTCCTAGCTACCGCGTCACGATGGAAGAGCGGCATTCGACTCGCGGCCGGGCCCACATGCTGTTCGAAATGATGCAGGGCGAGGTCATCGAAGACGGCTGGAAGAGCGATGATGTCTACGATGCTTTGGACTTGTGTCTTTCCTGTAAAGGCTGCAAACACGATTGTCCGGTAAATGTGGACATGGCCACTTACAAGGCCGAATTTCTATCTCATTACTACGAAGGGCGGCTGCGGCCACGTTATGCGTACGCGATGGGGTTGGTCGATAAGTGGGCGCATCTCACATCGTTTGCGCCGGAGGTAGCCAATTTCTTCAGCCAGACGCCGGGAATCAGCAGCATTGCGAAATTATTGGGCGGCATTGCGCCGCAACGGGAAATGCCAAAGTTTGCGCGCCAAACGTTTCAATCATGGTTTCACCATCGCGAGCCGCGCAATCAGGGGAATCCGCAGGTGCTGCTGTGGGCCGATACGTTTAACAACTATTTCCATCCGCACGTGGCGGCGGCAGCCACGGAGGTGCTGGAGTCGGCTGGATACCAGGTGCTTGTCTCCGGAAAACATCTGTGCTGTGGCCGCCCGCTCTACGATTACGGCTTTCTCGGCTTGGCTAAGAGTTATCTGCATACGATTACTGTAGGGATTCAGCCGTATCTGGAAGCGGGCACGCCGATCGTAGTCCTAGAGCCGAGTTGCCTGGCAGTATTCCGCGATGAAGTAAAGGACTTAATTCCTCACGATCACGATGCGCAGCGGCTCTCGAAACAGTCGTTCACGCTGGCCGAGTTTCTCGAGACCAAGGCGCATGGCTATTCACCCCTGGCATGGAATCGCAAAGTTGTCATGCATGGACATTGTCATCAAAAAGCGATTGTCGGTACGAGTCATGAGGAGAGCCTACTGAAAAAAATGGGCGCGGATGTAAATTTGCTGGATTCGGGCTGTTGCGGCATGGCTGGAAGCTTCGGATTTGAAAAGCATAAATACGACGTGTCGCAGCGGGTGTTCCAGCACGAACTCCGCGAGCATGTTGAGAATGCCTCGCCGGATACGATTCTCGTCGCCGATGGGTTCAGTTGCAAGACGCAGATCAAGCAAAGCGCGGATCGGGAAGCGCTGCACCTGGCGCAAGTCTTGCAATTGGCTTTGCATGGACCTCAACATGGACATCAAAATGGCAAACTCGTCCGCAACGATGGTTACATGCGGGAGTGTGTTACTGCCGGAACAGCCGCGATATTGCTGGGGGGCGTGTTGGCCTGGCGCGGCGGAAAACTATGGAGAAATAATGCATGAAGATCGCAGGAATCGTGCTCATCGTCGTGGGCTTAGCCATCGTCATTTGGGGTGCATTCGGTTTTAAGACGAGGGAGAAGGTTGTGGATATCGGTCCAATCCAGGCAACCAAGGACACGGAACACCATGTACCTTACGGGACCATTGCGGGAGCGATCATCGCCGTGGGTGGCGTTCTCCTTCTCGTGAAAGGCCGGGGCTGAGATCGCCGGATGATTCGAGAACTCGCAGTTCAGCGCCGAGACAGCGCGTCTTTTTAGAGGGCGCTATCTCGGCTTGAGCATATCCCGCATGTGATTTAGTGCGTAGCAATGCTCCTCGTTGCTGCATGCGGCAATACAATCGTCCGGAATAGCCAACTCGAGATCCCGCATATAGGCATCGTTGGCCGTGCACAGTATGCAGCTATTGCTCGAAAGACCTGTGAGGATCAGGCGTTCCGTTCTGAAATGCTTCAACAGCAGTTCCAGCGGAGTTTGATAAAAAGCCGAGTGCTTCGGTTTCAGAATGAAGTAATCATCCTTGTCGGGACGAAGCAGATCTACAAAAGAGCGTCCGCGCGCACCGGCTCTACGGCACCATTTGACGATCACCTTGAAATCGGATCGCCACTGCCCGAAATTATCGTTTACATAGACGCAAGGGACTTGGGCGGCACGAGCCCGTTTCTTAAAGGCGGCGATCTTCGGACCGATACGCCGCGCATGTGCAAAAAGTTGCTCGCCGCGCGGGAATTCGAAGTCGTTGATCACGTCGATGAGAAGCAGACAGGTATCGTGAGTGTCCGGGGCGCTTCCATTTAAATCGTGCTGTGCTCCAGGTAGAACCTTCACGTCTTTAATGTACCGGGACATCGAATAGACTCATGATCGTGATCATGGAAATGGATCGATTGTATTTAGAAGACCTGCAAGTCGGCCAGCGTTTTACATCAGGCGCTTATCTGATGGAAGAAAGCCGGATAAAAGAATTTGCGGCTGAGTTCGATCCGCAGCCGTTTCATCTGGACGAAGCGGCTGGCCGGGCGAGCGTCTTCAAAGGCCTTGTGGCTAGCGGATGGCATACTGCCGCGGTTGCTATTCGGCTCCTGGCTACCGGCGGCCTCCCGATTGCGAATGGCCTCATCGGTTTCGGTGGAGAAATCGCCTGGCCCAAGCCGACCCGTCCTGGCGACCTTTTGCATATAGAAAGCGAAATTATCGAAATCGCGCCTTCTCGGTCTAAACCGCAGCAGGGCGTGGTCACCGTGCGGAGCAGAATGCTGAATCAGAACGATGAAGTGGTTTATGTGCTAACCGCAAAACTTTTGGTATTCAGACGAGCGATTTGACCGACTGCTCGCTCAGTGTGTTGCCACTCGGCTCGGAAGCTTCCAATCAGGCCTGACGAAATGGCACGTGTACCCATTGGGGTAACGCTCCAGGTAATCTTGATGTTCCGGCTCGGCTTCCCAGAACGGACCGGCTGGAGCGACCTCCGTCACCACCTTCCCCGGCCAAAGTCCGGAGGCCTCAATGTCCCCAATCGTCTCGTTTGCAATCCGTTTTTGTTCTTCGCTGGTGTAGAAAATCGCTGAACGGTAGCTGGTTCCTCGATCGTTGCCCTGGCGATTCAGCGTCGTCGGGTCGTGAATCTGAAAGAAGAACTCCAGGAGCTTGCGATAGCTGAGCTTTTGTGGGTCAAAAATAATCTCGATAGCTTCGGCATGCGTGCCGTGATTGCGGTATGTTGCATTGGCGACGTCGCCGCCTGTATATCCCACTCGAGTCGAGATCACGCCTGGGCGCCGGCGCAACAAATCCTGCATACCCCAGAAGCAACCGCCGGCAAGAATGGCAGTTTCGGTGGACATGTTTTTATTTTTTCACTCCTTGCGCCGACGCTTGGAACAGCTTGCGGTAGCTGCCGTATCCTTCACTTTCGAGCTGATCGAGGGGAATGAAGCGCAGGGAAGCGGAATTGATACAGTAGCGCAGTCCGCCCGCATCGCGAGGCCCGTCCGGGAACACGTGGCCCAAGTGGCTATCCCCTGCGCGGGAGCGGACCTCGGTCCGGATCATCCCGTGACTGGTGTCGCGATTCTCAACGACATTATCAGCCTCGACCGGCTTAGTAAAACTCGGCCAACCGCAGCCGCTGTCAAACTTGTCCATCGAAGTAAATAAAGGCTCGCCCGATACTATGTCTACATAAAGGCCTGGTTCTTTGTTGTCCCAGAACACGTTCTGGAAGGGGCGCTCCGTCGCATTCCGCTGCGTCACCGCATACTGCTCCGGAGAAAGCCGGGAAATGGCTTCTGGATTTTTTTGATAATTCGGCATCGTTGTTGCCTAGTTTCGTTAGATTCCGCCGCGCTGAGATGGTTGCAGGGAATCACGTATAGTATGTTCTCTACGTGAAGACCAGAGCCGCTGTCTTGTATTCGATGGATCGGACGCGGCCCTATACAGCCTCAAAACCCCTGATCGTCGAAGAAGTGGGCCTTGCCGGCCCAGGTCCCGGTTGTGTGCTGGTTGAGATCGTCGCCGCGGGGCTTTGCCATCCCGACCTCTCGGTCATTAATGGCACGCGTCCACGCGTGATGCCGATGGTGCTTGGACACGAAGCTGCGGGAATCATTCGGGAAGTCGGAAGCGGCGTTCACGATTTTTCACCAGGCGACCATGTTGTCTTTTCGTATGTTCCCGCCTGCGGGCGCTGCCAGTACTGTGCCGTCGGGCGTCCCGCGCTGTGCGAGAAAGGCGCCGCGGCGAATGCTGCAGGCATTGCTTACGGGTGAGCGCTGTTTTACAAACGCTGCCGGCGCAACATTGCACCATCATCTCGGAGTCTCCGGCTTTTCTCATTTCACGGTCGCTGCCGCGGAATCTCTCATCAAGATTGATGGCGATTTTCCTCTCACTACTGGTGCGCTGTTTGGCTGCGCGGTCATCACCGGCGTGGGAGCGGTGATCAACTCGGCACGGGTGGAACCCGGTTCGACGATTGCGATATTCGGACTCGGCGGCGTCGGTCTGAGCGCGGTCGTGGGTGGCTGTATTGCCGGCGCCCAATCGATCATCGCGGTAGATACTGTTCCCGAAAAGTTGAATACCGCTCGAAAGCTCGGCGCTACCGAGACTGTTCCGGCCGGCGACGGCGTAGTGGCGATGATTCGGGAATTGTCACACGGCGGTGTCGACTACGCGTTCGAATGCACCGGCATCGAAACTGTAATGACCCAGGCTTACGAAGCCACCCGCCGTGGCGGGGTCACCATCGCGGTTGGCCTGCCGTCGCCGCAAAAACGTCTGTCCATCCCGATTGTGAGCCTCGTTGCCGAAGAACGCACCGTGAAGGGATCGTATATGGGATCGGCGGTGCCGAAACGCGATATACCTCGACTGATCGCGCTTCATCGCGCCGGTCGGCTGCCAGTCGAATTACTGCTGAGCGGTAGCGTGCGGCTGGAAGAACTGAATCCGGCGTTCGATCGCCTCGACCGCGGAGAAGCCGTCCGGCAAAGTTTGTGCTTTCAATAGACGGCCCTCAATCGAGGTCTAAATTATGGACGTTATTTCGGGAACCTTGATTGTCATGCGTTCAATTACGTCGGCTATGGCGCGGTGGCTGATCGGCTTGGAAACATAGTCATCCATGCCCGCAGCCAGACAACGCTCGCGATCGCCCTCCAGAACGTTGGCAGTCATAGCGACTATACGACTTCTAACTCCCTTGGCTGATTCTTGCTTTCGAATCTGGCGCGTTGCCTCTAACCCGTCCATCTCCGGCATTTGCACATCCATGAAAATGAGATCGAATGGCGTGCGCTTCCATTCGAGTATTGCCTCCAGCCCATTGTTGACCACCGTGACTCGATGACCCATCTTGCCGAGCATCGCCGCTGCCACCTTCTTATTGACGGCGTTGTCTTCAGCAACCAGGAGGCGAAGGGACCCTTCAACTTCCGAGAAACCCGGGCAAGCAATCGTTGCCGCCTGCCTTTGATCGGGATCGGCTAGCGCCCTTTCGATGGCCGCACGCAACTCAGTGAAGCCAATCGGTTTTATCAAATAGTTCGAGGCGCCGTGAGGCGAAGAACTTCCGTTGGCAGAACTCAACATGATAATCGTCGCAGTGCCGGAGGCCGCGCTCAGCCCCAAGCGCTCGATGAACTCAGCGCCATTCATCCCGGGCATCTGATCGTCGAAAAGGACCACCTGAAATGGCTTGCCACCGACGGCCGACTGCTCCAACACGCTTAGTCCTGCTGATGCGGAGGCCGCACATACGGTCTCCATGTCCCAGCCGGATGTAATATCGGCGATAATACTCCGGCTCGTGGCGTTGTCATCGATTGCCAACAGGCTTACGTTCTTCAAATTTGAGGATGTCTTGTGAGCAAGAGTTTCCAGCGACGATGATCTGCCAAATTCAACGGTGAAGTGGAAGGTAGATCCCTTGTGAGGCGTGCTCTCCATCCAAATAACACCACCCATCAACTGCACAATTCGCGCGCTGATAGCCAAGCCTAAGCCGGTCCCGCCATAGCGGCGCGTTGTGGATGAATCCGCCTGCTCGAATGGCTGAAAGAGCCTGCGCTGCTTGTCCGTTGGTATTCCCACTCCTGTGTCGTTGACCGCCACGTGCAGCTGAACGCGCGATTCGCTCACTCTTTCAACGCTCACTCTGACGCCAACTTCGCCTTGACTCGTGAATTTGAGAGCGTTTCCAGCCAGGTTCAGCAATACCTGCCTCAATCGGCTCGGGTCACCGATTACATTCAAAGGTACATTCGGTTCCAGATAGTAGGTCAGCTCTAAACCCTTCTTGTGGGCAGTAGGCGCAATGCTCTTGATAGAAGTGCTGATGACATCTTCCAGACTGAATTCCACAGCCTCCAACGTCACCTTGCCGGCCTCGATTTTGGAGTAGTCGAGAATGTCGTTCAAAATTACCAGCAAAGCCTCTCCGGAAGACTTAATCAGGGTGTGATATTCGTGTTGCTCCATGCCCGAGGACGACATGGCCAGCTCCGTCATACCGATGATGCCGTTCAGTGGTGTGCGAATTTCGTGGCTCATGTTCGCCAGAAAATCGCTTTTTGCGCGGCTGGCGGCTTCCGCTTTCTCCTTCAGCCTGGCGGCTTCCGCAAGCTGACGGCGACTGACTTCAATTTGCTCGGTCACATGGCGCTTCAGAATAATTACCCGCAGAATAACCGCCCAAGCGATAACAAGTAGAATTGCGACGGCAGCGCTCAGAAAAACATACAACGTGTGTGTGACAGACCACCACGATGCGGCGCGCGATACAGCCGCATCTTTCGAGAAGGGAAGCGGAATCCGAAATTCATTTGGTTGATTTTTTTTATTGGGGCTGATGGCTTCCAGCAGTTGAGCCGGAGAACCAATGCGTCCTTCTATATTTG
>JACZCU010147146.1_pt1 | contig 11962 bp, 7 predicted proteins | sample 8641851 | NCBI WGS metagenome assembly JACZCU01 (sample SAMN15324605, study PRJNA640507) | soil metagenome | isolation source: monocropping sugarcane control | place: China: Luxin town, Laibin City, Guangxi Province | collected 2019-07-25 | depth 10cm m | reverse complement strand
GCCGGCCTGGGATTATATATTTGCCGAGCTATTGTGGAGGCCCATGGTGGGCATATCTGGGTTGAGAGTACCTTGCATGAGGGCTCGACATTCTCATTTAGTTTACCGCGTGTGGAGAAAGCTCAATTGCCAATGGTGGTGTTTTAAATGGAGAAAGATGTATTCGATCAGCGAGATATGACAATTTTGATTGTGGATGATGAGCCGCGCATCCGCGATTTTGTGCGTATGAACCTCGAGTTGGAGCACTATCACGTTATCGAGGCGAGCAATGGTCTGGAAGCCCTGGATCAATTGCGTGAGAATTTGCCTGATTTAGTGGTGCTCGATGTGATGATGCCCGAGATGGATGGCTTTGAGACCTTGCGCTCTATTCGTGAGGTTTCAACCGTGCCCGTAATTATGCTCACCGTACGTCAAAGTGAGACCGATAAGATTCGCGGACTGGACCTTGGCGCCGATGATTATATGGCTAAGCCGTTTAGCCCTGCTGAACTGCTCTCACGCATTCGCGCGCTCTTGCGCCGCTCTTTTATGCCTGCACCTACACGCAAGTCTGAGATCGTGGTTGATCCCGACCTGAAGATCGACTTTTCACGCCGTGAAGTAATCGTGTGCGGCGAGAAGGTTATCCTGCGCCCAACCGAGTATCGTCTCCTGTATCACCTTGTGAACAATGCGGGACGTTTACTGACACATGAAACACTGCTCTCCAAGGTTTGGGGACGCGAATATCGTGACGAAGCGCACTATCTACGTTTATATATCACCTACTTACGCCAGAAATTAGAGCGAGATCCTGCTCATCCGAAGTATATCTTGACTGAGCGCGGCATCGGCTACCGCTTCAAAGAATTAGAGGGATCGAGGGATGAATCGAGCAAGAATAGCGTGTAGAGCCGGAACTGGTCGAGCACAAAATATAGTGGTAGGAACCGGGCAGGATATGAGGGTAGAGCTTTGTGCTCGCCCGGTTCCTATCGGCACAGCCGCAGCTCGCCCTGCTCTCATGTATCTATTACTCTGCCTTTTCTTGCTCACGTCCTGTTCATGGGGTGCTAATCAGTCAACGGGGACGGCGGCAGCTACGGCAACCCCGGATATAAGTGCTAACTTGGCTTCGCCAAAGCCGGAGAGTTTGCAAAGTTTGATGCAGACCGAACAATTACTGCTTATGACTCCACATCCTTTGCGCAACTTGTACGATATAGCACAACGCCTTAAATTCCATACATCTATACCTAATGCGTCAACGCAACGTACGACCCCTCTGCATGCAGTGGTAGGGCGCGAGGATAAATTCTGGATCAATAACCACGATACGCGGCGCTACAGTCGCATCTCTGCGCAGCTCGTGTATAGTACAGCGCATGTCTATATGTATGTTGAGGATGGACAGGCAATAAATCTCAATGCTCTCCAGGCCTCAGCCAATGTCTTCGAGTCCAGGATCTATCCTACCGATCGTGCCTCCTTTGGTAGTGAATGGTCGCCTGGTATTGACGGTGATGTTCACCTGACAATCCTTAATGCTGTGGGTCTGGGTTTGAACGTGGGTGGCTATTTTTCTGCTAAAGATGAGTATCCCGCGAGCATCAATCCCTATAGTAACGAACGCGAAATGTTCTACGTGAATATAGATGGACCTCTTCCTGGTAGTGTTGAATACAATAGTACCCTGGCCCATGAATTTCAGCACATGATTCACTGGCACCTGCACCCTGTAGATCCGAACTGGATTAATGAAGGTATGTCTACCCTCGCCCAGCATCTTAACTCCTATCCAACGAGTGGACTTGAGCAGAGCTATTTGCAAATGCCTGATACGCAGCTCAATGATTGGTCTGATGATATAAACTTGAACATTGCCCATTATGGGGCTAGTTATCTCTTTATGGACTACTTTGCCACTCACTATGGGGGCTATGCAATCCTGAAAGAGCTTTTACAGGACCCGGCTGCGCCGCCTGATAACTTTAATCATGTGCTGGCAAAGCATGGCTATCAGGATACCTTCAACGATGTTCTACACAAATGGTATATCGCGAATTATGTCCAGGATACCAGCGCTGAACAGGGGGCTTATGGCTATCCTGATCTGACTCTATCTGCCCTTACGCCCCAACATACATTTAATGATTATCCTATATCCGAGAGTGATACTGTGCATCAATATGCCGCTGAGTATTATACCCTACCCACGCCAGGGCGACCGGGTACGCTCACGATGAGTCTCAAGGGTACCCCTCTTGTACGTATGATTAATAACGATCCATATGCTGGTGTTGCTAACGAATGGTGGGGCAACCGTTACGACAATATGGATAGTACGCTTACACATAACTTTGACCTGACACGTATCACTGGAAGAAAGGTGACATTGCAATTCGCAACCTGGTTCGATTTGGAGCGCGATTACGATTATGCTTTTGTTGAGGTCTCCACGGGCGATGGCCATTGGACGACGTTGAAGGGGCGCTATACCACTACTAGTAATCTAAATGGTGCGAATTGGGGCAATGGCTATACCGGTGTCAGCGGCAACGGTGACAAACCTGCATGGGTGCAAGAGCGCGTGGACCTCAGCCCATTTATTGGCAAAAAAATTCAACTTCGCTTTGAAGAGATCACTGATGGGACCGTAAATCTGCAAGGCTTCGCTATTGATGCAATCCGTATTCCTGAACTGCATTTTCAGGATACACTTGCCAGCGACAATGGTTGGGTTAGCAATGGCTTTGTGCGCTCGCATAATGTTTTGCCGGAACACTTTACTATCCAGGCTTTGCTCTACCAGGGAACGCAGTTTACGGTGAAGGAGGTAGCGGTTGACCTGGCTAGTGGCCAGGCAATATTGAGGATCCCCAAATACGGTGTGAGTGTCACACATGTTGTGCTCATCATTTCAGCTTATGCTGCCGAGACGACGCAGTTGGCACATTATCAACTTGATATTCATGTACGTTAATTTTTGAGGAAGGAAGAAAGCAGAAATTATGAATAAAAAGGAACGTGTTGATGCTGCCTTACGCGGTGATCAGGTAGATCGTGTTCCGGCAAGTATGTGGGGCCATGACTTTGTACGTGAGTGGAACGTGCAGGCATTTGCTGAAGCCATGGTTGAAAATTTTACCCGTTATGATTGGGACTACATGAAGGTCAATCCGCGTGCTTGTTACCACGTCGAGGACTGGGGCGTCAAAGTGCGACCGTCTGGCGATCCATATAAAGCGCCTGTTTTTGAAAGTACGCCTATTAAAAGCGCCGCCGATTGGAAACGTATTCGTCCCCTGGAGCCAGATCGCGGCGTGCTTGGCGAGCAACTGCGCGCCTTACAACTGATAAATCACGCCGTTAGCTATGATGCCTACTTTGTGCAGACTATTTTCTGCCCGCTAGGTGTTGCCAAGTACCTGGCCGGTAATAAAAGCGAGCCGGTACTCCACACCTTGCGCGAGGATCGTGCCGCTATGCATGCAGCCTTGCGGGTGATTACCGAGACATTTACCACCTATGCTATTGCCTGTATGGAGCAAGGTGCCAGTGGCATTTTCTATGCGACCAATGGCTGGGCCAGCGAGAGTATGCTTAGTGCCGATCAATATCGTGAGTTCGGTGAGCAATACGATCTGGAGTTCCTGGATGCTATCAAGAGCCGCACTAAGTTCAACATCCTGCATAACTGTGGCACGCATATCTACTTTGACCAGCTTGCTGAATACCCGGTGCAGGCGTTCAATTGGGATGCAAAGGCTGAGGGTAATCCTGATCTCGGTGCAGGCAAGAGGCGTTCGGGTAAGGTCGTCATGGGGGGTATTAGCCAGAAGACGACGCTCAAGAGCGGTACGCCTGAGCAGGTGCGTGAAGAGGTAGCACAGGCTATAGAATTGACTGGAGGCAGACAGTTCCTGCTTGCTCCTGGGTGCTCTATACCACCTGAGACGCCTGCTACTAACCTTGCCGCTGTCCGTAGTGCTTTGTCTTGACACATTGACTAGCATTCGCTATACTCTTTCGACAAGAAGAGATAAGCTAGAGATGTAAAAGATGCATCACAACCTTGTGCGGCGCGACCAGGGTCGCGCCACATTCATTTATGACTTTTAACAAAATAATCCGGACACCGGTAGGGGCCGCACCCTCTCCGGGGGAGAGGGAATAGGGAATAATCGCGCCCACCGCCGATTGATCGGCCCGCGGTTGATGGTCCGCTATCCGAATTAATTCGTTAAATTCCATAAATGAACAAGTATGTTGACTTAGTAGCTCGTGGATTGCCACAGGCTTATCATTTCAACACAAAAGAACTCAAATGTTGTTCAAATGTTGTATAGTGTGTATAACTAACATGCATGGATGTGTTTCAAAGACAGTAATGGAACCCAAGATGTGGTGTATAAGTGATGGTATACGTGTTGTGGCTATAGAGAGGATACAGCGGTAGCAATGGAGCGACATCGAACAATGCGAGCTTATTCGGCGGGGGGAGTGGTTTTTCGTCTTGTTCCAATACGCTCCACTAAAGAGAATGACGTTGCAGCGTATACCCAGGATATTGATGCGGACACTGGCAATAATATGGCTGTGGAGGTAGCTCTGGTGGGTCGTAGCCACGCCGGTATTTGGACGCTGCCGAAGGGCACCCCTCAGTCAGGTGAGACTATAGAGCAGGTAGCGGTACGTGAAGTGCAGGAGGAGACTGGTTTAGTTGTACGTCTGATCGCGTATATCGGCAATATTTCCTATTCATTTGTTCGCGATCAAATACGCTATCAGAAGCAGGTCCGTCATTTCTTATTAGAGGCGATTGGCGGCGATACAAAATTTCATGATCATGAGTATGACCTGGTGGAATGGTTTCCTCTATCCGAGGCTTGTCGTCGCTTAACCTACCAGAATGAGGTCAATATTCTGTACCAGGCCGAACATGTTTTGCAGCGATGGTTAGCCGATCAACATAAGGAAGGACATGCGTAGCTGTATGCAGCAAAAACCGCGCTATCTACTCATGCGGCGTATGCTCTTCCCATATAGCGGTGAAGAGGCGCTCACTTTCAAACAGATCCTGCGTGTTCTGTTCGCCTGGATGATACTTGTGCCGCTGGCCATGTCGCTGTGTTCGCTCGTGCTTACATTGCTCTTTGCCGATTCTTTGCAGAGGATCGCCACATTCTTTCTGTTCACGTTTCTATCAGGCTTCTTCATCTTTGGTGGTCTGGGCGTACTAGTTGTGATTGTAAATAACCAGTCAGCCCGTATTCGTCAAGTGCGAAAAGCTACCAGGGCTAGCGACACAAGTGGAGATTATTATGGATCTGAGCGTTGAAGGTAAATCTGAGCGTATACCACCTGGCTCACATATCTGCCAGCTTTATAGCAAGGTGACAGAAATTCCTGGTGTAACAGCACGTTTGCTGCGCGTGGGGCTTTCACTTTCCGAGAAATGCCTTTTTGCCGCTGCTCCCCCACAGGTGAAAGAATTGCGTGAAGAATTGCAGAAATTGCAAATAGATGTAGATGCATGTATCGAATCGGGGCAGTTGGTCCTATATGAAGAGCGAGAGAATTTTCTGGCCAGTGGCGGAAAGCGCTTTGATCCCTATTTTTTGCTCTCTTCTCATCAAACATTTATTGCACAAGCGCTGCGCGAGGGCTGGCATGCGGTACGCATTTCCATTGATATGAGTTGGCTGGCCAAAGATCTCGCTACACCTGAGCAAATACTGAAGTATGAGGCGGCTGCAGATGCTGTATTTACCTTCCAGAACGCCCCCATCATTGCCCTCATGCACTATGACCATGGCAAATTGTTGCCCACGCTGGTAGTGGAGATGCTCAAATTGCATCCTATTTCAGTGGTCGGAAAATATATCAAGCGCAACCCCTACTACCTCAACTCTGAACAATATATGCTGAAAATTTTGCGTGTCAACCGCGAAAAGGATAAAGGCCACAATCCCCAATAGTAAAAGAAAGCGCGTACGCGCTTTCTTTTACTATTGGGGATTGTGGCCTTTATCCTTTTCGCGGTTGACACGCAAAATTTTCAGCATATATTGTTCAGAGTTGAGGTAGTAGGGGTTGCGCTTGATATATTTTCCGACCACTGAAATAGGATGCAATTTGAGCATCTCCACTACCAGCGTGGGCAACAATTTGCCATGGTCATAGTGCATGAGGGCAATGATGGGGGCGTTCTGGAAGGTAAATACAGCATCTGCAGCCGCCTCATACTTCAGTATTTGCTCAGGTGTAGCGAGATCTTTGGCCAGCCAACTCATATCAATGGAAATGCGTACCGCATGCCAGCCCTCGCGCAGCGCTTGTGCAATAAATGTTTGATGAGAAGAGAGCAAAAAATAGGGATCAAAGCGCTTTCCGCCACTGGCCAGAAAATTCTCTCGCTCTTCATATAGGACCAACTGCCCCGATTCGATACATGCATCTACATCTATTTGCAATTTCTGCAATTCTTCACGCAATTCTTTCACCTGTGGGGGAGCAGCGGCAAAAAGGCATTTCTCGGAAAGTGAAAGCCCCACGCGCAGCAAACGTGCTGTTACACCAGGAATTTCTGTCACCTTGCTATAAAGCTGGCAGATATGTGAGCCAGGTGGTATACGCTCAGATTTACCTTCAACGCTCAGATCCATAATAATCTCCACTTGTGTCGCTAGCCCTGGTAGCTTTTCGCACTTGACGAATACGGGCTGACTGGTTATTTACAATCACAACTAGTACGCCCAGACCACCAAAGATGAAGAAGCCTGATAGAAACGTGAACAGAAAGAATGTGGCGATCCTCTGCAAAGAATCGGCAAAGAGCAATGTAAGCACGAGCGAACACAGCGACATGGCCAGCGGCACAAGTATCATCCAGGCGAACAGAACACGCAGGATCTGTTTGAAAGTGAGCGCCTCTTCACCGCTATATGGGAAGAGCATACGCCGCATGAGTAGATAGCGCGGTTTTTGCTGCATACAGCTACGCATGTCCTTCCTTATGTTGATCGGCTAACCATCGCTGCAAAACATGTTCGGCCTGGTACAGAATATTGACCTCATTCTGGTAGGTTAAGCGACGACAAGCCTCGGATAGAGGAAACCATTCCACCAGGTCATACTCATGATCATGAAATTTTGTATCGCCGCCAATCGCCTCTAATAAGAAATGACGGACCTGCTTCTGATAGCGTATTTGATCGCGAACAAATGAATAGGAAATATTGCCGATATACGCGATCAGACGTACAACTAAACCAGTCTCCTCCTGCACTTCACGTACCGCTACCTGCTCTATAGTCTCACCTGACTGAGGGGTGCCCTTCGGCAGCGTCCAAATACCGGCGTGGCTACGACCCACCAGAGCTACCTCCACAGCCATATTATTGCCAGTGTCCGCATCAATATCCTGGGTATACGCTGCAACGTCATTCTCTTTAGTGGAGCGTATTGGAACAAGACGAAAAACCACTCCCCCCGCCGAATAAGCTCGCATTGTTCGATGTCGCTCCATTGCTACCGCTGTATCCTCTCTATAGCCACAACACGTATACCATCACTTATACACCACATCTTGGGTTCCATTACTGTCTTTGAAACACATCCATGCATGTTAGTTATACACACTATACAACATTTGAACAACATTTGAGTTCTTTTGTGTTGAAATGATAAGCCTGTGGCAATCCACGAGCTACTAAGTCAACATACTTGTTCATTTATGGAATTTAACGAATTAATTCGGATAGCGGACCATCAACCGCGGGCCGATCAATCGGCGGTGGGCGCGATTATTCCCTATTCCCTCTCCCCCGGAGAGGGTGCGGCCCCTACCGGTGTCCGGATTATTTTGTTAAAAGTCATAAATGAATGTGGCGCGACCCTGGTCGCGCCGCACAAGGTTGTGATGCATCTTTTACATCTCTAGCTTATCTCTTCTTGTCGAAAGAGTATAGCGAATGCTAGTCAATGTGTCAAGACAAAGCACTACGGACAGCGGCAAGGTTAGTAGCAGGCGTCTCAGGTGGTATAGAGCACCCAGGAGCAAGCAGGAACTGTCTGCCTCCAGTCAATTCTATAGCCTGTGCTACCTCTTCACGCACCTGCTCAGGCGTACCGCTCTTGAGCGTCGTCTTCTGGCTAATACCCCCCATGACGACCTTACCCGAACGCCTCTTGCCTGCACCGAGATCAGGATTACCCTCAGCCTTTGCATCCCAATTGAACGCCTGCACCGGGTATTCAGCAAGCTGGTCAAAGTAGATATGCGTGCCACAGTTATGCAGGATGTTGAACTTAGTGCGGCTCTTGATAGCATCCAGGAACTCCAGATCGTATTGCTCACCGAACTCACGATATTGATCGGCACTAAGCATACTCTCGCTGGCCCAGCCATTGGTCGCATAGAAAATGCCACTGGCACCTTGCTCCATACAGGCAATAGCATAGGTGGTAAATGTCTCGGTAATCACCCGCAAGGCTGCATGCATAGCGGCACGATCCTCGCGCAAGGTGTGGAGTACCGGCTCGCTTTTATTACCGGCCAGGTACTTGGCAACACCTAGCGGGCAGAAAATAGTCTGCACAAAGTAGGCATCATAGCTAACGGCGTGATTTATCAGTTGTAAGGCGCGCAGTTGCTCGCCAAGCACGCCGCGATCTGGCTCCAGGGGACGAATACGTTTCCAATCGGCGGCGCTTTTAATAGGCGTACTTTCAAAAACAGGCGCTTTATATGGATCGCCAGACGGTCGCACTTTGACGCCCCAGTCCTCGACGTGGTAACAAGCACGCGGATTGACCTTCATGTAGTCCCAATCATAACGGGTAAAATTTTCAACCATGGCTTCAGCAAATGCCTGCACGTTCCACTCACGTACAAAGTCATGGCCCCACATACTTGCCGGAACACGATCTACCTGATCACCGCGTAAGGCAGCATCAACACGTTCCTTTTTATTCATAATTTCTGCTTTCTTCCTTCCTCAAAAATTAACGTACATGAATATCAAGTTGATAATGTGCCAACTGCGTCGTCTCGGCAGCATAAGCTGAAATGATGAGCACAACATGTGTGACACTCACACCGTATTTGGGGATCCTCAATATTGCCTGGCCACTAGCCAGGTCAACCGCTACCTCCTTCACCGTAAACTGCGTTCCCTGGTAGAGCAAAGCCTGGATAGTAAAGTGTTCCGGCAAAACATTATGCGAGCGCACAAAGCCATTGCTAACCCAACCATTGTCGCTGGCAAGTGTATCCTGAAAATGCAGTTCAGGAATACGGATTGCATCAATAGCGAAGCCTTGCAGATTTACGGTCCCATCAGTGATCTCTTCAAAGCGAAGTTGAATTTTTTTGCCAATAAATGGGCTGAGGTCCACGCGCTCTTGCACCCATGCAGGTTTGTCACCGTTGCCGCTGACACCGGTATAGCCATTGCCCCAATTCGCACCATTTAGATTACTAGTAGTGGTATAGCGCCCCTTCAACGTCGTCCAATGGCCATCGCCCGTGGAGACCTCAACAAAAGCATAATCGTAATCGCGCTCCAAATCGAACCAGGTTGCGAATTGCAATGTCACCTTTCTTCCAGTGATACGTGTCAGGTCAAAGTTATGTGTAAGCGTACTATCCATATTGTCGTAACGGTTGCCCCACCATTCGTTAGCAACACCAGCATATGGATCGTTATTAATCATACGTACAAGAGGGGTACCCTTGAGACTCATCGTGAGCGTACCCGGTCGCCCTGGCGTGGGTAGGGTATAATACTCAGCGGCATATTGATGCACAGTATCACTCTCGGATATAGGATAATCATTAAATGTATGTTGGGGCGTAAGGGCAGATAGAGTCAGATCAGGATAGCCATAAGCCCCCTGTTCAGCGCTGGTATCCTGGACATAATTCGCGATATACCATTTGTGTAGAACATCGTTGAAGGTATCCTGATAGCCATGCTTTGCCAGCACATGATTAAAGTTATCAGGCGGCGCAGCCGGGTCCTGTAAAAGCTCTTTCAGGATTGCATAGCCCCCATAGTGAGTGGCAAAGTAGTCCATAAAGAGATAACTAGCCCCATAATGGGCAATGTTCAAGTTTATATCATCAGACCAATCATTGAGCTGCGTATCAGGCATTTGCAAATAGCTCTGCTCAAGTCCACTCGTTGGATAGGAGTTAAGATGCTGGGCGAGGGTAGACATACCTTCATTAATCCAGTTCGGATCTACAGGGTGCAGGTGCCAGTGAATCATGTGCTGAAATTCATGGGCCAGGGTACTATTGTATTCAACACTACCAGGAAGAGGTCCATCTATATTCACGTAGAACATTTCGCGTTCGTTACTATAGGGATTGATGCTCGCGGGATACTCATCTTTAGCAGAAAAATAGCCACCCACGTTCAAACCCAGACCCACAGCATTAAGGATTGTCAGGTGAACATCACCGTCAATACCAGGCGACCATTCACTACCAAAGGAGGCACGATCGGTAGGATAGATCCTGGACTCGAAGACATTGGCTGAGGCCTGGAGAGCATTGAGATTTATTGCCTGTCCATCCTCAACATACATATAGACATGCGCTGTACTATACACGAGCTGCGCAGAGATGCGACTGTAGCGCCGCGTATCGTGGTTATTGATCCAGAATTTATCCTCGCGCCCTACCACTGCATGCAGAGGGGTCGTACGTTGCGTTGACGCATTAGGTATAGATGTATGGAATTTAAGGCGTTGTGCTATATCGTACAAGTTGCGCAAAGGATGTGGAGTCATAAGCAGTAATTGTTCGGTCTGCATCAAACTTTGCAAACTCTCCGGCTTTGGCGAAGCCAAGTTAGCACTTATATCCGGGGTTGCCGTAGCTGCCGCCGTCCCCGTTGACTGATTAGCACCCCATGAACAGGACGTGAGCAAGAAAAGGCAGAGTAATAGATACATGAGAGCAGGGCGAGCTGCGGCTGTGCCGATAGGAACCGGGCGAGCACAAAGCTCTACCCTCATATCCTGCCCGGTTCCTACCACTATATTTTGTGCTCGACCAGTTCCGGCTCTACACGCTATTCTTGCTCGATTCATCCCTCGATCCCTCTAATTCTTTGAAGCGGTAGCCGATGCCGCGCTCAGTCAAGATATACTTCGGATGAGCAGGATCTCGCTCTAATTTCTGGCGTAAGTAGGTGATATATAAACGTAGATAGTGCGCTTCGTCACGATATTCGCGTCCCCAAACCTTGGAGAGCAGTGTTTCATGTGTCAGTAAACGTCCCGCATTGTTCACAAGGTGATACAGGAGACGATACTCGGTTGGGCGCAGGATAACCTTCTCGCCGCACACGATTACTTCACGGCGTGAAAAGTCGATCTTCAGGTCGGGATCAACCACGATCTCAGACTTGCGTGTAGGTGCAGGCATAAAAGAGCGGCGCAAGAGCGCGCGAATGCGTGAGAGCAGTTCAGCAGGGCTAAACGGCTTAGCCATATAATCATCGGCGCCAAGGTCCAGTCCGCGAATCTTATCGGTCTCACTTTGACGTACGGTGAGCATAATTACGGGCACGGTTGAAACCTCACGAATAGAGCGCAAGGTCTCAAAGCCATCCATCTCGGGCATCATCACATCGAGCACCACTAAATCAGGCAAATTCTCACGCAATTGATCCAGGGCTTCCAGACCATTGCTCGCCTCGATAACGTGATAGTGCTCCAACTCGAGGTTCATACGCACAAAATCGCGGATGCGCGGCTCATCATCCACAATCAAAATTGTCATATCTCGCTGATCGAATACATCTTTCTCCATTTAAAACACCACCATTGGCAATTGAGCTTTCTCCACACGCGGTAAACTAAATGAGAATGTCGAGCCCTCATGCAAGGTACTCTCAACCCAGATATGCCCACCATGGGCCTCCACAATAGCTCGGCAAATATATAATCCCAGGCCGGC
>JACZCU010108294.1_pt1 | contig 11967 bp, 12 predicted proteins | sample 8641851 | NCBI WGS metagenome assembly JACZCU01 (sample SAMN15324605, study PRJNA640507) | soil metagenome | isolation source: monocropping sugarcane control | place: China: Luxin town, Laibin City, Guangxi Province | collected 2019-07-25 | depth 10cm m | reverse complement strand
TGGGCCTCCGTCCCCAACCGGCCTGAATTGCCCGGGACGACGGGTTACGGGTAGGGGCCGGCCGTCACCGACCCGAGCGTGTCCGTGACTTTGGTGCCGCTGGTGGAGGAGCCGAGGTTCGCGAAGCCGCCGGTTCCGGTCGAGCTGCGCTGCACCTGATAGGTGATCGGCGTGCTGCCGCTCGCGGACGCCGTCCAGCTAATCACGATGTGCGTTGAATCGGAGGCGGTGGCGGTCACGTTCGTCGGCGCCGAGGGAGCGACGCAGGCACCGCCGGGGTAGACGGCACGGATTGCGTCCTGGTCCCAGGTCTGGAGCGTGTATCCGAGCGAGTTGACCTGCCAATACATGATGGCGGTATTCGAGCACTCCGCCGTCGAGGAGTTGCAGTTCGAGGTTTGACCGTTCGGGGTGGTCGGATCGGCCTGCGAATGCCGCCATCCAATCGAATGGCCGAGCTCATGCGTCGTCGCCTGCGGCGCCGACGTTTCGCTGTTCGGTAGGTAACCGTCCTGGAAGATGATGTCGGCGTCATAGATCTGCCGCCAACCCGAGCTCTCGCTGTTGTCCGTGCCGTAGACGATCGTCGTTACGGCGATCGTGCCGGAGCCGGTCCAGCTCCCGCTGATCTTTCCCTGGGGATCGCCGAACTCGATGACATTTTGGAAATCGCAGAGATTGCTGCAGCCCGGCGTGCCCGTCAGCGCCGCCTCCGAGGTCGTACCGGTGAGCACCAGATTCACGCTCGACGCGCAGTCGTTGTTCCAGGCGGCCATGCCGCTCGTGATGAACGTGTCGGCGTTCGTCGGGTCGCAGCCGGTGCAGCCGGTGTGGCGCGCGTAATCGAGCGCCGATGCGATCGTGGCCGTCGGCCAGCGGACGCCCTGAGTGCTTCCGCTGTTTCCGACCTGCGTATAGCTTCCGGCCGTATACGTCGTCATGATCGTGTGGCCGAACGGCGTCCGCTGCGTCGGCGGCAGCGCGATCTCGTCCGGCTGCGCGTAGTAGTTCGCTGCCGCCGGATGACCCTCGAGTGCTTTCTGGATGTAGTCGATGAACTCGCTCTGGAGGCGGATCTTGTCGACGGCGCGCATCTGTCCCGTTCCCCGATCGTCGACCGTGTCCTCTCCGCGCACGAGGACCTGCGCGCCGTGCGGCGATGTCATGTAGGTGAACTTGCCGAGCATCAGGTCCGTCGTTTCCCAGTGGTCCTTGTGGTGCGTCAGAAAGAGGAGGACCTTCTGGCCGGTCACAAACGACGGCGCGCCGGCGACCGAAAGACCGAACTTTCCGCTCTCGCCTCCCGGAGCGACGATGCTGACGACGTCGTTCCGCTGAAAGTCTCCCTTGAGCGCTCGCTCGAGACGGACGTCATAGACGGTTCCGATCGGGAAGTCGCCTTCGCTCGTCGTCACGTGAGAGCCCTCGACCGTTCCGATGACGATGGCGTCGGATTTCGCGATGAACTTCGCGTCCTCCGGGATCACAAACATCGTCGCAGAAAGAGTCGTGGCAAAGGCCGATACGAGGATCGAGAGGGCAACCAGACGCACGTGACGGCTCATTTTGGATCTCCCCGATTTGCTGGACGGATTCTCAGTCTGCCTGAAACCGCGCGGCTCCGCAAATTACCGGGCCAGGATTGCGAATCGGGCGGTCACCCGCGCCCCGCACGCGCGTTCGTAGAAATGAATCGCCTCCGTCCACGGGATGACGACGCGGGTATAGCCCATTGACCGGAGGTCGGCGAGTGAGGCGTGGAGGAGGAGCGTGCCGAAGCCGCGGCCGCGGACCGACTCCGCGACGCCGGTCGGACCGAAGAAGCCGAGGCCGCGGTTGTTCGCGTCGTGGGCCGCGAAGCCGGCGACTTCGCCGTCGTGCTCGATGAAGAAGAGCCGCGAGCCGGCGTTCTCGCATTCGAAGCGCCACGACGGTCCGAAGTGCTCCGCGACGAACGCGAGCACCCGCTCGCGCGTCGCTTCGGACACGCGCTGCACGCCCGCGGGGATGCTCTCGGGGAGCCGCGTCGTCTCGAGGTTCGAGGTCCAGCGCTCCTCGATGAAGCCGTGTTTCGCGAAGAACGCGCGCGTGGCGGTGTCGCTCTCGATGACGCCGGGCGTGAAGTAGTTCCCCGGCTCGGCGAAGGCGACATGACCGTGGAGGAGCTTTGATCCGATCCCGCGCCTCCGGTGCTCCGGATCGACGGCGATCAGGCGCAACACCCGTCCGCAGGTGACCGAGATGCCGAGGAGCTTGCCGTGCTCCTCGTGAACCCGCACGACCGGCTCGCCCCTCGCGCCTCGACCGAACACCTTCTCCTCGGCGACGCGCGCAATGTCATACGGCGTTTCGTTCGCCCGTTCGAGAAGATCCACGTACTGGCTTGCCTTTCGCACTTTTCGATCTCGTGGACGTTATCCGCTGCCCTTCGTGTGGGCAAGCCAACCGCGTTCCGGCCCTCGAGTCCGGCAAGACGGCGGTGTGTGGGAAGTGCAAGGCGACCCTCACCGAAAATATGGTGGGCCGCCCCGTCACCCTCACGGACGCGACGTTCGGCAACATCATCGGCGATGGGAAGGCGACCATCGTCGACTTCTGGGCGTCGTGGTGCGGTCCGTGCCGGATGATCGCGCCGATTCTCGACGATCTGGCGGCGGAGCGGAGTGACATCCGGGTCGGGAAGCTGAACGTCGACGAGAACTCGCGCACCTCGGCGGCGTTCGGCGTTCAGGGCATTCCGCTGCTCGTCTTCTTCAAGGATGGCGTGGAGCGCGGCCGCGTCGTCGGCGCCGTGCCGCGCGGACAGATCGAGGCCGCGATCCGCCAGTACTTCGGCTGATGCGCAACCGCGAGCTCGAGCTGTTCGCGAAGAAGGCCGCGATCGTCGCGCTATTCGTCCTAGGCATGCTCCTGCTCTGGCGCGTTCGCGGCGTCCTCGTGCTGGTCTTCATCGCCGCCGTGATCGCGGCGGGCATTGCGCCGGCGGTGCAGCGCGTCCGGCTGCAGTGGCGTTTCTGGTTTCACCACAATATTCCGCGCGGCATGGCGGTGCTGCTCGTCTACGTGCCGTTCCTCATCGTCATGCTGTTGCTGGCGACCGTCGTCGTGCCGCGGCTGCTCTCCGAGGCGCGGATGCTTGGTATGGAGTTCCCGGCGCTCGTGCAGAAGAACATTACCGAGCCGCTGGAACGCTACTTCCCGATGATCGATCTCAGCTACCTCGCGAACGCCGGATCGATCCCGCGATCGAGTCTCTTCTTGTACGTCCGCAGCACAGCCACCGCGATCGCGTCGTTCATCGCGGTGCTGTTCATGGTCGCGTACATGCTGATCGACGCGCACCGGCTGCGGAACACGATCCTCCTCTTCTATCCGGCGGACGCCCGCTCGGAGCGGCGGCAGACGTTGAACCGGATGGCCGCACGCATGAGCTCCTGGCTCATGGCGCAGTTGCTCCTCTCCGCAATCATGGGGGGCGCGATCTTCGTCGCACTGCTGTTCCTGCGCGTCCCGTTCGCGTTGCCGCTCGCGATCGTGGCGATGGTGGGGGAGATCGTGCCGGTGATCGGCCCGATCGTCGGCTGTGCGCCGGCGCTGCTGATGGCGCTCTTGCACTCACGATGGCAGTTCTGGTCGTTGCTCATCATCGTGCTCGTGCTGCAGAAGCTCGAGAACCTCCTCATCGCGCCTCGCGTGATGGCGAAGAAGGTCTCGATCTCACCGCTCGCCGCATTCATCGCCTTCATGTCGGGCGCCGCCCTGCTCGGCATCGCCGGCGCGATCATCGCCATCCCGATCACCGCAATCGTGCAGGTGGCGTTCGAGGAGGTGTTCGTGGAGCGGCGGGAGAGGCGGCTGAATCTTGGCCGCGCCGGAACTCTGTTGAGACGCGTCGATTGAGTTGTCGGTTGTCGTTGATAACTGACAACTGAAATCCGATAACCATTTACAATCGTACGACTCCCCGACGAGGAACGAATGACGCGAATCGCCGCGGGTGGTCTTCTTCTCTTCATCACAGCATCAGCCTTCGCCCAGGACGCAGCGCCGCAGTGGACGTACGGCGCGCGCCTCGAGATCCGCGCGAACTACCGCGACTCGAAGGAGGCGAAGGTCGCGCTCAAGTTTCCCTTCCCGCCGAGCTTCCTGCCGGTCGGACAGACGGTCGGCTTCGAAGAAACAGTGAATGCGGGGAAGCACACGGAACTGAGCGTCGTCCAGGCACGGCTCGACGCGAGCTATGGCCACCTCTTCACGGCGCACACGCAGTTCCACGTCCAGGACAAGTACCGCCGCAACCCGACCAGCGAAGACAAGAAGGTCGACGCCGATGAGGCCTGGATCCGCTTCGGCGATAACCCATCGTTTCTCGACCGCCCCGCCGGCACGTCGGTGTTCCTCCAGCTCGGCAAGATGCCGAAGATGGAGCGGCAGCCGATTCGCCTGCTCGAGAGCTACGGCCTCGCCGCGACGGCGTTCAATCGCTTCGAAGACATCCAGGCGATCCTCGGCGGCAGCGTCGGGCGCAATCTCTACTGGCGCCTGGTCGGCGCGAACGGCAATCCGCTCTACTTCCGCGATCCGAATGCGCTCGCCGGCGACAACGGGATCAAAGAGCTGCTGCAGCCGAATCCCGATCCGTTTCTGAAGTCCGGCTTTCCGATCCTCTACAACACTGAGACCGAGGACTACTTCTTCAAGACGGAACACTTCCAGTTCGGCCAGGGCCTTGGCTACAAGTGGCAGAACGACGCGCAGTCGTTCGGCTTCGACGCGATCGCTTTTCACTACCGGCGCAAGATGGTGTTCGAAGACCACCTCACAGGAACGTTCTACGGCGCGGAGCTCGATCTTCTCGACGGCCCGGACGGCTCCGGCATCGGCCTCCCGATCCGCGGCAACAAGAAAGAGGAGACCGGTGCGCGCGTCTACGTGGAGTGGGGGAAGTTGACTTCGACGATGCAGTACACCAAGCAGCACGTGGCGGGCCTCGGACGCGCCGGATGGGAGGGGGAGTTCGGCTACCGCATCGACCTGCCGGGCGGCAACTCGGTCATGCCCGTCTTCCGCGCCAGCGGCCTCACGAACGACTTCCGCGCCAAAGCCGACAAACGCTATCCCGCCCCGAGCGTCTGGTGGCCCTGGACGAAGCTCGACTACGGCATCCGTATCGGGCTCCCTCACAGCACCGACCTCACGATCGAACACGCCAAACACAACATCGGCGCCCCCGTAAAGGTCCGCCCCGACGAGACACTGGTGACGCTGCGGATAAGGGTGTAGTCCGCGGGAACTGGCCCATCGGTTGCTCCTCAGTGGTCCAGGAGGAAACATGCGCAACGAAATGATCGGGGCGGTGGTGCGCAGGGCGATCGAGCATCCGGAGTTTCGCCGCCGTCTGGTCGAGGACCCGCGCGACGCGCTGTCGAATCATGGCTTCGCGCTCGAAGACGCCGAGCTCGCCGAGATCGAGCGGATTCGCACGAACCTCGACGGTTCCGGCGATGACGTCGAGCAGCGCCTCGTCAGCATTGCCGAGCAATACGGCGTCAACCTCAAGACGTAACGTTCCTCACATCCATCCCGTGGTGGCGGATGCGGCGCGGTTTGGCGATCCGCCACACAGTGACGGCATGGACCCTCGATCGATTGCCGTCCTCTACGCCACATCCCATGGCCATACCGAACAGGTCGCGCGGCGGATTGCCGACGTCGCGACGCGCGCGGATGCCGTTGCGTACGCGTTCGACATTCACAACCTCGCGCCGTCGTTCGCGTTCGAGCAGTACGACCTGATCGTCCTCGCCGGTTCCGTGGAGTTCGGGCGGCATCAGCGGCGCCTCGAGCGATTCGTGAAGCGGAACCGCGAGAAGCTCGCGCGTGTCGAGACGGCATTCGTCTCCGTGAGCGGTGCCGCGATTGCGCCGGCGGGGCGGGGGCAGGCGAACGACTTCGCGGAGGCGTTCTACCGGCGCACCGGGTGGCGTCCGAGCACGTCACTGCTCGTCGGAGGGGCGTACTCGTTCACGCGGTACGGCTTCTTCACCAAATGGATGATGAAGCGCCTCGCGGCGAAGCACGGATTCTCGACCGACACCACGCGCGACCACGACTACACGAACTGGCCGGAAGTCGAGCGGTTCGCCGAGAGTCTCGCGAAGGGCGGCTACCGCGGCTCGATCCCGTCGGAGCGCGCGACCATCGTGTCGGGCGAAGCGCTCCACTCGAAGAACGAGCCGTCGTACAGCGCCACGTCATAGCCGAGGTAGCGCAGCACGAAATACGTCATCGTCGCTTCCATCCCGGTGCGGCAGTAGGTGACCACCGCCGTCTCCTGCGTCACGCCGACGGAGTCGTACATCTGGCGAAGCGCTTCCGGATCGCGGAGCACGTGCGGCGGATCGGACGTCAGGTTCGCCGTCCACGGCACATTGACCGCGCCGGGGATGTGGCCGCGGCGCTTGATGCCGGAGCCGGCGATCTCGCCCGAGAAATTGAGCGACGGCCGCGCGTCGATCATGACGATGTTGCTGTGGCTGCGATTGCGCACGAGCGTGCGCATCGTGTCGAACTTCACGACCGAGAACGGACGCGTCGCGACCGTGAACGGCGACGGAAGGACCGACATCTTCGCCGTCGAGACCTGGTGGTGCTCGGCGCTCCACTTCTCGAAGCCGCCGTCGAGCACGGAGGCGCGATAGCCGTGGCCGAGGTAGTCGAGTGTGAACCAGGTGCGCGCGGCGACGAGCGGATCGCGGCTGTAGATCACGATCCGCTTCCAGTCGCCGACGCCGGCGCGGGTGAACGTCACCACCAGTGCGTCGTCATTCGGAAGCTCGTTCGGGAGCCCCTCACAGTCGGCGACGACCTCCTCGCGAGGAACGAAGCGGGCGCCGGGGATGTGGCCGGCGTCGTAGTCGGCGCGGTCGCCGACTTCGACGATCGCGACGAGAGGATCGTTCAGGTGAGCGTTGAGCCACTCGCTGCTGACGACCATTTCTTGTTTCGCAGCGAGGGTGAAGAGCGCGGCGGCGACGATTGCGATCATGCGGTGCTCCACTCGACCAATTCGGTTTCTTTTTCGGCGTACCAATCGCCCACGTTGACGAACGGCTCCGGCGTGGCGAGACAGACCACCTGATCCGCGCGCAGCGCTATGTCGTAGCGGGCATCGTTCGAGGCGACCGGTGTGGCGACGATGATCTGCCGCGGGTGCTCGCGCCGGATCTCGCGGACGAAGGCGATCGTGTCGGCAGCGTCTCCGATCCCATCCGCCACGAGGATGACCGTCGCGTTCCAGACGGCGTTCCCCTTCGGATGCAGCGTCTCGACGACCTCGAAGGCGACGGGATCGGAGCTGCGGGTGAGAGAGAGGACGGTGACGTCGGGCCGTCCCGCGAACTGCGTGAGCCTCTGAGCGAGCTGTCGTCCGGCGTCGGCGCGGTCGCGGAAGAGCATCGGGGTCACCTCGATTGCGAGGATCGGTTCGAGGAGACGCTTCTGTCGAGGCGGCCAGTCACAGCGCGATGTGACGTATCCTTTCCGGCGTCCGTTCGTCTCACCTGGTAACCGGAATTTTGTCTCGGCGCGAGCCGGTTCGAACCGGTCGCAACTCAACCGCAACTCTGCAAGGCTCCAACACTTAACAGGTAAGGGCACCTACATCGGATGACGCGAAACCGCATCGTCTTTTTCCTCACATCAGCCGCGCTGTTCCTCGCGCCCGCGCTTTTTGCGGCTGCGCCCTCTGCCCGGTCGGCGACACACATGGTCTACGACCCGAAGACGACCTTCAGCGTTCTCTTCGGCGGACAGTCGCCGTTCGACGCCGGTACCGCGAAGGCCTACAACCTCAACGACACCTGGTACTGGGTCGGCGACCATTGGGTGCAGGTCTATCCCGCGACCACGCCCGCAGGCCGTTCGTTCCAGACAATGGTGTACGACAACGCGCACAGCCGCATCACCATGTTCGGCGGCAAGACCGACGCCGCGACCGCCGTCAATGAGACGTGGGTGTACGACGGGAACGACTGGACGCAGCTGCAGCCGCAGAACGCCCCGTCGCCGCGCATCTGGTCCGGGTCCGCCTACGACACGACGCGGAATCGCATGGTCCTCTACGGGGGCCAGTTCACGACCACGAACCTGCTGACGACGACGAACTACTACGACACGTGGGAGTTCGACGGCACCAACTGGACCCAGATCGGAAGCAACGGCCCGCAGATCACCACGCCGCTGCTCGCGTATTACGAGCCGACGCAGCAGATGATCATGCTCGGCAGCGACACCAACCAGAAGCCGCACATGTACTCGCTCAACGCGTCGAACGGGACATGGACGGAGATGACGCCGTCGACGATGCCGGACTGCGTCAACGACGCCGGCCTCGTGTATCAGGCCCACGATCCGAAGGTGCTCGTTCTCTACGCCGGCACCTGCTCGAGCAGCAACACCCTCAGCAATACCTACGAGTGGGACGGCAACAACTGGGCGCTCGTCACGCCGGCGTCGGCGACGTTCCGGCTGACCGGCGAGGCGATGGCCTACGACCCGGCCCGCCGGACGACGACGATCTTCGGCGGCACCGAAGCCTTCAGCGTCCCCCTGGGAGACACCTACACCTATCAGCAGGGCGTCTGGGTCACGCCGCCGGCCCCGGCAATCTCGCCGTCGCCGCGCTCCCTCTTCGCGTTCAACACCGATCCTCTGAACAACGTCATCTGGATGATCGGCGGCATGGACGCCACCGCCACGCTCGACGACATGTGGAAGTACTCGAACGGCACGTGGCAGGAGGTGTCATTCGACAGCCAGCCGACGGGGTGCGTTTCCCCCGTCTCCTCCTACGACACCGACCGTCACAAGCTGGTCGTCGTCTGTCAGGACATCAGCGTTCATGAGTTCGACGGCACGACGTGGAAGACCGTCGACACCTCCGGTCAGAAGAACCTCCCGCAGGTGCGGCGGTTCAGCTCGATGGCCTACGACCAGAACATCAAGAAGACCGTTCTCTTCGGCGGCTACAACGACGTCAACTATCTCGACGAGACGTGGACGTGGGACGGCACCACGTGGACGCAGGTGAAGAACAACACGCCGCCGGCGCGCTCGCACGCCGCGATGTGGTTCGACCCGAACATGAACAAGACCGTCATCTACGGCGGCATCGGACAGCGAACGACGAATGACCGCATCGAGCGTTATCAGGACATGTGGTCGTTCGACGGCACCGGCTGGACCGAGATGAAGTCGGTCACCACCACCCCGGGCCAGCGTTATGGCGCCCAAGTGGTGGTGAATCCGCTTGACAACAAGGCGTATCTCTTCGGCGGTCTCCTCCTCATCGTCGATGGCGCAAAACAGTCGCAGGCTTATCAGAGCGACCTCTGGGTGTGGGACGGCAAAGCGCAGAGCTGGTCTCAGCTGAACACTCCGACGACCGCTGCGCCGCGCGAGAACGGCGGTCTCGCATACGATCCCGTCTCGAACGAGCTCGTCCTCGCCGCCGGCTACTCCGGCTACTACCGCTCCGATTTCTGGTCGCTCCATAACGGCGACTGGCTTCTGCACGTCGAATCGCTCCCGCAGAGCGGCTGCAAGACGCCGATCATCACGCAGCCTTCGAACCAGACGATCGGGCTTGGAGGATCGGCGACGATCACAGTGAGCTCGACAAGCGCTGGCACGCTCCGCTATCAGTGGTATCGGGGGTCGGCCGGCGACACGTCGGCCCCGGTCGGCACCAATTCGGCGACGCTGATCACCGGAGCACTCGCGGCGAACAGCACGTTCTGGGTAAAGGTGACGAACGATTGCGCCATGAGCGCGAACAGCGGGACGGTGATGGTCAACGTGGAGCCGGCGCGGCGGCGGGGCATCCCCCACTAGTGTGTGTTTCGGGCCGGCTGAGAGCCGGCCCCTACATGCTATCCTCCGCCGCCTGGTGCAGATCGCTCTCGGTGCAGACCACGGCGGTTTCGAGCTCAAGGAACAGTTGAAGTCGTACCTGCGGCAGCAGGGACACTCGATCCGCGACCTCGGGACGAACAGCAAAGAACCCGTCGACTACCCGAAAATCGCCCGTGACGTGGCCGAGCTCGTCTCGGCCGGAACGGCTCGTTTTGGAATCATGGTCGACGGTGCGGGCATCGGCTCGGCCATGACGGCCAACAAAGTCCCGGGCGTCCTGGCGGCGGCCGTTTACAACGAGGGCCTCGCCCGTAACGCACGCGAGCATAATGATGCAAACGTACTCACGCTCGGCGCGGGGCAGGTGGACGTCGAAACGGCCAAACGGATCGTCGACGTCTTCCTGACGACGGAGTGCACCGTCGACAGGCACCGCAAGCGCGTGAGTATGATTCGGGACCTCGACAAAAAAGGAGCGCGCAACGTGAAGGGGAACACGGGCAGCGATCTCTCGCCCGAGGACATGGCGCGGATCGCCGAACGCGTGAGAGAGCTCTTGCAGGGAGCGGGAGGCGTCGCGGCACAGCCGGCGGCGGTCGCCCTCCCGCCGGACAAGCTCGTCAAACTGATCGACCACACCATCCTCAAGCCGGAAGCGACGGCCGAGGACATCGAGAAACTCTGCAACGAGGCGAAGCAGTACCGCTTCTACTCCGTCTGCGTGAACCCGGTGTGGGTGCCGAAGGCGCGGACGCTCCTGCGCGGGACTGACGTGAAGATCTGCGCCGTCGTCGGCTTTCCCCTCGGCGCGCAGTCGCCGGAGATCAAGACGCTCGAGGCGCGCCGCGCGCTGCGCGAAGGCGCCAAAGAGATCGACATGGTCATCAACATCGGCGCGCTCAAGAGCAAGGACGACCTGCTCGTGGCGCGCGACATCCGCGGCGTCGTCGAAGTCTGCGACGAGGCGCGGGCGGTCTCGAAGGTGATCCTGGAGACCGCGTTGCTGACGGACGAAGAGAAAGTCCGCGGCTGCCAGCTCTCGATGAAAGCGGGAGCCGACTTCGTGAAAACGTCGACCGGCTTCTCGAAGAGTGGCGCGACCGTCGAAGACGTCGCGCTGATGGCGCGCACCGTGGCGCCACGAAAGCTCGGCGTCAAAGCGTCGGGCGGCGTCCGCAGCTACGAAGACGTCGTGAAGATGGTGCAGGCGGGCGCGACGCGCGTCGGCAGCTCCAACAGCGTCAAGATCGTCGAAGAAGCCATGAAGTTGGCCGGGAAGAGGTGACGGAGTGGGTGAGCTACGCTGCTACGTATTCATCGATCGGCTGCAGCCGCAATTCGCGTCGTTCCTCGGAACGGTTGCGCAGGGGTTCCTGCCGGTGCCGGGACAGGCGGCGCTCTTCGTCGAGGTCGCGCCGGGCATGGACATCATGCGCGTCACCGACGTGGCGCTGAAGTCCACCGACGTTCGCCCCGGCATGATGATCATCGAGCGCCTCTACGGCATGCTCGAGATCCACTCCGACTCGCAGGCCGACGTGCGGCAGGCGGGTCACGCCATCCTCGAGCACCTCGGCCTGAAGGAAGAGGAGCGCATCAAGCCGGAGATCACGTCGAGCCAGGTCATTCGCAATATCTCCGACTACCACACGCAGCTGATCAACAGGACGCGCCACGGCGACATGATCGTGCCGGGGCAGACGCTTTACGTTCTCGAATGCGCTCCCGCCGGGTATGCGGCGATCGCGGCGAACGAAGCGGAGAAGGCGGCGAACATCAACGTTCTCGAAGTCCGCGCCTTCGGCAGCTTCGGCCGCGTCTACCTCGGCGGCGAGGAGCGCGACATCGACGTCGGATATCGCGCGGCAGAGCAGGCGATCCAGTCGCTCTCGGGCCGCGTTGGAAGAGCTTAAATGAAAATCAGAAATCAGAAACCAGAGAGCAGAAACCAGAAGAAAGAGGGAGACGCGCGGAAGCGTCTTTCTGGTTTCTGACTTCTGATTTCTGCTTTCAAAAGAGGAGGATTCATGACGGATGCACTCGGGATGATCG
>JACZCU010076006.1_pt1 | contig 11970 bp, 3 predicted proteins | sample 8641851 | NCBI WGS metagenome assembly JACZCU01 (sample SAMN15324605, study PRJNA640507) | soil metagenome | isolation source: monocropping sugarcane control | place: China: Luxin town, Laibin City, Guangxi Province | collected 2019-07-25 | depth 10cm m | reverse complement strand
TATTACAACGTATTTTTCATCTGTTTTATCAGATTGGTCATCAGTGAGGAGTGTTTACAAAGCGTAAACGTAATACACGTTGTTGCAGATGCTACGCATTTTGTATTTTTGCCACCCAGTTTCTTGCTAAAAACTGGCATAAACATTTATTAGTTTGACCGTTGATTGGCATCTGTTGGCTGGAGGAAAATAGAATCACGGACAGGTGGAAGCTCTGGGGTTTCTAGTTGTCCGGTAAACATATACAAAAATGGTGCCCAAACACCAAAACAAACCAACAACTAAATGTTCAAACCAAAACCGTTAAAGCCGGTCTTGTTAGCTATTGGTTTCAAGCTGTTTTATAGCTTAGAAGCCATTGCTCGTGGTGCTCTCAAGCGCTTTTCAGTCTTGAAGGGCATTGCTGTTGGTAACTTCAGGACACCGCGTGTCCTGGGGAATATTGCTCTAGTACTCTTCGTTATCACCTCTGTTACATCAGCGTATCTGATAGTCGCCCGCCCATCAGTGGCAAACGCAACGACAAGCTCGTATCTAAACTTCCAAGCCCGTCTGGAATCCAGCACGGGTGCAATTGCCCCGGATGGCAACTATGATGTGGCCTTCCATCTCTACAACGCCTCGTCTTCGACTGGCTCTACGAACACGGGTTGCGGCACGGATGCGAACTGCCTGTGGTCTGAAAGCTATACCTACAACAGCGGACCGAGTTCGAGCGATGTGCGTGTACGTGTTGCTAACGGCTATTTGACGGTCAACCTGGGCAGCATTACTGCATTCGGGTCGATTAACTGGGATCAGCAGCTGTATTTGACCATGAACATTGGCGGCACAACCGCCAGCGGACCAATCACCTGGGATGGTGAAATGTCTCCGCGCATCACATTGACTGCTGTGCCGTATGCGTTCCAATCCAAGAGCTCTACCCAGCTGCAGGCAACTGTAGCGTCGAACACCGGCACATTGCGTTTTGATACCACAATGACCGGTGGTAGCCAGACCTTCGTCTTGCCTGACCAAGGCGCCGCTGGTACTTACGATCTTCTGACGCAACAACAAGCAAATGGCGACTTCATCCAAAACGGTACAAGTCCGCAAACGGCTGACTTCAATATCACTGGTACGGGCACAACTGGCGGACTAACTGTTACAAATGCGGGCAACGTAGCCTTCCAAAAGGCGAGCGACTATAGTTCGACAGGCGTACAGGTCGATGTAAACTTTGGCACAGGCGCGCTTGTTCGCTTAACGGGCGGCTCGGCGTTGACCATAGATAGTGTCCAGGGGGGCGCCAATGGTCGAATCCTGACAATTATCAATGCGTCAGGCAACGCCGCGACAATTCGTGATCAATCGACGGCTACCACAAGTACAAGCGCCAACAAGATTATCACCGGCACAGGGGCAAATATAACCCTTCCAGCCGATGCCTCTATCAGCCTTGTGTACGACAGCGGCAATAGCAGATGGCGCGTGGTTGGAAGTGTCGGCTCCGGTGCTGCTTTCCTACAGGGCGGCAACAGTTTTGGTACACAGGCAATCTTGGGCACCGATGACGCTAATAGCCTGGCATTTGAAACGAACAATACAACACGGCTTGTCGTAGACACCTCGGCTACGACCAACTTTACCTTCCAGCAGGCAAGCGTGCTGAAGGTTGCAAGCGCCACCGCTGGAACGCAGCTGACCATCCAGGGTGGTGACGCATCAGGTGCGGGCAATAACGGAGGAAATCTGCTACTCCAGGCTGGTGCTGGCGGCAGTGGTGCGACAAGCGGCAGCGTCATCATAAAGTCGAATGGGAGCAATAGTACTACCGCGCTTACTGTCCAGAAATACACTGGTGGACAGGTCCTCGGCGTGGATACGACTAACAATGCGATCGTACTTGGCAATGATGGCAGTCCAAGCGCGCTAACTGTCCGTGGCGGCGCGGCAACAGGATCGAACGTTACTGGTGCGAACCTGACATTCGACGCTTCAAATGGTACAGGTGCAGGCGGGTCAGGTGATCTTATCTTCAGAACTGCCGGCACATCTGGATCAACCATTACTCAAGATGCTGTTAGCAAGAGCAGCAATGCGGGTTCAACAAGCAGCCTGACGTGGAGCCATACTGTCGGCACGCAAAGCAATAGAATCTTGATCGTTGGTCTTGTGACCTCTACTGCGACCAACTTCACCGGTGTAGTATGGGATCCGGCAGGCGCCAATCAATCATTCACCCAGCTCAGCACCAATCAGACATGCCCAACGGTCGTGGTTGGCTGCCATATGAGCGTATGGTACCTAGTTAACCCAGCCACAGGCACTCATAGCATTAGAGCTACCTCAGGTTCGGCGGCCAATAGCAGCGGTGGCGCTGTATCGTACTACAATGTCGATACTTCCACACCGTTTGGAACGGCCGCAACGGCGACTGGCAGCGCAAGCGGCGCAACTTCAGTAGTGGCTACGACAAGTGCGACGCAGTTAGTTGTAGGCGTGATCGGCGCTGACAATAACACAAGCAGTGCTGGGTCAGGGCAAACGGAACTTTGGAAAGACAACTTTGTCTTCACCAGTATAGGTTCCAGCAAACCAGGTACCGGCGGGAATGTCACGATGAACTGGACGGTCAACAGTGGAGGTTGGGCGACGATCGGTGCACCGCTGAATCCAGCGCCGAACAGTGTGGCAGATACGCTTCAGGATAGGTTCCATATTACCGCCGGCGGTAATATCGGCGTGAACACCTCTAGCCCGCAATATACCTTGGATGTTACAGGTACAGGCAACTTTACCACATCTGTTCTTACTCCGCTGCTGGATACTGCAACCGGGACGGCGCTGAATATTGGAACGGCGAACGCAACGAGCGTCACGATCGGCAACGCGACTGCCGCCGGTGGGAACACGACCGTCCAGGCAAAGGGTAATGTGCTGATAGCGACCAATAGCGTACAAGTTGCTACCTTCGATACGTCAGGTCATCTCTACCTGGGTAATGGTGTCACGGCTGGTACACCGAGTAACTTTACTATTCAGGGTACCGGCAGCACGACTACGGCCGTAGCTGGTGGTTCAATCACCATCCAAGGGGGCAACGCAACTGTCGGTAATGCTAATGGCGGTAATATAACAGTGTCTGGTGGTGCTGGTGTCGGCACAGGCGTGAGCGGCTTGGTTATACTTACTACACCGACGTTCCAAACTGCAGGTACACAAAGCTGTAGCGGAAGCTGTACTATCACTCAGGCCAACATTGATGGCAGCAGCACAATCGTGATCAATGTTACGAGTGGAAGCGGGGTGGTTGTGACAATGCCGAACCCAACCATCACTGGCACGTATGGCCGGGTCGTATATGTTACGGCCGCGAGCGGTTCGCTTGACTTCACCTTACGTGTCAACGGTGGCGGCGCGGGCAATGATATCTCGATGCGCTCGAACACCACAGCCACGATGATTTGGGGCCCAGGTTCTGGCTCAGGTGCATGGACTGCAGCAGGTGCATCTAGCTCAACCACGCTACAAGCGGCATACGACAACACCCTGACCAGCGCCGGTGGTGCCGAGCTGATCCTTAGCAAGACCACGAACCATGACGGTTTGACTATCCGCGATAGTCTGACGAGCCCGGTAAACGGCACGTTGCTGGAAGTTCAGACCCAGAACGCATCCAGCTTATTCTCGGTTAATGGTACAGTTACAGATTATGCTAACAATGGTGGTGCCGAAAGCACCTTCGGTTCAGAATGGGCAGCAAGCGGCACAGGTGCATCGATAAGCCGGAACACAACGGCAGCTTATGTGGCTAACGGCCTCGGTTCGGCGAAGATCAGCACAACAGGCACGGCAAACACCGGTGGTAAGAATGTACTGAACGCCTCGCTTACCGCTAACTTGCGCTATAACGTCTCGTTTGCTGCCAAGCTAGATAGCACTAGCTCTGGCTCATTCACTGACGTGAATGTATATTACTCGGTTGACGGCACAGCTACATCAGTCGCGTGCTCTAACTACAGTACCCAGACTGTCCCGACCAGTGTTTGGGCCAAAATAAACTGTACGTTTACAGCGCCTTCAAGCGGTATTACCTCAACGAACGCAATTCTGATCAGGCAAACTGCGGCAGCAACCCGGTCGTGGTACGTAGACAACTTAAGTGTTACCATTAGTGCCGATCTTAGCTATGCAACGGATGGCGGCGTTGATAACAGCGCCAGCTTCAACACGAATTGGCCCGCGCTTGGAAGCGCCACTACAACCTGGGATAACAGTACTGGTAACGACACTAGCGACAGTGCTAAGGTTGTCACTGGAGCATCGACTAACCAAGGTATTAAGAATGTGCTGGCAATTAATCCGCTCGCAACTAATCCTGGTACATTGTACCGCATCAGCGTATATGCTAAGCTCCTATCCGGTACCTTCACCGACTTTTCGATAGGCTACTCACCCGACGACGGTGGTGTAGCAGGGGCTAACTTTAGAGCCTGCGCCGACTACAACATACAAGCCCTTTCAACATCCACTTGGTCGCAGATTACCTGTTACATCACAACAACCACTGCGACGGTATCTGCACCACGAGTGTACTTCTATCAACCAACTGCCACGGCGCGAACTTTCTGGGTTGACACCTTCTCGATGACCCTAGCCTCAAATGCTGTGCCGAATGTGCAGGTTGGTGGCGGCGTCTACGGCGGACCGACAACCCTATTTACACTTGACCGGGCGGCTTCGGCACCGATTGCCAGCAACAACGATGCTTTGCTTGGTTCAATGTACTACGACACGACGCTAGGCAAACTGCAGTGCTACGAAGCTGATGGTTGGGGCGCATGCGGCTCCAGCCCGGATAACATCATCACTATCTCGCCGGAATACACCAATGCGGTTCTGCATGGCAGCGGCGTAGGTACAATGACCTCAGATATTTGCTCAGGCGCGTCAGGCGGTTTGAACATAAATACTACAATCTGCGGCACCAACGAAACATACAACTTCTACAAGTGGACATCACCGCAGGCCAATGCTCAGACATATAGCATTTATGTGACGTACCAGTTACCGAGTACGTTCAAGAGCTTCTCTTCAGGCACTACATCAGTGATGGGACGAACCGACAGCACGAACTCTACCGTTCAATACTCCGTCTATCGCAACAATACGAGTAGCGGTCTGACGCAGTGCGGTTCAGCAATTTCGGTGTCGACAGGATCCGTCTCGTCGTGGCAGATAGGTGTCGCCAGTGGTGCAGCCGATCCATCCACTTGTGGCTTTGCTGCGAGTGACAGCATTATTTTCAAGATTGACGTCATCGCCAGCAGTAACGCCAACGCCTATGTAGGTAACCTTGGCTTCACCTTCAGTAATAAATAATGACCCATATGCACCCAGGTATTACTAAGTTTGGATGCTATACTAAAATAAGCATTAGAGTAGTGAGTCATAGTGAATAGAAAAAAGCTTACCATACGGCTTCGGATTCCGGGTTGGCTATCAAGAGCTGTTGTCCGGTATAGGGTACTTAACCGTAGACATCCCCGGTTGGTGAGGGTTGGCTGGGGTGTTATGGCTGGCCTGATGCTTGGAACTGTTATCTTCCAAGTTGTCATATTGCGCAACGTTGAGCACAGTTATGCTTTATCACCTCAGGATGAAGCCTTGTTGTCGCCGGCCAACCCTTTGCTGGCTCCAAACCTTAGGCTTGATGCCAAGGAGGGCACGTATCAATTCAACCAGGGGTACCAACCGGGCGGCGATGTGGCTGGCGATAGCTATGGTGCTAAATTTTCAGCTAGCTTTCCACTATCGACAGATCAAGGCGTGACCGTTACCGATCCGGTAAACCAGGTTTCAGTTACGTTCAAGCCGGAGTTTGGCGTTTCCGAGCCGCGCCAAGACCGGAACCGCATGATTTATCCGTTGCTTGGCTATGATGCCGTGAAGGTTTACTCCATGAAAGCCAACAGCATGAAGGAAGACATCATTTTGCAATCATTCCAGGGAGATAAGCAGAGTTTTACCTATACATTAGTACTGGCGGATGGCACCGAAGCGCGGATGGAATCGGACGGTTCTGTTTCTATCTACGGCGTCAGCCCGGAGCTGCTGGGCAATGTTTCGACGGGATCGAGCCAAGACGCTGCACTATTAAAGAAAGTCCGCGAAAAAAGCCCGAAGACTAATTTGTTATTTACCTTTCCAGCACCGTTTGTGCGCGAATCCGGCAAAACTGTCAGCGGGGCAAGGGCTTGGTATGGACTGAAGGGCAACAAGCTGACCGTCTATGCATCCGGCTTGGAGCACGCTTCGTATCCGCTCAGCATTGACCCGACGATCTACATCGAGACTGCATCTAAATTGATGCGCGGAAATAACGAAACGAACATTGATTTTGACGTCGATAACGAACTGATCCAAAAAGGCAAGACCACCGGAGCACGTTTCGACTCGTGGCAGACCGCTACGCCGACGTTTCCGGTCAACCGATGGAACCATGCAACCGCTGTTGCGGGCGGATATATATATGTAACAGGGGGTAACGACGGTACCAGCAATCAGACAAGCGTCTATTGGGCGAAATTTAACACGTCAACGTTTAACCTGCAGAGCCCTAATCCAGGCAATGGAGCGTGCAGTAACTGGTGCACAAATTCGGCATACAATTTGCCGGCAGCAAGGGCGGCGCACTCGATGGTCGCCTACAACGGTTTTTTGTACGTGATAGGTGGCAAAGATTCAAGTTGCGCGGGCGCAAACAATGTATGTGGCACCGTGTATATTGCCAAACTCGGCGCTAACGGAGAGCCAAGCTTATGGCACCCTACAGATACAAATAAGGCCAACTGGGTTTACTGGTATTCGTCAGCCAATACAGTCGTAGCTGCATATGCGGGGGCTGCAGCGTATAACAATCGCCTCTATTTGGCGGGCGGGCAAGATAATACTACATTAAACGGTGTAACAACCATGCAAGAGGCAGACCTTCTGCCAACAGGCGATATTGGCAGCTGGACTACGACAGGCATGGTAGCCTTGCCAAGTGCCCGGTGGAGTCATACCATTCAAATCTACAATGACCGTATGTATCTGGTCGGAGGCGTTTCAGGGGCGATATCAACGGCGAATCTCAAGAACACTGTCGAGTACATTAGGATACTAAGCGATGGCACGATGTCAGGCAGCTGGAAGTCGACGACCTCATTTACGACCGCTCGCATGACGTTTGGCGGTACGTTTAGTGCGATATGGGGCGGGTACTTGTACATTACCGGGGGCTGCACGGCGATCACAACAAGTGGCTGCACATCACCCTCAGGTATCGCCGGGGACGTACAGCTAGCAAGTATTAATGCCGACGGCACCATTACCGATTGGGGGACGATATCAGGTGTTACTAGTAGCCGGATTGGCTTCGGCCTAGTGGCCTGGCGCAACACACTGTACGCCATCGGCGGCTGTACAGCAATGAATACTAGCGGCAACTGCACAACCGTAACCGCCGTAACCCAATACGCTCCGATTAAACAAGATGGTGAAGCCAGCACGGTGAGCAACTCCGTGCCAAGCGGCACGTCGCCGTGCGTTACCACCGCATGGATCGATTGCGACATGCCGCCGCTAGGCTCCAATGCTGGCCAGGGTGGACGTATGTCAGGTGGCTCCATCATCAATAATGGTTTTATTTACTACATCGGCGGCTGTACAGCAGTCGGTAACAACAGTGTCTGCTTCACCGGTAACGCTAGCAAAACGACGGGCAACATATCGTATTCTGCCATCAATGCCGATGGTACGCTTACCCGGGCAGCGACATGTGGCGGTACGTTCTCCGGTAGCTGGTGTGTTGACAGTACCAACACTGTTAATGGCGGTACCGGCGTCGCGGCATTCGCATATACTATCTTTAACAATGTCATTTATGTCATTGGCGGCACAACTGGTACGCTGTGGCAGGATCTCGTCTGGCGAAACCCGTTGAATGCTGATGGCTCGCTCGGCACATGGACCTCACAAACATTCACGAATCTTAGTCTAGGCAACGCGAAGGGTTACCAATACGCGTTCACCAGGGCTAACCCGAGTTCGGCCGGGACATACCCTGGCAACCTCTATGTGATCGGCGGCTGCAGCGGCGTGACGGCGACGGACGACGGCCTTGACTGCAGCGGTGTCATGTATAGCGATGTCTATAAGTGCAATATCAAGACAGACGGTTCACTGGAAACTACATCCGGGAGCCAATGTACTACAACCAATCAGCTACAGCTCGACTCTGAGCCGAACACGTCCGGGACACAAGGCTTGGGCGTTATGGCAGGCACCGTTTACGCCAATTACGTATATCTTATCGGCGGACAGAGCCCGAACGAAACAGAGCGGGGAGAAGTTATGTATGCCAAGATAGATAACAGCAATAACATTGTGGCGGTAAGTGGCAGCATTTGGCAGACTTCTGCTAATTCGCTGAATCCGGTTCGGCGCCGCGGTGTTGCCTTTGGTTATAACGGTTATCTGTACGCGCTTGCCGGCTACAACGTATCCGGTGGCGGTGGGTTGAACGACCTTTTGTTTGCCAAGATTGACGTCAGCGATGGCAGTATCGGTGCTTTTACAACTTCACAGGTAACGGTTAACCCGCGCTGGGACTTGCGTGCAATTATTAATAACGGGTACGTCTATACGTTTGGCGGTTGTAGCGTCGGAACACCGCCCGCTAGCTGCACGTCAACCACTGGCACTATCCAGACTTTCCAGCTGTATAACAACTATAGCGGTTCGCCAGCAGCTTACACAACCGGTACGAATATCGGCGCAGACCGGATTGGCGGCAGCTCAACCATCATGAATGGCTACATCTATTATGCCGGGGGTTGTACTAATATCGGCTGTACCCCTTTCACTAACACTACCTATTATGCAGCGTTAGATTCCTATGGCGTAATCGGTTCGTGGTCCAGTGGTGGTACTCTGGGAGCATCTTTAGCATGGGGTAAACTCGTGAATGCAGGAGGAACGCTCTACTACGTGGGAGGGCAAACAGGTAACGCTAATACTACATCTGTCGGAACCATATACTACTCTACTCCATCAAGCGGTAATCCAGCGACGTGGACAGCTGCAACTAAAGGCATAGGTGATACGGGCTCAGGCACTACCGCTCGTACCAAATTCGGAGCCGCTGTCTGGAATAACCGTATCTACATAACTGGTGGATATAGTTCAGCCGGAACGGCTCAGAGCAGTGTCTATGTCAGCCCCCAGATGAGTTCAGGCGGCAACATCACGACAAATTGGCCATCAACTACCACTTCATTCAATGTTGCCCGAGGTCAGCACACTACAGTCGCCTACGCCAATAACCTCTACATTTTAGGCGGTTACGATGGGACTAACTTCCTGAACGATACGCAATTTACGCAGATTAACTCCGATGGCACCGTTGACGCCTGGACATATTCAACAAGCTTACCCGGTTATATCGCTGATGCTGAAGGTTTTGCGGCAAATGGCTTTATGTACCTGATCGGCGGGAGGTCGGCAGCGTCCACCTGTGCACCAAACACGCTTGTGGCCCCGATAAGCGCCAACACTACTATTGCTAGCGGTAATAATCCGACCGGCTTAGGTGAATGGTATGAAACGAACGTGAAGTATCAAGGTGACCGTTACGGGGCTGCTGCCGTATACGATCAAGGCAAGGTATACGTATTGGGTGGCGGCTGTACTTCGCTCGTCAGTAATACCGGCTCACCATCGCAGTGGACATATTATTCCACGCTGCAGTCACAGCCACAGGTAGCCAAATACTCCCGTATGATTGATACCGACACGGATGTCTTCCCGACATCCTGGCTTCTGAACGGGCTTGATAACTCGATTGGCGCCGAATGGTCACTAACGTATCGCAGTATGCACGACCTCGATGGCGCTTCGTTTGAAAACCCCAATGAGGACTGCGGTACATCTGCGACTATGCCTACTATGACGACTTGGGGGCAGGATACAGTGTATGGCCAGGTCACACTAGGTACAGTCGGCACATATACGGCTAAAAACAGCAGCGGCGGCAATATCAACTGTGCCCGATATTATTATTTCAGCGTCAGTATCGATGCCTCGCAGGCTTTCGGCTACCCGGAGGATGTTACCCGCGGTCCAACCATTGCCGATCTTTCACTATTTTTCACCGCCGACCCGTCCAAGCGTCTGAGATTCGGCAAAACCTTTACCGGTGGTGAGCAGCAGCCGCTTGATACGCCATGCCGACGTGGCAGCGCAGTTTCCGGCGACCCCAATTACAATTGTCCATTGCCATAAAAGGGTTATATTGCAAGTGTTTTACCGCAACCAGCTTTAGCTTGCTCACTCTGAGCGGGTCTAATAACTCAGTAGGTTATTTCCAGGGGCAAGGAACAATTGTTGTTGATGGCGTAAGCTCACAGGTTAAATTTACAGTCGCAGCTCAAGATGGCGACTTAATCACGCCAGCTCAGACAGATACAATTGCAATCAAAATCTTCAATTTGGCGGATAATCCAGCAACCGCCGCACCACTATACCAAGTCACAGGCAGTTTATCTCATGGGAGTGGTGTCAAGATCCAATAGTTAATCATAACTTTAGCCTTCCATAAGTCACGGATCATTGACACTTGTATATACTAGAGCTATGAGATCAAACCAGCCCGCAGAACGTAGCAAGCCAGGCATCCGCCTGGTACGCGATTCCGACGGACGGCTGCAGGTAGAGTCACACAACCCAAGCCCCAAGCCCAAGCAGGGTGAGTTGGCATTCACTATTCCTTTGCCTAGTTTCGCCACGCTTCGCAAGCAGGTCAACTCAGTTGTAGCTAAGCTAGCCTTGGTTCATCTCAAAAAGCATTGGATTCGATACGGCGCCGTGGCGGGCGTAGCCATAGTGGTAGTTGCTGCCCTACTGTTCGCCACGCATCGACCACATACGATAACTGCCAGCACTACTGGTGTAAAGGGAGCTAGCTCAGCTGGCCTCGTGCGCGGCACGCCGAGTTATAGCACGCTTCTGCCGAGCGGCAAGTCCATTGACAGCTTAGGCGGCTGGTATCGCGTCAGCCCGTCAAACAGTGACCCGGTTTACGCATTTGCTGACCGTATTGGCTCTGTCCAGCTCGATGTCAGCGAGCAACCGTTGCCCGGAAGCTTCACACAAAATACTGCTGAACAAATTGCCCAGCTGGCACAAAGCTTCAGCGCCAACGAGAAGATCGTAGCAGGCGATACAATATTTTACGTCGGCACATCGGCCAAAGGGCCACAATCAGTTATTTTGACCAAAAGTGACCTCTTAATCCTGATTAAGTCGGATTCTATAATCCCGAACGACCAGTGGGCAGCCTATATCAGTGCACTTCACTAGACAGCCATATATTGCAGAAATACTGAAATATCAGAGCTGTGGATAAGTATCAATTTAAATCTAGTTCGTTATATTTACAACAACAATATCGATAACCATATTTTGTGTTCTACATTGACTAGCAAATAGTACACATCTGTTAATCCATAAATATGTAGTAAATAATACTATATAATATATATGATAAAGTCTATAATCGTCTACAACGATAAACACATTTATTGTTCAAAAAAACCTTGAAAGGACTATCAACAGGGGGATAATGGTATGCAGAGGATAATATATCCTCCGTACATTGTATGGATACCTGGTCCAAAACAAAAACCAGCAAATCCAGACAAACAACAAAAAACAAAAGACAAAAGCGCAAAAAATGCGCATACAAACACCTCAAAAACGAGTACAGTTTGCGTATGCCCTTAGAACAGTAGTTCTAGGGGTGTTTGCCGTATTTGTAGCAAGCTTGGCGCTATCCCTGTTAACCACACCAAAGACAAATGCTGCTACAAGCAACTATCTAAACTTCCAAGCTCGTCTGGAAACTGCTAGCGGCGCTATTGTTCCTGACGGCAACTACAATGT
>JACZCU010262086.1_pt1 | contig 11974 bp, 12 predicted proteins | sample 8641851 | NCBI WGS metagenome assembly JACZCU01 (sample SAMN15324605, study PRJNA640507) | soil metagenome | isolation source: monocropping sugarcane control | place: China: Luxin town, Laibin City, Guangxi Province | collected 2019-07-25 | depth 10cm m | reverse complement strand
GCTGACCGCCGCCGCTACAGTCGATCCGAACGAAGGGGAGTGACCGCGAAGAGGAGATAGTTCCGGTCGCGATAGACGGGAGTCAGAGACTCGCGCAGCGCGGCCTGAGCCTCGGGTGTCAAGTCGAGCATGTACTCCCGCTCCATCATCGTCTTCGGCTTCCCAATCCACGCGGGGTGAACGAGTAAGTGCGTTATGTGCTGGCGCCGCAGCTCACCGTGTAACGCAGCGGCGTTCGGGAACTTCGCGAGCCAGGCGGCGATCCGTGGGCCGTCGAGATTGCCGCCCGCGACGGTCTGGCGGTCGAGGTCGTACGTCCTGTTTTCACCGAGAAACAAGATCTTCGCGTCGGGCGGGGTGTGCGTTTCGATCCAGTCGTAGACCGGCGCGAAGTCGCGGACGCGGTGGACGTAACCGCGTGCCGTCTCCTTCCCCGCGAGGTACGGCACGACGTCGTACGACTCGAGCACGAAAACGGCGAGGACGAGCTGCGCCGCGAAGGAGAGGCCGATGACGGTGCCGAGGAGCTTGCGCAGCAGCGGCTTCGCCGTCACGAAGATCGCCTCCATCATCCCGCCGCCGGCGAGCGCGAGCGGCACGACGCCGTTGATCATGTTCCGCGATCCCGGCGCGATCGTGATGAGGATCGGCATCTGGATCGCGCCGATCCAGGCGAGATCGTGCCGCTTGCGGTCCTGGGACGCCAGCGCGAAGAGGCCACAGATCGCGGCGAGCGGCAGCACGATCCCGAGCGATTCGTCGACGATGCGGGGGTCGAAGATGTCCGCGCCGGACACCAGCTCGCGCCATCCGCTGAACGCCCCGTCGCCTTTGTAGTCGTAGACATGCGGCGCGTTGGGAAGGAGGAGCGGCGCGACCGGCGATCCGCTCCAGACCGCGTTCCGCACGTAGAAAAACCCGCCGAAAAGCACGACCACGAGCGCTCCCCGCAAGAGGAGCTTCACGTTTCGAGAGCGGACCAGTGCCACGATCGCGAACGCCAACAGCCATGGAAGCGCTGTGTACTTCGACGCCACCGCGCCGCCGAGCGCCGCGAAGGCGATCGCCGGGTTGTCCTCGAATCGATCGATCGACAACACCAGGAGCGCGATCACGCCCCATTCGCTCCACGCCCATCCCGCGATGAGCATCAGCACCGGCGCCCACGCCACGATCGCCGTAATCGACACCGACTGTGTCAACCGGCGGATCGCCGCCAGCGCCGCGAAGTAGAGCGCCAGATGGACCAGCTTCGCCGCGATCCCGCCGCCGAGGACGAGCGCCGCGAGATCGGCGAGCTGCAATGCCATCGCGAGGTACGAGTTCGAGTTGAGCGGCATCTCGAACATCCGTCCCGCCATGTCGTACGCGTGCGGCGCCGCGAGCTTGTAGACCAGCTCGTCGGGCGAGTTGAGCGGCGTGATCGCCTCGACGACCGCGAAGAGGATCGGGATCAGCAGCAGCTTCGGGATGTGTGGCGCGCAGATCCGCCGACGCAACATGACGAACAAGCCCGCGCCGGCGAGCAGGAACGTGATCACCGCGATGATCGCGTGCATCGCGATGCCGATCCACGCGACGATCGCGATCAGCGTTCCGAAGGTCGGGAAGCCGATGATGAACGCGTCAAGCAATGGGATCTCGCGATCGATCGCGAAGAACCGCTGTGCGAGCCGAAGAGCGCCCACACCCGTCGCCAGCATCGCGAGCACGACGACGATTGCCACGAGCGCCGGCGGCACGGTTTCGGCCAGCAGCAGCCACGCCGGCCGGAAGCGCGACAGAAAGAGCGCGAGAATCGCGATCGCTCCGCCGAGGAGCACGACCGGCCGCGTTTCGCCCATGCAGCGATGACTTTACAGGGTGACGAGCTCGAGGTTGGTGATTTCGTGCTCGAGGAACTCCGCCGCGATCCGCCGGAACCGCTCCTCGGCGTCGGTGACGAGGAACTGAGAGGCGGGACGGGCTTCAGCCGGTGCGGACGTGCCGTTCAGCTCCACGCGCACGCACTCCGCGGTCGTTTCCGCGCTGTCGACGATCTGCACCTGATCGCCGACCACCCGCTCGATCGTGTTCCGCAGGATCGGATAGTGCGTACAGCCGAGAACCAGCGTGTCGATCCCCGCGTCAATCAGGGGCCCGAGGTAGATCTCGGCGACCTCGCGCGCGACGTGCGTGTTGGCCCACCCCTCCTCCGCCAGCGGGACGAACAGCGGAGCCGCCGATTCGATCACTTCCGCCTTCGGCTCGATCTGTTGGATCGCCTTCGTGTACGCGCGCGACCGCACCGTCCCCTCGGTCGCAATGACGCCGATGCGTCCGCGCGTCCGCTCGACCGCGGCACGTGCCCCCGGCTCGACGACGCCGATGACCGGGATGTCGAGCTTCTCCTTCAGGACCGGCAGCGCCGCCGCCGTCGCCGTGTTGCACGCGACGACCAGCATCTTGATACCGCGTCCGAGCAGATGATTCGCCGCCTCGAGCGCATAGCGCGTGACGATCTGCGGCGACTTCGTGCCGTACGGGACGCGTGCCGAGTCGCCGAGGTAGATCAGCGGCTCGTGAGGAAGCGCGCGCGAGATCGCACGAAGAACGGTCAGCCCGCCGACGCCCGAATCGAAGACACCGATCGGACCGTTGTTGTTAACCGCTGATTTCCCCGCCATCGTCAGTGGCAGCCCCCGCCCCAGCCTCACGCCGGATGTTGTATTGCTCGATCTTCTTGTAGAGATTCGACCGAGGCGTGTCGATCGCGTCGGCGGTCTTCGAGACGTTCCAGCCGAACTCGCGCAGCTTCGCGATGATGAACGCCTTCTCCGCCTCGTCTTTGAACTCCTGCAGCGTCGCCAGCCGCATGGCGGAGGCGATGATGTCGCCCGACGTGCGGAAGAACTCCGCCGGGAGGTCAGTGATGTCGATCTTGTCGGCCGGCACCATGATCACCAGGCGCTCGATCATGTTGCGCAGCTCGCGCACGTTGCCGCGCCACGGCGCATCCTGCAGCGCCTTCTTCGCGGCATTCGTGAACGTCTTCACGTGATAGTTGTGCTCCTCCGAGAAGAGCTTCGCGAAATGCTCGGCGAGGACCGGGATGTCGTCGCGGCGCTCGCGCAGCGGCGGCGTCCGGATCGGGATGACGTTCAAGCGGTAGTAGAGATCCTCGCGAAAGCGTCCGGTACGGATCTCTTCCGTCAGCTCCTTGTTCGTCGCGGCGATGACGCGGACGTCGACCTTGATCACCGTCGCCGCGCCGACCGGCTCGACCTCGCCCTCCTGCAAGACGCGCAGCACCTTCGCCTGCGTCCGCAGCGACATGTCGCCCACTTCGTCGAGAAAGATCGTGCCGCCGTCGGCCGCGACGAACTTCCCCGTCTGCTTCCGGACCGCGCCGGTGAACGACCCCTTCTCGTGCCCGAACAACTCCGACTCGATCAGCTCCTCCGGGATCGCGGCGCAGTTCACCTGGACGAACGGCTGGTGCGCGCGCGAGGAGCGGCGGTGAATTTCACGCGCCACGAGCTCCTTGCCCGTTCCCGACTCGCCGGTGATCAGCACCGTCGCCTTCGTCGGCGCGGCGCGCTCGACCTGCGTCTTGAGGTCGCGCATCACCTGCGACTCGCCGACGAGCTGGTACTCCTTCTCCGCCTTCTCCTTCAGCTCCGTGTTCTCTTCTTCGAGCTTCTGGACCCTGACGGCGTTGCGGACGCTCAGGAGCAGCTTGTCGCGGTTGAGCGGCTTCTCGAGGAAGTCGTACGCGCCGCGCTTCGTGCACTCGACGGCGGTCGAGATGTCGCCGTGACCGGAGACCATGATCACCGGCGTCGGGACGCGCTGCTCCTTGAGGTTCTCGAGGACTTCCATCCCATCGAGGACCGGCATCTTGATGTCGAGCAGGATCGCGTCGTAGGCGGTCTTGGTCGCCTTATCGAGCCCGTCCTGACCGCCGCGCGCCTCGTCGACGCGGTACCCCTCGTACTCCAGCGTCATCCGGATCGCTTCGCGAATCGCGGTCTCGTCATCGATCACCAACACCCGATACGCCATTGGCCAAACTCCTTCACTGCATGAGTTTGGCCAATGGTATCGAATACAATTCGCGCCGCATGAAAGTCGAAGTCTCGCGCGACGCGAAGCTCCACAAACTCGATCACGTTTTCGCACTCGTCTCCGAGGGAGGGAAAGGCAACTTTCCCGACGCCGTCCGGCAGGCGATTGCCGATTCCGGCTTCGCCGGCCGCTCCGAGGAGTCGATCACGGTCCTTGCCGGCGAGCCGAAGAAAATCACGCTCCTGGGCCTCGGCAAGGATGACGCGCTGACGTTGCGGAACGTCCGCGCCGGCCTGTACGCGATCGCGAAGACGGCGAAGAAGCACCGCAGTGCGAACATCGGCGTCGTCGTGCCGTACACGATTCGCGGTCTCTCCGACACCGACAGCGTTCGCGTCATCGCCGACTACCTTGCCGGCACCGACTACAAGTACGACGCGTACATCACGCAGAAGAAGGACGACGGGAAGCCGCTCTCCATCACCGCGACGCTCCTCTCCGACCTCGACGCCAAGGAGTGCAAGCGCATCCAGGCCGAGGCGCAGGCGATCGCGGATGGTGTCCGGACCGTTCGCGACATGGGCAACACGCCCGGCAACGTGATGACGCCGACGCGCCTCGCGGAACGCGCGGAGGAAGTCGCGAAGTCGGTCGGCGTGAAGTGCACGGTCTACGACAAACGCGCCATCGAGAAGATGAAGATGGGCGGGCTGCTGGCCGTCAACAAGGGATCGCACGAGGAGCCGCGATTCGTCGTCCTCGAATACGCGCCGCGGAAGGCGAAAACGCACGTGGCGCTCGTCGGCAAAGGCATCACCTTCGACTCCGGCGGCATCTCGATCAAGCCGGCCGACAAGATGGAGGAGATGAAGTTCGACATGTGCGGCGCCGCCGCCGTGGTCGGCACGATCGAGGCGGCCGCGAAGCTCGCGCTGCCGGTCCGGATCACGGGCGTGATCGCGTCGACGGAGAACCTGCCGGGCGGGAGCGCCTACAAGCCGGGTGACATCATCACGACGAGCTCGGGAAAGACGATCGAAGTCGTGAACACCGACGCCGAGGGGCGCGTGATCCTGTCGGACGCGCTGCATTACGCGTCGAAGCTCGAGCCCGACCACATGCTCGACTACGCCACCCTCACCGGCGCCTGCGTCGTCGCCCTCGGCGGTGAGGCGGCGGGACTCTTCACGAGCAATGACGAGCTGGCTCAGAAGTTGATTGAGTGCGGAGAGCGGGTCGGCGATCGCGTCTGGCGCCTCCCGGAGTGGGACGACTACAAGGAGCTGATTCGCAGCGACTGGGCGGACGTCAAGAACTCCGGCGGCCGCTGGGCCGGCGCAACGACCGCAGCACTGTTTCTCAAGGAGTTCGTCGATTGTCCTTCGTGGGCGCACCTCGACATTGCCGGCACGGCGTACGCGGAACACGAGAACTCGCGGGAGGCGCGCGGAGCGACCGGCGCGGGCGTGCGAGTGACCATCGCGTTCCTCGAATCGCTCTTGCGCTGATCCTGCTCGCGTTCGGCTGCGAGATGCGCCGCGCCCGCGCGGCGCACGCGACGGTCGTCGTCCCGGCGAAGCAGGAAGAGAACTTCACGGCCAACGAGTCGCCGAGCCTCCAGTTCCTGCCGCGCCAGCAGGAAGCGCCCGGCTGGCAGCTGGCGGAAGACCCGATCGTCGTCCCCGGCAACAAGCTGACGACCTACCTCGACAGCGATGCGGCCGCGTTCGTCAGCTACGGCGCGATGGACCTGACGGCCGGCAACTACAACTGCGTCGGCAACAACGGCTTCGCGACGGTCGAGATCTATCGCTTCCCCGATTTCGTGAAGGCGTTCGGTGCGTATTCGCTGCACAAAGTCCAGACGGCGCAGTACGTCAATATCGAAAACGAGGCGTTCGTCGGGAAGCACTCGCTCCACATCTGGCGCGGCCCGTTCTACGTCCGCATAACGGGCGGCGGCACGCCTGACGGCAATCAGGCATTGATCCGACTCGGACAGTTCGTCGCCGACCGCATGCCGCCGGCGGCGGGAAAGCCGGCGGTGTTCAATTTCCTCCCGACGACCTATCGCGTTCCGAACAGCGAGCGGTATTCGGCGAAGTCGGGCTTCGGACAGCCGTTCCTCGGCAACTCGTTCCAGGCGACGTTCAACGTCGACGGAGCGGTCGTCGACGGCCTGATCATCCCGACCGCGAACGCGCAGTCGGCGGCGAACATCCTCGCCGCGTACCGCTACCTCTACATCCGCAACGGGAAGCTGATGGACCCGATCCCGAACCTCGGGGAGGACAACTTCACCGGAGAGGACAAGTACCTCGGCCGCTGCGTCGCGTTCCGCATCGACCGTTTCGTGATCGCGTTCAACGGCTACAACGACCGGCAGAAGCTGATCGACCTCGCGAGCGCCACGGACCAGCGCATCCTCGGCACCATCCGCAAGGAGCTCGTCAGCGCCGACGAGACGTCGAAGAAGGCTTCGAACGCACGAAATACGAACGCGCCGCCCTGGCAGCATTGACCTAGGCAACTTCAGGCCCATTCCGTCGTAAATTGCGGATGTGGCCGCTCTCCGCGATCTCGCGACTGTGCTCGTCCTGCCTCAGCAGACGATGCGCCGCGTGCTGGCGGGCAGCGATCGATGGACGATTCAGGTCGTCGTCCTTGCCTTCATTTGCGCCTCGGTCGGCGATGCGCACTCGCCTGCGCTGGCCGACGTACTCCCCGGTCTGGGCTGGTCCGTACTTGCCGTCATTGCCCTGAGCCTCGTCGTCGGTGCACTCACCTGGGTCGCCGCGCTTTGGCTGCTCGCCTGGGTCGCGGCATTCATTGGACGAAAACTCGGCGGCACTGCGAAGACCCCCGCCGTCAGGGCAGCGATGGCGTGGGGGATAACGCCTGTGATCTGGTCGATCGTCTACCGGGTTCCGGTGACGGTCCTGTTCACCCGATTCCACCTGCATCCGAACGTGAACGCAACGACCGCACTCATCGACTTCGCCGGGAAGGGCGGATTCTCGATCGTCGTCGTGTTCCTGTCGCTTCAACTGCTCTTCGCAGCGTGGTGCGTCTGGGTCGGGAGTTTTTGTCTCGCCGAGGCGGAGCAGTTCTCGCCGCTAAAGGGCCTCGCGACCATCGCAATCACGTTCGGCGTCCCACTCGTGATTGTCGCGGCGGCCGTCGTGAACAGCCACTTTCATTCCTGAGGAATCGCGAACGCCTGCTTCGTGAAGCCGAGTGAATCGCCGGCGCGCAGCAGCGCTTTCGCCGTGTAGGCGCCGCCTGGGGCGAGGTTGAGCGCGTCTCGAAGCGCGATGTCCTGCTTCGCGTCCGACGGGATCATGAACTTCTTTTCCTTGAACTCGACAACGGCCCGTTTCGCGTCGAAGACGTAAAACATGACGTCGGCGTTCACCGCTTTGCCGCCGTTCGCCGCGAGAAGCTGCTGCACCGGCACGACGACTTCGACGTAAGGCCGCTGCGTGAAGCGAATGAGCGGGGCGATGCCGCTTTGCGGTACGTCGTTGAGGATGACGTCCGCAAGCCGGAGACCGTCGCTGGCCGGCGGCTTGGTGATCGTGGTCGAGAAGCCGCGGCGGAACGAGACCGTCGTCCCGGACGGGACGTTGCGCACCTTCACGTCGATCGTGTTGTCGCCCTTCCTGGCGTTCTTCGGCATGTTGAAGCCGAGGCGGTAGCCGACGGCCGACGCGGCGGAGATCCGGTTAAGAGCGGTTGCGAGGTTGTTTTCGTGTTGGACGAATTGACCACCGGTCTCACGAGCCATCAAATGCAGCACGTCATTCTCGAGGGAGTCGCGGAAGCCGCTGTCGGTCAACGTGCTGCCGAGGTCGATGGTGTCGACGACGGCGCCGGCGTTGCGGAACGCGTTCGCCATCGCTTTCATGTCCTGCATCAGGCGAGCTTCGCTGTACGTCACGCCGCGCGAGAAACCCTCCGACATCACGATGACGTGTTTATACCCCTCGAAGGGCGCAATTCGGTTGGCGATGGCGTTGAAATCGGTGACCTGGTCCTCGATCAGACGGATGATCGGCATCTTCGCGTTATCGGCTGCGGCGGCTCCCATGAGCGGCCCAATGCCCGCGTCGTTCGGATCGGCGCCGGCACGACTACCGCTGTCGTCGTTCACGATGGCCATCACCTCGGCGTTCTCGCGCTCGGTCGCAGAGATCGTGATCGCCAGCGGATCGTGAGTGGCGCTCGGCTGCAGCGCCATCGCCGCGCGTCTCGCAACAACGTGGTCGTTCGTGAACGGCGCCAGAAGCTCGAGGCCGTGTTTCGAAGTGTACGTCGCGACGGAAAAGTAATCGGCGGGAGTGGAGGCGTCGATCATCGAGACCGCTGCCTTGCGGGCGCGGTCGATGGCCGCCGGGCGCGTGAACGCGCAGTCGAGAACCAGCAGGAAGAGCCGCCGGTCGCGGATGTCATGCGGCACGACGGGCACGACGGGCACGGGCGCCGCTTCGGTCTTTGCGGGCGCGCGGAAGTCGATCGGATCGAAGTAGTCGATCGACTGTGGCTTTCCGTTGACATACAGCTCGAAGTCGTCCTTCTTCAGGTTCTGCAGCGCTCCGTTCGCGTTGTAGACGTACACCGGCACTTCGACCACTTCGACGGTGATCGTCTCCGAATGCGTCTGCGCGAAGAGAGGGAGTGCGAGGAGCGCCGCTGCGAACAGCGTCTTCATCCGCGTTCCCACGTACCGCTCTTGCCGCCCGACTTGCGGACGAGCTGCAGGTTGTCGATCGAGATCCCCTTCTCGGCAGACTTGCACATGTCGTAGATCGTGAGCGCGGCGACCGCGCACGCGGTCATCGCCTCCATCTCGACGCCGGTCTTCCCTTCGCAGCGGACGATCGAGCGCACCTCGATGGTGCCGCTCTTCGGGTCGAGGTCGAACGTGACGTCGACGGAGTCGATCGCGATGCTGTGCGACAGCGGGATCAGAGACGGCGTCTGCTTCGCCGCGAGGACCCCCGCGACCTTCGCCGTGGTCAGGACGTCGCCTTTCGGCAGCGCGCGGTCGACGAGTTTCTGCAGGGTCGCGGGCTGCATGCGGACGGTCGCGACGGCAACCGCCTCACGAACGCTCGCGCGCTTACGGCCGACGTCGACCATCGAGATTCCGCCGGTTTCATCGAAATGCGAGAAGTCGCTGCTGCTCATACCAACGCCTCACCTCTTCGAGCTCTTCGATCGTATTGACGCTCCGCCACGTCTCGCCGCTGACTTCGATCCGTTCCGCGGCGGCCGCCAACGACTGCAAATCGTACTTCCGCGCGGCGAGCTTGGCGTCAATTTCAGGAAGGATGGCCGGACCGTAGCCGGCGCAGAGGACCTGAGGCACCCCGTTCCACACCGGCACGAGCATCGGCGCGACCGACGTCTCGAAGCGCTCCGCCAGCTCGCGCAGCGCGCCGCTGGTCAACAGCGGATAGTCCACCGCGATCACGAAACATTTCGCGTTCGCGTGCCGGAGCCCCGCCGCCACGCCGAAGATCGGCGCCTCGTCCTCGTGCGGCTCCTCGTAAATCGTCTCAATCGCCACGGCCTCGCCGCAGGGACGCTGAACGGAAATCACGCGCTCGAACGCGCCGCTCGCCGCCGCAACCACCCGGCCGAGGAGCGTCGTGTCCCCGAATCGGACTTCCGTCTTCGGCTCTCCCATCCTCCGCGACCGTCCGCCGACGAGGATGTACGCGTTCATGGGGCGAGTCTATCCTCTCCCCGTGCGTGTCACGGTCATCATTCCGACGCTCAACGAGGCATCGCGCGTCGGCGCCGCGATCGATTCGGCGTTCGCGGCGGGAGCGGATGAGGTCATCGTCGCGGATGGCGGGAGCAGCGATGGAACCGTCGCCATCGCCCGCGAGCGCGGCGCGCGCGTGATCGAAGGGGAAACGATGCGTTCGCGGCAGATGAACCGCGCTGCCGCAGAGGCGGAGAACGAGGCGCTGATGTTCCTGCATGCGGACACACACCTTCCCCCCGAGGCCTGCGCACTGGTCGTGAAAGCGCTCGCGGGCGGCGCACTCTTTGGGGGATTCAGGGTTCGTTTCACCGAGCGCACCTGGCGGCTGACATTCGCTGCGGCACTCATCAACTTCCGCAGTCGTCTCACTCGCTGCCCCTGGGGAGACCAGGCGCAGTTCGTCGCCCGCAGCGCGTTCGACGGATTCCTCGAGATCCCGATCATGGAGGACTACGAGCTCGCCATCCGGATGAAGCGCCGCGGCCGCACGGTCGTCCTGCCGCAGAAGGTGACGACGTCCGGCCGCCGCTTCCTGACGCGCGGGCTCGTCCGCACCTCGTTCATCAACTGGCGAATCATCGTCGCCTGGAGACTCGGCGCCGATCCGGAGAAGCTGGCGCGGATCTACCGCCGCTAAGACTTCTTCCGCCTCGTCGCCGAGTCGGCGAGCTTCTTCGCGTGCCTCGCCTGGCCGAGGGAGACGTTGATCGGGTTGCTGCGGTCGAGGAAAGGCACGGCGGGACGGGCGCGAATCCCGAGCTCTTTCCGCGCACGCAACAGGTCGTCGTCTTCCGGCGCGACCTTCAACCCCGCCTCGGCGGTCTCGATCGCCTTCTTGCGGTTTCCGGCCGCCACATAGACGCGCGTGAGGTTCGCGTAGTGCTCGCCGTGGTAGAACTCGAGGTCGATCGCGCGCTTGCACAGCTCGATCGCGTTCTTGTACTTCCGCGATACGAGCGCCAGGCAGAGGCCGAAGTACGAAAGCGCGCTCGCCGCCTTCGACGCCTGCAGCGGCGGCGCATCCTCGGTGCCGAAGACGTCGAGGAACAGCGTCAACGCGGAGAGGTACTCCTCGTCCTTCGTCAGGTCGATTGCCCGTTCGAGTTTCGATCGCGCCATCTAGATCAGCTCACGCGAACGGAGGCGGTGCACATACCGGTCAATCCGTTCCCGCTCCTCCTCCGACACATTCACGAACTGCACGCCGTACTTTGCCATCGTACCGGTGAACTCCGCGCGCAGCACCGCCGCCTCGAGCTGCAGCGGCTTCGGATCGCCCGGAATGTAGAAGTGCAACCGCACCGGACCCTCCCCCGGCAGCACGCGGTCGACCTCCAGCAGCATGCCGTTCGCGGAGATGTTGATGCTACGGCCGAGGATGAAACGGCCGTTCTTTTCGAGCGAGACTTCGATCTTCGTGATCGTACGTAACTGCCGCCGCACTGGGATCGTCGTCAGCTTCGCGACCTTCTCGTCGAGCTCGCGGCGCTGGAGCGGGCGGTAGATGACGTCGTTGCATCCGGCGGAGAGACAGAGGTCGGCGTGATTCTGATGCTCTTTGTCCACGACGAGGAGGAGCGACGTACCGCGCGTGTCCGCGTCCTCGCGAATCTCACGGCAGAACTCCGGCGCAGACATGTCGAAGAGGTCGTACCCGAAGATGATGAGGTGCGGCTTCTCGGTGCGTGCCTTCTGTAATCCCTCGGTGCCGGCAAGCGCGGTGTAGATGGCGCTGTCGCGGCGGCGCAGGATCGTCTCCTGAAAGATCAACGCGCCACGCGAGTGGTCGACGAGCAGAATGCGTCCGATTTCGAGAGTCATGCGGCCGAGATCTCGCGTAGTTTCGCAACCGTCCGCCGCGCGTCGTCGACGAACATCGCAATGTGTTCTTCCGTGTTCGACTTGCCGAGGCCGATGCGAATCGAGCCGAGCGCCGCGGCGTCCGAAAGGCCGATCGCTTTCAGGACGGGAGACGGACCGCGCTGCCCTGACGAGCAGGCGGAGCCGGATGAGAGCGCGAATCGTCGCATCGCCACGATGAGGGAATCCGCTTCGAGACGCTCGAAGCTGACATTGAGGTTGCCCGGCAATCTTAACCGGCGCGGACCGTTCACGGAAACGCCATCGATCGATTCGAGGAGCCGGTCCCAG
>JACZCU010076725.1_pt1 | contig 11985 bp, 11 predicted proteins | sample 8641851 | NCBI WGS metagenome assembly JACZCU01 (sample SAMN15324605, study PRJNA640507) | soil metagenome | isolation source: monocropping sugarcane control | place: China: Luxin town, Laibin City, Guangxi Province | collected 2019-07-25 | depth 10cm m | reverse complement strand
CATCTCCACAGGATCAGCCATATAGTTGGTGAGCATATCAGTATTGCCTGTGATAGGATTAACCGCTGTCAGTTTACCCGTTGCTCGCTCAAAGGGGCGCGTCACGTTTTCATCATTGCGCGCGGGGTTACCGGTAATATAGATGTTTGGCGCGGAGTCGGCGTGGACCTTGAATGGGGTAGTGATATTCTGCTGTGTTGCCAACAAGCCCGTGAGATTCGCATTGAGCTCACCAATCTTGCTATAGGTGCAAGGAGTGGTGACGCCATCGCAGTTAGCGGGGCTGGGTGGTCCACCCACGAAATGATCACCCTCATCGGAGGTGAAGACGAAGAGGGTATTGCTCTGATCGATCCCATCATTGGCAAGACGGGTAAAGAACTTGCCAAAAGCGTCATTATAGGCTTGCAGCGCGGAAACGTATGGGGCTTGACCGGGGCCATAGGCGCCGCCTCCAGCATGATTATCATGGGCATCCGAGATATAGGCATAAGTGACAGGAACATTGTGTTCCTGCATGGCAGCCACATAGGAAAGCGATACAGAGGCAGACATCCCATCGAAGCCTGGGAAGCCTGGGATAAAGTTACCATTTAGATCGGTCAGCGGACCGTTGGGGCTGATTTGTGGCGCGACATATTTATGACCAAAGAGGCCCATATAGCCGTTGTAGCCACCTGGTTCATCGGGGAGCAGGTCAGGCTGACCCGAGTTAGCAGATGAGCACAGGGTGGAGTTTTGGGCGCAGTGAACGCCGATGCCGACAAAGTCAGCCAAGGCGAGTGCCGAATTGGTCTTTGCTTCCTGTGCCTGAGGTGAAGTAGGTCCGAAGACGGTGCCAACGTCGACTGCTGTATTTTCGAGAATGGTGTTTGCCGTGGCAACTGCACCAAAGTTACAACCCGCGTGTGTATAGGGTACCCATGGTGCGGGAGCATTTTTACCGTTGGTGCTGAGCATATTAAAGGTGGTATCTGTCGGCGTTGATGTGCTGAAGTCGAAAATAGGCGATGTCCAGTAGGCAAACGAGCCGGCTGGATCGCTGGTGCCGTTTGGATTAAAGAAGCGAAAACTATTGCTGATCGGCATACCATGGCGATCGCCGTAAACACCCGTCAACGAAGTCAGGATATCGGTTGCTGTATGGGCGATCAACGGGGTGTGGTGATTGGTGAGCAGGGCGCCATTGTTTGTCATGAAATTGAGCAGGTTGGGCATCTGCTCGAGATCTGATGGAACATTAGGATTATCGCGTGTGAAATGAACATTATCGAACTGAACGTAAATGACATGCTGAATATTACCCGCAGGTGAATTGAAGTTGCAACTGCTACTTGCTGCGTGAGCAACAGAAGGTGTGTGGAGTGCGGGCAGTTTTCCCAATCCCAGAAGCATTGTGAGTAATGCTGTCAGGGAAACCAGGAGCATGAATGGATATCGCCATGGTCGTGTAGTCCGAGGCATCGTTTCTTCTCCTTGTGATAAGTAAAAGCGGGAACATGAACGTACGTACCTAACAAAGCGGGACCAAATCCTCAACCGTTAAAAACGGAGATTCACGGTAGTTAGTATAACATATCAAAGATGGATTTATGCAAATATATTAGGAATAAAAGGTACAATTCCTTATAGCATAGTGTAATTACTGCATTTATCATTGTATGTATAGTGGTATCCTCGTAGCTAGTTGTGGACATGCTTCACTTAACCATACTGCTAATACCTATTCATGAATTTGTGGTAGAGGTCTGCTATTGTCATGTATGGGGAACATCTGTCATGTATTCGGGAATTATGGAAATGTAACTGTATACGAATATATGGAAAAGGAACCAGTAAATAATGCGTCAACCTGTATAGTTTGAACGTATATATTTTGCAGAGTATATGTTAAGATAAAACGCATTCCAAGCGTGAAAGGAGAAAACGATGAATGACTTGTTAACTATTCGTGAGGTTGCGCAAGCTTTACGAGTAGATGATACTACGGTTAGGAGATGGGTGAAGCAGGGTTTGCTGGAAGCAGTAACGCTGCCTCACAAGGGGAAGCGGCAAGGATACCGCATTAAAAAAACAACCCTTGATAGGCTTGTTGCCCAATAATAGGGATAAAAAACAAGCGAGTTCTCTAACTATAGATTAGTAATCATAGCAAGGAATCACTCTAGGGGACCCTGTTTGCCCGCAACAGGCAAACAGGGTTTTCATTATCTGTCCTTTCAAACGAGATGCACTGGTTTGAATCATTGACCAACTATTGCGTGCTGAGCGCACCACGCCTGCCGCTTTATGCAAGCCCCAAATTTGGCAAAGGGAACGGAACGGTAAGACATTTTCCTCCCACTGCTGTATACTGAAAGAAGCGTGATTTGAGCAGCACAACGGACGAGAACGGGCGACTTCGAGCATGTAGACTCAAGCCCCTCTTCTCTGTGCGTCTCTTTTCCTTGGCCGCTCAGGTTCACCATACTCCATTGCTCCCGAAAGCTGTCTCATGGAGAGCATGAATATGATCCCTTAAGGGGAGGAGAAAGGGATACAGCAATGAAACAGGCTTTTAACAAGAATGACATGAGTCAGCGGCAGGACCAGCTGTTAACTACCCTGGAAGGACTGCTGGAACTGTCAGCGACCGAAGTCAAAGTGACGCTCGATCAAGCTGCGTCCCTGGTTGCAGAGGTGCTCTCCGCCGATAAAGTGGATCTCTTCTTCCATGACCCGGCGTCCAGTACCCTCGTGGCTCTTGGGACCAGCCATACCCCGATGGGGAGGAAGCAGCACGCCATCGCGATGGATCGGCTGCCCCTTGCCAACGGAGGACGCACCGTTGAGGTCTTCCTCACCGGTACTTCTTACCTCACCCACCATGCCGACCAGGACCCTGAGGAGCTCATGGGGATAAAGGTCGGGCTGGACGTGAAGTCGGTGATCGCTGCGGCCTTTGAGGTGAAGGCGCTACGCCGGGGAGTGTTGCTAGCGGTATCCAGCACCCCCGCGTTCTTCTCGGAGCAGGACCTGCATTTTCTGGAAGCGATTGCCCACTGGATGGGCATCGTGATCCACCGAGCAGAACTCATCGAACGGATGAAACACGAGGCCGTGGAGCAAGGTCGACGCCTGGCCACTGAGGAAGTGGTCACAATTATGGCCCACGACCTACACAACTACCTTTCCCCCCTTAAGGGGCGCATTGAGCTGCTGGAACGGCGGGCATATCAGGAAGGGCGAGAGCAAGATATCCGTGAGGCCAATACAGTGAAGCACACATTGGGACTGCTCGAGCGGGTGATCGTCGACCTGCTGGATGTGGCACACCTGAATCAGGGCATCTTTGCCATCAATGCACAGCCCATGAATCTCATGGATCTCGTGCAGGAAGTGATAGCTGCCTTCAGGACAGCAGAACGGCCAATCCATTTCCACACGCCTGTGGAGGTCGTCTTCACTGCCGATCCGGACCGGCTACGTCAGTTGCTTGAGAACGTGCTGGTCAATGCAGTCACAAACGCGCCGAAGCAAACACCGATCGTGGTAGAGGTCCATATCGAGCGACGGATGGACGGACCATGGATGATCCTCACCGTGAGCAATCAAGGACCAAGTCTCTCTCCTGAACTGCTGACCACCTTCTTCTATCCCTTCGTAGCAGGTTCACAGTCGAGCGGATCGGGCTTGGGACTCTACCTGGCGAACAGGATTGCCGCTGCCCACGGTGGGACGCTCACGATCGATTCCCCAGCAGGTCAAGGGGTGCAGGTTACCCTCGCTTTACCGGTTGAGGAGGAGGAGCTGATATTGAGGATACCTTCTCGTGGAGTGAGTTGAAAAGGTGACGATCATGTCAAGGAAGCACCATGCCCAATTGTGCAAGAAGCTCCTCTAGACCATTGGGTGAGAAATCGGCTGTGATCGCCGAGACGCTGTCGCCTGTGACGATATACTCCAGGTGTCTGTATGGGAACGTAATCTTTGTGCCTGTAGCAGGAATGATGGGAAGATTCGGCAGGATCAAATCACCGGTGTGCGTGCCGGTAATACGAATGATGAAAAGTACGCTCTGGCTCGGCCCTGTGATGGACTGTTCATGTAAGACTTGTGCGTTGAAGGACCAATCAGGGAAAGCCGTCATAAGCGTCTTCATGAAAGCGATATACTGTACTTTATCAACAGGCTGAGGCAGGAAACCCCGACAGACGAGATCATCTGACAGGCAGGAAGCAAGGCCATTCGCATCTTGTGACTCCCAGTCCTGTATAGCCGTTTGGGCGATATCTGTTGCACGCATTGATGTCACTCATTCCTATCTGGCTTGAAGGCAATCGCCCGTTGTTCCTTCTGGCTCTGGAGAGCGTATTCAATCACTTGAATCGTATTTCTACCCTCTTCAGCGGAGACAGGTGCTGGTTTGCCCTGCGTGAGGGCCGCGACGATGCCCTGGTAATAGCGCTCGTAGCCACCTGTTAGCGTCTTGACCTTGCCTTTGACCGTCAATTCATCCACATCGATCGTCAACTCACCATAATCTTTTTCATTATCTTCACCCCAGCCGGGATCGCCGGGGCGCTTACCTGCTTTCAGCGCGTCTTCCTGGGAATCGAGACCATATTTGATGAAGCTGCCTTTGCTGCCATGGATCTGGAAGTGTGGTCCCGGTTCCAGTACGAGGGAGCCAGAGTGCAGGATCACGCGCTGCTGGGGATAGTCAAGCACCAGGTGGAAGTAGTCATCTGTCTTTGCCTCTGCTCGTTGTGCCTGGACATCCGCCCATATAGACCTTGGAAGGCCGAACAGGAAAAGCGCCTGGTCGATTAGATGCGATCCCAGATCGTAGAGGGTGCCTGAGCCAGCTATGGGACGTTCCCGCCAGCGGTCTTTGATAATTGGACGGTAGCGATCGTAATGGGCCTCGTATGTAGATACTTCTCCTAGCATGCCTGTTTGCAAGAGGTGACGAATGGTTAGAAAATCGTTATCCCACCTGCGATTCTGGTAGACACTCAGCATGACGTTGCGCTGCCGCGCCAGTTCGATCAGTTCGTCTGCGTCCGCAGCGTGAATCGTGAACGGCTTTTCCACGATGACATGTTTGCCTGCTTCTATTGCTCGTTTCGCAAATTCGTAGTGCGTGTCATTTGGCGTCGAAATGACCAGCAGTGAAATATTTTTATCAGCGAGAAGACGGTCAAGTGCCGGTACAACTGTGACGTCAGGATAGTCCTGGTGGACTTTTTCCGGCTTAGATGACATAACAGTGCTGAGCGCCAATCCCTCAACCTTCTCGATCAAAGGGGCGTGAAATATCTCGCCTGACATGCCATACCCGACCAAACCAACATGAATCGTCAATTCTTATCTCCTCCTGTTATCTGCCTGTTATCCCCGGTGGATATCAATCGGGCCTGTATTTGTTTTCAGTGTCAAGTTTGCTCCTGGTGTGTTCCCCACATTTCCGTGGACAACGCTGCCTATGCCATTGAAGGGTTGCGCGTTCAAGCTCGGGAAGCTGCTGCTGAATGTGCCTGTGTTGGTGGTTGCGTCGATATGGAATGCCGCTTGGCTGGGCAACGTTACATCAACCGAACCTGTATCGGCTGATATTTCGTAATGGCCATTGGGGGCAAGCGAGCCGCTGAAGGTGACGGAACCCGTATCGCTGTGAAAGACAGATTGTCCACTCAGGGTATCCTGATCTGCGATAATAGCGCCGGTATTGGTCGTCAAAGACATCGCGCCATTGATATGGCTGACCTGAATTTCACCTGTATCAGAATGTATTTGTAAATTGGTATTGCTGGGGACAGTCACCTGAAAATTAACATTACTGAAGCCGAAGAAGCTTCCACCGCCATGCTCATCTGCAGTAATCGTATTGCCATTCTGAGAGTACACCACCGTGGGGATATTGTTAAATGCCGAGACACGCTTAATTGCCTTGATCGTAACACGGCTATTGTCGCCGCCTTTGTTAATGGTAATCGAGCCCGTATTCTCGTGGATTCTCAGGGTAGACCGAGAATTCACCTGGTAGATATGTGTCTCGGTCGCTCTGTACTGGAGTATGTGAAAGGTCTCGTCTATACCTGAAGCAGCCAAGGCGCCTATGATCACTGCGATAAGAATCCAGAGCCATAATTTAGATTTACGCCATCTTGGGGCAGGTTGTGGTTGTATTTTTTCACGAGGATCGACATTGACCGCTGGAGGACACTCCGCCAGCGGTTCTCGTGGATCGGTATGTATATTGCGTTGCTGTGAATCTTGCCACTCCGGCTCAGCGAACTGCTGATTGCTCATTTAAGCTTTTCCTTCAAAAAGTTGACAGCTAATGGCCAGGCTTCGGTTGCGGCTCGCTCATTACCCATGCCGTGGTCTGGATTGATGAAAGCATGGCCCGCATCATACACTTTGACTGTGTAGTCCTTACCAGCTTCTTTATACATACGTTCAATCTTCGCGACTTGTGCCATGGGTACGCTCTGATCTCTGCGCCCGTAGAAGGCCAGTACCGGCGCATTGACCCTGGCCACCTCTTGAGGCGTGGGATCGTAGCCGGCACCATAGAAAGGTACGACGGCTGCCAGGTCAGGATAACGGGAAGCAACAATATAGGTCATCAAGCCGCCCACACAGAAACCCATCAAACCAAGCTTTTTGGGTTCGACGTTGGGCATGGCTTTGACTGTTTCCAGGGCACCAATAATCTCTTTGGCGGCCCTATCGATGTTGCCTGAGATCATCATGCTCATTTTTTGGGCATCGTTTGGTTCAGTCGCGATTTTGCCATGATACAAGTCGGGTACGGCTACCACAAAGCCTTCCGCGGCCAACTTCTGCGCTAATTCGCGGATATGCGGTTCGATACCCCACCACTCCTGGATCAGTACCATGCCTGGATGTTTAGCGTTGTCGTCCGGTTGAGCCACGAAAGCGTAAGCGTTATCCCCATTCACTTTCAAGTCAACATGAGAAGTACGTACTACTGCCATTGTCTCTAACTCCTTAAAAATACGCTGTTTTCACCATGGTGAGATCACCAAATATATTATATCTTACATACCTTCAATGGTACTTTTTAACTTTAGCACTTCACTGTTCAGGAGCGCCAACTCTTCGCGCATCGTCACCACTTTCTCTTGTTCGGCGCGTACAAAGCGTATGTATGGCGCAAGTGCATCATACACTCGCTGAATCGATCCATTGAGCTCTTTATTGAACTGCTCGTTCATGAGACTATGTAAGCGCTGGCGGAGTTCTTGCATCTTCTCCTCAAAGTTGCGCTTGGCCGCGGCTTTACGCGTGGGAATAATAAAGAGGCCAAGTACAATAGCGGCAGCCCCGGCGGTAATACCTGTAACATCCAGAAAGGTAAAGCCGAAAGCGGCTGCCGTTACGGCCCCGATTGTACCCAGGGTCAAACCACCAGCGCCGACGAGCAGCGCCTGGACCACGCTTGTTTGTAGACTTTCTGAAAGGTTTTGCGCTTCTACCTCAGCGTCATAGGCATCCACCAACTTGCCAGCCTTTTCAAAGACTGCGCGCAGTAGTGTCTGTCTGTTGTAGTCAAACTGGCGATTGATTGAGCCAATTATCTGATCATCGCGGATACTGCTCTCCTTGCGTCGGCGGTCCAGGTATTCCATGATATGTTGGCGCAGTCGTTGTTCCTGGTCTGTCAGCCAATCGGTTAAATCTCGCACAGCCATGTCAATGCGCGTTGCGCTATCGCCGATCACCGCTTCTTCAAATTTCTGACGAACTTTGTCAGTTTGCACGAGTTCAAGGGCACGACGCAAGCGAATAGTATCATCAAAGAAGTGATCGCCGCGCTGGCTCATCTCCAGCACGATGTTTTCGATTTCACTGAGCCGGTGCGCAAAGCTCTGTTCCATTTCCTTACGATACTGCTGCAAATTTCCCTCGATCGACCGCACTGTTGTATCATCCTCGCGCAGCAGCACGGCGCGCTGTTCCACCGCTTTTTGTGTCTCCACGATCAGTCGCTGCATCACACCCAGAGGGCTTAAGAGCTTCAAGCGTGCTCGTTCTCCTTCATCCAGCTTGTGGAAGAGATAATCCTCTAATGCTCCGATGCGGCTACTTTCCCACAAGCGGATGGCTTCATGACCAATCGCTGTATGTGATTGTTGCGCTTGTAAGACCGAAACAGGAAAAATCTCGGGCTGAAAGCCCAGCAGATTTTTGCAATTATCGTGAATAAAGTTCATGACATTTGCCAGATCTGCTGGCGTGCGCAGGAGGTCCGTTTTGTTCAGCACGATCATAACTTTTTTATCCCAGCGGCGCATACTCTCCAGAAATGCACGCTCACTTTCCGTAAAAGGTCGATCTGCGGAGGTAACGAGCAGGATCAAGTCACTGTGGGGAATGAAATCTTTCGTCATGCGCTCGTGCTCGCGCACTACAGCATTAATACCAGGTGTATCGACGATGCTGATATTGCGCAGAAAATCGGCAGGATAAAACTGTTCCACAGTTTCTTGATCAAGTGAAATGTGTTTATTTTGCTCACCATAGCGCAGCTTGATAATTTTTGCGGTTGTTGGAGTGACTCCTTCTGCCAGCACAGGCGTACCCAGCATGGCATTGATCAAGGCCGATTTACCACCGTTGAACTCGCCGACGATCACTAATAGGAAAAGTTCCTCGAGAGAAGAGGTGACTTGCTGGAGGGTGGTGACATAGGAATCCAGGCCATCTATATTGATCAGGCACGTTTGCAATGCATTAGCTATATGTCGTTCCCGCTGCAGGATATCTCGTTGCTGTTCATGTACGTCTATTTTTGCCATTTAGGAATACCTCCCACTTGCTCTAACCGGAAGGCAATGCTGCTGTTTTCTTCCGTATATGTAGTACACGTATGATAGGGGATTTATGTAAATGTAGCGCTAAACACAGTCATTATTCTATTGCCCTGTTTTTTGAGCATTTCAGCTAGCATACTACTCTGCACGAGAAAAAGCATGACGCACATATCCCATTTGCATGTTTAAACGCCAGGAAGTAGCGAGCCACGCATTATTTGTCCTAGATGGGTGGCTCCCTCCTTCCTGGCGTCTCTAGTAACTTCCGCAATAATTACATCATAAAGCGCAGTGGGGCCAGTATGCGTTCGCTGGCTTTTACAAGCCATGGGCGACTCTTCCAATAATCGAGCGTCACCTCAAAGGCGTCGGCAGTATCACACTCGAACAGGGCTTGCATCTCCCTGGCCAGCTCCTTACTGTAGATCTCGACATTGATTTCGTAGTTGCCAAGTGAACTCAGGCGATCAAGGTTGGCGGTGCCGATAGTTGACCACTCGCCATCGATAGTGCAGGTTTTGGCATGGATCATCGTATGGCCGTAGCCGAAGATACGGATGCCCGCTTCCAGGCATTCTATGAGGTAACTGTGTGAGATCCAGTCTGCCACTATATGGTTGGAGGGCCATGGTATCAGTATACGTACATCCACTCCACGCTCTGCAGCGGCCTTCAGCCGGTTGAGCATCACATGATCAGGGATAAAATACGCATTCGTCAGCAGAATAGAGCTATTCGCCCTATCAATGGCTTCGATATACACATCGCGGATAGGAAATGTCAGGTGCAGAGCATCATTGCCGTGTAGCGTAATGTAAGGATTAAACAGGCGCGAGAAGCGATGCTTAATGATTTGTCCAGGTGGGCAGTAACGATTCCAGTAGTCGATAAAGGAATGGGCCAGGTTAGCCGCGGCTGGGCCACAAATGCGCAGGTGTGTATCGCGCCATTGCGTTTCATAGAGGCTGCCAATGTTATATCCACCTATGAAGCCGGTTTCGCCATCTACGACGAGTAATTTACGATGATCCAGTGCATAGCGGCGTGGGTCCAGCGCTTGCCAGGGTCGTTGGATAAACTGATAGCCCAATAAATGAATGTCGCGCGAGAAAGAGTTATAGAACTCGCGGGGCACGACAAGATTGCCAAAAACATCATAAATTACATAAACAGCTACGCCCTCAGCAGCTTTCTGGGCCAGGAGCTCCTTAAATTTCTGGCCTGCCGCATCATCTTTCCAGATATAGGACTCCATATAGATGCTTTTCCTGGCGCCTGCGATAGCATCCTGCATCGCCTCGTAGAGATCGTGCCCATAACAATACACCTGGAGAGTGTTTTCTTCCACGCGCGCTTCCTCTAGATCTATGTGTGGGAAACCATCTTCTTGCACGTGTCGCTTACGGATAGCAGCAATGACTAAGAGTACAGTCACTACAAGAGCTTGTAAAGCAGCAACAAGGGCTATGACCCTTTCGATTACCTGTACGACAGACAAACGCTTCCTGGGCAGTGGTATGAGTGAAATACCGCGCCGTTTCTTAAAAGTAGGCATACATACCTCACTTGCTTAGTGACTGCACTCTAGCAACACAAAGGCCGTAATCTGCCACCAAACATCATAATTATTGATCATCTGCACTAATCAATGGTCACCAGGCTAAAACGCGAAGAGGTAAGCTAGAGAGCATCTTGCCTAAAATATTTGGGTACTTCCCCTTTATATGATATCATAGCCTGTCCTACTTTTTAGTTAACCCGACGTGCACGTTTTTTCGCCGCCTGCGGCGGCAAAGTGTTGTTGTGTTGCTGCGGGCATGGCAGCTGCAGGCTGCCATGCCCGCAGCAACACAACATCTCGCGAACTGCCGTAGGCAGTGAGTATGCAGAAAAACAGGCGCATGACGTTAGTTAGCATGTTTATTTCACTGGTAGGTTTAGTAGGAGACGCCTGTTCCGTCTGAGGTCATGAACTCGACGAGCTTAGCTGCACCAACGAGGGTAGCCCCTTGAATGAGATCAGCATCTGTATAGGTGCGCTTCTTGAAGCAGGGTGAACAGACCCAAATGAATCCGCCAGCGGCAATGAAATTCTGTAACAGCGTTGCCATAGGCGGTAAGCCTTCCTCGTGAATAGTATCGGCGACGCCTTTAGTTGCTAAGCGTACGCCTTCGCTGCTCAAGAAGATCCCGGTGTTCTTCCCCGAGGCCGCAGCAGCATTGGCGACTACCAGTGCAACTGTGGCACGGTCGGGGTCATCGGTGGAACGAGTCAAGTTAACGCAGAAGTTGTTCAACATGAGCTATGTGGTCCTTTCTCTAAGAGAAATTGATGACCGGTAGCATCAGGGAGGATGCGTACCAGCAAGTTACCTGTCATGCGACACCAGGCAGCGATATCACTAGCGGCCGAGGGTTCATAGGCCGTGACAAGGAGGGTTTGCCCCGAGGCCAATGGACGCATTGCAAGCATAATCTCCATTAGGAGTTGACCACAGCCCTGTTCCCCCAGGTCGATGGCATAATCAACGCGAGGTGGAATTTCCATCGTTACGCCTTTCGTATAAAATAACGCTGCCATACAGGAAGTATATACTTTCAAGCAACTACTCCTGTCAGGATATCACGAAAAAGCGTACGTCTTTTTCTCGATCAACTTCTTAGAAACATTTATTCAAACGCTTCCGGTAAATCATATATATCTGATAAATCATCTATGTTTAATAAATCATCTACATCTGTTAAATCATCTATGTCTGGCAGGTCTCCCTCGTTTTCTACCTCGAAGAGCCTGGCGAAATCTTTAGGAAGCTGAGCACGTACGTTCTCTATCTCACCCATCGTAACTACCTCGCTGAGCAATGCAGTCACTATCCTTGCATGATCGGTAGCCTGCGCCCGGTCTACTCCTTCTCGTTGGCTCACCAGCCAGAAAAATTCGTCCAACGAAAACTTGCCTGGAATGCCTTCCTGCCCCGTGAGCAAAGGCTGAGCCATCTCTGGCGGCAATTGTGATGCGAGGTCTTTTGTTTCTCCACCTGCTAAACGTTCGCCGAGCGTTTGGAGAGTAGCACGTGTAGCTTGCTCAGCCTCTTCACGCGTATAGAGTAAGGCACGCTGTTGAACCTGGCTAATAAACTCGTCATATCTCATGATGTGT
>JACZCU010187956.1_pt1 | contig 11993 bp, 9 predicted proteins | sample 8641851 | NCBI WGS metagenome assembly JACZCU01 (sample SAMN15324605, study PRJNA640507) | soil metagenome | isolation source: monocropping sugarcane control | place: China: Luxin town, Laibin City, Guangxi Province | collected 2019-07-25 | depth 10cm m | reverse complement strand
TCACGCGGGGGATTCAACTGCAGAAGTGCGTCTGCCTGAGTATTCAGGGTTGCCTCCTGTTGATGAAGCTGGCTTATCTGCCGGTTGAGTCCAGCGATTGCCCCAGCATTTTGTGCTTGCGCTTCACGTAAATCGACAATGGCCTGTTCCAAATCACGGATATGTTGCTGCACAACGGGAATGGATTGCGTATCAATCGCCGCGTCGGCAATTTGATGGAGCCATGCCAAAGACAAAACTCGCGCTTTCTGACGAAGAGTTTCCATGAATTACTTCTCCTTTTCATATTACGTTTTCGCTTGTGGCCTGCTGCCGAAAAAAGGAGGAATTTCGGGGGACACACCAGTTCCCCGCCCAGCAGGGTGAAGTCCCTGCACCCCATTCCCGAACAGCTCTCTTGTTTATGTGCTGTCTGTTAGCGACCTGACCAGGTTGATTCTGAGGGGTGGCCTGGCCGGGAAATGGGCCGATACCCCTGGGTGAGACCTTGCGTTGTTAGCTGTTGAAAATCAATCTGTTCGTGTGGGTTGCTCTCAAGCCTTTGAACAGCAGCTTCAGCCGCATTCAGCAAGTGCTGCGGTTCTTGCGCTTCGTTGTAAACCTCTTGATAGTCACGTTGTATCTGCGCATAGTGCTCCAATTGTAGTATCTTACCGTTGTTCGGGTTGGTCTCAGGATTCCCCAGCAGGTTGCCTAAGCGCTCCTGGACTCTACTTGCTTGCTCCTTTGCAGTCTCAAACACACCACGTAATTGGGTTGCCGTGGCTTCAGGAACAAGTGCCAGGAGAACTTCAATGCGGGGCGACAAATCTCCTATCTGCTTACTCAATAGGCTGCTGGCATTCACTGCCGCTTGCTTCGCATGTAGAGCACTCTCCCGCGCATTTGTGGCCACTGCCACTGCTTGCCGCCGTCGAATGAACACAACTGCCAGGACTCCTCCTGCACCTAATACAAAGAGAACTCCTAGCGTCACCCAAATCCAGGTGTAGTCGGGGCTAAGCTTCTTCTGAACTTGCTTGAGCAGGTCAATCGCGGCCTGGGCGTAGTTTCCATTGGTCAATTCGGAGCGGACGCTGAGAGTCATCTGCTGGAAATCAGCAGCGGTCATCTTTGCGCTAAAGTTACTCCCGAGATGGAGAAATGGCTCATAGCCTTTGGCCAGGACGAGAACTATGAAGTTTGATCCTCCCCAGGTCGGGCATTTAGACTCGATATAGTAAAAGTAATCCCTCAAACTGCTCCCAGCAAGTGTACCTTGGCTGACAGTGACCACCCGTGTATCCGCCTGAAGGGAATCATTAACTGCCTTGGCTTGATTTACGACGTCTACAATCTGGCTTCCAAACAATTGGGCATCGTCGGAGACAGTGTCGCCGCATGATCCTGACGGCCTCGCTTGTTGCGCATGGGCAGTCTGCGCTTGCAGACCAATAAACGTAAGCGTTAACAATACAAATAGTATGCCGAAAAGGGGTAAACGCCTAAGCATTGTCATCATCTGTTCTCCTCTTTGTCTTCCCCTTCGTTCACTCTGCTCATTCATAACATGTATGGTGAGAAAACTCTTCACGCTATTAGGATCGCCATTTGGTCAAGTCAAGCATCACCTATGGATGAAAATGTTGGCACATTGAATTTTTCAGTTTAGACACATTGATATTATAACTCAGAAGGATGCTCGTTGCCGAACTCACCAACAATATCTTGATGAGGTTCTACCAGTGTAGGTTATTCCAAATTGCCTTTAGGATCACACAACTCTTTAGTGAAACGTTCTTGCCTAGGTTCGCACTATCAAATATTGTGGGCTGTTTGTCAAAACTACTGTAAATACACCGTTAGTTGGAGTAAGTATTTGTTTTTCGCCAATCATGCTGAAGAGGGCAATAGATGACGTATCAACAGGTATTTGAACTAGATCAGATAGTGAAACATGATGAGATTGACCGATCGTCCATACCACGAGTGTTTGCGATTTACCTTTTTCAAAGAGTAATCCATAGTCTCCCCTGGATGCATGGGAATTGTGTTCTTTGAATTGGAAACCATTAAGCTGTATCATCAGCGTCTGGGCTCCAAAGTAAGCGGATTTGGGATGGTTACTCCAATCCAAGACACCAAAAGTGTCTTGGATGTTCTGTGGATCATGTCCATCGTCTTGCCAGTCATACCAGATACTCAAAGGTACGCCTTCCTTTCTGTTAATTAAAAATTGTCTCACTAAGAGTGCTGCCTGGAAATCCTCAGAAACAGCATCTGTGATTGGATAACCCCATTCGCTTGAAATAATCGGTATGTAATTTCTCTCATTGGGTGCATATCTAGTAACCAATTGACGTAGACGCTGGTAGTCATCAGCAGCCGTCTCAGGTAGCTTATTATAGCGGTATGGGTGAATGCTAACAGCGTCTATCTGTTTCAGCAAACCGCGAGCAAAACAACGTTCAAGAAAGTTCCAGAAATCAAGGTTCTGAGGATAAGTTGTTATGGCAGGAGCAATGATATTTACATTTTTGTTGGCCTGGCGCATTGCTTCAATAGTGCCTTCTGCAAGTTCTATATAGTCGTCAACATTTGGATTTGGTTGCCAAAAATCAGGGTTATTTGGCTCATTCCAGATTTCCCAGATCATCCCTTTCTGCTCTTTGAATTCCGATACACATGCTGCTGCAAAACGTGCGAATGCTTGCCGCATCTCATTTGTATGTGGTCCTACGTGAAAAGGCGCTGGGCTGTTATCGTAAAGCGGATTGCCGTATGCCAGGATAGCCAGGGCAAAAATGCCTTGATCTGCGAGGGCATTAACAAGGGTCTTTTGCGTTGAAAAGTTATATTCACCTTTTCGACGCTCGATATCTGACCACGGGAAATCCATGCGCACAAAGCCAAAGCCTGCATTACTAATCATCTTTGTTTTGCCCTCTGGCTTAATGAAATGGATGTTGACGCCGAATCCAGCTGGTGTAATGGTGCTAGGGAGAATTAACGATAGATTACTAGAAGATTGTGGTGATGGGGTACTGCTGTTGGCTGGTTCGATGGAGGCACCGCCACAACTATCAAGAAAGGGGATCAAGGTGCCCGATGCTGTGATCAACAAGAATTGCCGTCGCGTCAACTTGTTTTCATACAATTCTATATCTCCTTACAATTCGTGAAAGGTACATCCTTCTTGAAGGTGAAGTAGCACTAAGGCACCCATTTTTTTGGGAAACTTTGTATTTGATACTCATAAATTCTTCTTATATAGAAGATGTATGACGTTTGTATTAAAATCAAAATCCATGATGTGATCTAGGAGGATATATATTCTCTAGTGATGGTGCAATCCACACCTGTACAGTGTGGTCCCACGAGCCAGAAGCAATGTATAAGTCGGTAGGTGACCACTCAATTGAAGCCACTCCTCCGGAATGAGCCTTATAGGTGAAGAGGAGTTTTCCGTTCTGAGCATTCCACACCTGAACTGTTTTGTCATAACTTCCTGATGCGATAAGTATGCTGTCATGTGACCACGCTGCCGTCCACACCTTGTCGTTATGCCCCATATAGCTCGTAATAGGTTTTCCGTTCTGGGCATGCCACACTTGCACACTATTATCGTCGCCTCCAGAGGCAATGTAAGCACCATCAGGGGACCATGTTACATGATGCACTGAACTACTATGAAGACGGTAAATGAAAATGAGATCTCCGTTCCGAGCATTCCACACATGTACGGTACTATCAGTATTCCCTGAAGCGATGCGAGTACCGTCAGGCGACCACGCTGCCGTCCACACCCATGAGGGAGAAATATGGATCAAGGTATTGCTTCCATCGCGTGCATTCCATACTCGCACAGTTCGATCATTGCTTGATGAAGCAATACGTAAGCTATCAGGTGACCACGCTACACTATGCACATTATCGCTATGACCACGATAAGTGTAGATATGGTCTCCATTTGTTGCATCCCACACTTGTACAGTGTGATCGTCACCTCCTGAAGCGATACTCGTACCATCAGGGGACCAGGCAACGCATGTCACTCTTTGGTTATGACCACGGTAGGTGTAGATATAGTCTCCATTTGTTGCATCCCACACTTGTACAGTGTGATCATAGCTCGCTGAGGCTATGCGCTTTCCATCATGAGACCATGCTACACCAACTACTTCTTGAAAATGTTTACGATAAACAGAAACTAATTCACCAGGAAGACTAGGGGAGGTCAAGGGAACTGGTGGTATAGATGAGTGTTGCTGTAGGAAGTATGCAGTCATTAATCCTCCAGCTACTATTCCCAGTCCTAACACTAATACTTTTCGGCGCGAGATACGAGAATATCTGAAGAAGTTTTGAGATAGATGTGTTATATGATGTAAAGAACCTATCGCATAAGAGTATTCCTCATTAAGGTTGTATTGTTTTATTATCGAAACAGGTGATTGATTTGCTTGTTCTAGCGCCCCGGCAAATTCTTGTATATTTTTAAAGCGCTCCTTAGGCTCTTTACTCAAAGCTTTCATTACGACTTCTTCTATATGAGGTGAGATCATAGGGTCACGAGACATCAAAGATTGAGGATGCTTGTCTAGATGCTGGTACATCAACTCCTCCAAGCGTTTCCCCTGAAAAGGCGGACTTCCACAGAGCCATTCATAGACAATTACACCTAATGCGTATTGATCACTTTTAAAGTCAGGTTCTCCTTTGAATTGTTCAGGTGCCATATAGATTGGTGTCCCAGCAACTACATGTTCTGCGCGCCGTGTTGTTAATGATCGGACACTGCTAGCGGTTTGAACAATTTGCGCTGTACCAAAATCACTAAGGAGAAGAGAATTGTTTTCTCCAAGTAGAATATTTTCTGGTTTCAAATCGCTGTGGATGATTTTCTTGTTATGAGCGTATTGCAAGGCATCTGCAATTTGCTCAATGTAGTTGACAATAGTTGTCAGTGGAAGTACGGAACCCTTAGGGTGTTGTCTGCGTAAGCTGCCCTTTGGTGCATAATCCATAATTAAGAAAGGTCTCATGTCATCGAAGCCAAAATCATGAATTTTAATAATATGGGGATGCTCGAGGATCTGAACTATAAGTGCTTCACTTTCAAGTTCTAACCTTACTTTCTCTTCATCATATGGAAGGCGGACGTTAAGCAATTTAATGGCAACAAGATTTTCCTGAGAAGCATGTTTACCTAAATAGACTTCTGCAGCGCTACCACTTCCTAAGAAATAGGTTAGCTCGTAATCGCGAATATATCGTCCAATATAGTTGTTCATTTGTTAGCTCCATACTAAAGAATGTCAGGATTTAATGTCAAAAGCATAATAGACGCGATGAGCTGCTTTCTATTGCGTATCCTCAAGGAAAGCTTCAAATCTTTCATCAGTTAGATGATTCACTCTGTTTAGTTTTTTCATTTTGTCTCTCCTGTAGTTTAAGAAGTTGCCGTCTTCGATAAGTTTTGCTGAATCCCTGTATCGTTGCGTTGGGCAAATTGCTGGTTCCTTCATTGATGATTGTCCATATTCGCGTAACAAAAAGGCTTTCTCTATTCTCATTCTGTGCATAATCACCGATCCTATTTGCATAGAAATCGTATTCATTCTTCAAATGTATAATCAACTTTTGATAGGCCGCCCACTTTTCCTGAAAATTGAAAGTTTTGAATGCTCCTGCAAGAATCGAGATAATTACTGAGATAGCGAAAGTAGCTATTTTGACTTCTATTGAATCAAACAACGTCTGTAAACCGATTATAAAGGCATTAACTCCAGAAAGAATAATTATAGACCATTGCAGCCAGTTGTAGACTCGTTGATGATAGGCCGCTCGATTTGTAAAGTGTTCGAGTGAGGGATAATATGTTTCTTGTAAAAAACTGTTAAAGGCATCTTCTTCCATATTCTAAATCTCCTAAGGCATTAGAACTTTACTTCGTATTATATCTGATATTGACTTTGTTGTCTACAAGTAATTCATACATCTACACTCGCGCAAACCGTTGCAGCTTATGGCTTGTCACGCTCTACTACCAGTAGAGCATGCTGAACGGTTGAGGCCGCCCGCTCGGTATTGAAACTCCGCCAAAACATAATGGTAAGAAGGCTCAAAGTCGGGGCTAAATGGCCTGGGGACCTCGTTCGGGATTGAAGACAAAAAGAGACTCAGGGCCTCTAACAATAACCCTGAGTCTCTTCATAATCTTTAAGAACAATAGCAAACCAATGGACAAAGAGGTTTTGGCTCTGCGAGTGTGTGCGGAGGAGAGCAAAGAGGGATGGCTCGGCTTGCTGCATGACCTGCGCGGACGAGAAGCCACCCAGATCGATCTGATCGTCACTGATGGGCACGATGGATTGCTCGCTGCGGTGGGAGAACTGTTTACCGCTACCCCTCGCCAACGCTGCCTGGTGCACAAACAACGCAATGTCCTCGCTGCCATCCCCAGACGAGAGCGAGCTGAGGTTCAGGCTGAACTGGTTGGCATCTGGTAACAGGCGACAAAAGAGGAGGCCTTGACTCAGCTGAGCGCCTTCAAAGCGAAGTATGCTCAACGCTATCCCGAAGCGGTGCGAAGTCTGATCGAGGACGAAGAACACCTCTTGACCTTTTATGCCTTTCCTGAGAGCATGCACCGACACATTCTGACCACCAATGCCATTGAGAGTCTGTTCAGCAATGTCCGGCAGCGCACCGATCAGATCGACGTGTTCACCGCCGAGACCAGTTGCCTGGCCATTGTCTGGGCAACCATCCAGGACATCCTTTTGCACAAAATCTCGGTCGAATGAAGCTCGAGAACTGATCACTGCTCCTCGCGAAAGCAACCAGACGAAATGGGTGGTTCAGGAGGAGGTTGTTTTTGCAAGCAGTCGTGTGTAGCGCCAGCAATACGAACAGTACGCTGTGATTTCTCTTGTCACTTGCCTTGCTCTGTGGTACAGTGGCTGCAAAATGGTACCGGAACGAGCCGCGGAAGGAGAAGTGTAATGATCAATGCCTTACGTTATGAACCACGAGGCCAGCGTTTTGAACCTCGTGAGCAGCGGCACAGTGAACCAGGGCAGCGGCACATTCATCTGCACGTGAACCTGCATGTGCATCTCAACCTCACGTTGCGGGCGAGTCAAAAGCGTTCGACGCATCCCAACGCGATGCGCATCGCGAGAATCTGCGTAGCTCTCGTTGCGACAACGGTGATGTCTCTCGGGGTCTTCATCGTAGCCTTCGGTATCCACGATGGCCCACCTGACCCACTGCTCTCACTGGGCAGTCTCTTCTTAGTCATGCTTTTCGCTGGCCTCGCACTTGCCTGGGGACTTGGGTGCCTTCCGCTTCTCATTTCCGCCTGGCGAGCCAGCCCGCACGGACGCTTCCGCCTTTTTTTTCCCATTGGGTCTGCTCCTGAGCGGCTCTTTGTTCTTCCTGCTTGCCCTCGGGTTTGGCGCAATCCCACCTCCTTTGATGGAGCTGCTTGTCATTCCCCTGCTCTTTCCCCTGTTCTTTATCCAACCTCTTGTCATGGCTCTCTTGCTCATGTGGGTGAGTCGTGAGGCACGTACTCTTCGCCAGACAGCAAGCACTTACCGTAGACTCAGCTTCGTCGTGGTGAGTGGAATGGTGTTCGCGTTGCTCGGTGAACTCCTCTGGTACCTCGCTGCCATGCAGGGTAGCGGTATGCTATCGGTCGTCGTCCCGCCTGTGATGTTCGCCGTCGTCATCGTCGCTATTTGCACCCTCCTCGAGTTGCGTAAGAGCACGCAAGCACGCCCCAAAGACGCCTCTCCTTCTGACGTTGAATCGGAGCATTCGCCACGAGGATACCGGGGCTGATCTCGTCTTCCACGCTTGCTCTCATACCTCTCTGTTTACTGCACACCTTTACACAACTTTCGGGATGGCATCCGCTGGGAACAGACACTCAAAAGTGCAAATCAGCAGTGAAGCCAGTTCGTGTGGGTTGGTTCGTTACGTATATTAGAGCTTTCACTCATAGTGAGGGAGAGCCGGATTTCACCATAAATGACACAAGTACACTGATAGTGGAGATGAGTAAAAATTAGCTAGAACAGGTAACTCTGGCATTGCTTCCTCTAGCTCTGAAGCGGCTTCACGTCGTTTTTTGTGCTGTATACTCTAGTATCTATGATTTTGTTGTGGTTTGTACATCTGTTACCATATCTGGTTTGCAAAGCACGAGTCGATGGCAATTATAGCATCAAGCATCGAATTTGACCATCAGGCAGATTTTTTGGGAGCATTCCATTATGCTGCCTTCGATGCAACAGGGGATTGTGGATAAGTTGAATGATCTCTTCGGTGGGTAGCCATGAGAAGCTACCAGATTTTGTCAAAGTTGCTTCTTGCTGGATTCTTACTCCCTGTTCTGTCAAATCAGGATGCAGTAAGGTCTCAGAAAGTGATGGTATTGAAAAAGCTCGTTTCCCATAAGAAGGCAAACTGCGATAATCGCAAGCGAAGTTGCTTCAATGGCCACGTTCCATGGATGGGTTTGTAGACTCTAGCAAAGTTTATCCCAATTTGACAATAGAGGGATCATCGACTCGCCACGAGTCGGTCGTCCTTTTTAGATGCGGCCGACAGCGCTTCTCAAGCTCAGAAGCAGAGCGTTGCACCCAGCGGTACTTGGTGGCGTGATCCACTGAGAGTTCTCATTCTCGCATGGGCTCTTCGAGGTCGCGGTAGCTGAGAGTATACCGCAGATACCATCTCACACAGACAAGGATGATTTCGGCCTCATAATGACGCCATGTGAGGGGTTGAAGGGCTGCCGCTCTGCCATGGTGGATTCTCTTTTGTTCTTTTTCTCCACTGTAGCAGATCCGCTTTCTTTTTTGCAACATAGCCAGCGCTCAATCGCTCCCAGATGCACAAGGTAGCGAAACGTGGAATAGAATCATCTGATATCTATTTGTAGCAAGCGTATACTCCTAATTAGTATATGCGCTTTTACTGAAAGTTCATGGACAACATCCAAAGATCAGCGAATGTCTAGAGTAAAGCGCTCAAGCTGTATATGAGGAGAAAAATATGTTATGCAGATGGTAACGCTACCATACCCGCAAAGAAGTCGACGTTTCCTCTCATCTCCATGGGTCAACATGGTGATAATGCTCAGTATTGCTTTAGGGATAGGGGCATCTCTTTTCGGAGGGAAGCACGTCGAAGCACAAGCTGTCAATGATCATTGCACGCTGATTGTGCCAGCACATCCACTTACTGCGAAAGGTCTGGCAACTCCGTATCAATTGGTGGCGACAAATTCCAAGATTGGCCCATGCCATGAGGTGAACCCAGCTCAAACTACCTTTGTCCAGGGTGCTGTCTTCGATCAGGCAACGGGCACTCTCTCAGTCTATAACCCACTGGTTATTGATAAGGGGACAAAGCCGGCCATCGCCCCGGTTGTACCCAGGCTGCCGAAGGACGCCATTGTCGCGCTCTGGTTTGGCTTTAACGGTGCCGTCCTCAAACTACAGGAGACTGACAACAGCCTGAGAGAGGGGCAGTGTGTCAATGGTTTAGATGACTCATTCTTTGGACAGTTTGCCTATTGTAATGCCCCGACTTTCTTCGTAGCAGCGAACCGAGCTATTCGCACAGGAAGGCTGGTCCCTCCGCCGCTGGGCAGAGCCAAAGACGGCCAGAGGTGTCCCTCGGTACGGGATTTTAGTGTGGTTGATATGGATCAGAGTGACAACGTGACGACCACCTATCTTGCTCTGGAGAACGGACGCACAGCACAGGATACGGCTGCCAATCGGGCTAAATTGAAGGACTTTACACTGCTGATCAACCCTAGTGATAATAAACTGCTCGTTGGTTTTATTGATCCAGCTCTTGGCTGTAAGGCATGGATGGTCCCAGACCTGGCCGATAATGGTCGTCTGACGACTGCTTTACCGCTCAATGAATTGCAGGCATCAGTACGCCAGCGCCCACCTATAGCTCTTGTACCGGCTGGCGACCCGATGGTCTTAGTTAATGGTCGGCCTAACTTGCAAAAAATCAATCTGTATCGTGCAGGTGTTGATCAGCCGCCAGCAGAGAGTTTGAGCCAGGCGAGCACAGTCACCTACTGTAAGAATCTGCTCGATATAGCACCTGAACGCCTGTTCTTGGATGCGCCTTTGACGAAACAGGCACCTTCACCTGATCCCGCGATGGCAAACACCTTGTTCACCTTCCTGGCGCAGCGCTTCAATACCACCTGGGGGCCCGCAGGTCTGAACTGCCGGGATTTGCTGCATCAAAAGAGTCCTATCACCGTGACTGTTAATGCCCAAGGTGTTGCTATCAACGCAACTCTCAGGATAAGCCATCACGGCAAAGGCGAATGAGAGCGCAAGGGCAGTTTTCTGCGGATACCAATTTCCCCATATATCTATTGAAGCAGTTTATAGAGACACAAGCAAGTCGAGAGGAATATACGAGACAACTACCTCAGAAGCATCAGGGGAGAATCCTTGAGTTTCCATTTAACCGAGATTCTGATGGTGATGGGGAAACCGGTGTACAAGAGGGCTAGATGTCTTCAATTGTTGAATAGCTTTTCGACAAGGCGCTAAGATTCTAAATATTAGCAAAGAGATTAAGCCTCGGACTATGCTAGAAGCAATCCGAGGCTCTTTTCAAGACGTTTCTGATCTGATGCGGTCCATGGCAAAGCCATAATAGTTATGATGGTACAGTTTCCCAGGACCATCATAGTTGGCACGCTTCGCTGGTACTCCTGATCCCAGTTAACATATCTAAAGGGATTTTAAGTCCTACTCAACGCTCAATTAGCTCTACAGGCTGATTTATGACCATTAGATAGCTTTCAGGCCAGGGGTATTGTCAGGCTCATTTTAGCTTCTGGAATATAAAAATAATTCTCTCATTTTCTGCCCTATCCGCCATCTATATCCGCTATAAGTTCTGTTGTTTTTTGTTAACGGCAAGCCAATAGCCCCTCCTCTTGGACACATTATACTCGCTCTATTTGCTTTGCAACTGTGTCCAAGATTCCGGATCCACAACACTACTATGTACTATTACACAACATTTGAATTGGAATCTAGTATTATTTTATGAATGATTATTGACATATCTTACGATTGGTCTTATACTGGAAAAAATGCTCAATTGGGAGGTAGTATTTACGATGCTGCAAGTTATCTATGGAATTGTATTGTGGCTCATTGTCCCTTGTATCATATTCGGTATGCTCATTTTTTGCATGTCGATTTGCGGTCATGCTGACGAAAAGCGATCTGCATGGTCAGGCTTTTTCTTAGGTTTGATCGTTTTTGTTCTATATGTCATCAGTAAGCTGTCTTCACTTCAAGGTGTAGACTTTGCATTCAATTCCTTTCCTGATTTTGGATTCGGCAGTTGGGTAGTATTGATTATTGGCGCGTTGGGAGGGTTTTTTCTCCTATTTATAGTAGCCATGCTCAAGCCAACACGTGGTTTAGGAGTAGTGACTCTTTTCCTTTCAGCAGCAAGCACGTGTGCGCTTTTTAGCTATATCTTCATATCAAGCATTAGAGACACCGCAATGTTTTTTGCATTAGGCATACTTTGTGGTTTGCTGGTACATATCATGTTCTTTCCTGAAACTGTGCCAGAGATTTTCAGCTAGTATCAATTACCAGGCAAAGTGTCTAGTCCTCGTTTTACTTGACACTAAAACAAAGTTGTAGAAGGGACATTGCTAAGTTTCAAAGAAAAGCCCTGGTAGCTATTCCGCCTCCTAGGGCTTTTTCTTGAACTATTGTAACCCACGGGATGTGCAACGAGTTTTACATCATTAGTTAACTGGCATGAGAGCGTCCTTCATCGCTCTCATGTTTCTATAAGGAAGAGGTATTTCTGATCCCTTGCCACAACGAGGCGAGAATACTGAACGAGCTTGTGAAGCCACTTCAGCCGAATGTGCATCTCGTTGCGCATCCCGTGGGTGTAACGATGCCATCAGGTTTAAATGGCTT
>JACZCU010282720.1_pt1 | contig 11995 bp, 9 predicted proteins | sample 8641851 | NCBI WGS metagenome assembly JACZCU01 (sample SAMN15324605, study PRJNA640507) | soil metagenome | isolation source: monocropping sugarcane control | place: China: Luxin town, Laibin City, Guangxi Province | collected 2019-07-25 | depth 10cm m | reverse complement strand
CACTCCCGCCTGCGTCCATTCCGCTACCGAATACCCTGTCCGAGGCGTTGACGAGTGCGACCGTCGCGCAGCGACCGTTGTTTGTCGACGGACTCGAACAGTCGATCGATCCAACGCGTGGCACTCGATGGCTGCTGCTCCTGAACGAGGTCGCAGGCTCCAGCGGCGTCGTCAACGTCCGGCTCTACGAGGCGGCGAATCGCAGCGTCCCGATCGCCGAGAAGAACTTCCCGATCTCCGGGCTCTCGCAGATCCAGCTCGACACCGTCTTCGCCGCCCTCGGCCTGGATGCTCCCGACCGCCGCAAGGACCGCACGAACGTGCAGTGCGTCGTGACCGCGCAGAGCGGCAGCGCCCGAGTCTCCGCCACCGCCGTCGGCATCGACAACGTCACCGGCGCCACGCAAGTGATCGCGCTGACCCCCACCGCCGGCTCCGCCGCCCCAAGCGTCAGCCTCGTGACGCCGGTGTTCACCAACACCCCGTCACCAGCAAAACGCCGCGCCGTGCGGCACTAGCCAGCTACCACCCGTACGAGCCCGGCGCCGGCGCGCTGTTCCCGAGTAGCGCGGCGCGGTACTTCTCGAACTCGCGCGTCTTCATGAAGTAGTCGGGGAGCACCGTCGCGAGATAGCCGAGGTACTGCTCCGGCGCGATCGGCTTCCCGTTCTCCGTCAACAGCGTTCCGTGCACGTCGTACGGCATCAGCGCGATCTCCTCGACGCCGCGCTTGCGGAAGAACTTCACGTCGGGGACGAACAGCAGGTCGTCGGGACGGATGTCCTTGATCGTCTCGCCGGTGTCCTGCACCTCGCGGACGACCGAGCGCGCGTCGGGCGCCGTGATGTCCTTGATCTTCGACTTCACGATCTCGACGTTGATCAGCTCCAGCACCTCGCGCACTTCGCCGTGGTACTCCGCCTGCGCCGTGCCGTTGTTGCGGTCCTTGAAGCCGAACGCCACCGCCGTCTCGCCGCCGCGCTCATTGCCGAACATCTCGATTCCGCGCGGCACCCAGGCGTTCAACGCGCGCTGGATGTCGTCCATCGAATAGTGGCCGCCGTCGGTCGTGGCGCCGAGGGCGAGCTCCTTGAGGAAGCCGCGTCCGGAGCCGATGTGGAAGCCTTCCTCGGAGAGCATCGGTCCCATCGAGCGCGCCATCGGCGCGTACGAGAAGACCTTCTGCATCTCGAGCTGGTACTTGCCGACGAGATCGATCACCGTCGCGAAGACGACGTTGTCGAGGAAGTTCGAGAAGGGGATGTTGAACGCGTCGAGGACGTGGTTGCCGAGCTCCATCGACAGCAGCTCGTCCATCGTCTCCTGCGCGATGTCGGGATGTCCCGGCTTCTTCCACGAGTGGTCGTGGTTGAGCACCCAGAACATCTGATACGCGTGGCGCAGCTCTTCGGCCATGATGCGGAGGACCGCCATCTTCATCTGGTCGGTCGGCGCCTCTTCGAGCGTGAGGCGGTGCTGCTGGATCGAGCCGAGCTCGGTCGACGCCTGCGCGCGCACGATGTCGCGCGCCGAATAGAACATGTTGCCGACCATGTCGCCCGCGCTTTCGAAGCGCGGCTGGCCCGCCATCCGGCCGTAGTTGATCGTCTCCGAGTTCAGCTTCCCGACCTTCGCCATCAACTGAAACGGCGTCTGCGACGCGTAGTACTTCGTCCAGTTGTCCTCGAGAAAGTGCATCTCGGGAAAGTTCTTCTTCTGCCACGCGACGAGGGCGTCGTGGTACTTCGGTTCGATTCTTTCGGTCGTGTAGGCGGCCAAGCACTCCTCCTGGGACTCTGCCATGCGAGAACGCACGACGAGGGAGCGGCATTCTATCGTGCCGCAAGACGGCGATCACACCTCGGTGTAGTCCATCTTGACGGAACTACAGCAGGGTGCCTAAATTCCTGCTCACCAATCGGCCGAATGGTTCATCCGCGAAGTTCACATCAGCGAAGGAGACACCATTCATGAGAACAGCATTGATCATCACCCTTGCGATCGTCGTTGCGGCGATCGTCGCGATGCCCGCACGGGCGGCTGATGACGGCAACACCCAGCTCAAGCTCAGCAGCGTGAACCTCTACTACCCGAACGACGCGTGGGACGCGATCAACACCAGCGGCAGCGGCAACATCAAAGCCATCCGCTGCAACAGCCTGACGGCCCCGATGACGCTGCAGATCACGGTGAACGGAGGGACGACGCAGTCATTCACCAACCTGGCCGACACCGGCACCGACACGCTGTGGATCCCGATGAACATCCGCTTCACCTCGAGCGTCCACGTTCGCTTCGTGAACGGATCGTCCTACCAGACCAACGGCTGCGGCTGCCAGGTGAGCTGGGGCCTCGACTAAACCGACACTCGCGCGCTTCGAAGACGGCCGGGGTTCCCGGCCGTCTTTTTGTACTCTTCGCTGATGACGTCAACGAACACTGCGGACGACGCGCCGCCGCTCGCCTGGCGCGCGATGGTTGTCCTCTGTGCGGCGAAGCTCGCAATTCACCTTCTCACGAGCGTCCGTCACTACGGTTACTTCCGGGACGAGCTCTACTTTCTCGACATGGCGCGTCACCTCGACTGGGGCTATGTCGACGCGGCGCCGCTGATCGCCGTCTACGCGAAAGCCGCTCTCCTCATGGGCGGGTCGCTCGCCGCGCTTCGGATCCTCCCGGCACTCGCTGGCACCGCGCTCGTCGCGCTCTCGATGCTTATCGCGCGGGAGCTCGGGGGCCCGCGCTTCGCGCAGATGCTCGCCGGGCTCGCGGTGATCATCGCTCCCGGCATCCTCAGCATCGACAGCCTCCTGACGATGAACGCTTTCGAGCCGCTGTACTGGATGGGGTGCGTCTTCGTCCTCGCGAGAATCGTTCGCACCGGCGAGTCGCGCCTCTGGCCGTGGTTCGGGCTGTTCGCGGGTCTGGGTCTCGAGAACAAACACTCGACGCTCTTTTTCGGCTTCGCGGTCGCCGTCGCGCTCGTGATCACGCGCGAGCGGCGCGAGCTGCTGAAGCCGTGGATCTGGATCGCCGCCGCCATCGCCGTCGCGATCTTCCTCCCGAATCTCATCTGGCAGATCCAACATCATTTCCCGACGCTGGAGGACCTCGAGAACGTCCGCCGCGAGGGGAAGAACGTGGTCCTGGGACCCGGCGCGTTCGTGAAGCAGCAGATCATCACGATGCACCCGTTCCTCTTTCCGGTCTGGCTCGCGGGTCTGATCTGGTTTCTTCGCGAGCGCCGCTGGCGGATCCTCGGCGCGATCTTCATCGTCTTTTTCGTCGTGATGGAGATCTCCCACGCGAAGGACTACTACCTCTTTCCGATCTACCCGATGATGTTCGCCGGCGGCGCGGTCGCGATCGAGCGCTGGACGGCGTCGGCGTCGAAGTCAAAAGCGTTGCGGGCCGCGATCGTCATCATTCTCATCGCCGGCGGTCTGGTCACGGCCCCGCTCGCGACATGGCTGCTTTCGCCCGAGGGGTACATCGCGTACGAAAACGCCCTCGGCTTCCATCAGCAGAAGGAGGAGGTGCATCACGAGGGATTGCTGCCGCAGCCGATCGGCGACCAGTTCGGCTGGCCGGAGCTCGTGCGCGACGTCGCCTCCATCTATCGATCTCTTCCACCAGCCGAGCGGTCTCAGACCGGAATCTTTGCCGGCAACTACGGTGAGGCGGGCGCGATCAACCTCTTCGGCCCCGCGATGGGCCTGCCGCGCGCCTACAGCCGTCATCAGAATCATTGGTACTGGGGCCCGCCTCCGACGAAGTACACGAACTTGATCGTCATTCAGTGGAATCGCTCCGACGTCGCCGACAACTGCACGTCGTTCGAAGCGTTCCCTCATGACGTGCGCTTCGGAATGGCGGAGGAGAACACTCCGATCTACCTCTGCCGAGGGGCGAAGTTCGACCTTCAGAAGATCTGGTGGCACTCGCACCACTGGAACTGAGACGAATGCGAATCACAGTCGAAACTTGGATCAACGCGCCGATCGTCGACTGCTTCGACGCCGCGCGAGACCTCGACTTGCACATGAGGTCTCTCGCGCACACGAACGAAATCGCCGTCGGAGGTCGAACGTCAGGTCTGATCGGAATGGGGGAGGAGGTCACCTGGCGCGGGCGTCACTTCGGGATCACGCAGCACTTCACGTCGAAAATCACAGCGTTCGACCGGCCGTCGTACTTTCAGGACACCATGCAGCGCGGTGCATTCAGGTCATTCGTCCACGATCATCGGTTCGTCGAAGCGAACGGTGGCACGCTGATGACGGACGTGCTCGAGTTCGCCGCTCCATTCGGTGTCCTCGGGCGCATCGTGGAGTCGATGGTCCTGCGCAGGTATCTGGAGCGCCTGCTCGGTTCGCGAGGGTTGGCGATCAAAGACGCGTGCGAACCGCGCTGAACTAGAATACGAAGGAAGGAAGTATGGCGTCTGTGACCGCGCCTGACTACACGAAGACGCGCCTTTACGTGACGTTGGATATCTTCGCGCGCGTTCTCTCGTCGGTTGCTCTCGCTGCGCTCGGTGTGGCCGGTTGGCTTCTGCAGTCGAGCTCCGAGAAAGCAAGGGAAGATCTCGAAGTGCGGGACCGAATCGAGCGCGAGTATCTTCCCGATTTTCGAAATCTCAGCGATCTCGAGCTCCTGCTCGATGACATTGCGCAGAACTGTCCGGACGCCCGACAGCCCGGGGCCGACGCTTGGATGGGGTTTGCGGCCGGCCGTCTCAGGTATGTCGCTCTTTCGACGTTCCATCGCGATGTCACGACGTTCTGCGTCAGAGATCCTGACGTGAGCCAGTATGGCAATTGCCACATGCTTCGATTGCATTCAGCCGTCCTGATGTTCAGCGAGCTGCTCGAGAATCAGCGAAACCTGAGGCAGTTTGCAGACCAGGAGGCGCAAGTCACGCCGCACTGGCCTGAATTTTTTGTCATCGAGTCGCCGATGCTGGCTTCGAAGGTTCTGGTATCACCGGAATCGCTCGAGGCCTGGAAGGCTTGGATCTCCGGGCCGGCCGATGTGAATAGAGTCGCCGGCATCAGCATGCCGAGATTCGCGGAGGAGTTGAGGCAGGTAACGGCGAAGCAGCTCCGGCTACTGGTTCTCGAGCACCCATCTCTTGGAGACCGATACGTCGCGATACGGGGCGGCGCTCTCAAAGAGTATGCGCATCTCCCGCCGTTCCGGGCGGCGGCAATCCCGCAGACAAAATGACCGGGCGCGCTTCGGCGCGCCCCGTCGGGTCTACCTCACTACCTGTCTACGTCACGACTTCGCGGTCGGCGCGTCGGATGCCGGCGTGGTCGTCGACGGAGCGGGCTGCGGATTCTGCGGCGCCGGCTTCTTGCGGCGCGCGAGCTTCTTCAGCCGTTTCGTCTCCTCCACGTGTGGTACCAGCGCGACGTTTGCCGGATCGCCAGCCAACGACGAGCCGATCGTGTACGCGCGGTTCGCGAGGTCCGCGAGCTGCTGCTGGCGGACGAGGTTCGCTCCCTCGACTCCGTTCAGCAGCGACCGCAGCTCATCCGCGACCGCCGTCCAGCGATTCGACACATCGCACATCTGGCGCACCTGGTCGGCCGGCAACCCGACAGCCTGCGAGATGATGTCAGCCGTCGCGATGATGTTGATCGACGACTGCAGGATCTCGTTCGACTGCCGCTGGCCGCGAACCTTGATCTTCCTCCGCTGGTCACTCGTCAGCGGCGCGAGCTCTGCGTCGATCTGCTGATGCAGGGCGCGCAGTTGCTCGAATACCGATTCCGGCGTGATCGTCGGGGCCGGCTGCGGCGTATCCGCAGCCTGGGTCGTTGTGGGTGGGTTCAGGGTCTGATTCTTCACTGTCATACATCCTCCAAACGCTCAAAATTTGTTGAGGCCAGAGGACGTCAGGACCTGTCGACAGGTGCCAGGCGGAGCCCACTGGCTGGAGTAGCGGCGACGCGCCGATACTGCCGGTTAGTGATTGCCCGAGGTGTACACCTCGGGAGTCCGCGGCAGGAGGAGCAAGCTCAACTCCCGCACCGGTAAGGATCTGATGTGCTATTCAGCACGTCCCTACCGCCGACAGCCGCCAAAGTCCTCGTTCTTTCGAATTCGGACTTTGTACGGCGGACGCTACACGAGGGCGGGTGGGGGTGTCAAGCTTGCTTGCCGCCACACCAATGAATGTGCTCGATCGGTAATTCTGTGATCGCATTCATCTTCGTGCATTTCTTGGTAGCGGCGGAACAAACAAGTGCCCCCTCGTCCGCTATGAAGAGGGTTTCGCAAGCATTCGAACGCGCAGCTCCCGTGACGACGGCTTGTCTGTCGGGCACATGGGTCGAGACCGAGAGTGTCTGGACGGACGAGTACGCGACCGGAAACGCTGGCGCGGAGCATCGGCTGTTCGACCCCACCGGTTTGAGACGAACCGTCGTCGAAAACGCCGAGGAGCGGAAGATTTGGGATTGGCGGCTCGTGATCGAGCGAAAGGGGTCGAGATGGATCGTTCGTTCGTCGCCGTATTGGTCGAGGCCAACGGCGACGACGCTGGTCGTCACTCCAGCGAAGGAACTGCTGTTGGACGCGCAGTTCGACGGCGATACGAACCAGGTTTACCGCTGCCGGTGTGGGGCAGATCGGCTGATCTGTCTGCTCCGCAACCACGAAGGCGGGAACGGCGTCGTCTTTCGGCGTTTGGACGGGCGGCGCGCGCGGTGACGCGGTGTTGCCACGTGGCGACAAGATGAAATTGCGTAGCGAAGCGTTGACGCACCGTGGCGACATCGATGAAACCGTTGGCGACATGGTGATCGAAGGTGGCGACATCCCTGCCGGCGTTGGCTGCGGGGATGATGACGCTGGCATCATGGATGACGCCACATGGCGACAGCTTGGAGACACTTGCGGACACGCTTGAAACCATGGGATGACAGCGTGAAGCCACCTGGCAACAGGATGAAACCACGCCGAAACATCGTGATGCCACGGTCAGACAAGGTTGCAGCCAGCTCGGAACAACGTGTCGCCAGGCCGAAACAAGTTGAAGCCACGTTCGACCTCCATGTCGCCACGCTGAAACTTCGCTCGCGCACCTGATGACAACCTCGTCGCCACGTGCGGTACGATCGTAACCATCCGATGCTGTCGCTCCGCGCGTGGTCGATCGTTGCTCTCCTGGTGATGATTGCGGCGATGGTGGGGCTGCTCGTCACCCACTCCTTATTTTCGCGAGCGCCGGTCGTCATCGTCGTACAGTCTTTGGGTGTGTGCCTCATGCTGTGGGCGCGAGCGACGCTGGGGTGGCGAAGCTTGCATGCGGCGGCGGATCCGACGGCGGGCGGGATCGTCACCAGCGGGCCGTATCACTTCATCCGCCACCCGATCTACACCGCGGCGTGCTTCATCGGCTGGGCGGGCGTGCTGTCGCATTGGTCGATCGAGGCTGCCGTCTTCGGAGCGTTGCTCATCCTCGGGGCACTCGGTCGGATCGCCTGCGAGGAGCGGCTCTTGACGCAGGTCTATCCCGATTATCGCGAATACGCTAAGGTCACGAAGCGCATGATTCCGTTTGCGTTCTAAGACGATGAGCGAGCGTTTCACACTAGGTCCGGCCGTCGACGCGCTGCTGGACAGACTGCATTCGACGAGTACAGCGCAGGACCAGGCGCTCTGGACCTACTTCTCCGCTCGCGCGACCGACGACTCGATGAAGTCGAGGGAGTTCGATCAGGAGACGAACGACTTCCTCCGCGACAAGCTCGTCGCGCTGGAGCGTCCGAAAGCGCAGTTCTGCTATCAAGTCTGCCGCGCGCTCCAGGCCCGAAGGGTCGTCGAAGCGGGCACTTCGTTCGGGGTTTCGACCCTCTACCTCGCGTCGGCCGTACGCGACAACGGCGGCGGCAAAGTCATCGGGACCGAGTACGAGCCGGAGAAGGCTCGTGCGGCGCTGCAGAATTTTGCGGAAGCGGGACTGTCCGACCTCATCGAGCTTCGCCAGGGCGATCTGCGCGAGACACTGAAAGACGTGCAGGGCCCGATCGACTTCATGCTGATCGACATCTGGGTGCCGATGGCTCGTCCCGCGCTGGAGCGGATCGCTCCGCTCCTCCGCCCGGGCGCGGTCGTCATCTGCGACAACACGGAGCAGTTTCGCGATCTCTATGCCGACTATTTCGAGTTCATCAGCGATGAGCGAAATGGGTTACGGACGATGACGCTGCCTTTCGACGGTGGGTTGGAGTTCACCGTTCGGGTTTAGGTGAGGCGACCCCCTCCGGGGCGCGGGCTGGAAAGCCCGCGCCACACGGGGGAGCGTTACTGCGCGGGGACGAACAATGGATCGCCGCTGGCGTTTTCGATGACGGAACTGTAGGCGCCGACGCGGCCGGTGCCGCTGGTGACGCGGACGGCGATGCTGGCGTTGTACTCGTCGGACATCCCGACTTGCGCCATCACGGATGACAGTTGGCGGAACTCGTTCGGCTGCAGGTCGAGTTGGAATCGCGCCGACGCGCGGCCGTCCGCGGTCGTGATGGTCACCTCGGCGCTCGCGGGGTTGCCGGACGTCTCGTAGATACCGAGGTTCGTGTGCATCCCTTGGGATTCCTCGACGCCGACCATGTTGAGGATGCGGCCGCCGTTGCCGGTGACGTCGTTCGGCGTGACGGCGGTGATGAACTGGCCGAGGGTGCCGCCTTCGTTGCCGTTGCGGTAGGTGCGGCCGGTGACGACGAGCGGGACGGCGGTGTCGGTCTGCACGTGGAGCGCGCCGGCGGTCGACTGGTGGAACGTCTTCGAGACGACGTCGTCGAGCGCGACGACTTCGCCCGCACCGACGTTCAGCGTCACGGTCTGCTCGTCGCTGCTGTTCTGCGGCACGTAGCCGAGCGTCAGCGGGACGGCGGAGGTGGCGGGGTTGAAGATGCGGATGTCGCTACGCCAGTTCGCGGCGACGGTATCGGTGTGCGCGACGCCGGGAACGACGTAGTGGTTCGACGAGACGCTGTTCGGGTCGACGGCGGGGACGAGCGACGCGTCGGTCGAGCCGTTGTCGACGACGGAGGCGTACGCGGAGACCTTGCCGGTGCCGCTGGTGACGGCGAGTTGCAGACGCGCGTCGGGGGAGGTGATGCCGTTGTTGGCGAGGATGCTGTTGAGCTGCACGTGCTCGCTGGGAGCAACGTTGATCGCGAACTGGCCGAGCTGCGCGCCGTTGGCGCCGAACGCCGTGGCGAGGAGCGTGACCGGATTGCCGGTCGACTCGATGAGGCCGAGGTTCGTGCGCGAGCTGCTCGACTGCGAGACCTGCTGGAGCGAGAGCGTCTGGCCGAGGCCCGCGAACTTGTCGAGACCGATCGACGGGATGAACTGGCCGACCCGGCTCGCGAGATCGCCGCTGTACATGTGCGTCCAGGCGACGGTCGCGTGCGGGTCGGTGTTCGTGTCGAGGCGCTGCACGGCGAGCGTGCCTGCCTGGCCGTCGGACGGCAGCGAGCCGAAGCCGAACATGTGGCGGACGACGTCGTCGAGGAGGATGGTCGTACCGGCGGCGACCGGGAAGTTGGTCGTCTGCGCCTGGTCGCCGTTGCCCCACGGTGTGAACGTGACCTGGTACGTCGCGTTCTGCGTCGTCACGTTGGCGACGCGCAGGTCGGACGAGAACGTCGCCCCGGTGCCGTCGATGTGCGCGACGGCGGGGATGACCAGCGAGTTCGCGGCGATCGACGCGTTCGACAGCGGGAGCACCGGCGTGACGAGCGAGACGCTCACCGGCACCGATCCGACCAGCGCGCCGTTGTTCGTGTTCGTGACGTTGACCGTGGTCGTGGTCGTTCCCGGCGGCAGCGACGCGGGACCGACGACCGCGGTGATGGTGACGCCGGTCGGCGGGAGCGTCGTGCTCGCGGGGGTGACGTTCACGACCGCGGGATTGGTCGATGTCACGGTGACCGGCGCGTTGGGCGGCGGTACGACGGGGATCGTCGCGAACGTGGTGGTCCTATTCGTCGGCTTCGCGTTGAAGTTGTCCGAGCCGGGGATGAAGATGCTGAGGATCACCTGGTCGGCGTTGCCGTAGGGGAGCGTGACGTGCAGCGGACGATCGGTCGGGTTGGGGAGCGGCACGATGACGACGCGGTTCGTCTTCGACCACTCGCTGGTGGCGCCGGCGCAGGTCGAGACGGCGTGGACGCGGTAGTAGTACGCGGTCGCCTTGTCGGCGTGATGCTTCGTCTCGAAGCCGGGGGCGGCGAGCGCGATCGGCGTCGGGTTGTCGCTGAAGTCGGGAGTCATCGACTCCTCGAGCTCGTAGCCGCTGGCGCCGGAGACGTCGTGCCAGACGAGCTGGTAGCGCTGGTCGGTCGTCACTTCGCGCACCGCGGACACCTTCGGCGCGACGAGGTCGGGCGTGCCGCAGGAGCCGGAGATGAAGAACTGCTGTTCGGTAAAGGCGACCGAGTCGGTGACGCGAACGGTGAAGAACGAGCCGTCGGTCGTCGTCGGCTTGCCGGTGATCGTGCCGCCAGCGCCGAACGTGAGGCCGGGAGGCAGCGAGCCGCCGGTGAGCGACCAGACGTACGGCGAGCCGCTCGTGAAGGGCGTGCCGCCGGCGGCCTGGAACGCGAAGCTGTAGTCGTTGTCGATCGTGGCGCCCGGGACGAACAGCGTCACGATTCGCAGCGAGGCGCCGACAGTGATCGAGAGCGAGCCGCGAGCGACGACGTTGTTCTGATCGGTGACGCTGACGCCGATCGGGAAGACGCCTTCGGTCATGGCGTTGCCGGTGATCGTGCCGTCGGGATTGAGCGACAGCCCGGCCGGGAGCAGGCCGTGGTCGAGCGTCCAGGTGTACGGCGGCGTTCCGCCGGCGGCGAGAATCGTGGCGTGGTACGGCGCGCCGAAGCCGGCGGCGGGGAGCGAGGTCGTCGCGACGACGAGGCCGCTCACGACGGTGAGATGGAACTTCTTCGTGTCGCTGCGGACGCCGTCGGTCGCGGTGACGTCGATGGTGCCGTCGAACGTCGCCTTCGGCGTGCCGGTGAGGAGGCCGCTCGACAGGAACTGCAGCAGCGGCGGGAGTGTGCCGTTCGCGAACGACCACGTCAGCGTGCCGCTGCCGCCGGTCGCGGTGAACTGCAGTGAATACGGGAAGTCGACCGATCCGATCGGCAGCGACGGCGTCGTGATGACGACCGGCTGGTAGACGGTGACGTGCGCGTTGCCGCTCTTGGTGCAGGCGTTGACGGTCTCGGTGACGGTGACGATCGTCTGCGCACCGCTGCCGGCGGTGAAGTTGATCGAGGCCGTTCCCTGGCCGCTGTTGATCGTGCCGTTCGAGATCGACCAGTTGTAGGTGGCGGAGGGAGTGGCGGTGACCGAGGCGTTGGTGCTCGTGCCGGCGGTCATCGAGGTGGGAGCGGTGACGACCGGCGTCGCGAGGTTGTCGACGACGACGTTCGCGGAGTTGCTGGCGGAGCAGGCGTTCAGCGTCGCGCTGACGGTAAGACTCACTCCGGGCGAATTCGACGGGACATCGAACGTGATGCCGTTCGTTCCCTGGCCGGAGGTGAGCGTGGCGCCGGTGACGTTCCAGACGAATGTGGCGCTGCCGTTGGCCGGAACGGAGGCGCTGACGCCGGTGGTGCCGGCGCAGACGTCGGCGGGCGCGGTGATGGTGACGTCCGGAAGCGGGCGAATGGGGACGGAGACGGAGTTCGGATTGACGCATGAGCCGAACGCCGCGACGACCTGCACGATGACTGACCCCGTGGCGCTGGCGGTGAAGGTGATCGACGGCGTTCCCTGGCCGCCGGTGATCGTGCCGTTGCTCACGGACCAGGTGTAGGTTGCGCCGGTGGTCGCGCCGACCGAGGCCGCGTTGCCGGTGGAATTCGCGCAGACGTAGGTCGGAACGGAAAGGACGGCAGGCGGCGCGGCGCACGTGAGCGCCGCGGGGGAGAGCTCGGAGGTGCCGTCGCCACCCGACGTGCAGCTT
>JACZCU010071410.1_pt1 | contig 12035 bp, 11 predicted proteins | sample 8641851 | NCBI WGS metagenome assembly JACZCU01 (sample SAMN15324605, study PRJNA640507) | soil metagenome | isolation source: monocropping sugarcane control | place: China: Luxin town, Laibin City, Guangxi Province | collected 2019-07-25 | depth 10cm m | reverse complement strand
GGCGGGCTTAGTTCCCCCTCCACTGCACTTCCAATATAAGCTGCCGAAGGCAGCGAGGAGCCAAGCAAGAGGAAACGAATAAAGTAGGATAGTTAGCGACATGTTCTTAGCGACATATTTAAAGAAGGCGAGGATAATGCATGGAATATCGCGCGTTGGGCCGTACTGGCTGGAATATCTCGGAGATTGGCTTTGGCGCCTGGGGCATCGGTGGAGGTGACTGGGGAGCTACAGATGACAAGAAATCTTTGGCTGCCCTGCATAAAGCTATCGACCTGGGGGTCAATTTCATCGACACGGCTGATGTCTATGGGGACGGGCACTCCGAACAACTGATTGCCCAGGTACGCAAGGCTCGTAGTGAAAAACTCATTGTTGCAACCAAGGCGGGACGGCGGCTTAATCCACATGTTGCGAGCGGCTACAATCGCCAAAACCTGACCAGCTTCGTTGAACGTAGCCTGCAGAACCTGCAGACCGAGGCGCTTGACCTCCTGCAACTCCATACTCCACCCTCTGAGGTCTATGATATGCCAGAGGTCTTCGACGCCCTCGACGACCTGGTGCAGCAGGGGAAGATTCGCTTCTATGGCGTGAGCGTGGAGCGCGTGGACGAGGCGCTCAAAGCGATCACCTATCCCAATGTTCAGAGCGTACAGATTATCTTCAATATGTTCCGCCTCAAGCCGGCCGAACAGTTCTTCGCAGCCGCGCGCGAGCGCCGTGTAGGTATCCTGGCGCGGGTACCACTGGCGAGCGGTTTGCTGACCGGTAAGCTCGGTCCCCAGACGCAATTTTCTCCTAACGATCATCGCAACTACAACCGTCACGGTGAAGCCTTTGATCAGGGGGAAACATTCTCAGGTGTCGACTATGAAACAGGTTTACGCGCTGTTGAGGAATTACGTACATTCGTGCCCCAAAGCGCAACTATGGCGCAATTCGCGCTGCGTTGGATCCTGATGTTTCCTGAAGTGACGAGCGCTATCCCTGGCGCCAAGTCGCCGGAACAGGCTGAGGATAATGTACGGGCGGCAGCGCTGCCTCCACTCAGCGATGAAACCATGCGTCGCGTACGGCAGGTCTACGATACCCACATTCGCTCACAGGTGCAGCAGCGCTGGTAGCAACGTTGTAGTAGGATGGAGGGTATCATACCAACCTATAATCTTGCAGAATTTCCTGGGCAGCATGTGCACCCTCGCTTGCTGCCCCTTCCATAAAGCCCTGCGCATCAACGGAACAGTGCTCACCTGCAAAGTGAATTGGACCCTGGCGTACGCGTTCATAGCCCGCGAAAAGGGTATATTGTCCAACCTTCCAGCACGAGTAGCTCCCACGGAGGTATGGATCTCCGGTAGGATAGCTCAAAGCAGCTGTGCCAGTGTAGTGGGGAGTGATACCTGGGAGAACTTGCTCCAATTGCTCAAGGCAGTGCTGAGCATACTTCTGTACCTCTGCGGAGTCGGCGGTTGTTGAGTAAGGTGCTGGTGGAGCATATGCGGCTCCTCTTGGACCACTTGTGTAGTTAACGAGGATGCCGCTAGAGCCTGCCTGGTCGAAGGAGGCATCCCAAAGAACCTGAATATCCAGGTCCGTTACTATAAATCCATTGTTGTCATGGGGCCAGGGTCCGTCCTGATACCAGTAGCGCGTATCGAACTGTAAAAAGAGCTTGGAGTTGGTGCCGTAACCAAGTTGCTCGATAGCGGTGCGCTTTAAGGCATCGAAGTTGGCCTGTTGGTAATCGACCTGGCGTAAGGTACTGAAAGGCAGGGTGAGGATCACATGATCGCAGGTTATATCAGAGAGTCCATTGGGGGTCGCGAAGGATAAGGTAATGGTGTCATTGCTATTCCGTCTAATAGAGACGAGCTGGTGGTTCAAATGGATAGACTCTTCGGGCAGGCTGCTGGCTATGACCAGTGGGAGCTGCTGATTGCCTCCCGCGATTTTTGCACTGCCGCGTATTGGTCCTGAAGTAGTTAGGCTATTGCCGGAATCCTGTGAGCCAAACATAGAGACCAGGTTGAGGGAGCTCTGCTCCTTTGTTGCGAGGCCATAGAAACCTGTGCAGGCAATATCGAACAAACGGCCAACAGGCGCATCATGTCCCCCCGCTACATACTGTTCGATCCAATCATAGACACTCAGGTGGTCAAGGCGATAAGCGGTATCGGTAAAGTGGGTGTAGGTGGTGGGGAAGCTCAACTCCTGAACTTGCTGCTGTAAGATGGGATAGATAACTTGAAAATCCTTGAGCAGCTGTTCTGCAGTATAATACTGATTGAAGAGATATGTAATTCTTTGGGTATCGTGCGCTACCGCCTGTTTCAGGTCAATGGTCTTGAGGTCGAAGCGCTGAATCAAGCCCCAGATTGTCTCATGATCGCTATCAATAAATTCGCCGCACCATTCAGTGACCTGATTGTCTGCCCAGGTCGTGGTAGCGGAATGCATACGACCGCCAACGCGGTCTGACGCTTCATAAATGCTACACGAGAGGCCTGCGTCTTGCAGAGTCAGGGCTGCATTGAGCCCGGCAATACCGGCCCCAACAATAGCAATGCGAGCATGTTGTGCTGCATGGTTGAGCGCACGTGGTTGGATGAGTGGATCAGTTGCTATGGTGGTATCTTTTTGCTGTTGAGGATGCGTCATGCGTTCCTGAGCGTTGCTTGTAGAATGTTTCTCTGCATAGACCCGTTCAACGGGTATCTGCCTGATTGCTGCCTCACGAGAGATCTTTTGATAGAATTTGAGTGTATGCAGGAGAGAGGTACGGATCATTTTTATACTCCAGAATGTAGCGATTCCAGTTTACAGTACGGTTCTGGGCTTTTGAGCCATAGGGAGTCAACTTGCATTTATACACGAGCGGACCAGGTATATTCCATGCGCCGTGCCGTCCATTCCGCTGCAGCGATACCATACAAACGGGACACCACATGCAGACTCATATCGATACCCGCCGAAACGCCTGCCGAGGTAATGATATGCCCCTCATCGACAATACGGGTATCTGCCAACATTTTTACCGCTGGATACGTGCTGCGCATCCACTCGATACTACTCCAGTGTGTTGTGGCCCGGCGGTTGTCAAGCAGACCGCGTTCGGCAAGGAGGAATGCACCTGTACACACACTTGTCATCAAGTCTGTGTGCTGGTCTTGCTGTTCAAGCCAGTTCAGGATCCGCTGATTGTGTCGTTCACGGCGTGTCCCCTGCCCTCCTGGGACAACTAGAATATCGAGAGGTGGATGATTCTCAATGGTTGTGTGCGGCTTTACAAGTAATCCTCCACGGCAGGTGATGATCTTATCTTCCTCGGCAATCGTCACGACGTTGAAGAGCTGGGAGTCATCGCTATGCTCTCCGGCTAGACGAGCAGTTGAAAAGACTTCAAAGGGACCACAGAAGTCGAGCACTTCGACATCATCGAAAATGAGAATGCCAACAGTGGGCAAATGATCCTGATTCGGCATGAGTTTTTCCTTCGTAAGCTAGTGTTTCAGATCAAAGCAAGTTGTACGAGTTAGACCCGGATAAGTGACTGTGGTCTCTGATTTCGTAGACATGCATGGAGTCTCCTTCAACATGAGGCACTAATGCTCAAATGAGAGTATATACGCTTCACTGCGGAAACTCAAGTCTTCCTGAATGAAGATATCGTTGGCGAACTCCTTTCCCTGACTTCTCAGCGCCTGCGGCGCTTCGCATCATTTTTTGTGTTGCTGGCTGGTTGAGCGGCCCAGGCCGCTCAACCAGCCAGCAACATTAACAGGTATTGCCTGGGCCATTGGTGGGGGATGCGAACGCTCTATTTTTGGCATAGGACGTTATCTAGTCATTGTTAGCCGTTGGCGGACTTACGGCCAGGGAAGCAAGGTAGATCGCCAGCCCATCCTCTGCTATGCCCAATAGCCATTGAGGGATTCTGGTGGCTTTAGCCAGTGTAGTGCGTCCATAGTATCCCACGAATGAACCAGCACCGGCACCTCCTATTCCAAGGAGAGCTCCTAAAATTAGGGACTGGCGATATTGACGACAGATGCTCATGCCAGCGAGTGAGCCGATTACCAGGCGAACAATAAGCGAACCTGGTTTCAGGCGGCTGAGTGTATTGGGCAGCTTATCGCCGACCAATTCTCCCAATGCCAACAAAGCGGTGATGAGGCGAACTGCTGGATGGTCAAGGAGAGTCTCTACCGGGTCTTTCGACTTTGAATCATTATCTCCTTGTAGCCAGCTCAACAGGGCAAAGGGTATCAGCGAGCGTAAACCGGTTGCAAAACCAAGTATAGCTGCTCGTACATAAACGATAGAAGCCTCATCTGCTACGTTTGTACCGGGAAGTAGATTGGCACGGGGAGCAATGGAAGCGTTTGATCTTACCTTACGAAGCTTTACCATGTAGATCTTACCTTTCTATTGAGCTAAAGAGGATGAGGACAAGCCCTACTTCTGCCTTGCTTTCCACTCAATAGCGTTATAGTAATGGGTTGCCTGCGGATCATCGGCTGAAGCACGGCCTGCGACAATCCAGACATAGCGAAGGATCAGTCCTCCGGTGAGCACCAGTAAAGATGTGCCAATATTCAAAGCACGAGGGGTGCGTTTGCGTGTCAACTTCCACCCTAAGCGGGCCAGTAATGGGAGAAGTAACCCACTTCCAATTGTACCAGCGGTGAAGAATACGCCTACCTTGCCCTTAAAAAGCGGCCTGGCGAGTGGCCCCAGGATTACTGGAAGCGATGAAATCAGGCCTAGTTCGGTGCTCATAGCTACTAATTCGGCCCACTCTAATTTTACAAGTGAGTCCTGATTGCGACGTCCCAAGGAGAGGATGAACGAAAGGGCGGCAAGAGCAGTGGATAGAGCTGAAGTCAGGAAGAGTGGCCCCAGGACGAGGCGAGCCCGTGCCCAGACTGGCACAGCGGTCGCAGCCAGTAGTACGCCAGTGTACGAGGCAACGAAAAGGCCAAAGAAACTGCCAACAACCTCAATGAACTTTATTGGCAACGCCTTGAAAAGCCTGGGGAAGAAGGGCAGCCAACTCAGGAGTCCATCTTTCGTCATCTGATACGCCGTGGTGAGGCCGCAGAGCAAGCCAAACATCGTGAGTCCCCATGTCCCTAGAGACATGGGCGAGCGCAGCTTGAAAACACGCAGCATATGATGAAAGCGTTCGGGTCGCCCCAGATCTCTGATCAGCAGGATGGGGCTGATAATTATGCCCACAAATGAGAGGTAGCGACCTGCTCGAATGAGTGAAGCGTCTCTGGCCGAACCAAGCAGGTCGGCCAGAGTTGCCGCCAGGTACGAACCTCCAGCTACACCCCCAATAAAGAAGTACAAGATTACTTCCCATGTCCAGTGGGCCTTTTTGAGCAATGGCAGGTTATAATAATTTTTCTGCCCATTGAGTAATGCATTATCCCGTCCCGTTGTGGAGACGGGATGCGCGCCGCTTTTATTTTGACGTTGTGTGACGACATTGCTCATGATTATTTCTCCCGATGATTACTGAGAGCCAGGAACAAGACGCATTACCTTTTACGACTCCAGAGAGAGAAGGCCGTGGCAAGTGTCAAGAACGTTGCCGCGACCAGGCTCGACATGAAACCTGGCAGGACATTCTCCTGGGGGAGTTTGGGTTTTTCTGGCAAGTTATAGACGGAAGGCCGATCCATTAGCAGGAAAAAAGCATTGAGGTCGCCTACAGAGGTATCCTCATCTACGCCATAGAGGTATGCCGCCGTTTCGCCGCGTTCGTGCAATGCGCCTACGCGTTTTTTGGCCCTGGTTCTCAGCTCGTCGAGATCACCAAAAGTGATGGAATCGGTTGGGCAGGCCTTTGCGCAGGCCGGTTCTATGCCATCCTTCTGACGATCGTAGCACAACGTGCATTTAAAGGCGCGCCCGTCGTCGTCATTGCGCGCCACTACGCCAAAGGGACAGGCGGGTACGCAATAGCCACAGCCATTACAGATATCGGGTTGCAGGTATACATCCCCAAACTCATTGCGGATCAGTGCTCCCGTAGGGCAAGCTTCCAGACAACCGGGATTAGCGCAGTGCTTGCAGACATCGCTCATCATCAACCAGTTGACGGTCTTGCCCGTTCCGTCCGCTGGTCGTGGCTGCTCAATAAAGGCGACATGCCGCCAGGTCGTAGCGGAGAGCGCCAGGGTATTGTCGTAGCTATGGCCTGACAACTTGTAGCCGTCGGCTGGCAGTTGATTCCATTGTTTGCACGCGACTTCACAGGCTTTGCAGCCGATGCAAAGCGTCGTGTCGGTAAAAAATCCCATCTGACCCATAGATGCTGTCCTTTCTCTCCGTCAGGGCATTTCCCGCGCTACAATACTGCCATCCTGGCCCTGGTGTGAGCGACGTCCTGGGCGCATGTTACAGGTAAATGATTTTGCCTCGTGCATGCTGACATTGCGCTCTGCTACCAGGAGGAGTAAATCGTTGGCCACGTCGCCTTGCACCACACCCTTATAGCCCCAGTGGTATGGCAAACCAATTTGATGGACAATGCGGCCATCTATCTTCAGTGGCTTTATGCGTGGTGTGACCAGCGCCTTGGCCTCTACCTCAGCACGTGCCGTGGAGAGAGTGATCCAATCCCCATTGTTGACGCCTTTCTCAGCCGCCAGCTCCTCGCTAATCTCGGCGAACAGCTCCGGCTGTAGTTCGGAGAGCCAGGGCAGCCAACGCGACATGGCTCCGCCGACATGATGCTCGGTGAGGCGGTAGGTCGTAATCGCATAGGGATAGTTTGGATTGGCGATGCCGTGTTCTGGATTGTCTGGTCGATACCAGTGTTTGACGACTGGATTGTTAGGAGTTTTGGGATAGAGTGTATTCGTGACAGGCGACTCTACCGGCTCATAGTGCGTGGGCAGTGGACCATCGGTCAGTCCGCTGGGAGCATACATCCTGCCTTTACCTTCGCTATGTATCGTAAATGGGTCAGCGCCCGAATGGGCATCCAGCCCATACCCATCTGGATTAGCTTTAGCCGTTGGTGGCTTGGTCTCAGGGAAGTCGGGAACGTCGTATCCGACCCAGCGGCCCTTTGTCCCATTGCCATTATCGTTAAGCGGGTCCCACCAGATGTATTTCTTGCGCTCGGACCACGGTTTGCCTTCAGGGTCGGCCGAGGCACGATTATACAGAATGTGGCGGTTGGAAGGCCAGGTAAAGCCCCATCCAAGACTGACATACTCATCACCGTGACGGCTGCGTGCCAGGTTCTTGCCCTCTTCGGGCATAATGCCACTGAAAATCCAGCAGCCACAAGCTGTACTACCATCAGTTTTGAGAGCGTTATAATCTTTGACTACTTTGTTGTCGGCAATGGTATAGCCATTGATCTCCTTCACGATATCTTCGACCACGGGTTCCTGGAGCGGCCCTGCGCGGCGGTAATTCCAGAGCAGGTTTTGTATAGGTTTGTCACGCTCCTTCGTGCTGTCCTTGTACATCTCTTTCAGGCGTAAGTAGAGTTCGGTCAAAAACCAGTTTTCAGAACGCGCATCGCCTGGTGAATCTATAGCCTGGTCACGGTATTGGATGAGGCGCTGCGTGTTGGTGAAGCTGCCCTCTTTCTCAACATGTGATGCGGCTGGCAGGTAGAAGATTTCTGTAGGAATTTTCGTAGGGTCGATGCCCGCGCGATTCCAGTATGCTGCCGTCTCGGTTTCGTAGTAGTCACGCACGACCATCCAGTCCAGTTTCTCCAGGGCGGCGCGCTTGAAGCCAGCATGGATGCCGCCTGCCGCCGGGTTCTGACCCATGGAGAAGTAGCCCTGCATTTGCCCATCCTTCATGCTGACAAACATAGGGAGATCTGAATGGTCACCAATGACTTTGGGCAGGTAGTTAAAGGCCCAGTCATTCTCCCTGGTGGCAGCGTCACCGTACCATGCCTTCATAAGGCTGACAAAGTACTCAGGATAGTGCACCCACCAGCCCGCGTCCTGGCTGCTGTGCTCCAAATACGTCTCAAAGTCGTACTCCTCGCGCAGTGCACTGGGCATGACCAGGTACCCCGGCAGCATATTGTAGAGTGTCGCAATATCGGTGGATCCCTGGATGTTGGCATGGCCGCGCAAGGCCAGGATGCCGCCGCCCGGTCGCCCAATATTGCCCAGCAAGAGCTGCAAAATTCCCGCGGTGCGAATCATTTGTACCCCAGTCGTATGCTGGGTCCAACCAACGGCGTATGAGATGTTGGTCGTGCGCTCGCGCCCGGAATTTTTTACCAGGGTATCAGCAATCTTGAGGAAGAGATTCTGGGGGATACCACAGATTTGCTCGACCATTGCAGGCGTGTAGCGCGCAAAGTGCCGCTTGAGAATTTGCAAGACGCAGTGTGGATCTTGCATCGTTGCATCCCGCTGGATCTGACTGGGATGTGCATGGGGAAACAGACCTTGCCCTTCCTCAGACTCGGGCATGACCTGTTGCTCGTTAGGACGCTCCGTTACTCCTTTTCTCGGTGCGGTAGTCTTGATGGATGCTTCCTCTGTTGGTTCAAGTGATGTTCCCCTTTTCGTCAATTTGTACTGCCAGCTCTCTGTCCTGTAGTCGATATCATCTGGTTTCAAGCCAGAGAAGACCCCGCCCAAGTCCTCTGTATCCTGGAAATCGTCACGCACGATGAATGTGGCATTCGTATATGCCTGTACATATTCTTTGAAGTAGAGCTCGTTCTGGAGCACGTAATTGATGATGCCTCCTAGAAAAGCAATATCCGTGCCTACACGGATAGGCGCATAGATATCAGCCATCTGCGAGGTGCGTGAGAAGTGCGGGTCGACATGAATGATCGTCGCTCCACGCTCTTTGGCGGCCATGACCCAGCGGAAGCCAACCGGGTGGCATTCGGCAAAGTTACTTCCCTCTATTAAAATGCAATCGCTATTCTGCAAATCTTGCTGGAAAGTATTGGCGGCACCGCGCCCAAAACTTGCGCCGAGACCCGGCACAGAGGCGCTGTGTCATATACGGGCCTGGTTTTCGATATAGACCATCCCGAGCGAGCTAAAGAGTTTCTTAATCAGGTAGTTCTCCTCGTTATCGAGGGTTGCACCGCCGAGTGAACCCATTGCTGTGGTATTATTGATGGGTTTGCCTTCGTCGTTCGTCTCGCGGAAGGTTGCTTCGCGGGTCTCGTAGACCCGTTGGGCAATACGATCCATGGCCCAACCTAACGGTCTGTCTTCCCAATCTGTGCTATAAGGTGCCCGGTATTTTACGGTTGTCCAGCGCCTCTTATTTATGTCATACTGGTAGCTCGCACTCCCTTTGGGACAGAGACACCCTCCACTGATAGGGCTATCGTTGTCGCCTTCGATATCGATCACCTTGCCATCCTTGACATAGATACGCTGCCCACAACCAACAGCACAGTAGGGGCAGACGCTCTTGAACATTTTAGCATCATGGATACGTGGTTCGAGGTGTTTACTGCGTTCGCTAAGTGGGTTAGGTACAAGCCCAACGTGGCTCTGCAAGGTTTCGCCAACGTCACGTGGGGAAAGGCGTGGGGCCAGCCTACCAAATAAGGATGCGAATACTGCCATAAAGGCTCTCCTTGTTTTAATCGCACATGTCTCATAATGAGACATGTATTTTCACCACACTTTTAGTCTACAAGCAAAGAGCAAGGGGTGAATGCATGTTCAAAAGAATACCCTGGAAGTCTTAACTTCGGTAGTAGTACGAATAATGCAGCGTAAAGAGAGACAATATCCAACCATTTTTATCAGTTGTTTTCATGGTTACGTATTGAAACTCCTTTTTTTTGCGGTTCGTATCGCTCTATGTGTCAAATGTCTAGAAAGGGAAAAGGATGAACAAGAAGAGACGCCCACTGATCATAGCTGTTTTTGATGATAATGCTCATGGGCAACAAGCTGTTAATGACCTTCACCGTGCTGGAGTGAGCGATGATCAAGTCAGGCTGGTGAGGCGTGGAGAGGTATCTACTGGTCTCCCTGGAGATCTCGCGGAAAAGGGCGTGCCAAAGAGAGAAATACGCTATTATACACAGGAGTATGAGGCTGGTCGCACCATTATCACGGTTATAGCAGATGGTCGGCAACAAGAGATGCTTGACATCTTGAACCGCCATGGAGGGCATACCGCCAAGGATCGCCCGGTAGCAGAACGCGTGATCAATCCCCAAGGCGCTCTTAATGTACAATTGCGTGAGGAGCAACTGCGAGCCAGCAAACAACCAGTGGAGACAGGTGAGGTTCGCCTGCACAAAGAGGTAGTTTCTGAGCAGAAAAACCTCAATGTACCAGCATCTCACGAGGAAATAGTGATTGAACGCCATCCCGCCGCCGACCAAGCAGCGGATGCTCCGATTGGTAATGAAGAGACGATCAACGTACCTGTAATGAAGGAGCAGGTCACGGTTGAAAAGCAGCCTGTAGTGCGAGAAGAGATCGGCCTGGGCAAGCGTCAGGTGCAGGAAACCCAGCAGGTTACAGATACGGTGAAGAAGGAAGAAGTAGAAATCGAGCGAGCCTACAACCAAAATGTCCAGGACAGCGGGTAAAATAATGCTGCGGGTATGCGCATACCCGCAGCATTATAACCTACTGAGGTGAGCTACCCGAGGTGGCAATGAAAAACTATGATATATGCGAGTTGTACCCATCACTTTATAGATGAAGCGGGTTATCCGGCGGTAAATCGGGTGTGAACTCATGTAGGACGATGGCTGCTCCACAGGCCCGGTCAGGTTCAATCCATATGACCGGGCGCGGGTTATCCCGGTAGATAAAGGTCACTCCGTGAGCGTCCAGGTAGCGCTTTGAGGCTGCAAGGTTATCAACTGCTAGCGTGATCCTGCATAGGCTCTCGCCGAAGCGCTGCAGGTATGCAGCAAGCGCTCCGGGCTCTGGCAACAAGGCGGTAGGATCGACAGGATCGACAAAGGTTGGCAGGGGCGCTGCTAACTCAAAGCTCTGCAAACTTTCATGAAGCAGAAATGAGACAAGGAGAGCGTCCCAGGAATCAACTTCCCCGCTAAACACATCAGATGGCTGTAGGCCGTAGATGTGCTGAAAACGCTGAGCGGCCTCGTCCAAATCTGCTACCGCGATGGTTGTATTGAGCACCTTTGTCGCTCCAAGCGGATGCTCCGGAGGCGCTTGCCAACCGGCAAGACGGAAGCGACGCTCGCCACCGCTGCTATCATGCTGGATGAGGAAGGGGTAGTGTTGTGCGAGATCAGGACGCTCAATGTCGGTGCGTAACCAACTGCGTGAACGCCCATCTGACGTGGTCAGCGAGCCGCTTTCAGGTCCAACTGTCATGATATCTCGCGTGCGGATAGCGGTACTATCAGTCTGGAGATCGTTGGAGGCCAGCGCGAAGTTGAGATATCCTTCTCCCATGTCGAGCCGTTCCAACATGCTTTGCTGGGCTTCTGCGCGCGCATCCACAGTGATCAGCTCAATGTAGGTATCGCCAATTACTATGATGCGATTGGCCGTGCCTCCAGTAGGATGCTTGCCACCACCGCTGACCGCCAGGCCTAGTTTCTCACTGAAGACCAGAGCGGCTTCCTCTAAATCGTGGACACCAATAATGATATGGTCGATAGCTGTCAACATAATTCTTTCCGTGCTAGCAACGCTCAAATTACCTTTGATAGAGTGTAACATATGCTTGCTGCATTCATGTACATCACGCCTGCGCTGAGAAAAAAGATACAGAACTATGGAGATGTGGTTCAGGTGAAACCATCATAGCTTTGGGAACGTACACCACGCAGAAATGCAGGTAAGTTCTGGTTTTCTCGCCACTACGGTGGCACATTCTTTTTGTGTGGGCAGTGCAGCCGACGGCTGCACTGCCCACACAACACACTCTTAGAACCGCGTTGCAACGCTTGTTAAGGCATGGCAGTCTCATACAATACACTTTTGGGAATTGCCATAGCAAGGATGGTGGTAAATGGCCTCAAATGTGAGCAGGTTTGGCCCTCAAACATGAGCACTTGC
>JACZCU010224729.1_pt1 | contig 12052 bp, 11 predicted proteins | sample 8641851 | NCBI WGS metagenome assembly JACZCU01 (sample SAMN15324605, study PRJNA640507) | soil metagenome | isolation source: monocropping sugarcane control | place: China: Luxin town, Laibin City, Guangxi Province | collected 2019-07-25 | depth 10cm m | reverse complement strand
TTACCCCGGGCGGGAGAACCCCGGATTCGGGGGCGAGGAAAAGGAGATAGCGTGGGGGGGGGGCCTCCCAGCCCGCGGTTTCTTTCTTTGCGGCGGACGATAAGTCCGCCGTTTCTTTTTCCGGCGGGCTGAGAACCCGCCGCTCCACTAGAACCGTCCTGCCCACCATTCGCCGCGCGAGCGTTCTTCACGCAGCGTCAATCCATGCGATGCCGCCGCATTCACGACATCATCCCGTCGCACGTTCAGAATGCCGCTGAGAATCAGCGATCCATCGACGTGCTCCACTACTTCGCCTAACAACGGCAAGATCACCTCGGGGATGATGTTCATCGTCACGACGTCGAACGTTCCGCCACGCAGCGCTTCGATGCTGCCGATGAACAGCGGCATCGCTTCGTCGGGAACTGCGTTGCGCATACGGTTGTCGCGCAGCGCGGCGTAAGCGTCGTTGTCGTTGTCGAAGGCGATCGCTTTCGATGCGCCGAGGCGGTACATCGCGAGTGCGAGGATTCCGCTGCCGGCGCCGATGTCGAGACCACGCTTGCCGCGCAACTCGAGACCTTCGAGGATCTCGATGCACAACGACGTCGTTTCATGCGAACCCGTACCAAACGCCTGCTCCTGCGGCACGATGATCTTCAATCGATCGTCTTGCGGAAACAGCGACGCATCCGGCGCGACCACGAAACGCTCGCCGATGAACAACGGCTCGAGCGATTGCTGATAAAGCTCGAGCCAGTCGACGCGCTCGCGTTCCGTTTCGAACAGCTCGATCGCATCAACGTCGCGCAATGATTCCGCGGCCTCGTCGCGGTCTTCCGGCGAATCGAAGTACGCGGAAAGCGTCGTCGTGCCGTTCACTTCGCGCGACGTGCTTCCGGTCGACGCGGTGAGAAACAATCGCGATTGCAGCAACTCTTCGAGCGCCGCATCGCGCGCATCGAATGAGATGTCGAGGATGAAATCCTTCATTCATTCGATCCGAAGTGCGCGCGATAGTCTTCCATCGCCGCCTGCACGACTGCCGCCGCATGTTCGAAGCCGTACGTACCGGCGACGCGAATGCGCTGCCCTTCACCCGGAACGAGTTTGTACGTCGAGAAGTAATGCTCGAGACGCTCGACGAGCACCGGCGGCACATCGGCGATGTCTTTCGCATCGCCCCACACGTAATCGCCCTGCAGCACCGCGATGATCTTGTCGTCCGCTTCACCGCGATCGATGAGCTGCAATCCGCCGATCACGCGCGCGGCGACGAGAATCTCGGACTTCGAGATCGGGCGTTCGCTGAGCACGCAGATGTCGAGCGGATCGCCATCGCCCTGCGAGGCAACGGGCGACAAGCGCGTCACGCGCTCGGCGCAATACGTCTGCGGAATGAATCCGTACAACGCGGGCGGCTGCGAGGAGGTGCGCTGCGGCCGATCGACTTTCAGATAGCCGGACTGTTTGTCGACCTCGTACTTGATGAGGTCATACGGCGTGATCTCGACGAAGACATTGACGACGCGCGGTGCGTCGGCGCCGGCGGTGAGGCCATGCCACGGGTGGGGACGGGAACGGGAGAAGGACTGCTCGGCCATTGCGGCGCGATTCTATCCTTCGCCGAGGTAGTAGCCGTCGGCGAGATTTCCTCGGAGCTCGATGCGGGAGTCGCGAATCGCGATGCGCCCGAGCTCGGTGACGATCGCATCGCACGACAAACGCTCGCCTTCCACCGCACCGCGTGTGAGAAAAACGTCGAGCACGCGCGGAACAGCGAGCACGAGTCGCTGGCGGAAGCCGATCGCCTCACCGAGCAGCAGCACGCGATCATCGGAGCGCAGGCAGCAGACCACGCCGTCCGGTTCGCGCAGGTGGTTGACGATCTCGAATCGCGACTCGACGCCGCGGCCCTGGCGGCGCAGCGCGTACGTCTCTCCGCGCGGCTCGACGATGTATTTTCCAAACACTTCGACGGCGCGAAGACCGCTCGCGCCGCGGCTCCACGTCACCATCGGCGACGGCGGCGTGAACGCGATTCGCGTCACGCTGCCGGGTGCGATCGGTTCGAGCACGCGCCACGCGAGCCGCGCGCGCGAATGTGCAGTGCGCGCGCAAAACACAATCTGATCGCGATCATCGTCCGATCGATTCACGAGTGTGAGGACCGAGCCATTCATCATGCACATGAGGGGAGCTCCGCGTCCGCGCCGAAGCTCCCCTCCCCTTCCACCCTCCACCAACTTCTAGGTCTTCGAATCCGTGACCTGGAAGTAGTAGCCGTTCTTCGTATCGCCGAAGAGCGCGAAGGTCAGCGCCGAGAGATTCTCGAGCGAGATCTCGGTGAACTGCTGACTCATCACGGCGGTGGTGAGCGTGTCGCTCTCGACGATGTTGCTCACGAGGCCGACGTAGATCTTCGGATGCAGACCGAACTCGGCCTGCTCGCCGAACGCCACGCCCGGCTGCGTCATGATGGCTTTGCCGTCTTTGTACAGCGTGACGCTGATGCCGCCGGCGGTCTTGACGTTGTTCTCGACGTCGATCTCGTTCGGCAGCGTGACGCCGGTCTGCACGAAGTTGTAGTCGCTCTCGATCTGATTGAGCGCGTACGTGCCGCCTTCGAGCACCTCGTTCGGCAGAATGCCGCTGGCGCCGTCGTCCCACGTGACTTCGATCTGCGTGTCGACGGTGTACATGAAGTTGTGGAATCCGCGATAGCCGATGTGCTCGATCACCTGCCACGCGACCGGAGGCAACGCCTGCAGGTTCGCTTTGCGGTTTTTCGTGAAGACGAGAACGTCGGCGTTCTTGTTGTCGGAAAGGTTCTGATACTGCAGGGCAACATCGTTCGGCATGTGAGTCTCCTCTTTCTCTTTGCTGTTTCTTCCGCGTGGGACATCCGGCCGGAAACGTCGTCTCGCGAACGCAGCCGATAGACGCACCAGCGGCAGCGTTGTGATTTCGTCATCGCAGTCGTTCGCACAACGCATCGATGCGCGCACGCAGCGGATGCGCAACGTGCGCGTGCAGTGATGCGTGCGCGAGTCGCAGCGCGCGCTCGTGCAACGCACACGCATCCGCTGCAAGTGCCGCATACGCGTAGGCATCCGCGGGCGCGAGCGGCACGAGTGCATGCGCGAACTGCCCGGCGATGCGCGCCATCTCGATCGCGCGCTCATGCGAACCGATCGCATCGAAACAACGCGCAAGCATTAACGCGGCCTCGCACGCTTCGATGCTGATCGCATCATCCGCGAGCAACGCCCAGCCTTTCTGCAACGCGACGATCGCGTTCGCAGGATCGCCGTCATCACTCAAACGAATGCCGTACGCGAACCACGATCGCGGCAACGCCGGCTGCTGTTCGATCGCACGTCTCGCGTCCGCACGCGCTTCGACCATCGCGTCCTCGCTGCCGAGTCGTGCGAGCAACGCATTCGCATCGCGACGCAGCTCCGCATCGAGCGACCACGCACAAAGCGCGCGAATGCGCGCGTCTTCGTCGTCGCCGCTGCGCTCGCAAAGAAACGCGAGCTCGAGCCACGCACGCGCATGACGCGGATGAGCATCGACGTACGTTTGCAAATGCGCACGCGCGGCACGCGCTTCGCCCGATGCGAGATGTTGCAGTGCGACGCACGTCGCGGTCTCCGCGAGATTCGGTGCGAGTCGCACGAGCTCGCGCACGAGATCCGCGGCGTCGCTCGCACGCGCCTCGATCTGCATGCGCGCGAAACGCGCGAGCGCCGGGACGTTCGCGAAGTCGAGATCGAGTGCGCGCCGCAAGGTCGCGTGCGCCGCAAACGGACGCCCTTCGAGCATGCGCACGTCCGCGAGTCGGGTCAGTGCGAGTGAATCGCCCGCGCGTTCGAGTGCAGTCGCGGCAATGTCGATGCGACCGCAACGCAATGCGGTCTCGCCGAGGAAGTGCGCCGCGATCGGATCCTCGTCGGCGAATGGGATGAGTCGCGCGATCGCATCATCGAACAAACCCGCGGCACGAATCGCGAGCGCTTCGATGAGCGCGCGATCGCTCGTACGCGCATGCGTTGCGATGCGTTCGTACGTGCGAATCGCATCCGCATCGCGTCCGAGCGCGAGCTGCACTTCGGCAAGCTCCACGCCCGCAACGATAAGACGCGGATTGCGCGACAACAGTTGTTCGTAATGCGTCGCCGCCTCCGCGAAGTTGCCGAGCGTTCGCTGCACGCGCGCGAGCAACAGCACACCGCTGCGGGTGCGCGGATAGAACCGCGCATATCGCTCCGCGCGCACAAGCGCAGCAGGCGACGCCGCGGGTGCGACTTCGCCCATCGTCAGCACGGCATCGCGTTCGATTCCCGCATCCGTCGTGATGACGACCGGCGTCAATGCCGCGGGTGCGGCGAGGCTCTGACGCTCGTCTTCCGGAATGCGCGCGCGCAGTTTGCGCAGTTCTTCTTCCCATTCGCGCTGTTCGAGATCTTTGCGACTCGGCGGGTTCTCGAGTTTTCGGCGGAGATACTTGCGGCCTTCCGAGATGCGTTTGCGCAACGCGTCTTCGCGAATGCCGAGGCGGCGCGCGACGTCGGGATAACGCATACCGTCAATCGCCGTGAGCAGCAGCGGATTGCGGAGATGCTCGGGCATCGATGCGAGTGCGTGAATGAGAATCGCGGCGTGCTCGCGTCCGATCGCGGTGCGCTCGGGATCTCCGGACATGCTCGGCAAGAGACCGGTGCCGAGATCGTCATCACTGTCTCCGAGTTGATCGGTGCGCGCGCGAATGCGTTTGCGGTGGTAGTCGGTGCACGCGTTTTTCGTGACGCGCATCAGCCACGCTTCGGAGTTCGTCGTGCACGCCGAATAGTTGACGAACGCGGAGTACGCCGCCTGCGCAAACGCATCCTCGGCGCCTTCACGCGCGGACTTCACGCAGTACAGCCACAGCTTCCGTTCGTTCCTGCTCCAGATCTCCGCGAACGTCGGCTTCCCGTCTTCAGGCCCTGCCTGCAGGCTCTTGTCCACGCATCCGCGCCTCCCCAACGCGCCGCGGCGCGAACCGTCCCTGCACGTTCAGAGGTGCTGATGGCCAGCCTTACGGCACAGCAGGCAAACGCATGAATTCGGATTGTTCTGAAAGTGCCAGGACCGGCGGCACCGACCGAATGACGCAGTGATGTGGATTTCGTGATTTTTGACGGCGGAAAAGACTGCAACCATTCCGGAACCACGCGAAGATGGAACGCAGGTTCCCCGGCAAAAACACGCCAGGGAACCTGGAAGAAGAAACCTGCATCATCCGCCTACGGCCGGAGATGGAATCAGGGCGCTGGCCACGAGCGGGATTTCGCGCGGCTCCGACGTGCGCTGGAACACGTACACCGGACCCTCGGCGCGCTCGCCCGATCCAAACTTCAGTTGCACCATGTTCTGCGCATACGAGAGCTCTCCGCTTCCACACCAGAACTGGTAGAAGTCATTCCTCGGCGGTGACTGCGGTGTGACGAGCACCTCGTACGTGGAACGAGTACGCGGAACGATGTCGAGCGAGAGACTGCCGGGCTTCGACTTCTGCGGATACGACCCGATGCCCGCATCGAGCTCGTATGCGGCGCTGGTCACATCGGCATCAATGCCGCCCGCGCTTGCAACCGAAACGCAGATGTTCGCACGCGTGAAGAGAATCGCGGGCGCCACTCCCGGCGGATGTTGAAACGACACTTCGCCGATGTCTTTCGGCCCGCGCTCGAGTCTCGCGAGTTGATCGCTGTCGAGCACCGATGCGAGTGCGTCGCCGGCATCCAGGCGTGAGTCACACGCATACGTGCAGACGAGGATCTGTTGCTGTTCGTCGTCGTTGTTGCGATACCAGACGCGCGTGCTCGGAATCTCGTCGAGCAAACTGCCGCCTTCACGGCGCACCTGATTCCATCCGATGAGCAGGGGCACGTCCCACGCGTCGAAGGAGAGCAGCAACAGCGAGCCGTTTCTCGGCCGCTCTGCAAGCGCGCTCTCGATGATGGGCATCGATTCATTGCGGTTCATGGCTCTCTCCTTTCTAAACAACCGGACGGCGCGTGCCTGCTGCCGCAAGTGTCGCCGGTCCTGCGCTGATGAGCCGCGGGAGATAGTCCGCGGGCGATGGGGGAATCGTGGTGAACGGCATGTTCGCCGGGAGAATGTTCGCAGGTGGCGCGGGATTGGCGAGGCGTGCCGCCGCATCCCAGATCACGCTCGTCGGATTGAACGCCAGCCAGCAGATCTCGTGATACGCCCAATTCCAGATGCGCCAATCCGCGGCAGTGCCGGCAACGCCGCCGATACCGAGGATCGCGTTCGTGGTCATGTTGTTGAAGCGTCCTTCGATCGTTGTCGCGCCGAGAAGATTCGACAGCGTCGTCACCGCATTCGCGCAATCGGTGCAATTCATCGCGAACGCGGTGCCGATCGCGGCGAGAAAACCGGTGAGGTTGTAGTTCACCGTTCCGAACACCGTCAGCGTCTGATAGCGCGCGCCGCTGCCGTTGATCCCGTTGGCCATTGCCGTCGTCGCCGCGAGTGTGGTCGTCGTGCCGTTCGCAAAGACGCAAGCCCACTGCAGCGCGCTCGCCCACGGCAACTGATTCGATCCTGCCGCCTGCGTCCATGGTGCGGATGGAACGGCGAGCACGACGAAGATGATGTGATACGTCGTGTCAAAGTTCTGGAATCCACCGCCCGGGTCGTACTCCCACGTCCACGTGACCTGCTGGCGCGTGACTCCGGTGCCGGCAGTCCATCCGGGATTGAGCGCGAACTGGATCGCGGCGTTACCGGCGCCGTCGAACGTGACGGGCGTCGCCGGAATCGCGCCGAGAATCGTGCCGGGTGCGGCGACTGCGCGAATCGGAACGGTCGCACCCGCGGGACCGCCGGTGAACGTCACGTCGAGTCGTACCGCGTTCCCCGCCGCGACGACGGGATCACGCGCGTAGAGCGCAGGCTCGCTGCGAACGCCACGCGAGTACTCCGGCGTCACGATCGCGTTCGCATAGTTCTCGCGCATGTTCAGCGCGCTCGACGCCGGATTCGCATCGATGTTGAAAGTGATGGTCTGGACGAACAAAGGCATTGCGTCTCCTCCTGACGGAGTGACGCGGGAGAGGGGATTTGGTGAACTTAGCGAGCGCGGACCAACGCCACGCGCGACGCCCGCCTCCTACTCAGTTCGTAAAGAACTCTTTCACCTTGTCGAACACGCCCTTCTCCTCGGGCGGTTCTTCACCTTCGAGCGCTGCGAGCTTCTCCAGCATTTCGCGCTGCTCGGGATTCAGTGATTGCGGGATGCGCACCGCGACGTGCACGTAGTGATCGCCGCGGCCGGAGCCGTCGATGAACGGAACGCCTTTGTTGCGCAGGCGGAACACCTGATTCGGCTGCGTGCCGGATGGGATCTTCAGCGGCTCTTCGCCGTCGATCGTCTGCACCTTCACATCACCGCCGAGCGCGGCCTGCGTGTAGCTCACCGATTGCTCGGCGTGAATGTCGTAATCGCGGCGCTGGAACTTTGCGTGCTCGCGAACGGTGATGAACACGTAGAGATCGCCCGCGGGTCCGCCGTTGAAACCGGCTTCGCCTTCGCCCGCGACGCGCAGTCGTGATCCATCATCGACGCCTGCCGGAATCTTCACGGAGATCTTCTTCTCTTCGCGCACGCGACCCGCGCCCGCGCACGTGACGCACGGATCCTTGATCACTTTTCCCGCGCCGCCGCATTGCGGGCACGTGCGCGAGACCGCGAAGAAACCCTGCGAGTAACGAATCTGTCCGCGGCCAGCGCAACCCGAACACGTGACCGGTTGCGTACCCGGCTTCGCGCCGCTGCCGCTGCACGTCGTACACGTGATGACGCGCGGCACGTTGATCGTCACATCCTTGCCGAACACCGCATCCATGAAGTCGAGCTGCATGTCGTAGCGGAGATCGTTGCCGCGCGCGGCGCGCGAGCCTCTGCGTCCGCGCGAGCCGAAGAAATCGCCGAAGCCGAAAAGATCGCCGAGGATGTCGCCGAAGTCGGCGAATTGATTCGGATCGAAGCCGCCCATGCCGGACATCCCCTGATGTCCGTAGCGATCGTAACGAGCGCGCTTCTCTTCATCGGAAAGCACGCCGTACGCTTCCGCCGCTTCCTTGAACTTCTCTTCCGCTTCCGCGTCGCCCGGATTCTTGTCCGGATGAAACTTCACCGCGAGCTTGCGGTAGGACTTTTTCACTTCATCGAGCGTGGCCGTCTTCGGGACGCCCAGCACCTCGTAGTAATCACGCTTCTCAGTGGTGGCCATTGCTTATGCGTTTTCTGAATCGGACATCATCTTCATCGGGTTGTAGAGCATCACGCTGGTGAGAATGCGCGCGGCGCTCTGGAGCTCGAAGATGGCGTCGTTGATCGCCTGTTTGTCTTCGGAGTTCACCGCTTCCTTCGAGCGCATGATGATCGTCTGCACTCGAGCGCGGTCTCCTTCGTTCAGCAATTTGCCGAACTCTTTGAAGACCTTGTCATTCGTGTAAATCATTCCCTCGAGCTTGTTCTGCAACATGCGCATCTCGCGGCGCGCGGCATCGAGACGCTGGTGCTGCGACGCATCGCTGATGATGCGATCGATCTCGTCCTTCGACAGACCGCCGGCCGGATTGATCTGCACGCCCTGCGATTGTCCCGTGGCCTGATCGCGCGCCGTGACGCTGACGATGCCGTTCGAATCGATGGAGAACGTGACTTCGATCTGCGGAACGCCGCGCGGCGCCGGCGGAATGCCGACGAGATCGAACTTGCCGAGCGAATTATTCTCGCGAGCGAATTCGCGCTCGCCCTGCAGCACATGCACCGTGACCTTGCTCTGATTGTCCGAAACGGTGGTGAACACGAGCGAGTTCTTCGTCGGAATGGTGGAGTTGCGCTCGATGAGTTTCGTGAACAGACCGCCGTGCGTCTCGATGCCGAGCGACAGCGGCGTCACATCGAGCAGCACCATGTCCTTGATGTCGCCGCGCAGAATGCCGCCCTGAATTGCAGCGCCGATCGCGACGACTTCATCGGGATTGATGTTGCGATTCGGATCTTTGCCGAAGACCTGCTTCACCGCATCGATCACGCGCGGCATGCGCGTCTGTCCGCCTACGAGCACGACTTCGTCGATCTGTCGCGGTGTCACACCCGCGGCCTGCAGCGCGTCGTTCACGGGGCCGATGGTTTTCTGCACGAGATCTTCGACGAGCGTCTCGAGCTCGCGGCGCGTGAGCACGTGATTGAGATGCTTCGGTCCGGAGGCGTCGGCGGAGATGAACGGCAGCGTGATGCGCGATTCCATCTCGATCGACAACTCGCACTTCGCTTTTTCCGCCGCTTCTTTCAAACGCTGCAGCGCCATGCGGTCATCGCGCAGATCGATGCCGGTGTCTTTCTGAAAGACTTCGATGAGGCGATCCATGACGCGCTTGTCGAAGTCTTCGCCGCCGAGGTACGTGTCGCCGGAAGTCGAGAGGACTTCGAAGAGTCCGTCTTCGAGCTTCAACACGCTGACGTCGAACGTGCCGCCGCCGAGGTCGTAGACCACGATGTATTGATCGGCGCGATTGTCGAGACCATACGCGAGTGCCGCGGCGGTGGGCTCGTTGATGATGCGCAGCACTTCCAGTCCGGCGATCTTGCCGGCATCGCGCGTCGCCTGGCGCTGCGAGTCGTTGAAATACGCGGGGACGGTGATGATCGCTTCGGTGACCTGCTCGCCGAGAAATTCTTCAGCGAACGATTTGATCTCCATCAGCACGAACGCGGAGATTTCCTCCGGTGAATATTCACGCTCGCGGATCTTCACTTTCACATCGCCGTTCGCCGCGGCGACGATGTTGTACGGCAGCACTTTCTTCGCGTGCGCCACTTCCTCGGAATCGTATTTGCGCCCGATCAGACGCTTGATCGCGAACACCGTGTTGAACGGGTTCGTGATCGCCTGACGTTTCGCGATCTGACCCACGAGCCTCTCGCCGTCTTCGGTGAAGCCGACGACGGACGGAGTGGTGCGACTCCCCTCACGATTGGGGATCACCTGCGGCGTCGCAACGTCGACGACCGCAACGCACGAGTTCGTCGTGCCCAGATCAATTCCGATGATTTTCGCCATGAATCAGCGGGTCAGGATGACACAGTTCGTTCCGGCCCGCCTACCGCCACCTTGACGAGCGCAGGACGAAGCAGACGGTCATGCAGGAAGTAGCCTTTCTGCAGTACAGCGGTGACGGTGTGCGACGGGTATGCGTCGCTTTCTTCGCGAACGACCGCCTCGTGAATGTTCGGATCGAACGGCACATTCGAGTCTTCGATCGTCTTCAATCCCGATTTCTGCAGGACGTCGAAAAGTTGCTTGTAGATCAGCAGCACGCCCTTGTGAAACTCGTCGCCTTCCGCGGCGTGATCGAGCGCGCGATCGAAGTTGTCGAGCACCGGCAGAAGATCTTTCATCAGCGAGCCGGTGGCGTAACGGAAGAAGTCCGCCTTCTCGCGCTCGGTGCGCTTGCGGAAATTCTCGAAGTCCGCGAGCGTGCGCAACACGCGATCCTTGAGCTGCTGATTCTCGGCGCGCAACGCTTCGTCGGTCGATCCCGTATTCTGCGAAACGGTGCTCGCCGCTTCTTCCGCGGTCTCGCGCATCTCGCGCTCGATCTCTTCCACCGAGTCTCCGGTGTCTTCGATGATGTAGGTGTCGTCCTGTTCGGTCCCGCCGTTCGGCGTGTTCTCGTCCATCAGATTTCGTGCTCCTGCTCTTCGATCTTTCTGCTCAGCGCGCGGCTGAGGTAGTCCACGAGCGGCGCCATGCGCGCGTACTCCATGCGCATGGGGCCGAGGATGCCGACCATGCCGAGTGGCGCTGAGCTCGAGCCGTATCGTCGCGCGACGATACTGAAGTTGTGTACTTGTGTGAAGTCGCTCTCGGATCCGATGAGGATCTGCAGACCGTCTTCGCTGAGACAGGTCTCGAGGATATCGATGAGCTTCTCCTTCTCCTGCAACGCGAGAAACGTCTTGCGCAGCGACGCGGCGTCATTGAACTCGGGCTTGTTGAGAATCGACGCGGCGCCTTCGACGAAGAGCTCATGCTCGACCGGGGCCACATCGTTCACGGCTTCGATGCCGAGGGAGATGGTTTTCTGCAACATCTCATCGTGTTGCGCACGCTCCTGCTCGGTCATGCGGATGAGACGGCGTCGAATCACGTCGAGCGTGCAGCCCGCGAATTCGACGGTGATGTAGCGGCTGATTTTCTCGAGCTCGTCGCGCGAGAAAACGAAACGCGTTTCGATGACGCGATTCACGACGACGCCGTTCGCACCAACGAGCACGCAGAGAATGCGGCGCTCGGCCACGCTCACGAAGTCCATCGATCGAATCGCGAACTGCAGCAGCGTCGGCATGAACACGACGCCGATCTGATCGCTGAGCTTCGAGGCCATCGAGGACGCGAGATGCAGCACGCGATCGATCTCGTTCGCATGACGCACTTCGTCGTCGATCGCTTCCCGCTCGCGCGCGGTGAGCGAGCGCGAGGTCATGAGGTGATCGATGAAGAAGCGATAGCCGCGATCGGTCGGGATACGACCCGCGGATGTGTGCGGCTGCGCGAGATAGCCGAGGTCTTCGAGATCGGCCATGACGTTGCGAAGACTCGCGGGTGAGAGTTGGAACTTGCCGGATTTCGAGAGCGTGCGCGAGCCGATGGGCTCGCCGGATGCGATGTGCTGCATGATGATCTCGCGCAACACCTCCCGGGCGCGCGGATCAAGCTCGAAATCAGATCGTGTGCTCATGCGGTCTCGTCAGTTGGCACTCCGTGAAATGGAGTGCTAAGAGACTGTAGAAACAGGAGGAGAGAGTGTCAACAATCCCGCGAGGGGAGAGGAGAGAGGAGTGATGAGTGATGAGTGATGAACGGCGTCGCAAGCGTCACGACGCTCGACATGGCGTCAGTTCGAACCTCCGGCACTGGCGACGCGGTTCATCACTCATCACTCATCACTCATCTCTCATCACTCATCTCTCATCACTCAT
>JACZCU010042164.1_pt1 | contig 12074 bp, 12 predicted proteins | sample 8641851 | NCBI WGS metagenome assembly JACZCU01 (sample SAMN15324605, study PRJNA640507) | soil metagenome | isolation source: monocropping sugarcane control | place: China: Luxin town, Laibin City, Guangxi Province | collected 2019-07-25 | depth 10cm m | reverse complement strand
GATGGAATGCCGCCGACAAAGTGCGATTAGGGGGGCCGGCGGCCCCTTACCCCGCCGAATCGCCAAAGACCGGGCGGGCAAAGAGCCCTCCGCTCCACTTACCCAATCCTCGAACGCCTTCATCGCTTCCCCATCCGCGCGCACCGGTTTGCGCGAATCGCGATCGAGCCACAAGTGTGACGACGATCCGGTCGCGCGCAATTCGCCGTTCGTGTCGAACAACTCGTACGCGAACTTCATCGCGCGGCTCTGGGATTCAGCGATGGACGTGCGAATCACCACTTCATCGTCGTAGCGAAACGGCAAACGATAGCGGCATTGCATTTCGGTCACGACGAGGATATAGCCGCGCGATTCGATCTCCGCGTACGGAACGCCCGCCTGACGACAGAGATCGGTGCGGCCGATCTCGAACCACACCAGATAGTTCGAGTGATGAGCGATGCCCATCTGATCGGTTTCCTTGTAACGCACCCGCGTTCGTGATTCGGCGTACCTCAACCTTCAGCGAACTGTAGCACGGCAAAACTCTTGCTCTGGACCTACGTTGATGTCAGGACTCGAAGCCATGTTTCACAGGAAGCGAACGTCGATCTCCGATGCATTGGCGTTCCCGCTGGTCCTCGGCGGCGTCGCGGTGCTCGCGGCCGATCTCGGTCGCCGCATCTATCGCCACACGCAAATTTTCTGTCCGTCGCATGAGCCGCTGCGCTCGTGGAATCCGGTCGATTACGGCATCCCCGAGAACGCGGTCGAAGAGCATTGGATCGAAACACCCGACGGCGAAACATTGCACGCCTGGTATTGCCGCGCGGAAAAGCCGGTCGCAAGTGGCGTGTTTTGTCACGGAAATACAGGCAATCTGACGATTAGCGCCGACGTCATTCCTCACCTGCTGAACGCCGGATTCAACGTGCTGTTCTTCGACTATCGCGGCTTCGGCCGCAGCACCGGCATCGCGTCGTACGCGGGCGTGATCGCGGACGGCGTCACCGCGGCGCGCTATCACGAGCGCATTCGTCCGAAGCACGTGCCGTCGATTCTCTACGGCTACTCGTTAGGCGGTGCGATCGCGGCGCAGGTGATTCGCCGTCATCCATTCGACGCGCTGATTCTGCAATCGACATTCACGAGCCTTCCCGAAGTCACGAGAGCACTCTTCCCGCGACTGCCTCTGCATTTCTTCGCCGGCAATCTCTTCGACACGTTGTCGGTGATCAAAAAGTTGCAGGTGCCGCTGCTCGTGTTGCACGGAACCGATGACGAGGTGTGTCCGTGCTGGATGGCGCATGAGCTCTTCGGCGCATCCAACACGATGAAGCGCATTCAGTGCGTCGAAGGTGGATTGCACAAGGATCTCTTCGAGCGCGATCCGAACGGCATGATCTGGGCGATCTCGCAATTCATCGCCGATCTGCCGCACACGCATCGCACGTTCTCGGTGGAAGAGGCGCCGCCCTATGAGCAGTGGATGGATTCTGCATTGCGCGCCGTGCGTCGCGCGATGCGCCGAAAATCGAGCGTGATAGCATCCGCGGCCCGATGAAAGCCGTCGTCAAATCCGCTCCTCTCGACGGTCCGCAGGGGACCGAAATCCGCGATTGTCCCGTCCCGAAACCTGGTCCCGGCGAAGTGCTGATTCGCGTCGCGGGCGCGGCCATCTGCGGCACCGACAAACACATTTATCACTGGGATCCGTCGATTCAGGCGAAGGTGCAGCCGCCGCGCATTTACGGTCATGAGTTCTGCGGTTTCGTCGAAGAGCTCGGTCCCGGCGGAGAGCGCGCGCACGAAGGAATCCTGAAGATCGGCGACTACGTCTCGGCCGAGATGCACATCATCTGCGGAGAGTGTTTTCAATGCCGCCGCGGTGATGGCCACATCTGCGTGCGCACGAAGATCTACGGTCTCGACGAAGACGGCGCATTCGCGGAGTTCGTGAAAGTGCCGTCGTCGAATGTCATCAAACTTCCGAAGTTCATTCCGCCGCGCGTCGGTGCATTTCTCGATGCGTTGGGCAACGCGGTGCACACGACGCAGGTGATCGATCTTGCGGGGAAGTCAGTCGCGATCACGGGCTTCGGTCCGATCGGCGCGATGTCCGCGGCGATCGCGCAACACAGCGGTGCGTCGCTGGTCATCGTCACGGATGTGAGTGATCACGCGCTCGAGACCGCGCGTCGCTGGGCGGCATCGCACGATCTGGAAAACTTCCACGCGTTCAACGTGCGCACGACGGATCCGGCTGAGGTGAAACGCGCGATCGATCAGCTCACGGATGGCGTCGGCGTCGACGTCGTTTGCGAGATGTCAGGATCCTCCGCGGCGATCAACTTCGGTCTCGACATCGTGCGCATGGGCGGCACGATGTCACTCCTCGGCTTGCCAGCCGGTCACTCCGTCACGATCAATGACTACACGAAGAACGTGATCTTCAAAGGCGTCACGATGCACGGCATCATCGGCCGGCGCATGTACTCAACGTGGCAGCGCATGCTCGGCATGTTGCGTTCGGGTCTCGATGTTGAATGGATCGTGCAGGCGACCTTCGACTCTTTGCAGGACTTTCACGAAGGCATCGCGAAGTTCGACAGACATGAGGCATTGAAAGTGGTTTTCTTCCCCGAGGGAGAGAAAGCCGCGCTCGCGCGACTCAGGTAAGACCTTGAAACGGATCGGGATTCTCACGGGGGGCGGCGACGTCCCCGGACTCAACGCGGCCATCAAAGCATTCGTGTGGCGCATGCTCGACGAGCCCTGCGCGTGCGAGATCGTCGGACTCAGGCGCGGATGGGCCTCGCTCATCAACATCGTGCCGGACGCGAGCGCGGACAACTCGCCGTGGATTCTGCCGCTCAACAAAATGCTGACGCGCGCGATCGATCGCACCGGCGGAACGATTCTGCACACGTCGCGCATCAATCCCGCGATCAGCCGCGTCGAGCACATCCCACCGCATCTCGAATCGTCGAAAGGCTCGCCGGATGAGCGCGGCCGCTACGATCTCACCAGCGCGGCGTTGCGCACGATCGAGTTCCTGAAACTCGATGGTCTCGTCGCGTTAGGCGGCGATGGCACGCTCACGTTCGCTCGGCGTCTGCACGAAGAAGGTGTGCCGATCATCGCGATGCCGAAGACGATGGACAACGACGTCTTCGGTACCGACTACAGCCTCGGCTTCTCGAGCGCGGTGACGCGATCGATCGTCTTCATCAACGACCTGCGCACGACCGCGGGATCGCACGAACGCTTTCTCGTCGTCGAGCTCTTCGGCCGCAATTCGGGCGAGACGTGTTTGCTCGCGTCCTATCTCGCGGGCGTCGATCGCGCGATCATCGCCGAGGTGCCGTTCGATGCCGATCGGTTGTACGAAATGCTGCTGCAGGACAAAGCCGAGAACCCGAGCAACTACGCGGTCGTGGCCATCTCCGAAGGCGCACGCACGCTGGAAGGACAGCTCGTCGAATCCGGCGAGCCGAACGAAGCCGGACAGCGCAGACTCGGCGGCATCGGCGGCCAGCTCGCGAGCATGCTCGAACATCGCACGCGCGACACGGTCATCTATCAACGACTCGCGTATCTCATGCGCTCCGGCGCGCCCGATTCGCTCGACCTCATCGTCGCGCGCAACTTCGGCTCGCTAGCCGCGGACCTTCATCACCGCAACGAAACCGGCAAACTCGTCGGCATCGTCGACGGCCGCTACACCGCGGTACCGATCAGCGTGACCGGCGAAGGCAAAAAGCGCGTCGACGTCCCGCGCTTCTACGACGTGCAGTCGTACCGCCCGAAGGTCGCGGACGTGCTGGGTATGCCGATGTTTTTGCACTGAGGCGGCGGCGTTACTCCGCGATGCGCACGTCCTGCGCACCGGCCCACGGATACGCGATCGTCGTGGCGAGTGTGTCGAATGCTCCCGAGTTCACTTCCGCGGGAGACCGCTGCGTCACGAGAATTCGCACCGCGGTCGCGGGCAATGTGGCCGACTCCCACGAACCCCACGCGGTCGTTGCCGCGGTCGTTCCGGTGAGAAACGCGAGCGCCGCGCCGCCGAGTCGAACGCCATCGATCCATACGTACACCGATGCGCTGCCCGCGGGTTCGCCATTCGAACGAACGACGCGAATCGTCAGAGGTAGTGCTCGCGCATTCATGCGCAGCGGTGTTCCGTCCTGAATCAACGCACGTCGCACGACTGTCGCGCCAGCCGCCGGATGCTTCAACAGAATCAAGTCGGATGGCTGACCACCGGGAAGACCAATCGCGCCCGCATCATCCGCGGTTCCGTTGAACACGATCTGCGATTGACTCGTCGCGATCTGCACAACCGCATCGGCTGCTGCCTGGCCACCGACTAGTTGCACATGAATCGTCGAACCGGATGACTCACGATCGAGTGCGATCGGAACAATCGCGTTGGTTTCTTCCGCGATCGTGATCTCGGTCGGTGCGGCTTTTTGATATCCGTCGGCGACGACATGAATCTGGAGAGTCCCCGCACGCAACGCTCCCGCCACCACACGACCCTCGGCATCCGCACGAGCGTTTTGCATCGCCGAGCGTTTGCCGCCCGGCTCCGTCCACGAGTTGCGCATCGTGACGTTCGCTCCTTCGATCGCGCGACTCGTCTCACGATCGGTGACTTGAATCGTGGCTTTCGCCGAAGGGATGTGGAAGTCGATTTCTTCGCTCGCGGAGACGCGCAGCAATTCTCGAAACGGAAGCGCCTCGCGATCGTCATCAGGCCAGATATCGACGCTCAGTGGGCCCGGCTCCCAGATCGTCAGCTGATACTCGCCGTGCTCATTCGTACGAATCGGCTGGATGCCTTCGCGAGCAAAATGCAATCGTGCAGTAACTGGATCCTCGCCGCGATAGACAGTGCCGGAAAGTACGATCGGCTCGAGCTTGAACCGCAGATCGGCATCCGGAGCAGTGCGCAAATCGGCGACTCTCTGGAACTTCATCGCACCTGCATTCAGCACGACACGCAGCGTGTCCGCCGGTAACTCTTCGATCGTCGCGGTGAGCGTCTCATCGAGCACGACTTGCCGAATGGTCGCGCCTTTTGCGTCGAGAACATCGAGTCGCAGCTCGCGAAACTCGGGACGCTTTTGCGCGTCGGACGGCAACTCCACGGACACGCGAATCACCGGCCGCCGCTGCAGCGCGGCATGCAGAGTCGTGATTCGCCCAGGACGAAGCGCGATGGTCTGCGGTGCGAGCAAGAGCTCCTTCGATTCGGCGCGAATCTCGGCGCGCCGCTCCGGCACGTCGGGCCACAACGCGATGATTTGTTTCGCACCGATAAACATCACTCGCGCCGTGTGGGACTTGTCGCCATCGAGCACGACTTGCAACGCGCTCACAACCGGAAACGCCGCGCGATCGAGAAACGCGATCGCGACCGGATCTGTGACGTTGCGCGAGTTCAGCGTTGTCGTTTTCCGCGACTGCACGACGTCAACGACTTCCGAGAGTCGAGTGACGTCGCCGGCGCGGTCCTGCACGAACGCGAAGACAACACCAACTGGCACGATGATCGGCCCTGCTTGTTCGTTCGCGCCGACCGGCCGCAGAAAGACGTGACCGGACGAACGCACGACAATCGAGAGTCGCTCGTCCTCTTTCAGCGCCGCGAGATCGAGCCGAATGGCCGTCGACGGAACCATCGATTCGATCGAAACGACACCGTCGTGCACCTCGTCACCAACACTCAGCACTTCCGCCGATACCGAGTCAGACGCTTCGAGCCACACGAGATCGTCTGATGCAGTTTCTGCCCGCACTCCGCACTCGATCGTTCGATGCTGTGTTCCGTCGGGACGGACAAGATGCGCGCGACACGCGTGGTTGTCCGCGCGACGAAAGATCGTTTCGGCTGCCGCGACGCGAGCTCCATGCGCAAGCAGAAGAACAGCGACGACGAAGAGTCGCGACATGCGAATGAGCAACCCTAGAAGACGCCGCAAGGTCTCGGCAGTCCGTTCGGACCGGTGCAATTCGTGTAGACGTTGCAGCATTCGTCGCCATAGCCGTCATGCGCGCATGTGTTTTCAGGCTGGCCGGTAACGCGCAGGCAATAGTCGGTCTGTGGAAGGTTGGCGTCGACTTCACAACCGTTGTAGATGCAGCGCGCGTGGCAATAGAGCCAGTAGCCATACGGCGGATAACAGTCGGCAGCAACGCCCGGTGCGACTCCGATCGCGACAAGAAGCATCAACACGAATCCAAACGAACGACTTCTGCGCATGCTCACTCCGTTGCATTACTTCGCGGACGACAAGACCGTGCGTACGGTGCTGAATGCGTTCTCGCGAATGGTGACCGGCTGACTCGTCAGAGTTCGCCCCCATGACGCATGGAACTCTGCTTCGCCTGATGGGATTGCTGTCCAGATTGCAAATGCGCGCGGTGGCGCAACGATGATCGTGGCCGGGCGATATGTGACTCCGCCGGCCGTCAGCGTCATCTCTAACTCATCGTCTCGATCGATGTGTGAGGAGACGACCGCGAGCAAACCGCCTCCCTCGCGAGGCGCGACGGGCCGAACCTCGGCGGCATTCGTGGCAGTCGCGCGTACGGGGTCGCCGAGGGCGATCGCGTTTCCGTCGGAGTCAAACAGCCCGCCGACAACCGAGCCCACGGGACAGGGAATCCCTTTCCGTGCCTCCGCTTCGGTCACCGCCTTGCGGTCGAACACCAGACCCTCACGCGCGGAACAAAGCACGCGAAAGCTTGCATTGCGCGGCCAGGAAACACCGCTTTCCAATCGAACAATCGCCAGCGGAACGACCGGGACATCGAGCTTCGCGCCACTTCCGGGATTCGTCGCAACTCCTCCGCCGGCGATTGCGGTGCTGGTGAGACTGATGAACGTATCCGACTCGATCCACATCGAGTAGCGACCATAAGGCGGCGCGAATGGTTCTTCGCACGGTCCCCAGATTTCGGACTCCCAATCGCTCACGTTCAGCAGACGAACCGTGCATGTCTCGTCGTGCGCAACTACGCGACCGGTCTCGTTGACGGGTCTGATGAGGATCGTCGCGTTGCCATCGGCGTTCGCGTCGACGGATTTGGACGAACGCATATCCGTGATCCTGCCCGCGGCAGCGATACCGGCGAACGTCAACATGTTGACCAGGGCAACCGCGAGAAGCCGGCCTCCAGTACTCACGAAGGGATTAGCGCACTCTTACGGAGGTCCGTCAAGCCCGAATGGCGGAGCCACGTCCTTCCACCGCCCGGCTCAGACTCACACAGGTTCCACAATCTCAATCCCTGCGATCGCCAGTGCCTCCAGTTCGCGTCTGCGAAAGGTCAGCAGCGATTTCGCGCCGGCTTCTTTCGCGATTTCGATGAGCATGGCGTCGAAGGTGTCGTTGCCGCCGATGGGAGCGACGCTCCAGGCGCGCAGCAGCGTCCACGTATCGCGCGGTTTGGGGCCGGGGATCTTTGCAGTTGAGAAGCTCGAACGCAGTAAGTGAAAAGCGTCCGCGTGCGTCAATCGATGTTGCGCGGGAAGACTCGTGAGCGTCGCGTAGGCTTCGATCAATGCGGGTGCGGGAATCACGAGCGCTTTGCGCGCGAGCGCACCTTCGAGCGCGTTCGCGGCGCTTTCGTGTCGCTCGTGCCACGAGACGAGTGCGGCGGCGATGACAGTGGCGTCGCACGCAACGGGAATGGCGACCACGTTACTGCTCCTCCCCTTCCGTGCGCGAGCGGCGCTGCGTTGCCTTCACATCCTCGCGCGTGAGAACGGCGCCCGGATCGACGGACACGGCGATCTGCAATCGCCCTTTCTTCTCGATGCGAATGGGACGGCGCTTCGGCTCGATCTCGATGCGGCCTTCGCGGCACGTGATCGTCAGCGGCATGCCCGGCTCGATGCCCGCTTCCTCGCGGATCTCTTTCGGGATCACGACACGACCGACTTTGTCGATGGTAATTTCGATGGGCTCACTCATGGTCCGCCGCATGGTATATCCGCGCGCATGAAACGCGCGCTGCTCGTTCTTCTTCTCGCCGCAACGACCGCACTCGCACAACAACCATCCGCGCCCGATCCGCTCAAGGCGCACGACACGTCGATGGATCGCTCGTTCGAAGATACGCAACGCTACGTCGACGATGCGCTCTGGTACTTCAAGCTCGGCGATGTCGCGAACATCGAAAAGTATGAGATCGCGTCGAGCAAGCCACGACGCGAGAGGAACGCGACCGACGTCAATGCAGGCAACCCGATCATCTTTCCGGTCTACGTCTTCTCGCCGAAGAACCTCACCGGCAAAGCGCCGATGCTCGTCTTCGCGCATGGCGGTGTGTACGGACGACTCACGACCAACTACGCGCACATCTTTCGCGAGGCGCTGGAGCGCGGCTACGTCATCGTGTCGCCCGAATATCGCGGCTCGATCGGACACGGCACCGACCTTCGCTCGCAGATCGATTACGGCGGCGCGGAGATCGACGACACGCATGACGCGCGCAACTGGGCCGTCGAGAATTTGCCGTTCGTCGATCCGAATCGCGTCGGCATCTTCGGCTGGAGCCACGGCGGCTTTCACACGCTGATGAACATCCTCACGTGGCCGGACGACTACAAGGTGGCGTACGCGGGCGTGCCGGTGAGCGATCTCGTCGCGCGCATGGGCTACAGCGGCCAGGGGTATCGCAACACGTTCGAATCGTTCATCGGCAAACAGCCCGAGGACAACGTGATGGAGTATCGGAGACGGTCGCCCGTCTTTCACGCGGAGAAATTGCGCACGCCGTTGCTCATTCACACGACCACGAACGACGAAGACGTGAACGTGCTCGAAGTCGAGCACATGATCGCGGCGCTGAAAGCGGCCGGAAAGAAATTCGAGTACAAGGTTTATCAGAACGCGCCCGGCGCGCATCGATTCAATCGCATCGACACGAAGCTCGCGAAGGAATCGCGCAAAGAGATGTGGGACTTTCTGGCGCGCTACCTGAAATGATGCGAACGCTCCTGCTCTCCGCTTTCCTTCTCGCCGCGTGCACCACGAGTGCGCCACAGAACAAATCCGTCGCGCCGCGCGCGCCGTGGCGTGAGGCGCCGCTCGCGCGCACGTCGGTGCCGCAGGTGTATTTCACCGAGTGGCAGAAAGCGGAGAATCGCACGACGTGCGCGCTCGTCGCACCGCGCAGCGTCGGCGAGGCAGGCAGGGACGCGAAGCCGCGCGCCGCGCGCTTTTCGGGCGGATGGGCGGTCGCGTACGACCTGCCGAATCTGCGCAGCGCGTTCGGGATCGCGGGCGCGGGTGTGAAAGCCGGCGAGCCGTCGTACTCGAAGTGGCCGTACGTGCAGCATTGGGATGACGGCAGTCACGCCGAGTACGGACCGGAAGGTGGCGAAGGTCCGAATCAACTCGCGTATCTGCGCATCGAAGGTCAGGATTGCCTTTACAACGTCTGGTCGCGCCTCGGCAAAGAGCATCTCGAGTTGCTGCTGCGCGAAATGAGGAGAGTCGAAGAGTGATGAAGAAACTGGCAGCGGTCTGTTTGCTCGCGTTGTCATTGCATGCGGCCGAAGGAAAGTGGACGCCCCAGCAGGTGCTCGAGCTCGATCGCCAATGGCTCACGCAACAGGGACTGCAACTCGCTCCGGAGAAATTGTGGGATCCGGCGAAAGGCACCGGCCTGCTCGCCGCAACGATCGCCATCGGCAACTTCGGCTGCTCGGCGGGATGGATCTCGCCCGATGGTCTTTTCATCACCAACCATCACTGCCTCTTCTCCGTGCTGCAGGAGCATGCGACTCCGCAGAACGACATCATCACGAACGGCTTTCTCGCGAGCACTCGCGATTCGGAACTTCGCAGCAAGACGCTGCGCGTGTCAGTGCCGCGACGCTTCGTCGACGTGACGAAAGAGATGCGCGCCGCGGTGCCCGCGAATGCAACAGACATCGAGCGATTCAAAGCGCTCGAGCGCAAAGCCTCCGAGATCGTCAAGGAGTGCGAGAAGAATCCGGGCTCTCGCTGCAAAGTCGCGCAACACGATGGCGGCGTGCAGTACGTGTTGCAGGACATGCTCGAGTTGAATGACATTCGACTCGTGTACGCGCCGCCGCGCGAAGTCGGTGAGTTCGGGGGCGAAGTCGATAACTGGATGTGGCCGCGACACACGGGCGATTTCTCGATCGCACGCGCGTACGTCGACGGTAAGCCGTTCCAATCGAGTCTCTACTTCCCGCTCGCAAAATCCTCCGCGAAGCCCGACGACTTCATCATGGTCCTCGGCTACCCCGGCACGACGTATCGCTCGATGACCGCCGCAGAGATGGAAGAGCGCGTGTTGTGGCATCGCACGCGCGCGACCGTGTATCGCGAGTGGATCGATTTGCTGGAAGCCGCGGCGAAAGGAAATCCGGAAGCGGAGATCGCGATCGCCGACGATACGAAGACGCTCGCAAATCGCCAGAAGAACGGCGAAGGACAACTCGCCGGATTCCGTCGCGGCAATCTCCTCGAGAAGCAACGCACGCTGGACAACGCGGTGCTCGCGAAGTATCCGCGAGCGCGCGGTGCATACGACGGACTCGCGCAACTCGCGAAGGACAAGATCGACACCTTCGCCATCGATTTCTATCTCGATCACCTGCGCATGTCCTCCGCCACGCTTGCGCCGCAGGGGCCGAAGTCGCTGATCTTCGCGATGACGATCGTGCGTTCCGCGATCGAGCGCGCAAAGCCCGAGGCGGATCGCGATGCAGTGTTCACAGCGCGCAACATCGGCCGCGTACGCGATGCACTCGAACGCGAGCAGAAGCGTTTCTACGCACCCGCGGATAAAGCACTGCTCGCATCGTGGGCAATGCATGCGGGCGTCGCGCTGCCGATGCCGGTCGATGATTTGTACGCACAGACAAAACTGCTCGACGTGAGCGAGCGTCTCAAAATGTTCGACGAGTCCGTCGAGCAACTACACGCGCGCAAAGATCCGCTCGTCGAGCTCGCATTCGCGCTCGAGACGAAACTGCGCGACGCGATCGCGCGGAAGGACAAGCGGGAAGGCACGGTCGCGCGACTGCGTCCCGAATGGCGCAACGCGGTGATCGCGTACGCCGGAAAGCCTGTTGCGCCCGATGCAAACTCGACGCTGCGCGTTTCGTTCGGTCACGTGAAGGGCTACGCGCCGCGCGATGGTCTGTGGGCAACGCCACAGACGACGCTCGCGGGTCTGCTCGAAAAACATATCGGTGTCGAGCCGTTCGATGTTCCGCAAAGCGTGCGCGACGCAGCGGCGAAGACGAGTCCGTCCCTTGTTGTGAACTTCCTCGCCGATGGAGATACGACTGGCGGGAACTCCGGCAGCCCGGTGGTGAACGGACGCGGTGAGCTCGTCGGCGTGAACTTCGATCGCGTGTGGGAAAACGTTGCTAACGATTTCGGCTACAACCCGGATGTGGCGCGTAACGTGAGTGTGGATGTGGGGTACGTCGTGTGGATGTTGCGCGATGTGGCGCACGCCGAGGAGTTGTTGAAAGAACTGGGCGTGTCGCAGAAATAGCGAAACGCAATCCCGCAGTCATTCGTCGGAGAGATCATGCGAGCGACCGCTACGATTCTTTTCTTGCTTGTCTCCTGCGCCGCCGCGGCGCAGGAGGAGACGACTCCCGATTACTCGAAGGATTCGATCATGCGCGTGTTGCGCGCGCAGGCGGAGGAAGAGGAAAAGAAACCGGCGGTCGAGTTTCACGTCGGGCAGGTGGAGTTCACGGCGATCGGAACTCGCTGGCATTTCAACTATCTGCCGCTCATGGCTCCCCTCTCCGGCACACGCCTCGGCATCACGAACGAGTGGCCCGATCCTTTCGCGTTGAGTGGAACGCCGATCGCGACGGGCAGGCGCGCGTGGTCAACGCAGCGGCAAATCAACATGGAACTGCGGCGGATCAACGAGTCGGAGAAGAAGAAGGTGAAGATTCGAATCGACGCGCAGTAGTGGAGCGGGGGGGGGTCTAGCCCCCCGACTCCCCACCCCCCGCGGGCGGGGGGGCCGCCCCCCCCCCCACCCCTTCCACCCCCCCCCCCGTCGCCCTC
>JACZCU010160726.1_pt1 | contig 12084 bp, 14 predicted proteins | sample 8641851 | NCBI WGS metagenome assembly JACZCU01 (sample SAMN15324605, study PRJNA640507) | soil metagenome | isolation source: monocropping sugarcane control | place: China: Luxin town, Laibin City, Guangxi Province | collected 2019-07-25 | depth 10cm m | reverse complement strand
CATCTCGTTGCGCATCCCGTGGGTGTAACGATGCCATCAGGTTTAAATGGCTTACTATTGGCGATAATACCAAAAACAGGATTCGGCTTTGCTCGTTCCCCAGCATTCACAGTGGTTCTCGATGTGTTTCCCTGGCTGTTTCTCGTGTTGTTTTGTGTTGTTTTTTCGTGGCGTGTCGTGGGCGTTGCTACACAATTGCTACACGAGGGATTTATTAGTTTGGTAGTCTTCGGCTTTTATGGCAAATGATTATGCTAAAGGACGGATATTACAAGATAGGCCATTCTCCTTGCTCTTCTATTACCTGGTCAATTTTCTCTATTAATGTAATTGTCACTGCTAATGATGCCACAATTCTCTGATAGTGCTTGATACCTAAGAACATACCGTTTTACGGATGCTGTCATTGAGTTCCTCCTGGCTTTTGGGAGTTCCTGTACCACTCAGCACCACCTTAAAATCATTAATTCCTGGCTAAGCATCGCGCTGAGTAACGAGCATGGAGATCGTACTGTAGTCCCATTGATTGATATCAACTGGAAAATTCGTATTGTTATTGTTCCTCATCAGGAACGTCCTCAAATAAATCGCCCATACTCACATTCAATGCAGCAGCAATCCTCTTCAGAGATTCTGTGTTAAAGCTCTCTTCAGGATTTCGCCACATTCTCTGAACGACTTTGTAACTCACATCGCTAATCCTCGACAGCCGTGATAGACTGAGTCCACGTTCTTGCGCTACCTCTTTGACCCGCAGGCGTATCATGTTTACCCTCATGTTTTTTGCCCAGTATACCGAGTATCACGTGACTCTTGTAGTTCCCGAAAAAGCGTGTTAGTATTGAGCCATGCTAATAGAGATGTGTTAAAAATCGTGTGATATTTCTCCACAACCAGGATATAGGAGGCGCAAAATATGGATACAGCGCGAGTCCAGCCAGGAGTAGCTATTGCGTATCGGTTGCGTCCCGCAGATCGCCCGACTAATCCACAGCGCTTGTGGCATGGAAGAGTAAAAGATGTGTATAATGAAGCATGTTGGATACGTAGCATTGAACCAGAGTACGAGAATTTAGAAGAGATCATATTTTTTCATCAGATTGTGGGCATCGATGGAGGGATAGAGTATGAACTACAATCCGAATCAGCTGCCACAACAGCCAGGTCAACCGCCGTACCCGTATCAACAGCCAGCGATCCAGGTTGAGCAAAATCGTAACTATACAGCGGCAGCCTGGTTAAGTGCAGGTCTATAGGTATTCTTCTTTATTCCTGATGTGATCGCTGCAATCATCAGCCTAGTTGAAGCGTCAAACGTGAGAAAGCGCACTGGTATTACTACACAAAAGGATACGGCTGTCTGTGGGCTGTGCTCATTTGGTGTAGCCTTCCAGTGATCTTCGCTGCGGTCATTGTCCTGCTGGTATTGCTTGCGTCTGTGACGCATTAGACCCACGAGCCAGTTTCCTGGCGCTGGCTCACCCTAGTCCACTAGGAGCAAGCTATGAGCGTAACGTACCACTATCGGCGATATCACACTGAGTATGACCATCGTGTGAGGTTGGTCAATCTGAAAGAATTAGCAGAGGCGTGCAATATCACCTGGAAAGACGACTGAAGAGAAAGTCAGCGGTAGTTAAGTTGAAAGCGAGAAGGAATATGATCATGGATGATCCAAAGCGCGAGCGGAAGCCACTCCGCATGATTTCTATGTGCATAATTGCTTGTTCCTTGTTGCTGCTCGCGTCCTGTGGATCGGCTACCAACACCAGCAACAGCACAAGCCCACCAGGGCATTCTACGCCCACAGCGAACCCGAACGCGCCACCGGGGAACTTTTTATATACCAGTAATGCAGAAGCAATGTTTCTGGCCTGGGTCAACAATAATAACGCTCTTTCAGGACAGACACAAGACGCCCAGTACAAAACTGATAGCAGTGGGTTTTTGACCGTGACAAGCACGCATGGTTCCTTCACTGGGACGCTCTCAAACGACCAGGTCAACTTGAACTTCGGGGGTTTTCTCGGCTACATGGTCAACGTCACAGGGACGTATAGCAATAACACGCTGACGCTGAATATCCCGACAAAGGATGGAGGTGTGGGCACATTTGTCTTTGTTCCGGCGACAGCCGATGATTTTAATAATGCAGTCTCTGTTATGCAAACCACTGCGAATAATGACAATGCCACCGCTACCACACTCACAGCCGAGAGTGCCTCGACAGCGACCGCAGCAGTAGCTACCTCCTATGCTGCACAGCAGCAGCAACGAGCAGTTGCCAATGCGAACCAGGCCGTTGCCAATGACCTTTCATCGTTGCAGGGAAGTATACCCGACTTCAACCAGGCAGCAACCTTTGATTCAGTCTTCTCCGACTATGCCAAGGGCTGGCAACAGATGCAGGATGACTATCAAACAGAGGTGAACGACGCTAAAAACGGCTGTGCAAATGGAAATGGTGTCACAGTTGGGGGAGATACTATTACAGTTGGGGGTGATCTTATTACTATCGGGGGAGACGATATTACCTTTAATGGTCAGATGAGCACCATAAACTCAGCCTATAGTAATATACAGGGCTATATGACCAACCTAAAAAACGACTGGCAGGCGCTACAGACAGCTGTGGCAAACAGTCCTTCTGGTACGCCTGGATCGAACTATCAGCAAAGCGACATCGATAGCGCGATTGCGAACGGGAACAACGCACTTAGTAATGCTGATGCCGTCGTCAAGAAAGCGAAATCCGAACGAGCGACCTACGACAACGAGGCAAACGACCTGAACAACAAGGCCCAGGCACTCCCAGGCCAGATGGGCTGCTAGAAAGTAAGATGTACGAAGAGTCTCGGCTCGGGAAGAAACAGTAGCAAGGTTAGGAGGCCGAAAAGCATGAGACGGCAGGAAGACATGATTTGCGCTCAAAACGAGTGCCAACAATTTTAGTCTTGATGGTCAAGGTTGAAGAATGCCTGACACCCTCGACACTCTACTTTTATTTTGCTTTCAACCAGTTTTCTGCATGCATTGCTATATGCTTCACACCCTCTGGTGTTAAGGTACATACCCCTTTGCTTCTTGTTATCCACCCATTGTCTTTAGCATGCAGGAGTGATATGGAAGTCTTACCAGCCCAGGCAGGCCACGTCCGATCTGTACGCCCAACTGGCGCATAATCTTGTCTTCCATCTGATGGCCTTTCATACATTAACACCAAATCAGCAGATTGCAATCTGTCTTTAAGCATTTCCCCTACTCTCTCAATGATTGGCTCCTTTTTAGCACTACCCCCCAACTGAGCTATTGCTACTACTGCAAACTCCATCAATTGCCGTGTTTTCATTTCTTGTGGATTAAATGTTTCCCTCATGATTTTCCTCTCCCTCTCGTTAGGCCTTTGGCAAAGCTCAATGGAACTGTAAATGTGATAATTCGATAGCGTATTTTGGTTCCCTATTATCTGTCGTAGATGGTCAGTTCCAAGCTGGGAAGATGACAGGATACGGCATACAGCGAGAAAGAAAGCACATCAACGACTTATCACATTTACAATATTTGCAAAAAAGGTATCTTAAACAGTATTTATGTGTAACAGTTCCGAACTCAATCATTTCTATAGTGATAACTTATAATAGCACAAAAAAGCCCTAGAGGCTATTCCCGTTATTAGGGTTTTTAAGTCATTATGATAATGCTATGAAGTTCAAATGGCAAGCTATCAGGGTTTTTTATTGAATTAACCCATGCTGATGAAGCATTTGCTCTATGTGTTTAACATCAAGTGACAAAAAAGGAGTTGCTTGACGGATTGACTGGGCCACGATATCTTTCTCGCTGTAACGATTGAGGATTTCACTAATGCGCTCTTGAAAAGAGATGTTTGAGCCAGTGTGGCTCGTGGTCATATCACAATAAGTAAGGGGATCTGCTACAGTTGAGTGTTCACGAGGAAAGGCATCAAGCGCAAGATCATAGCCTCGTAGTCGTGCCTCTTTTCATGCATGGTTGCTCTCCACACAAGATAGTAACATCGACGGTGCCGATAATGATGTGTTTGGCTTCAATGAGGCGTCGGGGCGTTTCTAAGGGTGTGTAGCTTACTTATGGTTTGACATCGTTGCGCCGTACCTCGACTTGAACAAAAAGCAAACAGGCCGTTGCCTCTCAAAATTTTCCACTTCTCGATCACTCTTTTTTACTGTCTGCCTGTTTCCGTGGAAAGAGTTGGTAGAGGTCGGCTACAGTGGTATTCGGTGGTAGGGCAGTGAGGTTTGTAACGGACACATGCCCATAGTGAGAGCAGAGTAAGGAAACATACGAAACTGCCTCGTTCATGTCAGTAGCCGCGAAGAAAATGATACCAGATGTGCCAGAAGGTAGGGTGTATTCAACCGCAAATCCCATTGTTGTTTTCCCTTCTTATGCCGATTATATTACACGGCTATTGATACTTATCTATCAATATTATTATTCTAATATTACGTATTCAATACCGTCAAGAGGGGAAGTCTGGTAGTATCGAGGAAAACATACGGGAGAGGTTAATGCTACGGTTACGAGTCAAGGAAGTGGCTGAAGAGAAGGGATACAACATGTCGAGCTTATCTCGAAAGTCGGATGTGTCCTTCATTACTGTTAAGCGGCTTTTTCGTGAACCCCTCCACCCCGTTAGTACAGCCACTCTGGAAAAGATAGCACGTGCCTTAGAGGTACCAGTGAGTGAGTTGTTAGAAGAGGTACCTGACGAGGATAAGTAGTACAGAAGGAACAGCTCTGCCTTTCCCCTCCGTGATCACTTTCGAAAAAACCTGAGAGCTTCCAGGGCCGATTGCACATGCCGCAAAACCTTGCTAGAATATTAGCAATTGCTTGTTTGGGACAACCAGGCAGGAGAAAACATCATGAGACGAGGTCATCTCGTTCAATCTTTCAGCCAGACCAGCCGAACCAACGATCTGCCAGACAACGTGCCGCAGTTGTCCATTGTGACAACAACACATCAAGTGCAGGTGGATAAGCGTACTCTGGGAGATGGACAATAAGGAGTAGACGATCAGAGGTGTTTCTATGATGCCTGAGAGAAACAGGAACCAGCCGTTTTGGGTGCCTTCCTCCCCGGCTCTACGCCTTCCCTGGTGGCGTTCGCACATTACTGGGTACGTAGTCGGTCCCTTCCTTGTTGGTGTGTTGACGATGGCACGACTTTTTGTCACAGAACCGCTTTTCATCTGGGCACCTTTCTGTCTTGTGGTCGTCATGGTTGGATTTTTCTGGGGCGCCGGTCCTGCGCTCTTCGCGATGACACTTGCGCTCCTTTCCATCACCTACATCGTCATTCCTCAATACGACTTACTCACCTTGAATATTTGGAACGACATTACTCTGTTTGGTCCCTTTGTGTTTGTCCAATTCTTGATTGCGCTTCTCGCAGCGCGGCATGCAGTTCTGTACCGCCGTGTCCTTGCAGCCAAACAAGAGGTACAAACGTATGCCCACGATCTCGAAATAACGAATCGTCAGCTTGAGCGAACAAAGCGCCTCCAGGAGGATTTTTTCTCACGTGCGGCACACGAATTAAGAACCCCACTTACCACCATCCTCGGGGAGGCACAACTGGCCTTGCGCCGCTTGCATAAAGCAGAAACAGTCACCACGGATATGGCCACATGGCGAACATATTTTGAACAGATTGAGGAACGAACACGTTGGCTGCACACACTTGTTGAAGATATCATTGATATCAATAAAGTACGTTCAGAAGAGACCCAATTGCAGCAAGCTTCCTATGATGTGGGAAGCCTCTGCCGGGAAATCGTTGAGAACCAGCAGGCCCTTTCGGGTCGCCGTATTGAGCTACAGCTTCCATCTGAACCCGTCATCCTGCAGGGGGATTACGACTGCCTCCACCAGGCCGTCGTCAATATCGTGGACAATGCTATAAAGTATTCACCAGAAAACACAACGATCCAAGTGCGTGTCCACTCAGTACCACCCTTTGCGGTCCTTGAAGTTCATAACGAGGATGCTGAACTTTCCCAGGAGCAACAAGAGCAGGTGTTTGAGCCGTTTTATCGGACCCCTTCTGCTGAAGCCTTGTTCAGAGAAGGTTGGGGTCTGGGTCTTACGATGAGCAAAGCATGTGTCGAGCGGCATGGTGGGCGAATCTGGGTATTATCATCAGAGGGAAAAGGGGTCACTTTTTTTGTAGAGCTTCCTTTCCAAGCCGTTTCCTAATACCTGGTTCTCTGGCAAAAAATACGTATCTTGTCATGGTCGGGATCCGGCAAAGCCGCTTCGGCAGCACGCATACAAAACCTTATTCCTTTTCCTCTCTCTATATCTCTCTCTCCTTGTCTTACTTGTTTGACATATATCTACATGTTTTTCTCTAACTCAAGTATACTATATACCTCGGCTATTTCTTAATGAGAAAATATCTTTGTTAAGCAGCCTGTAGAGCCATTCTAGCAAGTAAGAAACCTTTGAGAACATTTCCAAAACTGTAGTATATATGACCGCAACAGTTTTACCCTCTGCCTTGGGTTTTGAGTCCTGAGGTAGATCACTATAGCAAAGTCATTTACCTATTAAGCCAGGGGATTTTAAGTCCTACTCAACGCTCAATTGATTCTACAGGCTGATTTATGACCATTAGATAGCTTCGAGGTCAAGGGGATATTATCAGGCTTAGTTTAGCTCAAAACAAGGCAGTTTTTAGTGACATGTCATGGTAACCCCACACCAAGAGCTACTTGACGTATCCCTTTCGTATCCTTTGGATCAACATCTTTGCCAAAACGACATTGAGTGTATTAAGATAGAAGGCGAAGCAATGACATATGGGAAGGATTCCGTACAATGCATACCCCACAAGCCGTCATTTTTGACCTTGGAGGTACTCTCCTAGAATTTCCTACTGGGAAAGAAGAGCTGCAAAAAGCCTGGGCGGCCTGCTACGACTATCTTCTGACTACGTTGCCGGATCGTGGTTGGCCTCCTCGCATGAACTTCATGCAAGCGATGAGTCAAGCTGAAGATGCCCATTGGCAACGGGTGGTTGAGGAACAATGGAGTGGCCCTCCATCAGTTCTCGTTGGTGATGGGCTGCGTCGCCTCGGTCGATCTGCTGATGAACAAGAACTTGTCACTATCCTCGATGGTTATGCTCATGCCATTGAAAGGTGGACCGTCCCTGTTCCGGACGCACATCAAACGCTCGCTCTGCTCCGAGCACGAGGCTATCGGCTTGGCTTACTATCAAATACGTGGTGGGCTGCAGAATGGCATCATGCGGATCTTGCTGCGCATGGCCTTGCTCCCCTCCTCGATGAGAAGGTCTACACATCGGATCTCCCCCACTCCAAACCGCATCCCTCTGTCTTTGCCGAAGTGGTCACCCGACTTGGTGTGGAAGCGAAAGCATGCGTCATGGTCGGTGATCGTCTGATCGACGATGTTGGTGGTGCTCTTGGTGCTGGTATGTCTGCTGTATGGGTCAAAAATGACATGCCCTGGCCCAAACCCGAGCATATTGTTCCTACGTCGAGCATCAGTAGACTTGCTGAATTACCAGCACTCCTGGATGCCTGGACGCCACAGTAATCTCAATGGGCCTTCTCTCTTCTTTGGAAGGTGAGCGTATGCGGCAGATGAAAAGAAGGGGTCATAAGATGTCATCTGCTGTCAGGTCTTTGGCATACCGTTTCAAAGTAAGTAAATCCACAAAAGAGGTCCAACGCACAAAATAGCTACTGAGCCTCTTTTTCCTCATCTGGCACGCTTTCAATTTGCTTTTGCAACCTCTTTAACTTTCAAATGTAGCATTGCTCTACTACTCTCACCCTGCTGATATCTCAACTCTTTGCTGCCCATCATGGGGGAAACTCCTTACTGGGAAAGTTGCCTGGGTGGCATGCGATCATCAGGACGCGGTAGCTTCCTGTCGGGCTCGCGCAACCACAGTGAGACATGCTCTGGCTGCACCGTGTCCTGTACCACCGTGATCAGGTGCTCGCACAACTGGCTCAAGTCTACCTCATGTCGTAACGTGGCGCTGAACGCTTCCAAGGTCTTGGCCGCATCATACTTGCGACGGTAGAAGCGACGGTCGATGATCGCCTGGAGACGACGGCGCAAGGGCTGGAAGAGTGCGACAATGACCAGTGTGGAAACGACAAGCAAAATAGTATTGCTCTGCATGATCAGCCCTCGTAAGAGCATTTGCAGACCAAGGGTCAGGCCCACGTAGACGAGCCCAAGGGTTGCGGTCAACGTAGCATAGACTAACGTGCGGTTGATAATGACGTCGATGTCCCAGAGCCGATAACGCAGAACGGCAAGACCAAGTGTGAATGGAATCGCCAGCATAGATACCATGATGAGGCAGACTTCAAGCGCGAACACCAGTGAACTCCCGCCGCTGAGGGGGAACAGGACGAAATAGAGCAGACGAGGCAGGATATTGCCTGCCACAGCTATTGATACACCAAACATGGCCCATTTGGTCTGCTGACGCTGTTGCGGGGTGGAAATGTAGCGATAGCGATAGGCTTGGAGCCCTATCGTTATCAGGACAAAGCTCAAAAAGATGACCAGGCTCGGCATGGATTGGTCAAGTTTCCAGGAGGGGAAACTAGCCACAGCCGCCCAATAGACGAGCATAACCACAGCCAGCCAGCGTGTCCAGGCTGGCACAAACCGTCCGTCGGGAAACACAAAGGCGCAGAGCAAAAGGCTGCCGTTGCCAAGCGCACTCAGCGATCGAATTAACCACGACCAATTGGGAGGGAGCGCTTGCAAGGTGAGATTAGCAAACCCGAAAGGGAGCATCATCAGGGCAAATGAGGTGAAGAGTGCTATGCGGGTGTCTGACCTGCGCCAGAAGAGCAGTGCTCCCACAGTGGCGTAGCTGAACTGCAAGAGGAGACTGACCGCGACCATCCAGGTGGCATAGAAGTCCAGGGAAAGGCCCCGCGTCTGAAGGGTGTGGACATCAGCAGGGGTCAATTGACCAGTAAAGGTCTGCACGGTGGGAGCATGAAGCGCATGAAGTGACACAAAGTATGCGGGGAGGTTGGCGATAAATAAGGCGTATGTGGACACAACAATGCTGATCCACAGAACGTGTGCCATGTTAAGCCTGAGGCCTGGCAATTGCGTCTGATACGGAGATACGCGATGGCCAGCAGTCCTGGATGGGCGGTGTATTAAGTCTGGTGGAAGCTTGATATGGATCCCCCTGTTCTAGTCGGAGGTCAAACATTTCACGAAGTAGAAGCAACCAACTCTCTTAAAAAGAGTCGTACATATTTTTCTTACATCATATCACAGTTTTTCAACTGAACTACATGGTAAATGAGGCGAAGAGTGTTGAGCAGATTTCGTTTCATGAGTCAGACCTGCTCAACACCTTGCTCATCGGAATTGGCTGTTGGAAGAGTCTACGCTCTTCCTTCATCGCTTCTCAAGAGATCGTACAAAAGACTTGCAATGGGTGTGGGTGACTCCACCTGTTGCGCTGTCTTTTTGAAGAGGCCAACATCCTTCAGCGGGATCGCATTCTGGCTGAAAGGCGCATTGTTCTCGGCAATCCTCTTGCCATAGTTCTGATAGATGGGAGCGGGAAACAACGTGTGTGTCAGCATATCGACAACGGCTTTTGGATCGACTCCATTTTTCTGGGCCATCGAGAGTGCTTCTCTCATAGAGTATCCCGCTGAAGAAATCAGGAAGTTTCCCACGAGCTTGACAAGAGTTGCCGCGCCAACCTCTTCGCCAAAATCGAAGATGCCCTGTCCCCCCATTGCCTGAAGGAGTGGTCGGACGCGTTCTTTCGCTTGCTGTGGACCTGCAAAGGGAATCCAGAGCTGTTGGGCGACGGCTGCCTCAGGTCTGCCAAAGATGGGTGCCTCGACATAGGCACAGTCATGTTGTGCATGCACTGCCGCAAGCTTCTTTGCCGTTTCCGGCAACACCGTACTCATCGAAAGATGGATACCACCTGGTCCCAGGTGCTCTAAAAATCCGTCGCTCATGACGACGCTTTCCAGTGCCGCATCATCCCACACAAGGGTTGCGACAATCCCCCCGCTCGTCACCGCGTCAACGGGTCGGCTCGCCAGGTGCGCTCCCTGGGCAACCAGTGCTTCCGCTTTGCTCGCCGTGCGGTTGTACACCCGGAGAGCATACCCGGCATTGAGGAGATTGGTAGCTACTGGCAGACCCAGCTGGCCGAGTCCAATAAATCCGATCATTTCACTCATGTGTCTTACTCCTTTTGAATGAGTTGACAGACCAAACATGACGTTAACGTCATGTTTGGGGTAAAAAAAAGGCTAGTGCTGTTCTCTTTCCTCAAACCAGCGCTCGAAGCGTTCGATATGGGCCTGTACGTCAGCACGAAATTGCCGCAACGCACCGATCTTCTGGTCCACCTCAGCGAGATGTTGGCGCAGGATGGCGAGGATTTTCTGTTTTGGTTGTATTCCACTCGGGTCAGCGAAATAGAGGTCGATGACGTCACGTATCTCATCCAGGCTGAGTCCAAGCTTCTTTAACTGGTCAATTTTCCGCAGACGGGCAAGCGTCTCCTCGGTGTAGGAGTGCTGACCGTGGCCTTCACGCTCACCTGGAGGGAGCAGTCCAATGCTTTCGTAGTAGCGAACGGTGCGCGGAGTGACCCCAGCTCGTTGCGTCAAATCACCTATGCGCATGCGGTCATTCATCGCTCACTCCCAAATGTTACGTTAACGTCATGTTGATAGATTAACATCTGAGCGAGGCATTGTCAAGGGCCCAAGAATGTCTAGTCTGTTTGAGGAACACGAGTCTCGCATGAGCCGAACACGGAAGATCTCGCGTACCCCAATACGTGCGCCGCAGAGTGATCCTCCGCATGGCCGAGCCACGCCTGCTCACCATCTCGAGCGTAGCGACCCTCATCGGAGCGGCTGCGACGCGTTCCGCCTCCCTACCTTCCGGGGTTGCGGTTGTAGACCGCTCGCGCCCAGAGGTATCCGACCAGGGTGAGGAAGCAGCACCAGGCGACAGCGAGGACGGCACTGTTTCCGATTGGGGTTCCCAGCAGCAGTCCCCGCAGCGTGTCGATAACGGGCGTGAAGGGCTGGTACTCGGCGAACCAGCGCACCCCGACCGGCATCGAGTCCGGGTGGACAAATGCACTACTGGTGAACGGCAGCAGGAGTTGGAAGATGAGGGAGAGGCTATTGGCTCCCGCAGGCGTTTTGCCAATCATGCCGAACACCACTCCCATCCACGTGATCGCGAAGGTGAACAGCGCGATGACGCCGAGCGCCGCGAGCCATGCAACGGGACCCGCCGAGGGCCGGAAGCCTATGAGCAATGCGACCCCGATGACGAGACCGACGGTGATTATCGTCCGAAGCAGGCTTCCGAGAACCTGTCCGGTCAGCACCGAGGCGCGGGAGATTGCCATGGTGCGGAATCGGACGATGATGCCTTCGGACATGTCCATGCAGAGGTTTATCGCAGTCGTCGCGCATCCGCTGCCCACGGTCATGAGGATAATCGCGGGCGCGACGTAGTTGATATAGGCGCCGCTGTGCAGGCCGGCACCTATAGCACCGCCGAACACGTAGACGAACAGCAACAGCGTGACGATCGGTGTTAGCAGGCCACTTAGCGTCATTGTGAGGTTGCGTAGCGAGTGCCGGATATCACGCCGCAGCATTGTCGCCGAATCGCGCAGAGTAAAGGAAAGAGTGCTCATCGTACATTGCCTTTCTGTGTGTCGGAGTGGCCTGTGAGGGCGAAGAAAACGTCGTCGAGATCGGGAGTATGAATCGAGAATGCATTGACATCAATCGATTGATCGTCGAGCCGGTCAAGCAGGGCTTTGATTGATCGGATGCTGCCGTCGGTCGAGACCTGGAGCGTGAGCTCGTTGTCGTCGCGCGCCCCCTCGCAAAGGCGCCGGGCGGCCAATTCGAGCCCGTTTGCGTCGGCGAACTGCAGGCGGATGTGGCCGCCGGGGATGCGGCGTTTGAGCTCGTCGGGGGTCCCCTGGGCCACCAGCTTCCCCCGATCGAGAACCGCGAT
>JACZCU010089126.1_pt1 | contig 12098 bp, 10 predicted proteins | sample 8641851 | NCBI WGS metagenome assembly JACZCU01 (sample SAMN15324605, study PRJNA640507) | soil metagenome | isolation source: monocropping sugarcane control | place: China: Luxin town, Laibin City, Guangxi Province | collected 2019-07-25 | depth 10cm m | reverse complement strand
GGCCCCCTCCTCGCCGGGCGCGGGGCCGCCGCGCCCCCCCCCGCGGCGGGGGGGCCGCCGCCCCCCCGCGCCCTTGAAACCCGTGCGCTCCGGTGCGCGGCGTCTCGCCGCTCCACGTTGCCTAAACCTCAGCCCATCGTCGCAGCAGGTTGTGATACACGCCCGTGAGTTGCAGTGTCGCCTGATGCTCCGGCGGCAACTGCTGAATCGAGAGATCGAGATCGAAGAGGATCGTGCGCTCGCCGTCGTCCTTCACCATGCTCTGAATCCAGAAGAAGCTCGACACGCGCGCGCCGCGCGTCACGGGCCGCACGTGATGCAGGCTCGTCGCCGGGTACAACACCATCGAGCCCGCATCGAGCTTGATGGATTGAATCCCATACGTATCTTCGATCACCAGCTCGCCGCCTTCGTACTCATCGGCATTCGTGAGAAACAACGTCGCCGACAAATCGGTGCGCACGAAGTTGTACGTGCCGGGCACTTGTCGAATGGCGTTGTCGACGTGCGAGCCAAACGACTCGCCGCCCTGGTAGCGATTGAACAGCGGTGGAAAAACGTGCAGCGGCAGCGCGGCCGAACGAAAGAGCGGCGAACGCGCGAGTGCGCGCGTGATCATTTCCCCAACCTCACGCGCCGCCGGATGTCCCTCGGGGATCTGCTGATTGTTCTTCGCGCGCGCGGACTGATGCCCCGCGGTGACGCGGCCGTCGATCCACTCGGCCGCGTCAAGCAGTGCCCGCGCATGCTGAACTTCCTGTTCGTTCAGTACGTTCGGAACGTTCAGTAGCATCAGAAATCCCACTCCGCATGGATCACGAAGTTGCGTCCCGGTCCCGGCACGTAATGCCCGCCGCCGACGCGATCGACGTACGTCTCATCAGCGATGTTGTTGACGTTGAGGCGCAGCGTGAGCGAGGGATTCACCGCGTACGACGCCATCGCATTCACGAGCCAGTAGCTCGGCACCTGCGCGGTGTTCGTCGCGTTGCGGAACACGGAGTCCATGTACTGCGCGCCCGCGCCGATCGTGATGCGCGGTGCGATGCGCGCCTCGGTCCAGAGATTGAGCGAATGCTCCGGCACCATCGTCAACTGCGCGCCCTGCTCGAGCGGATTGCGTGATGCGGAGAACTCGCTGTCGAGAAATGCGTAGCCGCCGAGGATCGACCAGTTGTCGGTGATCTTTCCGTTGAGGCCGAGCTCCACGCCTTCCACGCGCTGCTCGCCGTCGAGCACGAACGGATCCGTCGTCGCGGTGCGCGTGCGCGCGTTCGTTTTCTCCGTGTGGAACACCGCGGCCGTCGCGATCGCGCGTCCGCTGAGCATTTCCCACTTGCCGCCGAGCTCGTAGTTCGTCGTCTTCTCGGGCTCGAGATTCACGTTGTTCGTCGACGTGGGCGAGTCGCTGAGACCCGCGCCGCTCGCATTCGCATCGACCGATGGATTGAACGACGTCGCCGCGCTCGCGTAGACGCTCATGTTCGTGCGCGGCTTGAACACCACGCCGCCGTTCCAGCTCAGCATGTCGTCTTTGCGTCCGAGCTTCGTGACCGCATTCGTCGCAACGTTCGTGAGTGAGTAGTCGACATCGACCGTATCCCAGCGCAATCCGCCCATCACTTCCCAGCGCGAGCCGAACTGCATGGTGTCGAATGCATACACGCCGATGGCGTCGAGATGCGTGTCTTCGGGATTGCCGATGTTCTTCGGCATCGGACCGATCGGACGCTGCGATGGATCGGGATTCGCGAGATTCGTCTGCGGCTGATTCGTGGTTTGCGCCTGCCTGCGGATGTATGTCGTTTCGCGCGCGGCCTCGAGTCCGAACACGGCCGAGTGGCGTCCCATCTTCGCGCTCAGTGTCGTTTGATTCGCGAGTTGTCCGTTGTCCATGAGCCGTTGCTGCAACTGGCGATTGGGAGGACGTGGTGCGGTGATCGCGGAGTCGCGATGGTTGTCGGCCCAGCGCGAAACGTTTCGCAGTGTCCAGCCATCCCGCACGTCATGTTCGACCGTCGCGGTCGCGGCATCGGCGTTCACGTCTTCGTAGTCGTAGTCGCGAAGTCCGTAGAAGTTCGATTGATCCGCGCGCGGCGACGTTTCGAATGCGGCCCACGGCAATCCGTAATCCGGCACATTGTTCTGCGAGAGATGCTGATACGCGATCGAGAAGCGCGTCGGTTTGCCGATGCCGAATGCGAGCGTCGGCGCGACGCCCCAGCTCTCGTTGTGCACGACGTCGCGACCGGCAACGCCGCCTTCGCTGGTCATCGCGTTGAGCCGGAACGCGCCGCCGGTCGAGTCGAGCGGGATGTTCGTGTCGAACGTCGCACGCTGATGATCGGCGCTTCCGGCTTCGACGGAAGCGCGCGAAAAGCTCTGCAATTTCGCGGCTTTCGTGACGATGTTGATCGAACCGCCGGTTGCGCCGCGTCCCGCGATCGCGCCCGCCGGTCCTTTGATCACTTCGACCTGCTCGATGTTGAACGCATCGCGCGAGTACGCGCCCGATTCGCGCATACCGTCGAGCGTGATGTCGTTGCCGGTGCTGAAGCCGCGCATCGAGAACGTGTCGCCCGGAACTCCGCCGCCGCCTTCGCCGGCCTGGAAGGTGATGCCGGGAGTGTTGCGCAGGACGTCGCGCAATGTGGTGGCGCCCTGCGCGAGGATGGTCTCTTCGGCGATGACGTTGATCGTGCGCGGCGTCTCCAGAATCGGTCTCGTCATCTTCGGCGACGAAACCTCGGGCACCGCCGCGCCGACATCGATCGCCTCCGCGATTCCCGGCATCGACAACGTGACGTTCTGCCGGTTGCTGATGCGGTACTCGACGCCACTATTCGCGAGCAACGTTCGCAGCGCGTCGTCATTCGACATCGTGCCGCTCACGCCGTTCGTGTTGATGTGCGCGAGCACTTCGCGATCGAAGGTCACGCGCACGCGCATGCTCGTGACGCTCTCGAACGTGCGCAGCGCTTCATCGAGCGAGCCCGCCGGAATCGCGAAGATGCGCAGCGGCAACTCGGCGACGCTGTTGCCCTTCGACTTCGGCGTTGGCGTCGACGGTGGTTCCTGCGCGTGAACGGTTTTCGGTGCGAATGTCGAACAGGCGACGAGAGCTCCAACTGCGATTTTCCTGCGAAGGGATTTGGCGCGACGACCACTCATGTTGCGAATTCCTTTCGTTTGATCCAGCCGCGGAAGCGGCGAAGTGCGAGCGCGATTCCGGTGTAGACGAGGACAGCGGCGGCGAGCGAAGCAAGCATCGCGACGGTTTGTCCGATCACGCCGCCCGCTTCGCCGGTGTGAATCCAGCGAAGCCACGCGCGCGCTTTCTGTCCCGCTTCCTGCTGCGCGTAGGTTTTGTGCTCGACGAACTGCGCGGTCTTCGGATCGAGCATCAGTTGCGAGCGTTTGTCGGGACGCGTGCCGTTCGCTTCATCCACGTTGACGGTGATTGGTCCTTTCGATGAGAGCGGCAGTCGCACGCTGATCGATTGCCATTGCGGCGCGACGCGATTCGCTTCGCTCATCGCCGCGCTGACGATGCGATCGAGTTGCTCAGGATTCGTTTCCTTGCGCGGGCCGCGTTCCGCTCCGCCGCCAGGAGGTCCCTGTTGCTGCGGCGGAGGCGTGCTGCCGAACGCGCGATAGACGAGGCGGGACGCCCACGGATACGAGATCACGACGCCGCTGAAGACGATGAGGACGAGCGGCAGAAAGGACCAGATGCCGAGGACGTTGTGCCAGTTGAAATCGCGAGCTTTGCCGCGAAGACCGCGGCGAAAAACGATCACACTGCGCAGCGCGGCGCGCGTGCGCGGCACCCAGATCCAGAAGCCGGTGAGGACGATGAAGAGGAATGCGAGATTCGCGGCGCCGGTGAGTTTTTTTCCACTGTCGCGCGCATCGCCTTCGAGCATCAGCCAGCGATGCGCGTCTTCGATCTTGCGCAGTGTTTTGCGAAGACCGATGGCGCCTTCACCGAGGACGTTGCCGGTGGCGCGATCGACGAAAAGCGTTTTCTCGCGTCCGATCGCGACGACGACGGGTGCGTTTGCATCGGAACGAATGGTGAGATTCGTCGCGCCTTTCGGGACGAGCTGTGATGCGGGAGCGAGGGTCGCGGCGCTGGAGCGAACGTCGCGCTCCGCGCGGGCGAGCATCTGGCGTTGATACGCGAGTGCGACGCCGGTGACGGAGAGGACGAAGATGACGATCCCGGCGAGGACGCCGGCGGTGAGGTGAAGCCAGAAGAAGAGTTTTCGAAGCGGCATGCTTGGTAGTTCGCTATTGAGACTCAGTCGCAACTAGAATGCGCGAACATTAGGCCCAACAGAGGCGTTCGTCAAGAGGGGCGGCACGGCCGGCCGCGCTTGTTGCTTCGCAGCCGTCACGTACGGCTGCCAAGTGGGCGACGGTTGTGCGGATGCGTAACGTGCCTAAACGTAGCGCGCGCGTAAACGGAGCGCCGGCATCCTGCCGGCCGGACCGCGGGCTTCCAGCCCGCGATTACAAAGACGGCGCTCGGTCTGCATAAACTGCGCACGTGGCCCGGGATCGCATCCTGCCTTGGTTCGTGTTCGGCGTGTTCGTCGTGCTCACGCTGCTTGCGACGTGGTTCGTCTTCACGTCGACGCGTACCGCGGATCGCGCGCGATTCGAGAACGCGGTTCAGGCCACGCGCGACGCGCTCGGCGCGCGCATCGACACGTACCTCAACGTGCTCACCGCCGTGCGCGGACTCGCGGTCGCGGATCCGACGCGGCCGCGCGAGGAGTTGATCGCGTACATCCGTAGTCTCAACGTGCAGCGGCGTTATCCCGGCGTGCAGGGCATCGGCGTTTCGATTCGCATCCTGCCGGACGATGTCGACGATCTCGAAAACGAAATGCGCGCGGAAGGTTTCGAAGAGTTTCGCGTGAAGCCGGCGATGCGGCGCGCGGAGTATCACGCGATCGTCGTGCTCGAGCCGCTCGATTCTCGCAATCGCGCGGCGATGGGCTACGACATGTTCACGGATCCGGTGCGTCGCGAGGCGATGATTCGCGCTCGCGATACCGGACGACCCGCGGCGTCGGGTCCCGTCACACTCGTGCAGGAGATTTACGCGCACAAGCAGCCGGGCTTTCTCATCTACACGCCGCTTTACGTCACCGGCACGACGCCGCATTCACTCGATGAACGCCGTCGCGCGTTGATCGGCTTCGTCTACGCGCCGTTTCGCGCGCACGACTTTCTGCAGGGTTTGTTCGGCACACAGCGCAGACCGGAGCTCGGCTTCGAATTACGCGATGCGAATCAGGTGCTCTACCGCACGCCCGATCTTCCGTCGCATCCGCGATTCGAGCAGGACGGCGTGATCGACATCGCCGGTCGTCGCTGGAGCGTGCGCTGGATCTCGCGACGCCAGGGTCGTGGCGCGGCGTGGACGCTCGGCGCCGGCACGTTTGTCAGCGGAATGATCATCGCCACGTTGCTGATGCTGCTCGTTCGCACGCAGCTTCGCGCACGCACGCAAGCGGAGCAGACGGCGGCGCGTTTACTCGAATCCGAGGCTGCGTTGCAGCGAGCGAATCGCGCGAAGGATGAATTCCTCGCAACGCTCTCCCACGAGTTACGCACACCGATGACCGCGATCCTCGGCTGGGCGCAAATGCTCGACGAAGAGCGGCTCGATGAAGACGTGCAGCGCGACGGTATCGAATCGATTCGACGCAGCGCGAAGATGCAGGCACAGCTCATCGACGATCTGCTCGATGTCTCGCGCATCACCGCGGGAAAGATGCGTATCGATCCACGACCCGTCGAGCTCGCGCCGGTCGTCGCCGCGGCCATCAACACGGTGCGCACCGCGGCCGATGCGAAGGGCGTTCGCATTCACGCGAGCATCGACGACGCGGTGTGGGTGAAGGGCGACAGTCAGCGATTGCAGCAGGTCGTGTGGAATCTCTTGTCGAACGCGGTGAAGTTCACCGGTCGCGATGGCGATGTGTACGTGACGTTGAGCGCGAATGAACGCGACGCTGTGATCGAAGTGCGCGACACGGGGCAGGGGATCGATCCCGCGTTCCTTCCGTTCGTGTTCGAGCGCTTTCGACAGGCCGATGGTTCGTCGACGCGACAGCACATGGGACTCGGGCTCGGACTTGCGATCGTGCGACATCTGCTCGAGCTTCACGGCGGCGCGATCAGCGCGGAGAGCCGCGGCATCGGCTACGGCGCGACGTTTCGCGCGAGTCTGCCGGCGTTGCGCGAGCGCACGCCAATCGCCGCGCCGCAGACGGGCGCGACGCCGCGCGACAAGCTGCGCGATCTGCGTGTGCTGATCGTTGATGATGATGCCGAGGTGCGCAAATACGCGGCGAGCGTGTTGACGCGGAGCGGCGCGGAAGTGCGATGCGAGTCGAGTGCGCGTGCGGCGCTGGATGCGCTCGAAACGTTTGCCGCCGATCTCGTGCTCACCGACCTCGGGATGCCCGACGCGGACGGCTTCGATCTGCTGCACTGGATTCGCAACGCGGGACACGATCGCATTCGCAACGTGCCGGTTGTTGCGCTCACCGCGTTTGCGATGCCCGAGGATCGGCAGCGCATCGAAGAAGGTGGCTTTCAGGGATTCATCGCGAAGCCGGTCGAGCCCGAGACGTTGCGCGCGAAAGTCATCGAAGCGCTCGAAGGCCGATGACAAATCGGTGAATTGGTTGACGCATCAATGATCGGTCCCTACAGTGTCGCGCAGTGTCCATTCGGCAGGAAATCAAGCAAACGCGGCCATTCGCCTCGCTGACGCAGGAAGCGACTGTCGCGATGCTGCGGACCGTCGATCTCGTGCGCCGTTCGCTCAACGCGATCTGCGACATGCACGACATCACGCTGCAGCAATACAACGTGCTGCGCATTCTTCGCGGCGCGGGCGCGGAAGGATTGCCGACGCTCGAAGTCGCGGAGCGAATGCTCGAGGAAACGCCGGGCATCACGCGACTCATCGATCGTCTCGAAGCGAAGCAGTTCGTGCGCCGCGTGCGCTGCGCGAAAGATCGTCGTCAGGTGTTCTGCCACATTACCGATGATGGACTGGCGGTGCTGACGAAGCTCGACACACCGATTCGCGAAGCGGAAGACACGTCGCTCGCGACGCTCACCGAGTCCGAGTTGCTGACACTCATCTCGCTGCTCGACAAAGCAAGAACCGGATTACACGCCACGCTCATGGCCTGGCGTGCGGAAGACCAGGAGGCTAGAGGATGAAAGTTGTTCGTGCCCTTTTGATTGCCGCGCTTGCGGCGACCCCGCTGTTTGCGCAAACGCCGGCTCCGACGCCGGCTGCCCCGGCCACGGAAGCGTGGAGCATCGACAAAGCGCATTCGATGACGCAGTTCAAAGTGCGCCACATGATGGCCAACGTCGTTGGCCAGTTCCGCGACTTCGACGCAAACATCAACGTCGATCGCGCGAATCTCGCGAACTCGAACGTGGAGTTCACAATTCAGTCGACGAGCATCGACACCGGCAACACGAATCGTGACGATCATCTGCGCAGCGCCGATTTCTTCGAGGTGGCGAAGTTCCCGACGATCACGTTCAAGTCGACGTCGATCAAGTCGACGGGCAAAGACTCGTTCGATGTGACCGGTGATTTCACGATGCACGGCGTCACGAAGCGCATCACGCTGCCGGTCTCGTTCCTCGGCTTCGGCAAGGATGCGCGCGGCAACGAGAAGGCCGGTCTCGAGATCGAGACGTCGATCAATCGCAAGGACTACGGCATCGTCTGGAATCGCACCATCGACGAAGGCGGCGTGCTCCTCGGCGACGACGTCAAGGTGATGATCAATCTCGAACTGAACAAGAAGAAGATCTAGGTTTCGAATCGGGGGATCCCTCGACTGCGCGCTACGCGCTCCGCTCGGGATGACACGTTCGGATGTGTCATCCCGACCGAGCGAAGCGAGTGGAGGGACCCCCTCCTTCCTTTCAGTGCACCGCGAACTCCGGACTTTTCTCCAGACACTCCTGCACCGCGCGTACGATCTCGTTGGCGTTGACCGGTTTGATCACCAGGTCGCAAATGCCTGAGACGTGAAGCGCCTCGCGAATCGCGTTCGGGTCATCGCCTGTGATGACGATGACGCGCGGCATCAGATCCGAATGTTCGCGATGAATCCACTTCACAACATCGAGGCCGTGACGCGGCTCGCGATGCACGTCGATCACGAGCGCGGCGTAGCGCGTGAGATCGAGTGAGTAGATGTCGTTCGCTTCATGAGTGACGTCGACCGCAAAATGATTTTGTTCGAGCACCACACGCACCGCGGTCGCAACGGTCGCGTTTGGCTCGCTCAGTAAAACTCGATACATCGTGAAAAGTGCATGTCAGAACGCATGCCATTCGGTTATCGTGCGCCGAACTCGATGAAACGACTGCTGCTGTTGCATCCGGACCGAGAGGTGAACGCTGCGGTCGAACGAACCCTCTCACGCATCGGCGTCACGACGGAGGTCGTCGCGAACGCGGATGACGTGCTGCTGCAGTTGAGCGGCGAGAATCATCATTCGGTAGTCGTCGTGGATCACGCGCTCGCAGGTGCGCGTCTGGACGAGATCATCGCGTTGCTCTCTTCGCCTCGCGATCCGAAACCGATCGTGATCGTGACGTCGACCGACGACGCGGATCTCGATCCGAATGTCGTGAGCCTGATCGTGCCGTCGAGTTACGACACCTCGACGCTGGTGGGAGTGATTCTCGCGTGCGCAACGGATTCGCCGGAAGCCGGATCGACGAGCGCGTTGCCCGCCGATCCGATGGATTCCGCGAAGCCGTGTTGATTGCGCGTCACTTGATGACGGTCAACGCTTTTTCTGTCGCGTGCAGCAGTGCGCTCGCGCCGACCGGAGCGCCGGTCGCGTTCTTCATCCACTGATCCGGCGGCAGCGAACCGTACTTCGCCATGCGCTCGAACTCTGCGCCGAGGTTGCCGTTCTTCTCGATCTGTTCCTCGATCTGGAACGCGATGAGATGTCCGATCGGATAGTTCGGCAGGTAGAGAAAGTTGTTGACCATGTGCGCGTAGACGCCGAGCAGCACGACATCCTTTTTGTTGAAGACCGGCGCGTAGTACTGGTTCCAGACGTCTTTCGCGATCTGCACCGTTGCGGTCTTCAGTTGCTCCGGCGTTGCGTCGGGATGGTCATACATCCAGTGCCACATCTTCATCTCGACGAGCGCGACGCCGGCGATCTCGTACGTGCCCCAGAAATCGTTCAGCGTCTGCATCGCGCGTGATTCGGCGCTCGGCTTCGCGAGTCCGAGCAGCTCGAGATCTTTCGCCTGGAACACGAATGCGAGTGCTTCGGTGAACGCGGTGTTCGGTACACCCTGCAGCGTGTAGTAATCGATGTGTTTCAGCGAGAAGACCTGCTCGACGTTGTGGCCCATCTCATGGACGGCGATGTTGAAGCCTTTGTAGTCCATGCCGTCTTTGCCAACGCGCGTGCGCAGGTGCGGGTTGTCGCCACGACGTCCGGAGCCGAGGGCGTGTCCGGAGCCGCGCGCGGGATCGACTTCGATGTTCGCGGAGAGATACTCCGCGCGCTCTTTCGTGAAGCCGAGGCCGACGAGGAGATTGGCCATGTCGGCTTTGTATGCGGCCGCGGTCGGATAGCGCTTGCGCGTGATCGCATCGAGTTGATCTTCCGTGTACGCGCCGCGCGAGCGGAAACCGTTGTACCAGATGTCGAACGGTTCGAGCTTGCGGCCGAGTCGCTTCTCGATCAGCTTCGCAACGCGCGGCACGAGCGGCGAGGAAACCACTTCCTCGAGCATCGATTGCACGCGCGATTCGAGCATCTGTCGTCCTTCTTCGAACGAGCGCTGAATGTGCGTGGGCGCGGTAGGTGAGTACGGATCGACGAGCTTCGATGCGCGGAACGTCGAGAGAATTTTCGCGTAGCGCGTGTCGGGCTCGCGTGTGTTGGTGAGTTTCGCCGGCGCAGGACGACCTTCGCCTTCGGAGTCATTCACCGCCGCGGGCTTCACGTCATTCGTGTACGGATTCCAGTCGACGTGCGGGTTGTCGACGACGGCGTCGGGAATCGTCTGATCGACGATGCGCTCCATGACGCGCTGCACCATGCGCTGCTTCGGCAACCCGACTTTCGGATCGAGGCTGTAGTTCGCTTTGATCTCGTCGCGCAGATTCCAGTGCTCGAGCAGTCGCATCTTCGCGGGGAAGAGGCGATTGTTTTTGTCGTCGACGAGGTGGTGCATCCAGATGTTGTACGTGGCGACGTACTGCGATGCGTCCGCCGCTGCTTTGCCGACTTCGAGATTCACACTCGACGGAATGCGTTTCGAGAAGTTGAGCGCGAGTGCGGTCTCGGCCCACTGGCGCCGCGACCAGTTCTCGCCTTCGGTCAATCGTTCTTCGAGCGTGGTGATCGGGAAGTTCAGCAGGACGATGAACGCGATCTTGTTGTCGAAGAAGTCGTCGGTGATGTGCGCGGACGGCGTGTATCCGGCGAGGACTTCGTCGAAGGGATAGACGGTGCCGAGGTCGAGATCGGATTGCCATTGGAGATCGCGGGAGATCTCGGTCATGTGTCCGTAGATCGACTCGAGGATGAATTGCATGCGATTGAAAAGCGCGTCGAGCGTTTCCTGATCGCCGGCGAAGTGCGTGCGCACGACATCTTCGAACGCCGCAGCATCGCCATCTTCCGCACGCCAGAACGCGGCGACCTGTTTCATCCCGCGCTGCAATCGCGCGCGCTGGCCTTCTCCGTATTTGGCGACGAGCTCTGTTTCGAGCTTCTGCATCGATTCATTCATGTTCGTTTGCTGTGCGAGGGCGGGCATCGTGAGCACGAGCGCAACCGCCGCTGCGAGAAGTGTTTTCACCGGGCACCCCTTTCGAAACGGTAGTCGGTAGTTGGTAGTCGGTAGTCGGGAGAAACGAGGAAGGCGCACCTCGTGTTGATCGCGGGGCATTGTACTGGCGGTGCGCAAAGCATTGCGGTTTGCCGTCGCGGCGACCATACCGACCTGCAGCCGTACGTGCCGTAGCGGAGCAATCAACGCGGGCGGCCGTGCCGCCCGCCCTACCCGGTGGGGTGGCTCCCCACCCACCCGATCCCGTTCGTCCCAACCACCCGGCGACGCGTGGTACCAAACCGTGTGACGACCGACACTTCATCTCGTAACACACGGCACGCAACGAAGAAGGAGCACGAACGACATGGCCAGCTACCGAATGGATCTCACGCAGAACTGCACCACCTGCTCGAATCGTCACGGATTCTGTGAAATGCCCTCGCAGTCCGTTCAGCAGATGGATCGCATCAAATTCACGGCCATGTATCCGAAAGGGGCGTTGCTGTTCGTCGAAGGCGAGCGGCCGCGCGGTGTGTTCGTGCTCTGCTCGGGCAAGGTGAAGCTGACGACGTCGTCGAGCGAAGGTCGCACACTGATCGTTCGCCTCGCGGAGCCCGGCGAGGTTCTCGGATCGAGCGCGGTGCTGTTGCAGCGCTCGTACGAGATCTCCGCGGAAACGATCGAGCCGTGTCAGGTGAACTTCATTCGCACGGAAGAGTTCATGGCGTGGATTCAGAACGATCGCGACGCGATGATGAGCGTGGCGCGTCAGCTCAGCGGCGATTACTACGCGGCGCAACGCGAGATTCGTTCGTTCGGCCTCGCGCAGACGACGTCGGAGAAGCTCGCGCGACTGATGCTCGACTGGTGCGATGAGAGCGGTGAGCGCAGTGACAAGGGGATTCGCCTGAAGGTGCTGCTGACGCACGAAGAGATCGCGCAGATGATCGGCACGACGCGTGAGACGGTGACGCGATTGCTCACCAGTCTGCGCACGAAGAAGGTGATCGAGGTGAAGGGTTCGACGGTGAACGTCGTGCGGCCCGACGCGCTCGAAGCGATGGTGACGGTTTAATCAAGATGTCTGGAGGCAGGCACCCGTCTGCCAAGGTCGTCGCGCCGGTGCCTGGCTTGCCCCACCGGCGCGCCTTTTTTTTGGCAACTGTGGAGCGGCGGGCTCTCAGCCCGCTGTCGTTTTGATCTTCGGCGGGCTGAGAGCCCG
>JACZCU010007326.1_pt1 | contig 12135 bp, 10 predicted proteins | sample 8641851 | NCBI WGS metagenome assembly JACZCU01 (sample SAMN15324605, study PRJNA640507) | soil metagenome | isolation source: monocropping sugarcane control | place: China: Luxin town, Laibin City, Guangxi Province | collected 2019-07-25 | depth 10cm m | reverse complement strand
TCGGGAGCCGCGAAGGCGGCAAGGGTCCCGTAGCGCATATGGGAAACGGCTCCTTCCCCGCGCTGCGCCGGCCCAGGATGACAGCGGATCGGACCAGTGTCTTCATCGCAGTTTCAGTGTTGCGAGACTCAGCAGCGCAAAGATGATGGCGACGATCCAGAAGCGGACGACGACCTTCGTCTCGCGCCAGCCGGAGAGCTCGAAGTGGTGGTGGATCGGCGACATCTTGAAGATGCGCCGCCCCGTCATCTTGAACGAGAACACCTGCAGGATCACCGACAGCGCCTCGATGACGAAGAGGCCGCCGACGAAGACGAGCAGGATCTCCTGCTTGATCATCACGGCGAGCGTGCCGATGGCACCGCCAAGGGCCAGCGACCCGACGTCGCCCATGAAGATCTCGGCGGGATACGCGTTGAACCAGAGGAAGCCGAGCGACGCGCCGACCATCGCGCCGCAGAAGACGGCGAGCTCCCCGGTCTGCGGGACCCACGCGATCTTGAGGTAGTCCGCGATCCGCGCGTGGCCGGCGGCGTAGGTGAGGATCGTGTACGTCGTGGCGGCGATGAGCGTCGAGCCGATCGCGAGGCCGTCGAGGCCGTCGGTGAGGTTCACGGCGTTCGACGCACCGACGATGATCACCATGACGAACGGGATGTAGAGCGGCCCGAGGTTCAGGACGAACTGCTTGACGAAGGGGAACGTGAGCGCGGTCGAGTAGTTGTTGCGCAGCATCGGCAGATAGCCGATGGCGAGCCCCGCCAGCAGTGCCACGCCGAACTGCGCGACGAACTTCTCCTTCGCCGTGAGACCGAGGTTCCGCTTCTTGACGAGCTTGCGGTAGTCGTCGACGAAGCCGATCGCGGCGTAGGCGAACGTCACGAAAAGGATGATCCAGATGTAGGGGTTCGAGATGTCGGCCCAGAGGATCGTCGGGATCAGGATCGCGATGTTGATCAGGATCCCGCCCATCGTCGGCGTGCCGGCTTTCTGCTGGTGCGACTTCGGCCCCTCTTCGCGGATGTACTGTCCGAGCTTCACGCGCCGCATCCGCTCGATCAGCCACGGCCCGAAGATGAACGAGATGAGCAGCGCCGTCAGCGCAGCGAAGGCCGTGCGGAACGTGATGTAGCGGAAGACGTTGAATCCGACGATGACGTTCCGGAGCGGGTAGAGGAGGTAGTAGAGCATGGTTACCTCGCGCCCTCCCGGCGGTTGTCGGTTGTCGGTTGTCGGTTGTCAGAGACATGCTCGGCAGCCGTACCGGATAACTGACAACTGACAACCGACAACCTCATTTGCCCTCCTGCAGCATCGCCACGGCCTTGTCGAGCCCGACGCCGCGGCTCGCCTTGAGCAGCACGAGATCGCCGGGCTGGATGAAGGCGCGGAGAAATTCGCCGGCGTGTTCCGCGGTGTCGAAGTGGTGGATCGAGGCGCCGCTGAAGCCCGCTTCGCGCGCCCCTTCGAGCAGCGCCTTCGTCCGCTTGCCGACGCCGATCACGACGTCGACCTCGCGCGGGATGGCGCGGCCCGACTCACGATGGAACTCGAGCTCCTGTTCGCCGAGCTCCAGCATGTCGCCGATGACGGCGATGCGGCGCGACGCCTCGGCCTGCTGCAGCAGCTCCAGCGCGCGCTTGAGCGCGAATGGATTCGAGTTGTACGTATCGTCGTAGATCGTCGCGCCGCGCACTTTGACGACGACCCCTCGGTGATACGCAGGCTGCACGTTCTTCACGCCGCGCGCGATTCCGTCCCATGAAATGCCGATCGAACGTGCCGCCGCGATGGCGGCGAGGAGGTTCTCGAGGTTGTGGCGTCCCGGCAGCGCGAGCTCGAAGTCGTGATCCTGGACGGTGAACGAGCTGCCGAGCAGGCCTCGCTCGTGAATGTTCGTGCCGCGGAACTCGGCGTCGTGGTCGATTCCGTACGTCACCTTTCGGCCGGCGAAGTCTTCGCTGATCCGCATCACGTGCTCGTTGTCGGTGTTGATGACGATCGTCCCACCGTCCTTCACGTTCTCGAGGAGCTCCCGCTTCGCGAGCGCGATCTTCTCGACCGTGCCGAAGAACTCGATGTGGACGGGGCCGATGTTCGTGTAGACGCCGACGTCGGGGCGGAGATTGCCGGCCATCTCGGCGATCTCGCCTTTGTGGTTCATCCCCATCTCGCTGACGAGGACCTCCGCATCGTCCGGGACGTTGTCGACGCAGAGCGGGTTCCCGATGAGATTGTTGAAATTGCCCCACGACTTGAACGTGCGGCGCTCGGTCGCGACGAGTGCCGCGATCATCTCTTTCGTCGTCGTCTTGCCGGCGGAGCCGGTGATGGCGATGAGCGTGAAGTCGTAGCGCTGCCGGATCTCGTGCGCCAGGCGCTTTAGGGCGACAGTCGTGTCATCGACGCGGACGATGCCCTTCGAAGCCTCGACGCTGTCCGGAACCTGCGACACCACCGCGCCGCGCGCCGTCGCGAGCGCCTGCGGCAGGAACTGATGGCCGTCGAGCCGCTCGCCCGTAATCGCGAAGAAGACCGAGTCCGGCTTCACCTCGCGCGAGTCGATCACGACGGAGTTGATCTCGACGTCGCCGCCCTGCACGAGCGACCCGCCGGTCATCTCGGCGATCTGGTTGAAGGTCAACCGAGGCACGGCCGACCTCCAGCTCCGATGCCCTCTTCCGACCCCGCCGCGCTTCCCCGACGATCGTTTCCCTTCCCCGGGTACTGCCCAACGATCGTCATCCACTCACCCGCGCTGAAGAACAACGACGGAGCCGGAACAGAGCATCTGGCGCGCGCATCGTAGAACGATTTTGTCATCGATATCAATACAAATTTCACACGGAATTTGGAACAGTTTTATGCGCTCTCTTTTTCAGAGCGAGCTCGGCTTCTTCTTTATCGTCAAAGTGCAGGATGCGGTCGCCGACCACCTGATACGTTTCGTGACCCTTGCCGGCGATCACGATCACCTGGTCGTCGGAGGAGCGATCGATCGCCGTCTGGATGGCGGCGCGGCGGTCGGCGATCGTCTCGTAGTTGCTCCCTCCGATGCCGCGGACGATCTCGTCGATGATCGCCTGCGGCTGCTCGCCGCGCGGGTTGTCGCTGGTCACGATGACGCGGTCGGCGAGCCGCGACGCGATCTCGCCCATCTGCGGGCGTTTGCCTTTGTCGCGATCGCCGCCGCAGCCGAAGAGCAGCACCAGCTCCGACTTCGGCGCCAGCTCGCGAACGGCATGGAGCAGCTTCTCCAGCGCGTCGGGCTTGTGGGCGTAGTCGATGATCACAGTCGGCCCTTCGTCCGCCGCGACGCGCTCGAAGCGGCCGCGCACCGACTGCAGGTTGCGAATGCCGCGCTCGATCGCGTCGATCGGGACGCCGACCGTCAGCGCCGCGCCGATTGCCGCCATCCAGTTGTAGAGATTCGGCTGCCCGAGGAGTTGCGACTCGATCCGGACGTCTCCGTGCGGCGTGTGGATGACGCCGTGGAGGCCGCGTACGTCGACAGCCACGTCGGGCGTGATGTCGGCGCCGCGCATCCCGAACGTCACCGGGTCGCCGAGCTCGGCGATCAGGCGACGCCCGTACTCGTCATCGCGGTTCACGATCGCGGCGCGCGCGTTCGGGATCTGATCGAAGAGGATCCGCTTCGCCCGGAAGTAGTCCTCGAAGTCTTTGTGGAAGTCGAAGTGGTCGCGCGAGAGGTTCGTGAAGACGGCGGCGGCGAACTTCACTCCGTACGTACGCTTCAGCGCCAATGCGTGCGACGACACTTCCATCACCGCATGCCGCACGCCGGCGTCGCGCATCTTCGCGAACCACTCCTGCAGCACCACGGCGTCGGGTGTGGTTCGGTCGGCGCTCAGCACTTCGTCGCCGGCCCGGTATTCGATCGTACCGATGAGACCGACCGCTTCGCCTGTCGCATCGAAGATCGACTCGATCATCTTGGTCGTGGTCGTTTTCCCGGACGTGCCGGTCACGCCGACGAGCGAGAGCTTTTCCGCCGGACGGCCGTAGAAGTTCGCGGCGATCAGGGCGAGCGCGGCGCGCGGATCGTCCACCTCGTTTTGCGAGATCACCGCGACGGCGCCTTTCGCGCGCGCCTGGTCGATGAATTTCGCGCCGTCCATGACGGTGCCCGGAATCGCCACGAACAAAGCGCCAGGCTTCACGAGACGCGAGTCGGCGGTGACCGCGGTGATCTCGGGGTCGCCCTCGACGGCGTGCACCGGGACGTCGCGGAGCAGTTCGCGCAACTTCATCGCGCGCCCTCCGCGATGGCGAGCGTCAACATCACGCGTTTGTCGGCCGGCGCGGCTTCGCCGGGAGAAGGTTGCTGGGTTTGGACCACTCCACTCCCCTGAGCGCGGACGAGCAGGCCAGCCGCCGTCGCGCGCGCGATTGCGGCGCGCGCATCGAGTCCGCGCAAGTCGGGGACACCTGAGACGCTCGTCGCCGGAGCTTCCTTTTGCGAAAACGCGGCCAGCAGCGGCACGCCTTCACCGACGCTCCGCGCCGGAATCGACGGCGGCACATTCAGATACCGCAGCGTCGCCTCGGCGATCTCGCGGAAGGCGGGCGCGGCGATCGTGCCGCCGTACTGCGCCCCCTTCGGCTCGTCGACGACGACGAGGATCGCCAGCCGCGGCCGGTCCGCGGGAACGTATCCCGTGAACGACGCGACCACTTTGTCGAACGAATATCCGGCGCGGCCCGGCGCCTTCTTCTGTGCCGTTCCCGTCTTGCCGGCGACGATGTGGTCCGCCAGCGCAGCCTGCTGTCCGGTCCCGCGCGCGACGACCGACTTCAGGATCTCATTCAGCACCGCCGCCGTCTTTTCGGAGATGACGCGCTTCGGCTGCTGTGCCGGCGGACGCCAGAGCACGTTGCCGTGATCGTCGACCACGCGCTCGACGATGTGCGGTGCGATGCGGACGCCGCCGTTCGCGACGGTCGATACGGCGTCGACGATCTGCAGCGGCGTGACGCCGATCTCCTGGCCGATCGACATCGACGCGTTCGAGAGCGCCGACCATTTCTCCGTCCGCCGCACCAGGCCCGCCGTCTCGCCCGGAAGCTCGATGCCGGTGCGCTCGCCGAATCCGAAGCGGCGGATGTAATCGTAGAAACGGGTCGGGCCGACGCCGAGGCCGACGCGGATCGCGCCGACGTTCGACGAGTGCATCATCACCTCTTCGAACGAGAGAAGGCCGTAGCGCGTGCCGCCGTGCTCGTGAATGGCGGTGCCCGCGATATCGATCTCGCCGTTGCCGCAGTCGACGATCTGCGACGGCGTCACGACGCCTTCTTCCAGTCCCGCCGAGGCGGTGACGATCTTGAAGGTCGATCCCGGCTCGTACATGTCCTGCACGTTCCGGTTGGCCCATGCGATCGGCGGGAAGTCGCCGAAGCGATTCGGATCGAAGGTCGGGACGGACGCCATCGCGAGGATCGATCCGTCGCGCGGGTCCATCACGATCGCGGAGCCGCCGGCCGCGTGATACTTCTCGACCGCCGCGGTGAGCGCGCGCTCCGTGATGAACTGGACGATCGAGTCGATGGTGAGGACGACGTGGTCGCCGTCGACCGGCCGGTTCGCCCCTTCGCCGCCGACGAGGTACGCGCCGCGGCGCGCGTCGCGCAGGATGGTCACCTTGCCGGCGCGCCCGCGCACGTACGAGTCGAACGAATGCTCGATGCCGGCGAGCCCTTCGCCGTCGACGCCGACATAGCCGATGACGTTGGCTGCCAGCATGCCGCGCGGGTATGAACGGCGGTGCTCCTCGAGAAAGTAGACGCCGGGGAGCTTGAGCTTGCGGACGGTGTCGGCGACGTTCATCGGAAGCTGCCGCGCGATCCAGACGAAGCCGCTGTCGGTCGCGAGGCGCTTCTCGATCTCTTTGGCGTCGTCGCCGACGAGCGGCGCGAGCGCACGCGCCGTCTTCTTGCGGTCGACGATCGCCTGCGGGTCGGCGTAGACCGACTCGGCCGAGACGCTCTCCGCGAGGACGCGGCCGCGCGAGTCGCGAATCGAGCCGCGGACCGGCTGGAGCGAGAGCGTCCGCTCCTGCTGCCGCGTCGCACGGAGCGTGTAGTCGTCGTGCCGCACGAGCTGGATCTGGACGAGCCGCGCCACGACGACGATTCCCCACGCCGCGAGAAACGCGAAGAGCTGGATGAGGCGGCGTTGAGGGGCGTTCATGGTTTCGAAGTGGTTGTGGAGACGCTGACGACCGACCGCGGGTCGGCCGGCGCGAAGCCGAGCGACTGCGCTTTCTTCTCCACGGCGTCGAGCGCCGTCAGCCGGTCGAGCTCCAGTTGCAGCGACTTGTTCGCGTCTTCTATCTGCTTGCGCTGGTCCTGGAGGTGCGTCGCCTCGCGGCCGAGGCGGATCACCTCGAGGTTTTGCCAGGTGAAGAGGAGGAGGAACGCACCGATCGGGATCCCGAGCGAGAGGACAGCCAGGAGCTCACGGAAGCGGCGGCGATCCCGCTCCCGGACGATGTGTGCATTCTCGATGGGACGTTTCTGTGCGTACATGGTGCGCGGAGCCGACGAACAAGGATGAAGACTTGCCTACAAGCACGAACGCTCCGGCCATCCCGTCACACCCACGCCCCACGCACCACCCCTCCCGAGCCAGCGCCCCCGCGCACACACCCACCCTTCCCCAGCCTTCACCCTTGCTCGATGGTTCCGAGCAAACGGCTCTCACAACCTCTCCGCGACCCGCAGCTTCGCGCTGCGCGATCGCGGATTGCGATTCACTTCCTCATCTGAAGCAGTCACCGGCCGGTGCGTCAGCACCTTGACGAACTCCTGCGCGCCGCATCCGCACACCGGCAATCCCGGAGGACAGACGCACTCGCCTTCGAGTCTGCGGAACGCGCGCTTGACGATGCGGTCCTCGAGCGAGTGGAACGCGATGATCGCCACGCGCGCGCCGCGCTCCGCGACGCTCACCGCGCCGGTCACGAACGAGTCGAGCCCCGTGAGCTCCTCGTTCGCGGCGATGCGAAGCGCCTGGAACGTCAGCGTGGCGGGGTCGATCTCGTAAGGCTTCGCGCGCTTGACGCTGCGGACGATCTCCGCGAGCCGCGTCGTCGTCTCGATCGGCGCTTCGTTTCGCGCGCTCACGATGGCGCGCGCGATTCGCTTCGCCATCGGCTCCTCTCCGTAGTCGCGGAGGATTGCAGCGAGGCCGGCGTCGTCGAGAGAGTTGACGAGGTCGGCCGCGCTACGGCTCTCCGGTCCCATGCGCATGTCGAGCGGCGCGTCGAAGCGGAAGGAAAAACCGCGCGAGGCGTCGTCGAGCTGCATCGAGGAGACGCCAAGGTCGGCGAGAAGGCCGCTGATGGTGTCGATGCCGTGCTGCTTCAGGATGTCAATGAGCTGCTCGTGACGTCCGCGTACGAACGTCACGCGGTCGCCCGCGAACGAGAGGCGCTCGCGCGATTGCTCGAGCGCCGCCGGATCGCGGTCGATCGCGATGAGGCGCACATGCGGATACCTCTTCAGGAGCCCTTCCGCATGCCCGCCCAGTCCGACCGTCGCGTCGACGAGAGTTCCGTGATCGCGCGCCGGCCGGAGGAATTCGAGAATCTCTTGTAAAAGAACCGGTTCGTGTTGCATCACGGCCTACACGCCGTGCAGTTCCAATTCCTTGAAGTCATCGGCGGTGAGCGGCGTATCCGCGAGCCGCTTCTTCATCCGCTCTTCGTTCCAGACGATGAGGTGATCGGTGTTGCCGAGGACCACCACGTCTTCCGCGATGCCCGCGACGTCGCGCAGGACGGCGGGAACGAGGAGCCGCCCGTTGTTGTCCATCGAGGCGACCTGCCCGAAGTAGTTCACCCGCTCGAGCAGCTTTGCCTTCGCCTGCGAGGTCGACGGAACCTTGGCGAGCCGGGACTGGAAATCGGACCAGACCGGGAGCGGGTAAACGAGCGCTTTCTCGCCGTCGGTCGAGGTGATGAAGCAGTCCTGGCCGTACTTCTCTTCAATGATCTTCCTGAAGCCCGAAGGCACCTTGAGACGACCCTTCTCGTCGATCTTGGCGGGCGAGTGGCCCATCAGGACATTCATTTCCATGACATGAATGTCGATTTGTACCACTCACGACCACTACTGTCCACTTATTTCCACGAATGGACTGAGCGGGCCTCACCTCGTGCGGCGAACGACGCGACGACCAGCAGCAGCCCACCGGCGATGTAAATCGTTGCCGTGCAGGCAATTGCGAAGCCGAGGGAGCTGCGCTCGGCGAGGTAGCCGACGAGAACGGGCGCCGTGCCGGCCCCGAAGAGCCATCCCGCCATGTTCATCAGGCCGACCACGCCGCCGCGAGTCTCCGGGGAAGTGATGTCGAACATCGACGCGAAGATGTTCGCCTCGTAGATCCCCTTCGCGAAGCCCCACCCGAAAAACGCCGCGGCGACGAACGTGAGCGAGCTCCCGAGGCCGCTCATGAGGACGAACGGCACTCCGGCGAAGAGGCCGATCGCCTGGACGACGATTCGTCCGCTCTTCCACCGCTCGCGTGCGCGATCCGCCGAGTAGCCGCCGGTCACCGCGCCGAGGAGGCTCCCGAGCTGCGCAAAGATCGTCGCCGACAACCCCGCCACCGCGAGGTTCTGGTGAAAGCGATCGTGGACGAAGGTTGGCAGCCAGACGAAGAGGACCGAGGCGACGGCGTTCGCGCAGATGAACGCAGCGATGAGGCAGATGGCGGCGGGGCTTGCGATCTGTTTCAGCGCCGCGCCGAGATCGATGCCGACGCTTTGCGTGCGTTCCGCACGATCACGAAGAAAAACCCGCAACACCAAACCGAGCACGACCCCGAGAATCCCGAACACCGCAAACGACGCGCGCCACCCGTAATGCATCCCGATCGCGGCGGCGGCGGAGGTGCCGCCGACGATGCCGACGTAGACACCCGCCTGATGGAACGCAAGCGCGCGGGACCGGGTCTCGGTGTGGTATTCCGCGATCAGCGACACCGAGGCCGGGAAGTACGCCGTCTCCCCCAGCCCCTCGGCCGCCCGCAACGCGAGAAGGGCCGAGAAGTTCGGCGCGAACGCCGTCGCCGCGCAGATGAAGCTCCAGATGTGCAGCCCCGCGATGACCGCGCGGCTGCGCCGCATCCGGTCGACGAGCGCGCCGGCGAACGGCGAGCACAACCCGTACACCCACGCGAACGCCGCCCCGAGCATCCCCTGCTCGTGCGGCGAGAGGTGCAGCTCATCGCGAATGAGCGGCAGCGTTCCCGAAAGCGCTTGCCGGTCGGCGTAGTTGAGGACGACGACGCACCACAACATGGCAACGACGGCCCACTTGTAGGTGCGTTCGGTCGTTCTTACGGCCAAGGTTTCATTTTGCCATTCGCTTGATGCGGTCGACTACCTGTCTGCCGATCAGAGACTCGGCGGCGCCGAGGACCTTCTGGATCATCGAGAGGACGTCCTCGCTGCCCGGCCAGTGCTCGCGGAGGATCGCGACGTCGGTATCGCCGAGAACACGATTGAGGATGTAGACACCGAAGACGAGGTCGTCGAGGTAGCCGATCGGGCCGACGAACGCCTCGGGGATGAGGTCGATCGGGAAGATGTAATACGCGATGCCGCTGCCGAGGAGGACCTTGTTCTTCCCGGAGACGCGGCCGTCGTTCACGAGGCGCCACAGGAGGATGAAGACGTCGGGAACGAGGAGCAGGTACTCGGCGGTCTTACCGACCGCGGCACCTTTCGAGTCGACGTAGCTCTGGATGCGCGCTCGCACGCGATCGTAGAAGCGCTCGGCGCGTTCGGGCGCGATGTCGTCGCCCCGCAGTTCCTCGAAATCGTCGTCAACCATTCAAGCCTCCGATGGCGTCCGGCGGCAAATCGGCGCCGCCGCGGCCGAGCGTGACGGCGAGTCCGCCGTCGATGATCCAGATGTGCTGCACGTCGGCCGTCACGAAATTTGGCAAAAAGCGGTCCAGTGCGATGACGAAGGTCGCCGGCTCTTGGTAGCGGACGAGATCGCGCGGGAGCTGTCCCTGCGCCAGCGAGAAGAGGAAGCGCGGGATCGGGATCGCGCCGAACGCCGAGGCGCTCTTCACCGGCACGCGGACCGTCGTTCCGCTCGCGAGAATCTCGCTGATCTCGACGGCGAACGGGACGCTGATGAACTTCCGGATCGTCCCCTCCACCCGCATCAATCCGTTCGAAAAACGGAGCTGGAGCGTCTCGATCGGCGGCACGCGGAAGGTGCGCACCACCTCGTTCATTTTTTCGCCGCTGATCCGTACTTCAATCGCGTCCCATTCGATCAAACGCGCCATCGAAAGCACTGTTATCATGCGCCGCGGTAAATGCCCAAGCGCACCGACCTCAAGTCCATCCTCATCATCGGTTCAGGTCCCATCGTCATCGGTCAGGCAGTCGAGTTCGACTACTCCGGAACGCAGGCGTGCAAAGCGCTGCGCGACGAGGGGTACAGGATCATTCTCGTCAACTCGAACCCGGCGACGATCATGACCGATCCGGAGTTCGCGGACCGGACGTACATCGAGCCGCTCACGCCCGAGACGCTGGAGCGGATCATCGAGCGCGAGAAGCCGGACGCCATCCTCCCCACGGTCGGCGGGCAAACCGGCATCAACATGGCGATGGCGCTCTACGAGAACGGGGCTCTGGAGCGCCACGGCGTCGAGCTGATCGGCGCGAACTACGAGGCCATCAAGACGGCCGAGGACCGGCAGGCGTTCAAAGACTGCATGGTGAGGATCGGCGTCGCCGTCCCGCAGTCGGGCTACGCCGGCACCGTGGAAGAAGCGTCGACCATCGCCAGCGGCATCGGCTACCCCGTCGTCATCCGCCCTTCGTTCACCCTCGGCGGCTCCGGCGGCGGCATCGCCTATAACGTCGAAGAGCTGCGGACCATCGTCGGCCGCGGGCTCGATCTCTCCCCCGTCCACCGCGTCCTCGTCGAGGAGTCGGTGATCGGCTGGAAAGAGTTCGAGCTCGAGGTGATGCGCGACAAGGCGGACAACGTCATCATCGTCTGCTCCATCGAGAACTTCGATCCGATGGGCGTCCACACCGGCGACTCGATCACCGTCGCGCCGCAGCAGACGCTCACGAATGACGAGTACCAGGCGATGCGCGACGAGGCGAAGCGCATCATCCGCGCGATCGGCGTCGAGACCGGCGGATCGAACATCCAGTTCGCGGTCGATCCGAAGACCGGACGCCGCCTCGCGATCGAGATGAACCCGCGCGTCTCGCGCTCCTCGGCGCTGGCGTCGAAGGCCACCGGCTTCCCGATCGCGAAGTTCGCGGCGAAGCTCGCCGCCGGCTACACGCTCGACGAGATCCCGAACGACATCACGAAGAAGACGCCGGCGTCGTTCGAGCCGTCCATTGACTATGTCGTGGTCAAGATCCCGCGCTTCTCGTTCGAGAAGTTCCCGAACACGCCGCAGCTCCTCGCCTTCTCGATGCAGTCGGTCGGCGAGTCGATGGCGATCGGCCGCACGTTCAACGAAGCGCTACAGAAGGGGCTTCGCTCCCTCGAGATCGGCGTCTCCGGCCTCGACTCGCGCGGCCACACGCGCGAGAAGCTCCCTGAACTGCTCCGCACGCCGACACCCGAGCGCATCTTCGCCGTCGGCGACGCGCTCCGCGAAGGGATGACCGTCGAGGAGGTCTACGCGTTCTCGAACATCGACCCGTGGTTCCTCCGCGAGATCCGCAAGATCATCAACCTCGAACGGGAGATCGGCACGTACGGCAGCGCCGAGGAGATGAGGACGTGGAAGCGCAACGGCTTCTCCGACCGGCAGATCGCGAGGCTGACGAAGCGGAGCGAGTCGGACGTTCGCAAGGAGCGCCACGCCCTCGGCGTCCGCCCGGTCTACAAGCGCGTCGACACCTGCGCCGCCGAGTTCGAGGCGACGACTCCGTACCTCTACTCGACCTACGAAGACGAGAACGAGGCGTTCCCGACGCAGGCTCGCAAGGTGATGATCCTCGGCAGCGGTCCGAACCGCATCGGGCAGGGGATCGAGTTCGACACCTGCTGCGTCCACGCGTCGTTCGCGCTGCGCGAGATCGGCTTCGAGACCATCATGGTCAACTGCAATCC
>JACZCU010065635.1_pt1 | contig 12138 bp, 9 predicted proteins | sample 8641851 | NCBI WGS metagenome assembly JACZCU01 (sample SAMN15324605, study PRJNA640507) | soil metagenome | isolation source: monocropping sugarcane control | place: China: Luxin town, Laibin City, Guangxi Province | collected 2019-07-25 | depth 10cm m | reverse complement strand
GACCACCTGGCAGTATTAGCGCTCCAACCTCGTCCACTCCGGCGACAATGCGGGTCTGTTCGGCCGGATGAGGCAGATCAATGGGAACGACAGCGGGAATCTCTGGTCCTTCGGCGATCGCTCCGGCTCCTCCATCGAGCGCGGCGACCGCGATTTTGCCCAGGGCTGGCGCGAAAATGCGATTCCTTATGAGCTTCAGCGATCGGTCCACGATGCGCCGGTCTTCAACAGCGAGAATCACCTGATCTTCGATCGCGAGACGCGATATGTGTTGCCGGCCCATGTGCGATCCGCGCTATGGATGGGTGCGATCCATGGGCAAAGCGCGACCACGATCTGGGTCTGGGAGCGCGAGCTATCGAATCCGCAAGGCGACTTTGCCGGCGACATGATCGAGCGCGCCGGATGTGCCGAGGCGGTGGGCATCGTCTGCGATGATCTCAATCGCGTCGCGCCACAGATCACCGCGCTGCAAAATGCGCCGGCACCCGTGCGGATTCTCCAAAGCAACAGCGCCGGCGTTTGGGATCGTGGGCGCTATGATGCCGCGCTGTTGAAGCTGTTCACCGCCCTGTCCTTCACGGGCCGAAAGGTTGGATTTGTCAGCGAGACGCAACTGGAGCGCAAGGACGTGCCCGAAGCGGCGGTTTTATTTGTCCCTGATATACAGCATCTCTCCGATGCCGCGTTTGAATCGCTGACGAAATTCAAAGGCAAGATCATTTTCGCCAGCGCATCGAGCGAGCCACTGCTGACGCGCAACGAATATGACCAGCCGCGCGCCGCGCAATTGCCCGGCCCCCTGCTGAGCGACCCGATCCCGCTCCCCGCCACCTGGCAGACGTTGCTGCCGATGCTCCGCTCGCGGTTGACCAAGGCGGATATTTCGCCGATGGTCGAAGTGACGAATGCCGATGGCAGCCCGCAAGCGCAGGTGCAATGGCAAACCGCTCAAACGCCCGACGGACTCGTGGTCAATCTCTACAACGCCAGCCACGACGATGCGACGGTGACGCTCACGCCACCGACTGCAATGACCGATTTATTGAGCGGCGAAAAGTTCACGCCGGGAGCGAGGATTACGCTCAAATCGCTGGATGTGCGCCTATTTGCCGCGAAGAGAGAGGGCTGACGACAGAAAGAAATCGAAGAGAGCGAAAAACCTGTTTGATCTCCCCTTCGCGTAGGACTTGTCTAATGTCATGCCGGCTGACCATCGGTTCAATTCGTCGCCATTTCGGATTATGTTGCGCGGATGAAGCTTGTTGCCCGAAACTTCTACGCGGCGTTGCTGCTGGCGGTTGTGGTCGCGCCCGCGTCGCGGGCGGACCAGGTGCGGCATTACATCTACGTTGGCAGGGACCGCGAAAAGCTCGCCGAACTGGGCTTCCTTGAGCATAAGGGCGTGGACGGCTTCCAGGTGAAATATTCGTGGAAGCAGCTTGAGCAAGGTAAGGATCACTACGTCTTTGACGACATTCGAGCGGATCTGGCGTTGGTGAAGTCCAAAGGGAAAGGACTGTTCATCCAGATTCAGGACTCTAACTTCGCCCTTCAGTTCGTCCCGGTCCCGAAATACCTGCAGGATGATCCGGCATATCACGGCGGCGTGGCCTATCAAATTAGCGAGCGCGATGGAAAGCCATACGGTTACGTTGCGCGGCGTTGGGATCCGGCCGTCCGGGAGCGGTTCATCAAGCTCCTGTTCGCGCTCGGCAAGGAATTCGGCGGCAAGGTCGAAGGCATCACCTTCCCCGAGACCTCGACCGACGTGCCCTCCTCCGGCCCGAACGTGCCGAGCGGCTACACGCCGGTGGTCTACCGGGACGCGCTGATCGAAACGATGACGGCGGTGAAGAAGGCGTTTCCAAAATCGACGCCGATGCTGTATGCCAACTTCATGCCGGAATCGGGACCACTGGGCGAGCCGGCTTTGCTGCGGAGCCTATACGAAAAGGCGGCCGAGCTGGGCGTGGCGATGGGCGGGCCTGACCTGCTGCCGAACCGGAAGTTTCAGTTGCTGAACAGCTACCCGCTGATCCACCAGTTCTCCAGGCGAATCCCCATGGGCATTGCCGTTCAGGATGACAACCTCGCGGATATCGACCCAAAGACTCGCAAGGTCGTGACGGTGCGGGAACTGACGGAGTTCGCGACAGATTATCTGCACGTGAAATACATTTTCTGGGGCACGCAGGAGCCCTACTTCACGCGCGACATTCTGCCGTTCCTCGCGGCCCGCTAGACTCGACCACTTAACACGTGACCTGCACAATCAACGTGCGATATTCAATCAACAAATCCCGCAGATATGGAGTCGTCGCGATGTGCTGATACGCCTGCAGCATATGCGTGCGGAAATTGGCGGCTTGCTCCGCCGAGGCGGAATCCAGCTCATCGCGGGCGAAAGGAGTCGTGGCAATGAATTCGCGACGCGCGGAGAGAAGTCCTTCCGCGCTATGCGGCGCGGCAGCACTCCTGGCGAAGGCGTCGAGCTGACGATGGTATTGGTCGATGGCCGAGAGGACGCAAGAGCCGGCGTCGCGGTAATAGGCGAGCGGCGCCTCGGCGTCCGGCTCGTCGTCGATCTGGTCGTAGCAATAAGGCGGCATCAGCCCGAGACGAATGGCAATGATTCGCTCCATGGCTTTTGCGATCGCCTCGGTCATGTCAATCGATTCTACTGCGCCGGCTGCGTGTCGGTCGCGTGCGTTGTCGGGTCAGTTGAAGGTTCGCTTGCAGGCTCGGTCACAGGAGGTTGCGTGGGCATGAGCATAGGCCGAGAAATCTTGGGCTTCGGCGTCGGCGTCTTGCTGGCCGGGTGGCTGAAGATGCCGCCCCACCAGTCGCGCAGCGCGCCAAACGCACGATAAGGCTTATGCTGAACCGGCTGCGGCCGACGATGCTTCACCGGCTGCGGCTCGTTGGCAAGCCCCGGCTCGGGCGGGAGCGGCGGCATCCCTGTATACGTCGGGGGAACCACTGGGCCGTAATAATTCGTAAACTTTCCTGGTGGATCGGTCACCACGCGCACGGGCAGCATTACAACCTGCGTCAGGAAAATCACCGGATCGACCACCGCATTCAATTCCTGAATATTCGTTTCCTGCCCTTCGTAGGGCCAATGCGTCGAATAGGCTTGCGTTGCGCCGGTGGGGTAATAGGCAATGGATGCTGACCAATCGCGCTGCGCGCTGGCTGCGTCGGCATACATAGGCTCGGACACGGGAGAGAGTTCCGTTTCGGTCGCGGGCGGTTTTGGTTTATTGGCGCAGCCCGATGCGATCAGGCACGCGACCATCGCCGGCAAGGCCATCCATGACCGGAGACGTACCGCCCGGGCCGGATTACGGATTAAAGACATCGTTCAGATCCTTTCCAAATCCATTCTGATCGAAATGGCCCACGCCGCCCCCGCTGATATCGGTCCGGTTCATGTCCGGCGTATAACCGAAGGGATCCTTCATCGCCTGATCCTGGCGGGCCATGTCGCCGCTGGTCGGGTCGGAGGCGCATCCAACGCCCAGAGCAACCAGCAAGCCGACAGGCAGGATCCAACGCAAGGGGTACAGCATAGAAGCCTTTCGTAGAATGCGATCCTCCTTCAACGCGAGGCATCATAGCGGGTTGGGGGCGGTCTGGAAACTGTGGGCGGGTTTGGCGCGGCGATTAGTTCTCGGACGGTGATTGCGCCAAGAACGCCAAGGGCGCCAAGACCGCCAAGAGATTTCTTTCTATTTTACTTCTTGGCGTTCTTGGCTTCTTGGCGTCCTTGGCGCTTCAATCGAATGAGATTTGGCGGAGTCGAGAAAAATCACGTCGTCACTTTCGATTTGGCAGAAAACTTTTTCGCCGGTGGTGAAGGGGCGATCGTTTTCGCCTTGGCAGGGAACGGTGGCGATGAGCGCTTGGGTGCCGGTCGTTAGCTGCACCTGGTGACTGGAGCCGCGGAAAAGGCATTCGCCGACGGTCGCTTCGAAAGCGCAATCGTCGGATGGGCGCGATCGGCTGACGCGGATTTTTTCGGGGCGGATGCAGATGGTCGCTGTGGATCCGGGTTCAAGTCGGCCGCCTGGCGCGGAGATTATGAGGGAATCGTCGCAGCGAAGGCGCGCGGTCATGCCGTCTACAGAAAGTACCTGGACGCTCAGGACATTAGCGGCGCCGAGAAAATCGGCGACAAATCGCGTTTTCGGCTGGCGATAGACTTCACCGACGGTGCCGATCTGCTCAATCTTCCCGGAATTCACGACGGCAATTCGGTCCGACATCACCAAGGCCTCGTCCTGATCGTGGGTGACGAAGATGAAGGTGATGCCGAGGCGCGACTGGAGGCGTTTTAGTTCGATCTGCATCGCGCGGCGAAGCTTTGCATCGAGTGCCGCAAGCGGTTCATCCAGAAGAAGAACTTTGGGCTCGCACACGAGAGCGCGGGCGAGGGCGACGCGTTGCTTTTGGCCGCCCGATAATTCGCTAGGCTTTCGATGTTCGAAGCCGGCAAGGGAAACCAAATTAATCGCTTGCTCGACGCGATGTTTGATGGTGGCCGACGGCATTCGTTTCATTCGCAGGCCGAAGGCAACGTTTTTCCAGACGTTCAGATGTGGAAAAAGCGCGTAGCTTTGAAAGACCTGGTTCACGTCGCGCCGGTATGGCGGGAGCCGAGTGACATCGCGACCGGCCAGGAAGATTGAACCCTGCGTTGGGGTTTCGAAGCCGGAGATCATCCGCAGCAAGGTCGTTTTTCCGCAGCCCGAAGGGCCCAGAAGGGTGAGAAATTCGCCGGCGCGCACGTTCAGATCGACGCCATCGACGGCGACGAAATTGCCAAACTGCTTGCGCACCGACCGAACCTCGACCATGTGTTCCATCAAGAATTCCTTTCTGCTTTAGCGCCTAAAAAAGTCGGACGTCGCTAAGCTCCCCTCAATTCCTTTGCGCCGCGGCCGGCGCTGATCCAATAGGTGACGAGGAACAGAATCAACAGCGCCATGCCAAGCGCCGATCCGAAGGGAAGATCCCCGCCCCCTTCGAATTGCTCCTGGATTTCGTCACCGATCAGGCGGATATGGCCGCCGCTCATGATCTTGGTGACGGCGAACATCGCGATGGCCGGCACGAAGACCATTAGAATGCCTGCCGCGACCCCGGGCCACGTCAGCGGAAGAATCACGCGGAAAAAGGATCGCGTTGGTCCGGCTCCCAGATCCGCTGCCGCTTCGATCAGACATGGATCGAGCTTTTCCACGCTCGTGTAGATCGGCAGGATCATGAAAGGCAGGTACGTGTAGACCAACGCGATCATGACGGCCGTCGGCGTATAGAGAATGTTCAGCGGATGCGAGAAGACAGTTGGAATGAGATGAGCCGATTCGAGGAAGCCATTAAGCAGGCCGTGCTCGTGCAGGATGGTGAACCAGGCGTAAGTACGAATCAAAAAGCTGGTCATGAAAGGGATCATCACCAGCATGAGCAGCTTGCCGCGCCGCGAGACGGGCGCGCGGCCAATGTACCATGCGACGGGATATCCGATCAGTGCGCACAGAATGGTCGTCGCGCCGGCATAGACGATCGATCGCCAGAACAGATCGAGGTAGACCGGCGTGAAGATTCGTCGGTAGTTTTCCAATGTGAAATGGGTATCGACTTCACCGATGCCCTCGCCGGCGAAGAAGCTGTAGACGAGCAGAATCGCCGTCGGCGCGACGACAAACAGCACGAGCCACGCCACCATTGGCGCAAAGAGCCCCCACCCGCGCCATCCCGGCCGGCGGACGTTCGATGCAGGCTGAATCGCGACTGCCTGGGTCATTTCTTTTAAGCACCTTCCGATCGATAAAGCTATCGCACGTTGCGCAGTTCAGTCATCAATTGCGAAATGTCGGCATTGGCTTTGCCGATGTCGTGGAAGATTTCCAGGTGGGCCGAGTCCGGCGGATAGCTAGCCGGGTTGGCAAGCTGCTGCGGTGTAAGCAGCTTTCGCGCGGCGCCGTTTGGATTGGTATAGGGGAATTTATCCGAAATGAGTTTGCTCACTTCGGGCCGAAGGATGTAGTTGATGAAGGCTTCAGCCGCCTGTTTGTCGGGTGCATCTTTGGGAATGCAAAGATTATCGATAAAACGATGCGCCCCTTCGGCCGGCAGGACATATTTGAATTTCTTATCCTGCTCGATCAGCTTTGCGGCATCGCCACAATAGACGACGCCCAGATCGACATCCCCGCTGAAGAGCTGCGGCTTAGGATCATCGGAGTTGAAGATTTTGATCAGCTTGAGCCACTCGGCCAGCAGTGGTTTGACCTTCGCAAGAGTCGCGGGCGTGACATCATTGATGTCGATGCCCTTCACATCCAACGCCCAGGAGACAATTTCGCGATTGTCGTCCAGCGCGATGATGCGCCCAGCATATTTTGGCTGAAAAACATCCTGGTACCCACGAATCGGATCTTTGATCTTGTCGCTGTTGAAGACGATGCCGACGGTGCCGGCCATGTAAGGCACGGAGTATTTCATGCCGGGGTCATATTCAGGATTGCGATACTCCGGCAGCAGGTTGGCCACGTTGGGGACGGCCGACTGATCGATCGGCTCCAGGAGACCGCGCTTGATCAAATGCTCGACCATATATTCCGAAGGCTGGATCAAATCGTAATGCCCAGGGCTGGAAAGCAGCTTGGTCAGCATCTTTTCATTGGAGTCGTAGACTTCGTAATCGACGGGGATGCCGGTTTGCTTGGTGAAGCCGTCGATCACTTCCTGCGGCACATATTCCGACCAGGCAAACAGGTGCAGCCGCTGTTGCTGCTTCTGCGATGAACGGTTGCAGCCCGCCAGCGAAATGACCATCGCGACGATCAAGCTAAGGTGAAAATGCTTCATGTCAGAAATCTCCCAGGGAAGCCCATTTGCGATTTTACAGGATTTGACGCGCGATCATCGCCGACTGCGAAGCAGTTCCATCGCCAGCACCAGGATGATCGTGCCGGCAATGAAGAGCGTCGAGACCGCATTGAGCGTCAGCTTCAATCCTGTTCGCGCTTCGCTGTAAATCAGGATCGGCAGCGTCATCGAGCGGGCATCATACGTGAAATAGGTCACCATGAATTCATCGATCGAAAGCGTGAAGGCGAGCAACCCCCCCGCGACGATCGCCGGCATCAGGTAAGGAACGATCACCGAAAAAAAAGCGCGAATGGGCGTAGCGCCAAGGTCCAATGCGGCTTCCTCGAGAGCGGGATCAATTCCCGCCAGCCGCGCCTGCACGGCCGCCATAACAAACGGGAAGCAAAAGGTCACATGGGCGATGATGACCGTCAGATATCCGCGATTCAGGCCGATCGCGCGGAACAGCAGCATCAGGCTCACGCCCATGATGATTTCCGGGATGATCATCGGCAGGAGAATCAGCGTCTGCAGCCCCCCTGCCGCCGGGAAGACAAACCGGTGCATCAGCCATGCGGCGCCGGTTCCCAGTACGATCGAAACAACGGTGACAGCCGACGCGATGATCAGCGTGTTCTGCACCGATTCCATCAGCAGCCGATCGGCCCACATCGCCCGATACCAGCGCAGCGTGAAGCCGTGCCAGTGAGCGCTCAGATCCATGTTGTTGGGAACGTTATTGAAGGAATAGACGACGAGCAAAACGATCGGCGGGTACAGGAAGACCAGAACCGCGGTCGTCCAGGCGGGCAGAATCAGGCGAACCAGAGAATTCCCTGAAGGCAATGGGTGGGCCATTTCTTACTTCGTCATCCTCCAAAAGAAAGCGACGCGAATTTTTGCGAGGAGAAAATTTAACAACCCTGTGGCGGCGTGCAAGAAAAAAATCCGATCCATGTGTTCCGAAGTCTCCCCGTTGCTCGATCGTGAATCCGTCAATGCGGTCATTTCCTCGATTATTCACGATGCAACGCCTTCTGCTAAAGGGTAGAATGGCGGCCGATCCAGCGAGTGCTTTTCTGCCGGATGGCGAAGCAGGATGCGATCGTCTCTGGGAAGCAGAAATGCCGGGTTCGCGGGGTCCATTCCGGGCAAAATATGACATCAAAACATCGTCGGCGTTCGGAAATCGAGCCGCTTGAAGTGCGGCTTCTACTTTCGGCGGCCGCGCGAACCGCTGTTCCAGACATTCACGCAAGTTCGATCTTGGGCCTGGCCTACATTGACTCAAATCACGATGGATATCACGGGTCGGATGAAGCGGGCGTCGGCGGGCTCACGATCTATCTTGACTCAAACAGGAATGGCCAGCTCGATCCAGGCGAATCCAGCGTCATAACCAGCAAGTCCGGCGCGTATTCATTTACCGGCTTGCGCGCCGGGACATATTATGTTGCCGAGCTTCCGGACAAGGATTTTGGCCAGATCGCGCCGACGGGCGAGCAGAAAGTGAAGCTGAAGGCCAGACATGCGGTCACGCAGATCAATTTCGCAAATCAGCCGCTGACAGATGATGCACTTTTTCCAGGTGAGACTGCCGAACAAAATGGTGGACAAGGCACCGTTCCTCAGCAACAGACCACTGATGCCGGTCCAGGCGATCCGATCGGAGCTAATGCGAGCCTGCCGGTAACCGCCGGAACATGGACGCCGATCGGCCCTGCGCCGATCTCCAATGTACAGACCCCAGGAAGCAATCCCGTCTCAGGGCGCATCGTCGGCATCGCGCCTGATCCGACCAATGCCAACATCATTTACCTCGCGGCCGCATCGGGCGGCGTCTGGAAGACGACCGACGGCGGAAATTCCTGGACGCCTCTAACCGACAATCAGGTGACGACGGTGATGGGCTCCATTGCCGTCGCCCCAAGCGATCCGAACACCATTTATGCCGGGACCGGCGAGCCCAATGGATCGATCGACTCGTTCTATGGCCAGGGCATCCTCAAATCGATCGATGGTGGCTCGACCTGGTCGCTGATCACCGACAACAATACATTCTTCCGTAAAGCGATTGGCAGAATTGTCGTTTCGCCGACCGATCCGAATACGGTTTATGCCATGGTTGGCGGCGGCGGAGCCAATGGATTGGGCGGGAATTTTGGAATCTACAAGAGCACCGATGGCGGAGCGACGTGGTCGAATACCACGACATCGATTACGACGGGCATCGGCTACAGCGATCTGGCGATGAATCCCCAGAATCCAAACGTGCTGTACTGCGCGCTTTCCTCCTCCAACTCGTCCGTTGCAGATAACGTTCTCTACGAAACGACCGACGGCGGCGCGACATGGAATCCAACGGCGACTTTCCCCGCGGCCACCGACCCAATTGGCCGATTGACGATTGGATTAGCGCCCAGCAGTCCGCAAACGGTCTATGTGTCGGCTGCCGATCGTTCAAATAGTGGCGTGCTGGGCGTGTACAAAACCACAGATAGCGGCGCGAGCTGGTCTACCGTTACACCCGGTCCCAACTATATGGGCGGGCAAGGTTGGTATGACCAGACGATCGCCGTCAATCCCAACGATCCCAACACGGTTTATGTTGCCGGTGCGGCTGACTCGACCAACGCGGTCATGCAGAGCACCGACGGTGGCGCAACATGGACCGGCATCGGAACCGGAGTTGCTGGCAATAATGGGCCGCATGCTGATCATCACGCCGCCGCATTTGACGCAAATGGTAATTTCCTCGATGGGGACGACGGTGGAATATGGAAATTAGATAACGCGACTGTTGGAAGCATTCACTGGACGGATCTGACGGCCAACATTCAGGTGACGCAGTTCGTCGGCATTGCTGTAGCCGCCAACGATGCAACCAATGTTTTCGGAGGGTCGCAGGACAATGGCACCAGCCAATCCAATGCATCCTCAACGACCTGGACGCAGCGACTGGGTGGTGATGGCGGACAAGTCGTGTTCAGTCCGAACAATCCGCAGCGGATGTACCACGATGCGCCGGTCGGCAGTTTCGGAAATGCAAACTTTTTCCAGCGCTCCGATGACGGTGGCAGCAGTTGGAATGGCAAGGTCAATGGCATTTCCACGACCGATGGACGGGATTTTTATCCGCCCTTTGTCATCGATCCAAATTCATATGGTGGATTCGATCGGCTACTGCTGGGCACGAACCGAGTTTATGAATCCACCAACAACGGCGAACTGTGGACACCAATCAGCACGCCCAACAGTGGCGGCTGGACAACTTCCAACAGCATCAATGCCATCGGAGTTGCCGCGAGTGATGTGAATACCATCTACGCGTCGGCAGGTGGCCAGACTTTTGTCACGACCAATCGAGGTATTTCCTGGACAAGAATTAACACTCCCACGGCGGACCATATTGCTCAGATTGTAGTCGATCCGACCAACAGCCAGATTGCTTATGCCGTGCGCGACCGGTTTGGCGGCACGTCCAAAATATATAGAACCACCAATGGCGGTCTAACTTGGTCGAGCATTGGCGGAAATCTGCCGGACCTCCCCACCTATACCGTCGCGCTTGAACCCAACGGCCCGGGCAGCAGCGATGATATTTTGTACGTGGGCAACGATAGCGGCGTGTACATGTCGACCAACCTGGGCGGCAGTTGGACAAAACTAGGCAGTGGATTGCCGAATGATCAGGTCAGGGAGTTGGCGCTCAATCAGCAGGATGTGCTGGTAGCCGGCACCTATGGCCGTGGCGTGTGGGAAACTCTTGTGGGGCCGGCGGCCTCTGATGTCGTGGCGCGGCAGGACGGAGCTGAAGTCCACGTTTCATGGGCCGCAAACAGTGGCGGGGCAAATTTTGACGTGCAGCGCTCGACCGACGGCGGGAGCTTTTCGGACCAGGGCACGGTCCCTTCATCCCAGACCACGCTGACTGATGCGACCGTTCAGCCTGGCCATACCTACCAATATCAGATTATCGCAGTCGGCCAAGCTGCCGCCGCTGCGGGCTTGTCCAATTCAGTGGCCATCCAGCAGACCGGCAATGTCAACTTCACTCAAGGGTTTACCAATAACAATTTGCTGAGCCTCAATGAAACGAGCATCAGCGGCGGTCAGCTTACCTTGACGGATGGCAACAACAGCGAGTCACGCAGCGCATTTCTCGCCGCTGGAAGCGGCGCCATCGGCAACTTCTATACACAATTCGACTTCCAATTTACTAATCCTGGCGCAGACGGGATGACCTTCACGCTTCAGTCGATCGCTCCAAACACAGGCGGAAAATCGGGCGGCAGCCTTGGGTATGGCGGCATCAATAACAGCGTCTCCATCTTCTTTAACATGTATTCCAATGTCAGTCAGACTGGAATGTTTTTAGATGGAAGCACGACTGCCACGCGATTTAGCATCAACGGGAATCCGTTCCACGTCCTGAATTCCAGCGGCCAGACGGACGTGTTCCATGTGACATTGAGCTACAACGCATCGACGCAGTTGCTCAGCGAAACGCTCGTTGACACGGGGAACAGTAACAATATCTTTTCGAACCAATATTCGGTGAACCTTTTGTCGGTTCTGCAGGATCGATCTGCCTATGTCGGCTTCACCGGTGGCACGGGTGGCTTAAATGCCACGCAGAAGGTGATGGATTGGTGGTGGAGTCCCACAGGCGACCAGCCGAACGTGGTGATCAACGGAACACCCGGCGCAGATAATATTGTTTTGCAGCTTGCGCCCGATGGTAAGCACATCGACGCCAATGTGAATGGCACTACGACATCAATCGCAGCCGTGTCGAATGGCAACCTGATCGTCCACGGCCTCGGGTCCAGCGACAATATCACCATCGATCAAAGCGCCGGAGTATTGCTGGAAGGCAACAATACAATTGATGACAGCGGCGGAAGCGTGAATTTGACCGTGTTGGCTGCCTCCGGCAATGCCACGATTGGCTTTGATACGACCGGGTCGGCGGCAACCGGTAGTAACACGATTGAGCTGTCTAATATTTCGCACGTCACTTACACCGATCCCGGCGGCAACGATACCATCAACCTCACCGGCTCCATTCCCGCCACGATCAACCTTGCCTCCGGCAACAGTACCGTCACCAACGGCGACTCTTCTCCAGTCTACGTCGCGGCCGGCACCGGCAAGACCACCATCAACGCCACGTCGGGTACGACGATCATCCCCGCCAACTCCGGCACCGGCATCCAGCAGCTGAATTTTGCCGCCATCAATATCTCTGCCGGG
>JACZCU010046690.1_pt1 | contig 12147 bp, 9 predicted proteins | sample 8641851 | NCBI WGS metagenome assembly JACZCU01 (sample SAMN15324605, study PRJNA640507) | soil metagenome | isolation source: monocropping sugarcane control | place: China: Luxin town, Laibin City, Guangxi Province | collected 2019-07-25 | depth 10cm m | reverse complement strand
GGAGGCGGGCTGATAAATCAGCCGTGGCCGCGATACATCGGGCCCTACGAGCACATCCACGTTATTTCGTTAAATTTCATAAAATACAAAAGCCTCGTGGCCGCACTACGAAGCCATCTTCCCGCCGAAATGCCTGTATCTTCTTTAGCAAGCGCTGCTCGCTTGGAATATAAGCATTGTTTCCATGGTTATAAAAGTTATACAATAAGGTGCAAAGCGACCCGAGTTGTTTTCATTTTTCCGTAAAGCTTCAGAAAGTGAGGCGATTTGTGCATTATCACTCATCGTATGTGCGTCTCAGGCATGTATTAGCCATGTGCTTATTTCTGCTTGTCCTGTTTATCGTAGCTGCCTGCGGTGGTGGCAGTACTACTTCCACCACGAACGTTACCTCCACTCTGGCTTCCAAACAAGTCTTGAGTTTCCCTAATGTGGGTATTGCGGATGCAAATAGCGCTTTTCTCGATCCTGCCCAGGGACCTGATGCCAATACAGCTCAAGTGGTTAACATGATCTATAGCGGCCTTGTCAAATCTGACGTCAACTTGAATGTAGTACCGGATCAAGCCTCCTCCTGGGATGTTTCCCCAGATAACAAAGTCTACACGTTTCACATCAAGCCTGGAATAACATTCTCGGATGGCACACCCATTACCGCTCAGACCTACGTCTATACGCTGACGCGTGCCCTGTTGCCAGCTATTAAATCACCTATTGCTTCCTTCTTTGAAGGTAATATTGTTGGGCAGTCCGACGTTAGTGGCGGTAAGACCAGGACGCTGGCAGGTGTCAAGGCTCTTGACAACCAGACCTTACAAATTACGCTCACGCAGCCGACCCCGTACTTTCTGGAAGAGATGACAAACTCTCTCTATTTTCCCTTGAACAAGCAGGTCATCGATCAGTATGGACAGACCGACTGGCCCAACCATGTCGCCGGTAGCCCTGTCGGCAGCGGCCCCTTTATCGTCAAAGAGTGGGACCACAAGGTAAAGATGGTCCTGGTTCCCAATCCGCACTACTATGGCGCCAAAACAAAACTGTCAGAAGTTGATATGTACTTTGTCACCGATCCATCGACTGCCTTCCATTCCTACCAGGCCAAACAATACGATTTCGTCTGGAATATTACACCGAGCGACCAGGTCAATGCGAAGAGTATGCCCGGCTTCGTTAGGAAATCGCTGCTGCAATCAGACCTGCTCTTCTTCAATAATAAGATGCCCCCGTTTAATAATGCCTCCGTACGCCAGGCTTTCGCCTATGCCATAGACAAGACCCTGCTGGTACATGCCATCTTCAAGGACGCGGTGGTAGCTGCCCCCACCATTATTCCACCTGGCATGCCAGGCTATCAACCCAATTATCCCGGTATACCTTACGATCGCAGCAAGGCAAAAGAACTCTTCCAATCTGCCTATCCAGATGTGAGCAAGGTTCCACCCATCACGTTCTCGTTCCCCAACTCACAGGTAACGCCCTCGGAAGCGGCGGCCTTGCAGCAGATGTGGCAGGATGCTCTTGGCGTCCACGTGGACTTGCGACCCGTTGACCTGACAGCGTATAATACACAAACTGCTAACCATCAGATCCAGTTTGGTTTTACCCAGTGGGGTGCGGACTTCCCTGATCCATACGATTGGCTGGCGCTGAATCTACTCTCGACAGCCCCCAATAACAACGGTGAGTGGAATAACCCCACCTTTGATCAGACGATTGCACAGGCAGAGAAAGCATCAGGTGATGCTCGCATCAAACTGTATAATCAGGCAGAACAGATCGCTATTCAAGATGTCGGCTGGTTGCCAATCGACCATCAGGCTTTGGCTGCTGTCATTCCATCCTATGTCCATGGCTTGGTACTTAATGGCAATGGCCTTTACTTTGGTGACTGGTCAAACGTATATCTTTTGTCACACTGATGCGCTGATTCGCCACCTCCGGTGGCTCGTCTAGTGTGGAGTGTTGCGTGTGCGGCTGCAAGCCGCACACGCAACACTCCACACTACTTGCGAAGCGCCATAGGCGCTGAGGAGTCAAGCAAAGGGAGACCAGCATAGTTACGGCATATAAATAAAACCGATGCAGTACTTATTTACTAGGAGAAACGCACATAAAACGTTTAATAATCACTTTATCAATATTGCTCACTCTGTTCTTAATACTTCCGGCATGTAGTAGTGGAGGAAACGCCACTCCCTCAGCCGTCTCATCGAATGCCACGCCTAGATTAGCAGCGAGGCAAATATTGACGTTTCCCAATGTTGGTATTCCCGATAGTACCGCGCTTGATCCTGCCACGGTCACGGATAACAATACGAGCATTATTTTGAGTATGGTCTATAGCGGGCTGGTCAAGTCCAATAGCAATCTACTTATTATGCCAGACCAGGCGACCTGGAATATTTCGCCCGATAATAAGGTCTACACATTTTATTTGCAACCGGGCATTCGTTTTGCGGATGGCACCCCTATCACAGCGCAAACCTATGTCTATTCGCTGACTCGCGCGCTTCTACCCAATGTTCAATCAACTACTGCCAGCTTTTACGAGCAGAATATTCTTGGTGCCAATGATGTTGCACGTGGCAAGACAAAGACTCTTGTCGGCGTGAAAGCTCTCAATCCTTTGACACTGCAAATCACTTTGACACGATCTACGCCCTATTTTTTACAAGTACTCACAAACCCGGTGTTCTTTCCGGTGAATAAGCAGCTCATTGATCAGTATGGCGAGGGTAAATGGACGGATTATGTCGTTGGTAATGGGATCGGCTCCGGACCTTTTATGATCAAGTCCTGGCAGCATAGTGTCAAAATGGTACTTGTCCCTAATCCGTACTACTACGGTGCGTGGACGAAGCTCACCCAGGTCAACATGATCTTTGTAAATGATCAAGGCACCGCCTTCACCACCTATCGAGCCGGGCAGTACGATTTTGCCTGGAATTTGACCGCTACTGACCAGGTGCCTGCCCAAAACTTGCCAGGTTTTACACGTATGCCGCAGTTAGAAACAGATGTCCTCTTTTTTAATGTCAGCACGCCGCCGTTCGATAATGCCATCATTCGCCAGGCCTTTGCCTATGCCATAGATAAACAATCCCTGGCGCATAATGTGTTTAACGACTCGGTTATTCCCGCTCCCACGATTATTCCGCCGGGCATGGCAGGCTACCAGCCAAATTATCAGGGCATCCCGTTTAATCCAGCTCTGGCCAAAACTCTGCTCCAATCAGTCTATCCAGATATCACGACTATGCCACAAATTACGTTTTCGTATCCCAGTTCGGAACTGTCGGCTCAGGAAGTCGCCGTTCTCCAACAGATGTGGCAGAATACATTTGGGATAACTGTAACCATGCGCTCGGTTGAGCCAAATGCCTACAATGATGAAATGCTCAAACATCAGATCCAGTTCGGCTTTTACCAGTGGAATGCCGATTACGCTGACCCCTATGATGGCCTGGCGCTCTATCTGCTCTCGACGGCCAGCAACAACTATGGCGACTGGAGCAATAGCACCTTTGACCAGTTGATCAAGCTAACTGATAAAACGTCGGGCGATGTTCGCCTCACGCTCTTTGACCAGGCGGAGCAAGTGGCTATTCAAGATGTGGGCTGGCTTCCCCTCGATCACGATACCCTGGCTGCCGTCATCCCTCCCTGGGTACATGGCATCAGTCTCAATGCCAACGGCCTCTTCTTCGGCGATTGGTCAAACGTCTACCTCCTACAACACCCATAGAGGCACAATATCGAACCTCACCCTGGGTCCGGTTCATATTTTTGTAAGTCGAAGCAAGGGGGAGATGGCAGAGGTAGGGAGGGTATGGTCGAGGCAAGCTCGACCACTACTAACCACTGGGACAGTGCTCCGCGTGATTAGTAGTGGCAGAGTTTGCCTCTGCCATCTCCCTTCACCTCGACCATACCCTCCCACCTCGCAACAATATTCGTCATACCCATTGCGTCGGTAACGCTTGAAAGCCTTGTGCATAAAATGGTATACTTTGAGTAATATTTCTAGGTGTAGATTTGCCCACCTGACTTCTGGTGGGCTTTCTTCTATATCACCTGTTTCTTTGTTTTACGCATGTTATCTCTATGAGGACTGGGTAAGACGTTACAGAAGCAAGGTTGCTTCGCTATGCAATGCTGCATATGGCCTATGGTTGGCCGAAATGTAAGGAGGTTCTTCAACAATGGCTATCGATATTCTTAACCCTTATGCTATGGCGATTGCTCAGTTTGATGAGGCGGCAGACCGCCTGGGACTCTCGCAGGCTATGCGAGCTATCTTACGTAAACCCAAACGTGAACTTATCGTCAATTTCCCTGTGCGCATGGACAATGGCGACGTAGAGATGTTTACCGGCTATCGCGTACAGCACAACATTAATCGTGGCCCTGCCAAAGGTGGCATTCGTTTTAGTCCGGAAGTCTCACTCGACGAGGTACGAGCTCTGGCAATGTGGATGACCTGGAAGTGTGCCGTTGTTGGCATACCATTTGGTGGCGCCAAGGGGGGTGTTATTTGCGATCCCTCCAAGTTATCCCGCTCCGAGCTAGAACGCCTCACTCGCCGCTACGCCACCGAAATTTCCATCTTGATTGGTCCAAATAGTGATATTCCCGCTCCCGATATGAATACCAATCCCCAGATTATGGGATGGATGATGGACACTTTTTCTATGCACCAGGGCTACTCCGTGCCAGCAGTCATTACCGGCAAACCCCTGGCCATCGGAGGTAGCGAGGGACGCCTCGAAGCGACTGCGCGCGGCGTGCAGTATGTGACGCGTGAGGCCCTGCTCGACCTTGGTATGGATCCGGAGGAATGCTCTGTGATTGTGCAAGGCTTCGGCAATGTTGGTAGTATCTCGGCCCGCCTCCTGCACGAACTGGGCTGCAAGGTGGTCGGTTTGAGCGATATCAGTGGTGGCGTCTATAATTCACAGGGGATTGATGTCCACAACGCCTTGCACTACTCTAAAGAGCATGGTAAATTGAAAGGCCTTCCCAATACCGAACACGTCTCCAATGCGGAACTACTGGTCCTGCCATGTGATATCCTCATTCCAGCCGCCCTGGAGAATCAATTGACCGAGAAAAATGCCGCCCAGGTCAAGGCGCACTTAATCATTGAGGCCGCCAATGGACCAACTACTCCTGAAGCAGACCACATCCTCAATGATCGCGGCGTCACCATTGTACCGGATATCCTGGCCAATGCTGGCGGTGTAACGGTCAGCTACTTCGAATGGGTACAGGACCTACAACGTTTCTTCTGGGCCGAGAATGAGATCAATAGCCGCCTGGAGTCGATTATGACCCGTTCCTATCGTGCCGTGCACAATAAAGCCTTGCAGCAGGAAACCAACCTGCGTATGGGGGCCTATCTCCTGGCCGTTACCCGTGTCGCCGAGGCTACAGAGATTCGTGGCGTCTACCCGTAAGCTTTACATAAAATACAAAGATGTTCGACTGTGCTGAAGGCGCTCGCAGAGCGCCTTCAGCACAGTCGAACATCTTTGTTTATCTTACTCTTCCACAGTTTCCAGGTGTAGTATCTTCAGCCAGATCTCTTCTTTATTGGCATCATCTGTAGGGTTCCACACGGACTCAAGAGAAAAGATAACGTTGACCAGCAGGCCTTTAGGGTAAGCAGCTAGTTGTGCGCCTCCGCGTAGAAGCTTTCCCTTGTATTGAAAATTGCCTTTGCCTAGCAAAAGGCTCAGCGTACGCAGATCTGCACCACTTTGCCAGCTCCTTAGCACGCGCATTCGCTCTACCTTGAAGACCGGGTTAGGATTGGCCGCCCCGAACGGACTGAGTTTGTCCAGCCTCTTGTAAAGACTGTAGTTAAGCCGTTCTAAGCGCGTCAGAACGATATCAACCATATGCATTGGCGCTTCTGTGGTAGTACTCTCCTGCTCCAGCACCATCCCGGTCTCATCGACTACCTTTGTTTCTTCTGTGCTCGCCACCACGGGCAAAGTATCCTTTTCGCGCCAGTTCAGTAAATGTGAGCGTAGTTCCTCAATGCGATTATTCGCGATCGTGAAACCTGCCGCCTGTGCATGCCCACCATAGCGCACAAGGATGTCGGCACAGTCACTTAGTGCTGAAATGATGTTAAGCCCTTTTTGACTGCGTGCCGAGCCCCGGCTAAACTCTGAACCCCTGCTCAGCACCAGTACCGGGCGCTGGATCTCCTCTGCGAGTTTGCCCGCTACCAGGCCGATGATGCCTTCGGGCCAATTTTCTCCGCTGACCAGCACAATCGTGTCAGCATTGCGTTGCTGAGCCTCAATGCGTACGCTCTGCATCAGTTCTTCCGTTTGACGTTGGCGCGATAGATTAAGTTGTTCCAACTCCTCCACATACATCGCCGCTTCAGCTGGTTCATCGGTAGTCAGCAGGTGGAAGGCGATATCGGCGTCCTTCATGCGCCCTGCGGCGTTGATACGCGGTGCCAGGGTAAAGGCGATATCGCGTTCGCGCAGCTTGCCCGGCTGTAGGCCAGCCCGGCGCATCAAGGCGACCAGGCCGGGTTTGCGTGTCGCATTGAGCTTCTGTAGTCCCAGGCGTACTAGAGTATGGTTCTCACCCAACAGGGGAGCGACATCGGCGATCGTGCCTATTGCCACCAGGTCGAGTAAATCCATTTCTTCATGCGCTGGCCTCTGGTAGGCGCGATAGAGGGCCTGTGTAAGCTTAAAAGCTATGCCGACGCCGCAGAGATAGCGCTCCTGATACGTACAATCAGCTCGCCAGGGATTGATCATAGCGTAGGTAGCCGGTAACTGCTTCGGTGGTTGATGATGATCAGTGATGATCACGTCGATACCCAACTGTTTGGCATACGCTACCTGCTCGACATCAGAACTTGCACAATCTGTGGTTATGATCAGCGATGTACCCTGCGCGTGCAACTTGTCAATTGCTTTGAGGTTAAGCCCACAGCCATCATGTAAGCGGCTGGGAATGTGGAAATCGAGTATAGCCTCCGCCGACTTAAGGGTGCGCAGGGCACGAAAAAGCAGTGCCGACGATGTAACTCCATCTGCGTCGTAGTCACCGTAGACAGTGATATGCTCCTCTTGCTCAAGTGCTCGTTGGATGCGTGCAAGTGCTTTATCCATATCAATCAGGCTGAGTGGGTCGGGCGTCTCATCATAACGTGCATTCAGGAAAGAACGCATGGCTTCAGGTGTTGTAATGCCCCGATTATGCAGCAACTGCGCGTATACATCCTCGATGCTCGCTTGCCTGCACGCTTCAAAATCTCGAGCAGGAAGTACCTTATATACTTTCCATGGCTCTGCCGGTTGATATGCTGGTGCCACGTGTCTATCCTTCGTCCTCTTCGGGGAGTAGCCTGAGAAAAACCTCATTGCCAAGCAGACGTCCGCGCTTGCTCAAGCGCAGCCACTCGTTTTCCTGTTCTAGTAGCCCGGCCTCTTGCACATGTTGTAAGCGCTTGCCCACAAACTGCGCGAATGGCTGTGCGAAACGCTGCTCAAAGGTGGGCAAATGCAGACCCTGGGCCGTTCGCAGGCCCAGGAATGCCGTCTCTGCCATCGCCTGCGCCTGGTCTACGCTCTCGCTTTCGACCTCTGGTCGCTGCTGCGCCTTTAACAGGCGTATGTATGCCTGGGGATCGCGTTCGTTCGAGAAGCGCCTGTTGCCAAAGCTAGAATAGGCTCCGGCTCCCATGCCAAAGTAGGGCAGGTTGTGCCAGTAGGTCAGATTATGGCGCGCTTGATGCCCAGGTAACGACCAGTTAGAGATCTCATAATTCTCGTATCCTGCTGCCTGTAGGCGTTCGTCGGCGTACTCATACATATCCGCGCACAGGTCTTCATCGCCCGGTGTAATGCGTCCCTCGTGTGTCCAGGTGTAAAAGGGCGTACCCTCTTCGATAATCAGCGAGTAGAGCGAGAGGTGTTCTGGGCGCATGTCCAGGGCCCTATCCAGCGTCTCGCGCCAGTGGCGCATCGTCTGTCCAGGTAGGCCGAACATAAAATCAAGGTTGATAGAAGTAAAACCTGCGGCACGTGCATATTGCACTGCTTGCGTAATCTCTTTGGGCGTGTGGATACGTCCAAGCGCCTTCAGTAGCTCTGCATCAAAGCTCTGAGCACCCATGCTCAAGCGATTAATGCCAGAGGCTCGCAGACCCGCCAGTTGTGCCTGGCTCAAAGTGCCGGGATTCGCTTCCAGGGAGATCTCAGCATCAGTATCGACCGCGAAATGGATAAAGCAGGCCTCAAGGATACGTGATATTTGCTCTACACTCAACAAGCTAGGTGTACCGCCGCCAAAGAAGATCGTGCGTGCGCGTCTCGGATTGCCATCTGGTAATTGTGCATATGCGCCTGTTAAAGCGATCTCGCTAAGTAGCGCGCGTACATATGGTTCCCGCAGGGGCAGGATACCGGCATAGGTATTGAAATCGCAGTAGTGACAGCGAGTATGGCAGAACGGAATGTGTAGGTAGAGAGAAGCGGTCTCCAGCAGCTGCTGGATTGGTTCTGCGTCTGCTTGCGTTGTGCAGGGTGCCATAATGGTCATGAAGAAATCCTTTAGTAAGAGCACAAGCGTGAAAGTGTATCGTCACGACTCTCACGCTTGTGCTCCTACAGTGTTAGCTCTGGTTACGGTTGGCCCGGAATGCTTCCACCAGGAACGCCAGGAACGCTTCCTGGTGCACCACCCGGAGCACCACCTGGTGCGCCGATCGGTAGGTCTGGTGGCATATTCGTAGCGTCAAGCAGTTTATTCTGGTCAACGGGCGTAATTTTGGTCGTGGGCAAGGCATGTTGCTCCAGGATCCAATTTGACAGCGCGTTGTCCTTTAACGACTGCAATGTCGTCGCATCGACGGGGCGAGCCGGGTCGATACCCATAATTTGTACTATATGATAGGCGCCATTTTCAGAGAGCGCCGGGCTTAACTCATTCAAAGTGCGTTTGGGATCAAACATCCAGTTCTCTACAACTGCCGCTGTATAATTCTGGGCGTACTGTCCGCGCGCCATCCAACCCAGCGAACCGCCTTTGCTGTTAGTACCTGCATCGGATGAGTTCGTTTTCGCCAGCTTACCAAAATCACCGCCATGCTGGAGTTGATTGAGTACCTTCCACGCATGCGCTTGTGTATCGATCGTCATCACTCGTGCCAGTACCTGGTATTGAGGTGTTTTTTCCTGCGTTGCGAGATAATGCTGCATATTGTCCCGGCGCAGTTTGATCGTCATCATTGCCTGCATGTCATCGTCACTCACCTTATCCTTGCTCAGGACGGCAGAGTAGCTGGTGCTGCGTGGAATATTGGCCCGGAAATCATTCATGGCATGATTGACCGCGCTTGCAGTAGGATTAATTTCTGCCTGCACGCGGGCGGGCTGTGTGTCCAGCCATTCACGGATAAGTTCATCATCCTGTAACCAGTTGACGCTATCATTGCCCACCTGCGACTGGTTGAAGTTTGATTGCGCCTGTGGAAGCACAGTCTGGTTCAGAGTGCTATATTGCTGGCTTAAGGTCGCAAATTTTGTCTGCTCGGCGGTGAGCTGCGTTTGTGCGGCTGCCAGTTGTTTATTCAACGCTGTGCGCTTGGCACTCGCGCCCGCGGGCAGCGCTTTAATCTGCTTATTCAGACTGTCAATTTGCTTCTGCGTAGTGGTAATACTCTGCTGCTGAGTGGCACCCTGCTTTCTCAGGCTATCGCGCTGAGCCGTCAGGCCATGTGGCCCGTTGAGCGCATTCTGGAAACTTTGCGCATTGAATGCGACCATCTTCCGATAAAGAGATTGGGGAATTTGGTGACCATTGACGCTGGTAATTGGCAAGCTGGGGGTGATCACATTGATATTCACCCAGAAGCCGACAAGAACTATAACGATAAGGAGTCCAATGCCAATAGCAGTCGCCCAGGTGACACGACGCTGAAACTGTATCTTTTGATTATGGGAGAGGTGACCTCCCCAGCCAAAAATTATCGGCTTGCCATCACGTTTCCCTTCGAAACGTGCGGTTTGCTTGGTATATCGTCGCGGTTTGTTCGTGCGACGAGTGCGTTGGTTGTCAGGCCGACGCGCTGTTTGACTATTCATGAGCGAAACTACTCCCTTTTTGCTCAATGCATGGGCTGCGTCTATATAGTCAACAAACATATGCGGTTAAGATAAATACATGATACTGTTCATGTATTTATCTTAATCTGCGCTGTATGTATCTACCTCTACACGTGCATACCACGCATGTGCTCAGCAGTATAGGGAAGCAGGGCCATTTGCCTGGCCTCTTTGAGAGCCACGCTTAAGATACGCTGGTGCTTTGCGCACGTCCCGGTCTTGCGGCGTGGTTCGATTTTTCCACGATCAGAGATGTAGCGTTTCATAAAACGGCCAGCATCTTTGTAGTCGATTTCTCGCACGTGATCGTGGCAGAATTGACATATTTTGCGACGAGATGTGCGCTCGCCGCGTCCGCCCTCGCGTCGCTCGCGGCGCGGGGCTCCTTCAGATCGTCTTTGCACGGACTATGTTCTCCTCAATACTGAGCTAGAAGGGATGATCTTCTAAATCTCCAAGAGGGTCGCCGTCTGCATCACCTGCCAGGAATTCTGAGCTGCCACCCTGAGCGGACTTAGGTGTAAGCATCTCCATGTCGGTGGCGGTAACTTCGACTGCTGTGCGCTTATTTCCATCTTTGCCTACGAACTCTCGCTGTGACAAACGACCCTCAATAAAGACTTTGCTGCCTTTGTGCAGGTATGTATTACATGTCTCTGCGAGTTGGCGCCAGGCTACGATGTTGAACCAATCGGTTTCTTTTTCCCTCTCGCCTTCAGCGTTTTTGGTGAAACGATTGACGGCGATAGTAAACCTTGTGAATGCCACCCCACTAGGGGTATAGCTCATCTCGGGGTCTTTGCCGAGATTTCCAATCAACATAATTTTGTTCATGGTTCAAGATCCTTTCGAGTGATACTCACTGCCTCAACTCTTCACTTCTACAGAGATCAGACGGACCTACCCAAACGTTTTTAACTAACTAAGCTTCGGCGCTTTCTACATCCTCGATCGCAGGAGGAACATCTTCGATTTCCTCGGCAGATAAGTCGCTGGGCAGTTCTACCTCTTCGTCTTCGTTGGCATCAGCAACGCTCTCAGGTGAAACTGACTCATCTTGTGCTTCTTCTGTTTCTGCGCTCGGAGCAGTGGGCGCTGGTGCTGCCGCAGCCGCCGCGCGAGCCTCGCGTTCCTTCTGCACAGTCTTAGGATCGCGCCTCTTGATTAAGTGCCGCAAAACCTCTTCGGAAACCTTGAGTGTACGTTCGAGTTCAATCACGGTCTCAGGGGCCAGAATCATATCAACGAATGTATAGAAACCGTCGCGGTGGTGTTCAATGGGATATGCCAGGCGACGACGCCCCCATTGATTTACCCTGACAACTTGGCCGCCATGATTAGCGACGACCTGTTCGACACGCTCAAGAATTGCACGTGTCTGCTCTTCACTGACTTCGGGATTGAGAATGTATCCAAGTTCGTAATCTCGCCTCACGAAGCCACCTCCTTCCTTTGGGTATGCATCTGGTCAGATCTTACGCTGCGAACATCTTACTTATCAGCAGGCATGTTATCGAGCAAGCCTGCTCTCGTTCTCTCAGCAACTGCCAGTGCAGGTAGAACACCGGCACTTGAATAAGCCGGTGTGTAATATAACAGATGCCGCCCAAGTTATGCGGCCTTAGCATGTATTGTCCCACGATGGCATGGGTATTCAAAACACCCCGCTATTATAACATCCTTTGCTATGCCTGACAATAGAGCCAAGGTTAACTAACTTTAATGTCCTATTCTTTTAATACACTTCATAACCGGAAAAGCGGAAAGGGTAGTACGTTTTATCTACATATGTACGGGGCAACTTTAGCAGCTGCCTACCGGTACCAACTTTAGGATGGACATTGCTAGGGCCGAGGGCGACCCTTGCGGTCGCCCTGGTTCTATATACGGTACGGCTTGCCAGGCTCCTTCGTGTATAGTAGGGGCGACCCTTGCGGTCGCCCTGGTGGGGTCTGCGGGGGCTCGGTCTGCGGGGGAGACGACATGACGACATCCCTTGCGG
>JACZCU010136798.1_pt1 | contig 12157 bp, 5 predicted proteins | sample 8641851 | NCBI WGS metagenome assembly JACZCU01 (sample SAMN15324605, study PRJNA640507) | soil metagenome | isolation source: monocropping sugarcane control | place: China: Luxin town, Laibin City, Guangxi Province | collected 2019-07-25 | depth 10cm m | reverse complement strand
TGTGTATATTTCATCTATTTCTACAACACATGCTAAATGGTGGCAGCACTTGCGGACCCGTCTCACCATACTCTACCTGATCGTTGCCATCGCCTTGCTAGCTATCAGTGTAACAGGACAGATACGCTTATTAAACGAGATAGGAAAGACTTTCGGTGGTTTTTTCTGGGCGCTAGACACTGATGAACAGGTAGTTATTGTCTCTACACTCCCACAAACAAGCTCCTTTGGAGCCTTCACAACTTCCTTAACCAATAATGATCATATCGTTGGTATAGATGTAACAGCTAAAGGTAGATCTGTTTTCAGCTGGCAGCTGGCAAAACCAGGAGAGGTCGTGCCTTTGATGAATGCATATCAACACGCTCAGCCAGGCGATAGCGTCACCTATACCATTCAGCATACCAATAGTACACAGGAACATATTACACTTCCCGCCTTACAATTCACATGGGATATGTGGTGGCAAAGCTATGGCGTGGCCTTTCTGGCCGGCCTCGCCTGGCTGTTCACAGGCATTGTCCTGCTAGTCACAGCCCGGGAATGGACGGGAGCTGTCGAAGGCATTACACTCTTACCACCGGCCATGCTCTTTCTACTGTATAGTCATTGGGGAAATGTACAGACTGCCTATGCCGAGAATATCGTCGTCCAGTTGCTCTGGATTCCTTCATTTGCCCTGCTTGGCGCGGCCTTTATTCACCTCAGTCTGACCTACCGACCAGAGGCAATTAGCAGTTCACGACGCCCACGCCTGATCATCGATGGTCTGCCTTACCTGCCGCTCATCGCCTTGCTGGCTTTTGAGTGGAGTTCTTTTCTAATTTCTGGCAAGGTTGCAGGCCGCGCTAATCTTAGCATCTCTCTTGGCTATGGTGTCTTCGGCGGCACCTTGAGTTTTATCATTGGCGTACTCTCATTGTTGCGTATCAGCGGCATGCTCCCGGGTACGCACATTCCCGCTCCTATTCGTCGCCGCGTGGGTGATCTCTTTACCTTATGGATCGGCGGTATTGGCCTGGGCTTCTGCCTTGGGGTTCTACCCATCTTACTGCTTGGTCATCCCCTTGTACCCTTGCAAATCTTCCTGGTACTGGCTATCATCTATCCAGTTCTGCTTGCTTATGCTATCCGCTCCTTACGCTTGATTGATCGGTTGGAAACTACTTTGCACCAACGCGAGGAGGCCCTGGGTGAGCAGCAAAAAACTGCACAGGAATTGCAGCAGGCGAACGTTGAACTGCAGCAGGCGACCTCGCTCCTGTTACATGCGGATGCGCATTTACGCTCTGTACTTTCGCAACGGATCCACGATCAACCCAAACAACAGGCTCTGCGTATCCGTTCACTGCTGGGTCATTGGCAACATAAGCTGAAAATTGAGGCCGAGCGTGATCCCGCCGGTAAAGTCACTGCTCAACCAATAATTGAGGCATTGGGTAAGGTACGGGGCATCAGTGAAGAGCTTGAAAGCGATCTGCGTGGTCTACAATTACTGGTTGAAGATGCCTACCAGCGGCGTAGCCTGGGTCTGAAACTGCACCTGGAAAAACTCATCCGCGAAGATCTGCCCGCGCTTCATCCTGAGTCGCCCCTCAAAGTACAGCCTGACCTGTGGGCACTTGACGCCCTCAGTCACGATCTGGAACAGACAGAGGAAGGAGCCAGAATCGCTGAAGCAATCTCATATACCGTTACCCAGGCCCTGCTCAATGTCTATAATCACGCAGGCGCAAGCTTCGCAACTGTGCACACGCTGCGTAAGAATGGTATTATCGAGGTCTCCATTAGTGATGATGGACGAGGCTTTGATCCCGCTGCGGTCTCAGCGGAGAAAACTAGTCTGTTTAAGGCACGCCTCAAAGCTCGTGAAGCTAGAGGTACCATCTCTATTCAGTCTGTTCCCCGGCCTCAGGTCGAGCATGGTACAAAGGTCGTCCTGTCCTTGCCTATTCCACACTTCCAGTCAAGATTCTCTTCTGGCCCATTACCAGAGTCACAGGCGCAGAGATTGCCAGGCAAGTGAGCCTCTACTCATCAGGCCTTAAACCCGCATATGCTTCATAGGCATGAGCGAGCAAGACACGCCTGCCCGGATCACTGGGCAGGCCTTGAATAGTAAAGAAGCTGTAAAGCTCACTGACGAGATTCTCCAGGGGTCCAATGTTGGGCCCACCCCTGGCGTTAAGAAAGCCCATGTGTGTGGCAATCTCATCATTACTCAATCCCCTGGCAATCAGTGCTGCACACTCCTCCTGGCGTGGCGTCAGCCGTTGGCCGCGCAATTTTTTGAGCAGGTAATTGAGCACCTCTGGATCTATAAACGTTTCATGGCGCAGCACCACAGTCTTTGCAATATGTTCGAGGTAAGTGGGATCAATGTTGTTGAAAAGGGCATAGCCCTGCAGCCCCTGTTGTTTGTCTCCACGTTTGCTAGCTCGTCGAGGCGTTCCCCGCCGCGTATATTCACGCCGGAAGACTTCAGTGGCCAGTGTCCAGCTCGGATCCTGTGTATAGATCACCACGCTCAGACCAGGTGCTATCTCCAAAAGGGAACGCCCTAGTTCTACGCCATTGTCATTGCCCAGGCGCAAATCAGATAGTACCAACCAGCCCGCTAACGTAGGATTCTCTATCTGCTCGTCACTGACTTGTTCGACCAGGCTTAGCGTGCTGGCAGCATCACCTGTTTGTCCTACCAGGCGCAGTTGTGGCGTTTCTTCTACAAATTCACACACGCCACGACGCTTGACAAGCGTATCATCAATTACAAGGGTTGGAATGGGCGTATCTATCATATCATGCAACCATTGAGCCGGTTTATCCGGCAATAGCAATAATCAGAATACCTACAAATATAACGATAGCCCCAAATGTGCGCACCATACCAAAATCCTCCCCTAGCCAGCGCCAGCCCATCAAGGCCGCAAAGACCACGCTGATTTCGCGCACAGATCCTGCATAGCTGACACGAGCAAAGGCATATGTCTCCAACACCAGCATATACGATAAAAGCATCAAGAAACCGACCAGTATGATACCCAGCCAATTAGCCCGCCACTCAGCGACAATAGCGCTGCGTCCATAATGAACTACTATCAAGGGCGTAAAAAAAGCCGCACTCAAGCTGATAACCAGCAGCGTATACGGCGCAGCCGCAACTCTATGCACAGCAGCGCCATCAATAGCCGAGTAGATTGAAATACAGCATGCCACAGTCAGCGCCAAAACAATGCCGCTTGTACTGAATGTAGTTGTCTTACGTAAAGACCACCAGTTTTTTCCACCTATCATAATTAATCCAAGCACAAGCAGTACCAGGCCAACATAGCCCATCGGACGCGGTCGTTCACCGAGGAAGAGAAAAGCCCAGAGAATTAAAAATGCAGGCGCAGCTCCACGTGCGATGGGATAGATAAGAGAAAAATCACCATGTTCATAAGCGCGCGTCAGGATGATATAATAGGTACCCTCCATCACAGCGCTGCAGATGATGTAAGGCCATATCGAGGCTGGGAAAGGCTGGCTTATGAGTAGCAACGGAGTAAAACAGGCACAACCCATAACCAGTGCCCACCAGGTAAAAACCTGCTTCTCTTTGGCACGTTTGACGAGCAAGTTCCATCCAGCATGTAGCACAGCGGCTAATAACAATAGTCCCAGGGCGATTAGTGGCATGTAATATCCCTGACCTCAAATACATGACGAGTTCGGCGGATCTTGCTGAATATGCTGGCTACCAGTATATCACATCAAAACAGAGATACTCCGGCGCCTACTAACGCGGCGTCGCTTCCCAACGATGCCTGTACCACCTCAACCGCCGTACATACACTCGATGAAGAACGTAGTATGAGCGCATTTCGCACATGATGCAACAGCAAATCGCTGCTACTCACGACATTACCTCCCAGGATCAGTATATTTGGCTCAAAGATATTGATATATTTAGTAGTGGCAGCCGCCAACCAGCGTCCAACTTCACCATAGACTTGCAACGCCACGCTGTCACCTCGCCTCGCCTCCTCTGCCACGAGCTGGGGACTGAAATACTCGCGATTCAACAGGCGTTGCGTCAAACTTGTCTCTTCACCACGTCGTAACGCGCGCTGCACCATCTTCTGCATTGCCTCCAGAGAGACGAGCGTGTTAATACAGCCGCGTTTGCCACAACTGCAGCGAGGCCCATTCGCTGAGACAAGCATATGGCTGATATGCCCCACGTATTGTTGCGCTGAGCGTTCCAAATTTCCGTCAACCACCAGGGCAGCCCCTACCACCGCATTGAGTGTAAGAAAGAGCAGGCGACGAAAGCCCTTGCCCACTCCGCAATGATGCTCACCCAATAAAGCGGCATCAACATCAACATGCAAACGACTGGGTAAAGCATAATGCGCTTCCAGGAAATCGCACAGGGGAAAACTATTTAAAGTGGATAAAGTAGGAATCATCATTGGGCGTCTCGCATCAGCATCTACACTTCCAGGAACACAAACACCCAGACCGCACACATGCCATTTCTCGCTATAGGCATAGGCAAGCATTGTCTCTATAGCGCGTAGGTACGGCTCAAGCGTCGCAATGGCTGGACGCCCCTGGAGTGTCCTGGCATGGCAGCGCTGGCGCACGCGTCCGTAGCAATCAACTAAAGCTACATTTGCCCCCCTGGCAGCCAATTCCACACCGATAGCGACACTCTCGTCTGTGCTCATCGACTGATACACCTGTGATTCTACATTCTAGTATTTGAATAGAACATATGTTCTTAATTCAACAGGTTTACCATTAGCAAAACACGAACAATTACAACATTTTATGTAAAATAAGTATACCTGCGGTTGAGAACATTTGTCAAGAGCAAACGTTCAATTTACTCATTGAGAGAACGCCGAGAACCGGCCTTTCCTTGAATAATCGAATGGGCTCCATGCTGGCATTAATTACAATAGGTTATTTACTTGGAATTAATCATCATCTATGGTACTCTAAGCAAAATACTATTTTTCATTCTTTACATGCCTTATGTAAAGTATTGATCATGGTGGGCATAAGAAAGGAGAATGGTGCTACCTGTTTTTCAAGAATAAAGTGAGAAATAGGCAGCACTGAACAAGCAGGATGAGCACGTTAGAAGTTGGTATGGATAATCTCTCAGCCGTTGACTACGCAGACAAAATAGCTGCCATTATTCGGGCATTACAACAATTCACAAATGAGCCTTCTGTCGAGTCTATCTCCGTCTCCTTTAATATTGATAAAATTGCACATCATGTGGCGACAACATATGCTTCCAGCACAAAGTACCCATTTGAAAACAAACAGGGCACTACCTACGCCAGTACCTACTTTCCCGATGTCGCAAAGAAAGCGGCGTTTAGCAAACAGATTAGAGATTTGGAAAAAGAAGTCGTCCAGCTCATCCAGAATGCGCTGCAAGCAAAATTTCAGCATAATAATATTGGCACGTTCACGGAGAAGCTGCTAAGACCGGTTGCCGATTTTTCACACGCTCCTGCTGCTGGACTCAAATACCCTCTGACAAAGGCACTGCCTCTTGAAAAACAGAAACTGCATGTACGTCCCCAAAAAACATCACAGGAGCCCTGGCTCAAGGGCCACAAACTGACAATTCAGGTCAAAGACATTACCAGATTTGATGAGCAGCTCATAAAGGGTGTCTGTGCATACATCACGCACCAGAACGTCTGTGATGACGAGGAAATCGACGAAGCACGCGAAACGCTAGAGATCATGTCCCAGAAGGCCAATTCTTCCTTCAGCCAGCTACGGAAAGCTGTGATTAAAGAAGCGCTGGCTCGTATTCAACGCGAAGCTAAAATCTATTATCTCCGCTTTCTCTACCAGGGCATGAAAGATTGGAAAGCGGACAACAAAGACCAGGGCATGCTGCTTTTACGCAATCTCATTGTACGCTTGAAAAGCCTTGACACCTATATTCGTCAGAGCAAGGATGATGCCTATTATCAAGTAACCTATCAGGATAACCCTTATAACTTCCGCGATCTTTTTTCACGCGCGGATGCTTTCGAGACCCTGCCGATCATCCCAGAAATTGTAGGTTCGCTGGGAGAGAGCACAAATATAGTGCAGGGATCAAAAACCTTTGTTTCCGGTCTTAAATTGAAACTGAATGGACAGGTGCAGATTCATGGCGGAGAGGGCAAGTCCGTCTATGACTATTATCTAGCCTTACTGGACCCTGACAGTCCGGCCTATCAGAAACGCAAAATAGAAGCAAAATCGGAACTGCGATTCCAGGAAAAGGTCCTCAAAGTAGCCTTGCTGTATTACTTTGTCTTCATGGAAATGGATAATCCCTCATTTAAGCCTGCCGAGCGCTTTGAAGCCGAGATCCTGACGGTTTTGCGTACTGGGACCAATGAAGAAAAAAGCCAGGTTCTGCGCAAGTTACAACAGGACATTGGTACAGCAACGACCAGAAAACATCTCGATACGCTGAAACAACTGCTCATACGCTTTCTGGACCACACAAGCATCGGCCCTATCCGGCAAGAAGAGACATTAGTTTTGAGCTTGAAAGAACAGGTTCTGGTAAAAGATGTCGATAGCATGGTCACGCACAACATTTTCTTTCAAAAAGACTTTGAGAACAATGGAGGGCGCGACATCCTCAAGTATATTGTCATCGAGAATGCCAGTACGAGCACAGGAGCCATCTGTAAACTCCCGCTGACACTTACCTTTGAGCCCATGTATTACTACGCCGCGGAAGATAAGCCAGAAAAATTTTCTATGACCTACGAGCTGGCAGGCATACAAGCCTTACCTATCTTTCTTGCGCCAATTGACAATCAGTCACCCGATAAGTACAAGGCAAAATTTGCGCAAGAAAAGCGTATTGTTTTCTATTACCAGCATCGTCCCAACGTACGCTCCGATTCAGAGCAAGCATTTGTTTATCACTTTACCTACACCCTACTGGCATACCTCTTCGTCAAAGTGCTGGCCGAGAGTATCGTGCCCAGCAACCCGCGCAATATCTTCTTTCCTATCGTTTGCCTGCATGCCCTTGAAAAGGCAGCTGATGATGCCAACAAAAAATTTGACGATGAGGAGTTCATGCACTCCCTCTCAAAAATAATGGCACATATGCTTGCTGAGGACTACTCGGCGAACTCTCAAGGATTCCATCTCAGTACGGTACAGCAAGTGGGGGCAGGAAAGTACAAACTAGATAGCGCACTATACTCTCTCTATTCTGCCCTGCCGCGCACGTTCCAGTTCAATGAGCCCTCTCAAGCTGGCGAGTCAAGCTCAGGACCAATCGCCCGGCGTCAGCTTGATAAACTGGCGATTATTACCGTCTCCAGTCGCAAATGTGATGTCAATGTAAAAACGCCCGAGGTCTACCAGGCGACTGTGTACGGTGAAGTTATCGGTATCGAACGGCTCCCCAATGGGTATGTGCGTGTTGGCACGCTCTCAACATTTTCCTCTAATCAGGCTTCAAATGAAATGTACGAACGCCCAGAAGCCATTCTCGAACAGGTGAAAGCCTGCTATGCTAAGGGGTATCGGCACTTTTTGTACGTGGCGCGGGCTCCCTATAGTAGCACCCTGCATATTTCTGATGTTGGCAGCGAGGAAGAACTCTTCTTTATGAACAAAACCATCATCCAGGCGATCCGCGAAGCCAATCCTGAAAGTAGAGTCTACCCGGTATTCTGCGATACATACTATGTAGTTAACCAGCATCGCCACAAGCGTAAAATGTTGCAAGTGGACTCACTTTACATCGATGATATCGGCGAACTCTCTACTCTGGTGAATGACCCAAGCAAACGTTCGCTGGTTTTTTTCAATCTCTTCAGCGGCGCGAACGTCAACAAGCAGGTCTACAATGGAATCATGTCGTACTCGACTTTGCTTAATGTCTACGAGAACGATCCTACCTACGATCAGTACATCTGGTCGAATATTCTTGGCGAGAAGAGTCCTCAATCCTTGAAAACAGATATTCTCGACTTCATTACCCTGCTGCATTTCTCACGCTATGAGAAACCTCGCGATCTAGGCTTCAAGCTAGATCCATACAAGCGCATTATTGGAGATACGTCTGTCGGTAAAGTCGCTATTTTCCCCAACATGAAGGGTAACGTCCACTTTAACGCCCTCGCCTTTCTCACTCTGGTGCGAGCAGTCTTGCATGCAAAATAAGAAGGTGTAGTTACAAGTAGAGAAGGAAATATGGAAGAGCATCACACACGCCTGGAGCAAGCGGGCGAAGAGCATCGCCAGTTTGCGGCAGATCTGGGTAGGTTGTTTGAGCTTGGCTTCAATACAGGTTTGCTCACTGCTATTGAGCAGAACAAGACGATCACCCATCATCTCGCCGACCAGTATCAGCAAGATCTCTCCCACTTGCGTTTGCCTACCCTGGCCAACAAAATGTGTGAGCGTACAGGCGTTCTCAGTACATGGGATCAAGCAACGTTAGAGCGCTGGGTACTCTTTTTTCTGCAAAAAGGCTACGTAGCCGGGCTGAATTTTTTTGCAGAGTATCTCGAGTCATTTGCCCAGAGTAAGCCCCTTTATCCACGCGAAATTGTCTACTTGCAATGCAGTTTCTGGGGAGAAAATAGTCTGAGAACGTATGAGAAAAATGAACGGGTAGCCGTCGAGGAACTGATCAACCAGTTCCATAGACAGGGCACACCCATTCACCTATCAGACGAAGATATCCGCGAATATAGCAGAACCGGAAATTTCTTCAAGGCCGACACCCTGATGTTACTGAAATATAACAAATACTGGCGTATTCTGAGCGTCGACCTATCGGTCTTTTCTCTCGCTTCACCCGCAGATGCAGTCGACTTGGCCAGCGTTGAAAAAATACGCCGTATGCTGGCAACAGAACTACGTTACGTCCGCTCAAAAAGTGTCTTTGCCAATATGAGCATCGATACAGATGCCGAGACAGCAACGCCAGAGATCCTTTCAGGGCAGTTACAACATTATTTCACAGCCTTCAAACGCGAAGATAAGGAAACGGCCAAGCTTATTCAAGCCGCCAGTTACGCCCACAGCTTTTATACCTTCCTCATAAAACAAGGTATCCTGACTTCAAGCGATCCCGTGCTTTTTAACGTCGTCGGCTACACGGACCGCAATGTCAATGCTATGACTGTCAGGAAAGAACATATCCAGCTGCTGGCAACCTGTGCAGACATTTATAAAGCGCCCTCTGCAGGGGAGGATATCGCCAACGCACGCGATCACGTTTTAGAGACCATCCAGAAAGCCGCCGGGAAAAGCTTTACGCATGGCAGAAAGTTCGTCAAAGAACTTGTGCAGCTAGTAGACCAAAGCGATGGTACGCATTGGCTGGATTATACTGAAACGCTAGATGGTTTTATCAATACGCGAGCGCCTCTTACCCCTGAACGTTTGAGCCCAGATATTCGCGAACTGCTGGTGCCAGCCGAGTATGCAGGCAAAAACATTCTTGATATTCATGCGGCCCTGATCAGGCATGAACTCGCCAGGTCAACGCCATACCTCTTTTTGACAGGCAATCCGGGTATCGGCAAAACCACGACCATTGTCAACTTCTTAAAAGCCAGGGCCCAGGAGGGTCAGGGCTTCCTCTTTTTATATGTGAGTCCGCGCAAGCAGGTCAACCTGGACATTATCAAAAAATTTCGCCAGGATACGGGCCAACCCCCTTGCGAGAATCTCTTTGCTCTGACAGCTAACTCGGTCATCATTCGCAACAACCATGCGAAACCAACGGTACACTATTATTCCAGCCAGCGGCAGGATACCTTCTATGAACAAGGCGTCAAGTTTATCCACGCTGAGGGGGAAGAGGCGCAGCAGCAGAAGGCCTCGCAACGCCACCTTGAAGAGATTCAGGAGGGACTGCTGATCGATAAGGGCGAGCGCATCAGCGGTGTCTTAGATAGCCTGTGTCGAGCAATTCATGCGACGCTGGACAAGCCCTTAGCGAATGCTATCGTCGCTACCGTGGCTATTCAATCGCTTAAACGCACCAGGCAAGGTAGCAGCACGCTCCGCCACCTTGAGAAGATCTTGCTTGGAGCAACCAGTAAACAGGGCGGCATCATTCTCGAACAGATGAAGAGGATTAGCCAGACCATCCAGTATTTCTTTGTGATGATAGACGAAGTTACTGGTGATGAAAGTGGAGCTGAGTTCCTGCATGGCGTTCATACATTCTTGCACCAGTATGAGTTGTTTAGTTCTCATTATGGGATCAATACGAAAATTATTGTGGCCGACGCCTCGATAGTTGATCCCAAAATCATTCAGCAACATCTTTCAGAGACGACCTATGAGCCAAATAAAATCTATTTCCGCCGGGTGCCCGCCCAGCATACCTGCTTACCTCTCTCTTATGAGCAATTCAACTTTAAAAGAGATCAGGCTGCTGTTATCAATGCGAATGCCTATCCAGCCAGCAAGGTACATGTGACCTATAAGATAGGCGTGGACGCGCTGCAATACAATGAGGATACGTATAGCGAACGTAGCAAACAGCTTCGCAATGCCTTGCAGCAGCGGATCATCACAGATATCCTGGCGGTATTAGATCAGCAGACAGCCCCTCAAATACTCGTCTACATACAAGACAAACAGCGCCTCGCGCAACTCATTCAAGCCATGTCCAAAATACGCAATGGAGCCTTCGAGGCCAACCGTGACTATCTAGAGATTCACGCTAATGTTTCTGAACAGGACAAAAAAGACATTGAAAAATACCAGGATCAAGTAAAAGTTGTCTTCATGACAGCATCCGCCAGCCGTGGGCTCTCTTTTAAGCGAGCGAAACATATCCTGGTCGATATTCCTCATTTTGAAATTGAGCAAAACCTGATGGAAATTCTCCAGGTAATCTATCGTGGGCGCGGCGGTGATTTTGACCAGGATGAGAAAAGCCTGACTTTTTACCTCGCTGATCGTGTGGTCTACTCCCGCAGCACTGACCGAGATCTATCTGTACGAGAAAGCATGCTGCACTTACTCAATATATTACTTATCCTGAAGACATCCATCATGACGCGTATTGAAGGCAGCGGCATGATTGGTCTAAACCAGCGCTTTATGATGATTCCTATCGGGGGCAAGTCCGTCTACGCAGCAGGTGAGACGTTCACTTCGCGTATAAGCAAGCTCATCAAAGAACTATCTGATCTATCCCACCGCCAGTGGAATGACAAACGCCTGGAGTATGTGTACACGAGCCTTACACGCATCCTGAGCAATGCACGCATTCGTCTGGTCTCAACGTCCACCCGGAGGAAGGGCGATGTGCATGAGATGGTAAAACAATCCTATATACCTCTCATACCCACCTTCTCCGAGGATTTTGCCGAGGCTGCCCGCAAAGGTTTGCACAACCTTTTACAGCGACCTCCCCTGGAGCAAGGCTATCTTGCAGGTGGGCTTTTAATCGTGCCCATTGTTGAGCAAGCCATGCAGGAACAGTACTGGATGGAGATTGAGGACATCTTTGAACAGAAGGAGACCGGACGCGATCTGCTAACAAACATGTATGCCTTGAGTCGTGATCCACGTTACCCTGATAGCGTGCATATGGTCATGAGAGATGCGATCGCCTTTATTGAACTACTCAAGCAGATGGCCAAAGAGAAAATTCCCCACTATGAGCAGGAAAGTGAGCACACGGATCAGCATTATGCGCTCCCTTTTGTGGCGTTTCTTGCTCACGACAAGCTGAAAGAGTATTTCAAACATAAACCGGCGGATGAGGACCGGCAGGAAGTCTCGTTCCGTTCATTGCTGACCTCCTACATACGTTCGTTATATCCAGCGGATAGCCTACTGCCTATTGGCACAAACTATGATGCTTTTCCATTTATAATATTCCGCAGCCTCAATCTGGGTGAAGCACGCCGAAAGATGTTCACCGACAAATATCTCTTCATGTCACATGAGGTGAACATTTTGAATATGCTTCTGTCGAGCAAGGATGGAGAAGAGGAGTCAAGCTAAGAAGCAAACTCGCTTTCATATCTCAAGGGTGGTATCATGCATATGAATCTCATTGCTCATCTAACTTCAAAGTCAAGACATACTTAATAGGCAGAGAGCAAATATACTTCCTAATGAGGTAAGGGTTAGCTTATGCGGA
>JACZCU010020104.1_pt1 | contig 12174 bp, 11 predicted proteins | sample 8641851 | NCBI WGS metagenome assembly JACZCU01 (sample SAMN15324605, study PRJNA640507) | soil metagenome | isolation source: monocropping sugarcane control | place: China: Luxin town, Laibin City, Guangxi Province | collected 2019-07-25 | depth 10cm m | reverse complement strand
TCTGGCGCGCTGGCCCCGCCGCGGAAAACTTTCCGCCGCGGGGGCCGCCGGCGGGTTTTAGATAGTCGCCGGGGAGCCAAAACCCGGACCCGGGCGCCGCGTTGCCGGGGCGCCCAGGGGTTCAGGAGCGGGCTACGGGCAGACCGTGCCGATGGTCCACGACGCGCCGAAGCCGAGGTCGGGGGCGCGGTCGGCGGCGGCGGTGTAGTAGACCGCCTGGAGCGAGCCGTGCGACTCGGCGAACGGGAACGTCAGCGTGGCGCCGGCGGCCGGATTGCCGATGTCGGCGAGGGGCACGTCCATGACGAACGTTCCGTTCGCTCCCGTCGTCGTCGTCCCCGTAACGGCGGAATTGACGGCGTTGAAATTCGACGTATACGTGCCGTCGTCGAACGTGAACGCCGCGCCGGTGTTCTGGGCGCGCACGTAATACGTCGTCCCGTTGTAAGTCCAGAAGACCGCCCACAGCGCGCCGCCGAGGTTCACCGGTGGCGGAACGGCCTGGAGGTTCTTGATCGTCATAGTGACCCGCAGCGTCGTCGGATTCGGCGACGTGAACGCGACGCTGACGATGTCGAGATTGTCCATGTTCGTCCCGTCGCCGCCGGTGTAAGCGTTCGGCGCGTCATTGATCGCGTCGACGATCTGCGGACCGGGACAGCTCGTGCCGGTGATCGCGGGATTGAGGATCGGAGGCGCGTTCGGCTTCGTCAGATGCGTCGGTGCGGTGCGTCCGTCGACGTCGAGCATCAGCTTTGCCACATTCGGCACGCCGAGGCCCGACGTGTAATCCCATCCCGGATGCGAGCAGTACTCGCCGTTGCACGTCACCGTCGTTTCCGTCGAGACGCCGCCCACGTCAAAAAAGTCCGCGGGATGCTTGTAGAGCGCGTAGTTCGCGAAGCCGTTCCCCTTCTTCGACGCGGCCGCCTGAATGCGCGTCCACATCCCAAGCCAGAGAGGGGACGAGAGGCTCGTGCCGCCGGCCGACTGGTCGTTCTTGCCGCCGACGGTGATCATGTAGCCGTTGCTGACGATGTCACCCGACTGCGACGCGACATCCGGAATCCCTCGGCACGGGACCGGCGGAACGTAAGCATTGCCGTGCGGGTCGGTCGCGCAGAGCAGCGTGACGAAACTCTGTTGATACGAGCCGGCCGCGAGATGCTGGCTGCTCCCGCCGCCGGTGTAATTCCAGCTGTACTCGAGCGCGCGCGAAGCCGGCGTCAGCGCCGTCGCGTCATTCCAGTAGAGCACCGTGCCGCCGACCGAGACCGCGTTCGGGCTCACCGACGGATAGTTCAGCCACGGAGTCGGAACGAGAAGCACGCCGTTGAGCGCGACGCCGAACGCCGGACAACCAGCGCCCGAATCGCCTGACGACGCGAACATCGTGCGGCCTTCGATCACCGCGCGGCGTAGCACTGCTTCATAAAGGTCCTGGTTCGCATTGCCGGTTCCGGCCTGATCCGCTTCCGGCGCTTCCTCGCAGCCGCCGAATGACGAGCTGCCCTGCAGCGGCCCCTGCTTGTCCGCCGCCCAGGCGTTGTACGCGGCCAGGAGATCGGCGTCGGTTCCCGCTTTCGCGAAGTAGAGCTTCAGGGCCGTCGCATTCGGCGCCATGCCGGTGGACGCCTGCGTGTCGATGTTCCACTCCTCCTCGCCGCCGGAGTCGGTGATCGCCGTCTCCGGTCCGAAGTAACTGATCGACACCGGGATCGCGGGCAGTTGGCGCTCTGCCTCGAACGAGCGGAGGTCGAACAGCGTGTTGTTCGTCGTCCCCCAGCCGAAGATCGCGAGCTGCTGCCCTTCACCTTTGTTGTTCGACGGCTGGTTGTAGATCGACCAGAGGTCCGTCGGCGCGGTGAGGTTCATGTCCATGCCGGCACTCGGTGCGGCCGGCGTGTACGACGTCCGCTGCTTCGACGCGATGCGCGGCCCCTCGAAATTGTTCAGCCCCGTGATTCCGGTGACGCCGAGGCTCGCGGGGACGGTGGGTGCGTTCGTGTTCGCAAAGAAGTCGCCCGCGTCGATGTGGTAATTCGCGAACGTCACGCCGAGGAGCCCTTGCACCTGGCCGGCGGTTCCGGAGGCGAGGATGTACTCGCTGACGCCGGGAATCGTCTGGACGGTGAGTCCTCCCGACTGCAGCCACGCTACGGTGGCGTTGAAGCGGTCCGCCGGAACGCCGAACGACTGCTCGTACGAATCGGGATCGAGGAACTGCTGGTAGTAAGGGCTCGCCGGGTTGTACTCCGCGGCGAGATAGGCCTGCTCGCCGGACGGATTCTGCCCCGCCAACCCGACGCCGATGCTCATCGGCTGCATGGCGCTCGTCGCGCCGGTCGGGGTGAGGAGAGAGATGAGGTGAAGGACGTTGTTACCGAGGACGACAGTTGAATCCGCCTGTGCCGTTCCCCCTGTGAAAAGCGCGATGGCGGCGAGGGAAACGAGAACCTTTCGCACCGGAAACCTCCTTGCTGTGCCGGCTACTTGCTGGTGGTAGCCGTACTACCACCGGCCGCGTCTGCGAGATGCGGGCCAGGAGGCGGAGGGAATCTCGATATCGCGACGAGCGTATATACTTTTGAGATGACGGAACGGGCGAAGATCTTCACGAACGGAGGGAGTCAGGCGGTCCGCCTGCCGAAGTCGGTTCGATTTCCGAAGTCTCAGCGGGAGGTTCTCGTGCGCAAGTCCGGCAAACGCGTCATCCTCGAACCTGTGGACGAGTGGCCCGAGGAGTTTCTCGAGGTGATCGGCTCGTGCGCCGAGGAAATCGAGCGTCCCAAACAGACTCCGCTCCTGAAGAAGCGGAACCCGTTCGAGTGAGCGTCCGCTTCATGCTCGACACCGACTCGGTGAGCTACGTGATTCGTGGCGCGGGTCGCGTCGCGGAGACGCTCGTGACGCACCAACCCTCGGAGATTTGCCTCAGCGCGATCACGCTTGCCGAACTCCAGTACGGTGCCGAGCGGCTGCAGTCACAGAAAATGGCTCGTGCAGTCGAAAGGGTTTCTCGGACGTTGCACGTCGAGCCGTTCGACGAGGATTGCGCACGCACGTTTGGCCGGATCGCGGCAACGCTCGCGTCGCGAGGCGACACCATCGGTGACTTCGACGCCATGATCGCAGCGCATGCGCTGACTCTCGGCGTAACGCTCGTGACGAACAACGAGCGGCACTTCTCACGCGTGCCGGCGCTGCGGATCGTGAACTGGTTCTAAGGCATACTCCCCCCGTGAACCGGCTCCTCCTCGCCTCCGCGCTCCTGCTCCTCACCGTCGCCGCCGCCCCGCTCAAGGTGGGCGAGACCGCGCCCGACTTCCGCCTCTTCGACCAGAACGACCATCTCGTGACGCTGAAGCAGGCGCGCGGGCACAAGGTCGTGCTGGTCTTCTACCGCGGGTACTGGTGACCCTACTGTGTCCGGCAGTTGGTCGGACTTCGGGACCTGGCGCGGAGTTACCCGGAGGTGCGGGTCTATGCGATCAGCAGGGACAGCACCTCGGAGAGCCGCGAGCTGGCGCGGAAGATCGAGGCGGACAAGCGGGGGGCGGTGGGGTACGCGATGTTGTCCGATCCGCAGTCGCTGACGATCGATCGCTACGGGTTGCGCGACCCCGCGTACGCGAAGGAGAAGATCAACGGCGTCCCTCGGCCGTCGGTGTTCGTGCTCGACGCGCAAGGGCGCGTGCGGTGGGCGAAGGTGGAGTCGGACTACCGCGAACGTCCTTCTGTCGAGGAGGTCGCCGCCGCGCTCGACGCGCTCGAGTGATTCTCCGGCGGGAACGGCGTTGCGCGATTCGAGTGTCACGCCATCCACGGCTCGTCACAGCATGGCGCAACGCGAGCATGCGGCTATTCAACGCTCGCCGCAACATTGCGCACTTCGAGGACAGGGGCAATCGCGACTCGTAGCGATGCCGCGCACCGCGAGCACGCGGGTCATCGAGGCTCGCCGCGATGTTGCGCACTGGAGGCGTGCACCGGTCTTGCGCGGCGCCGTTGCAAGGCGTGAGGTGTCATTCGCCCGCGACGGCGACCGCTCGGTTGTCGTGTAACGAGTCCGCTAACGCCCGGATAAAAATACTGCCGGATAGATTGACATCTGTCCTTGGCGATCCTACATTGTGGCTCTCAGCAATTGCCACCCGGGCGGCCCTGTAGATTACGTCGTTGAAACCGTTTCGGTCATCTCGTGGCGGAGCTTCGCCCATAAAACCTGAAGGGGAAAATGCATGAGCAGTGTTGCGACTCAACTGGCTGATGATTTCAAGAAAGGTTTCAGCGGCAATCTACCCGAGGAGCAACTGAACGGCGTCGTCGCAAGTCTCCGTCAGGTGACCGATGCGCAGCCCGAGGCCGCGAGCACATACCCGGCGACGGCTTCGATTTCCGCATTGAGAGTGCAATGCACGATCACGGGCGGCAAGACGTTCAATAGCAGCGGCCACGGTGGGATTCCAGGACCCGGCGATCTGACCGGTTACGTCTCTCTCGCGGGAGCGGCGTCACTCGACGACCTGTATCGCCGCACGACGGCATATTTCTTCACGCTAACGCCGGTCTACGCCGCGATTTACTTCATAGACGCGAACGGCAATCTTCTCGCGTTCTTTCAAGCGGGTGCGATAGCGATTGCTCCCGGTACCGGAGGCGGCTCGGGAAAGTGGTCTTAGACACGATCAATTCGAACGAAGGAGGAATTTATGAGCGGATCAGGAAGTCAATTGGCCAGCGATTACAAAGCGAGCGGCAAAGGAAAGCTGAGCGACGACGCCGTAAAGCGCACGGCCGCAACCCTCGAGGCGCTGACGCCGGAAAAACTCCAGGCCGCGACGGCATACCCGGCGAATGGCTCTCTCGCCAGCCTCATTTTCTACGTGAAGGCACAATGCGTCGTCAAAGGCGGCAAGACGTTCAACGGGAGTGCATGGGGCGTGAGCTTTCCGGGCGGCGGCGCGCTGTTCGGCGACGTATACCTCGCAGGAGCGAGCTCGCTCGATGACCTCTATGCCCGGACGACGAGTTTCACCTTCACCGCGACGCCGGTCTATACCGCGTTCTATTTCCACGACAAGAACGACACCCTCCTCGGGCATTTCCAGGCGGGTTCCGTGTCGACCGTGACCGGCACCGGCGGCGGGTCGGGAAGCTGGTCGTAGAACGAAGTGTCCGCGTCAATGAGGGGCGTCTCCGCGGCGCCCCTCAGTTTTCACCGACGACCGCGACCCCTCGGCTGTCGGGGACGACGCGGGGGAGCGTGCGGGCGGCGGGGAGGTAGAAGAAGTCGACGCCCCGTCCGCCTGAATTCGTCACGGACCAGTCGATCGATGCGAAGAGGAAGGTCACCGGAGCGGTGACGGCGATCTGCGGCACCTCGATCGTTCGCGGGGCGAGAAAGACGGGGCGGCTACCGCGATAGGCGAGATGTTCGCTGAAGAGCGGGAGCGGGACGACGGCGTCGCCGATCGAGATGCCGAGGAAACCTTTCGGTTCGTGAGCGGACGGGGGGAGAACGGCATGGAAGTCGCGGACCGCGACACCGGCGTAGCTGATGTCGAACGACGCGTCGGGCGCGAGCTCCGGATAGCGGAGGACGAGCAGCGGCGCGCCCGCTGAGACGACGCAAACGAGCTCGCCGGCGTCGTGCGCTCGCATGTACGTGAACGATCCGTCGCCGGCGATGGTCGACGATTCATCGAGGTCGCCCGACGGAGTGACCCAGACGACGCGTCCGCCGGACGCGAGCGGGTTGCTCACGGTGCCATGGCGGGCGTCGCTGCGCGTGAGGGAGACGCTGACGTCTTTCGCCGGCACGTCGAGCATGAACGGCGGCGCACAGGCTTTCATGTAGTTCTCGTGCGACGCGCAGACGACGATCTGGCGCTTCTGCGGCAGTCCGGCGATCACCGTCTTGCCGCTGCCGTCCGTTTTCGCCGCCGACCCGTCGACGAGCGTCACGTCGAGGTTGTCCCGCCGCATGACGCGATACGTCACGGCGGCACCGTCGATCGCCGCTCCCGAACCTCCGTCGAGGACCGACACGTTGATCGTTGTCGGTGTCACGTCGATGTCGAAGCGCGAGTTTGGGATTGGCGCCGCGTCGGGGACGTAAAGCGTCACTTCCGACGCGTCGCAGCCGCGGACCTCGATCGGGTTCGGGTCTTTGAAGAATCGCCGTTCCGCGATGGGGTCGGGTTTCGGGGTGGGAGCAGCGAGGGCGACGTACTCGCCGGTATCGGGATCGGAAACGGCGCCGTCTCCGATGGCGACGTATGCGTGGTAGGGCTTTCCCTCATTCGTCACTTTGCCGAAGTACCGGTCCGGTTTCGCGTTCACGTCGACGACCGCATCGGTGGCGTCGAAGTCGAGCGTCACGGCCGTCGCGGGGAGATCGCGATACGCGAGCCGCACGCGATAAGCGCGGGCTTCGAGGCCTTGCACTGCGAGCTCGCCGGAGGTTTTTGCGCGGTCGAGAGCGATGGTGCGAACGGTCGTGCAGATCGATTCACAACGTTCGATCGTGATGGCAGGCTCGGAGGACGTCTGTTTCGGCGCGGAGCCGCAGGCGGAGGAGGTCGTCGGTGACGACGCGGCGAGGTCGGGCGGAACGGACCAGCGAATGGTGACGTTCGACGTCGGTGCGGCGCGAAGAGGACGGACGGCGTGGCCGTGCTCGATCGCCACTGTGTCTTCCACCCACGACGTCCCGCTCAGTTGCGCGCGCGCCTTCTCCGCGGGTACGTCGCGGAAGAAGGCGATGGCAGGCGATCCGGCGGTCAGCGGATCGAGGCGGTCGACGGGAGGACGTCCCGCGATCTCGACCGCCGGAGCGCTGCGCGACCGTGCCGGCCAGTGCGCGAACGCGGCGGCGTCCGGGACGACGCCGACCATGACGACGCTGCGATCGCGGATGGTGAACGGAACGAACTTCAGGTCGCGCGGCACGAGCACGTCTTTGTCGCCGGGAACGCGCGGGAAAACGTTGCCGGTCGATTCGACGTAGACCGCGTCAGACGAAACCCGCTGCGCCGGAACGAGCTCGATGTGGTCAGTGCTCAGACGGCCATCGCGAAGGAGAAGGACGTCTCGCGATACGTATCCGTCCACACGGCGTGCGAAGACGTTGAAGATTCCGGCCTGCGGGAGATCCCGATCGGCTTCACTGCAGGTCACACTCGTGAACGACGTGAAGCGCTCCACCGGATCGTCCGGCGTTCCCGCCGCGAACCAGCAGAGTTGCGCTCCCGTGATCGGTTTTCCGTCGAGCGTGGCGTGCAACGTCGCCGCCTGCGCCTGAACAGCGGCGAGCGCGACGAGCACGAATGCGTGAAGGGCGTTCTTGATAACGACATATTAAGGGGAGCGGACGAGACGTCCGCTCCCCGAGGCGAAATCGGTTACTTCGCTTTCTTCAGACGGCCGACGGCATCGGCGATCGACACCGGCTCCAGGTCGACGACTTTTCCGACGGAGGCGACGGTGGTGAGGCGGGAGATGCCGGCGGAGTAGACGCGTTGGGCGACGCGGGCATTCGCGAGGGCGACCGCGGCGTCTTCGAACGTCAGTTTCGACGGTTGCTTGACTTCCCCCTTGCAGCAGCCGCCGTGGTGGATGCGGCTCGGGCTGTTGAGATAGCGCGTGGCGGCGAGTTTCCGGCAGTCGCGGTCGATGGCGATGATGGTGATGGAGCCGATCAGGTCGACGCCCGGAGGGGCTTCGAGCGTCAGCACCGGGCTGTTCTCGTCATACGTCACGTCGGCGCCGCGGACCGTTGTGGTGCCGCTTCCGCTGAGCGAGGTGTTGAAGACCACCCAGCGATAGCGAATCGGGACGGCGAGACCGGAAGGGAGCGCTTCGACCGTGATCCGCTGCTTGCGATCGACGATCTCGTACTGTTCCTGACGGAACTCCGTGGTGGAGTGCGTGCCGCACGTCGCGAGCTCGGTGCCGATGGGAAGGCTGCTCGTGATGCGCGACCGTGAGCTGACGTTCACGGCGGCGATCAAGGTCGAGAGCGGCGGACGTCTCGGGGAGTCGTCCTGCGTCACCATGCAGGTCTCGCTGCCGGAGCTGACGACGGTTTCCGAGAGAGTCTCGATGGTTGCGAGGCTGCCGAGGCAGAGCGGCGGGGCTTCGTAGACGACGTACTCGAGCGTCACGTCGCCCGAGCCTTCGCGGCGCGCGCGGCACTTCGCGTAGCGGCCGGCGTCGGTGCGGACGACGAGCGGCGTCCACGTCGCGAGGACGCTCGTGTACGTGCGGTTGTACGTGTAGCCCTCGAGTTGCGCGAGCGACAGCGTCTCGAACGGATTCGACGCGGACGAGAGAACCGGGCCGATGACGGACCCGGGGAGGGTGCGCAGGTAGACGCCGTCCCACACGAGATCGGCCGCGTCGTCGGCGACATGCAGCACCGACGGCCGGATCGTGCCGCTGTCGAGATCGAAGCCGTCGCCGGCGCCGAACGTCACCGAGCCGGAGCCGTGGCGCGGCGCAAAGTCGACGAAGGCGAGTCCGCCGGAGACGGCGAGGTCGTCGAAGTTGCACGCGTCGATCAGGAGTCCCGCCGCGCCGACCGGCAGCGGCAACGTCAGGCCGCCGATCACCGAGAGGCTGTCGAGATTGACGCCGGGGAGCGTGAGCGGGTCGATCAGCGAATCGGCAACCAGGCCGCCGGCGATGCCGCCCACGATTCCACCGGCGATGCCGCCGATGATGGCGCCGACCGGACCACCGGCGATGGCGCCGATGATCAAGCCGAGAATCGCGCCGCCGATCGCGCCGACGATGATGCCGAGGAGGATGCACCAGAAGTCTTTGTGCGTGTCGATCGTGACGACGGGGGGCGCCAGCAATCCGGCCACGACGCCGCCGGTCGACGGGTCGCAGGTGAAGCCGATGTCGAAGTCGAAACCGATGTCGGCGGTCCAGCAGCCGCCCGAAGCCGTCGCGGCGCCGTGGACATGGAGGCCCATGCCGGTCACCGTAATGTTCATGCTGGTGATGGTGAGCGGCTGGTCGCCGCCGGGGATCGTCACCCCCGCTCCGCTGAACGACGCGCTCGGCGCGGTCGGGTCGAAGGAGAAGGCGAGTCCGGGGTGCGCGGCATTGATCCCGCTCGCCACGAGTTGCAGCATCCAGTAGTTCGACGCCCAGACGAGCGCGCCGAGGGTGCCGAGGTCCGCGGGCGGCGCGGGAATCGGTCCGGCGCCGGAGCTCGGCGGCATGATCGCCGTGAGGACGCCGAGGCTGATGCCCCTCGGCGAGCCGCTGGGCGTGATGGCCGCCTGCACGTCGCGCACGATCTGCGGCGGCCGCGCGCCGGAGCCGATGCGCACCGGGTTCGTGAGCGGGAGATTGCCGATGGTGTTGCCGATGGCGCCGAACGCCGTCTGGAGCGTCGTCGCGATCACCGACGACGCGATCGTGGCGGCGACCGGCGAGACGACGGCGGTGGCGACCTGCACGTCGCCCGTCGGCGAGGTCAGCGTGATCGTGCCCGATACGCCGGAGGCGCGGGCGACCGCGGCGCGGCCGGCGACCGCCATGCCGCCCCAGACGGCGGAGACGTTGTCGGTGCCGAAGGGGCACTCGAGCGCGATCGAGCCTTGCAGCGGAATCTGCGGCACGATGCCGGTGAGCACCGTCGTGTCGGCCGCGTTGCCGGTGTGGAGAAACGAGAGCTCGCTGTCGGTCGAGATCTGCAGCGTCACCGTGACGGTTTGCGTGTCCTGGTGCAGCGTGACCTGCGGGTTGATGAACTCGAGAAACGCGTCGTAGACGAGGGGGATGTTGCGCGTCACGCCGCCGAGGCCCGGCACCGGGACGTTGAGCGCAGTCAGCGTGACGTTGCCGCGGCGCTGGATGGGAGACGTCGTTCCGATCGGCAGCAGGTTCAGACCGTTGTTGATGACGCTCTCCGCCAGGTGAACGACGACGTCGAATCCGTTGAGGTTGAGCGAGGTCATGGCTTTCTTCCTTTCGCGACGTTCACGTTCGCGGCGACGAGGTGGACACCTCCCGGCAGGACTTCAGTCGGCGTGACCGAGCGCAGGTGCTGCTCGAGCGCGGCCCGGTCGCCGGCGGAGACGTTCGCGCGCGACCGGTCGAGCGCTTCGAGCGGGTTGGTGAGTAGCAGCATCGCGTTGTCGCTGCTCTTCGACGCCCACTTCACGAGGGTCGGCGTGTACTGCTCGAGGATCGATCCGATGTCGGGCCGTCCGCGATGGGCGCACGCCGGATCTTCACCGGCGATCTTGTCGGTGAGACCGGGCTCGAGTGTGACGTTGAGCGTGACTTTCATCGGCAGGGTCGCCCCCGCCAGAAGATCGGCTGTAGTGATGGATGGGACAGCGCGCGACTGCTGCGGTCTTTTTGTAGCCATTCCTGCTCCTTTCGTCACCGTAGTGACGAAGGCGCAGGAATCGTTTCCGGCCGAGAACGCTAGAACTTGAAGTTAATGCTTGACGGCGCGATGGCGCGGGGGCGTGGTGCAGTCGTTGAGGATCACGGAGACGTAGTTCTTCGCGCTGGTGGGGTTGCCGACGTCGCCGTTGGCGACGATCAGGTCGAGGCGGCCGTCGTGATTGACGTCGGCGACGGCGACGTCGCGGGGGCTCTCGCCGCCGTTGAAGTCGACGCCGGGTTGAAAGGTGCCGTCGCCGTTGCCGAGGAGGAGCGTCAGGTGGTTGAAGACGCCGAGGGCGATGATGTCGAGACGGCCGTCGCCATTGAAGTCGGCTGCCGCCATGCTCCACGGCGAGCCGGTGATGTTGTAGTTTGCCGGAGCCTGAAAAGTACCGTTGCCATTGCCGAGGAGGATGGCGACCTTGTCGTCGGCGCCGTTGCCGGCGGCGAGGTCGATCTTGCCGTCGCCGTTGAAGTCGGCCGCAATCACCGAGCGGACTTCATGGCCGCCGGTCGGATAGCTGACGGGCGGCGTGAAGGTGCCGTTGCCGACGTTGAGGAGGATCGAGACGTCCGTGCCGCTGCTGTTGCCGATCGCGAGGTCGTTCTTGCCGTCGCCGTTGAAGTCGGCGATCGCGATCGACGCGGGACTCGCGCCGGCCGCGTACTTGGTCGGGAGGCCGAAGACGCCCGCGCCGTTGCCGATGTAGACGTCGATGTCTTTCTCGGAGGTGATCGTCACGATGTCGAGCTTCCCGTCGCCGCTCAGGTCCGCGAGCTTGATCGGGAAGGGGCAGGAGGTGAGCGGGCCGATGTGCGCCGGCCCGCTGAACGTGCCAGGGTTCGACGCGCTGCCGAAGCGGATCGAGAGGTTGTTGCTGTTGCAGTTCGCGATGACGAGGTCGACCCGGCCGTCGCCGTTGACGTCGCCCACCGCGACGGAGAGCGGCGAGGTGCCTTGTTCGACGTAGTTCACGGCGGCGGCGAACGTGCCGTCCGGCTGTGCCAGAAAAACCGAGACGCTGTCGGAGTCCTGATTCGGGACGACGAGGTCGAGCCGGCCGTCGGCATTGAGGTCGGCGATCGTCACGGAACGCGGATCGCGTTGCGCGAGAAGGTTGGCCGGCGACGAGAATGCGGGGCAGGCGGCGTGTGCGCCGAACGTCGTGAACGCGGCGAGAGTGAAAGGGAGGAGTGTCTTTTTCATCGATTCTGGGAGAGGACTTCCGTCGGCCGAGATCATACGTGACTAAGACTCCCGCATAGAATTGTCTCCCATGAGATTCATTGCCGCGGCGCCTCTCCTCTTTGCATCCGCCGTTCTCGCTCAGCAGCCCGCACCGCAACCTCCGAAGGATCCGGCGGAGGCGGTGCAGACGCCGGCGTCGAAGACGACGCCTCCGGCGGTGCAGGCGGCGACGATCGACATCCGCCCGTTGCGCTGGCGCTCGATCGGGCCGGCGAACATGGGCGGGCGCATTTCCGACTTCGCGGTCGTGGAGAAGGATCCGTACACGATCTATGCGGGCGTCGGCACGGGCGGCGTACTGAAGACGACGAACAACGGGACGACGTGGCACGGCGTGTTCGACAAAGAGCCGGTGGCGTCGGTCGGCGCGGTCGCGGTGTCGCAGAACAATCCGAAGATCGTCTGGGTCGGCACGGGCGAGGGGAACAGCCGCAACAGCTCGTCGTGGGGCAACGGCGTCTACAAGACCACCGACGGCGGCGAGACGTGGACGAACATGGGGCTGCACG
>JACZCU010239044.1_pt1 | contig 12187 bp, 12 predicted proteins | sample 8641851 | NCBI WGS metagenome assembly JACZCU01 (sample SAMN15324605, study PRJNA640507) | soil metagenome | isolation source: monocropping sugarcane control | place: China: Luxin town, Laibin City, Guangxi Province | collected 2019-07-25 | depth 10cm m | reverse complement strand
GATGTCGTCATGTCGTCTCTCCCAGAGACCGAGCCCCCGGAGACCGAGCGCCCCTACTATAGACGGAGCGGCGTGAGCGGCTTGTTCGTCGTATAGTAGGGGTAGCATGTCGTCACGCCGTCATGCCGTCTCCCCGGAGACCGAGCCCCCAGAGACCGAGCTTGCGGCTACCTCGCAAAAATATGCATCATACCCATATGAGTCGTGCCTCAGGAGGCTCGTGGGCAGCTAGGTCCGTTGCAACTGTTCGCTATCCATCCAAATCGTGACCGGTCCCGAATTCACCAGTTCCACGTCCATGTGAGCGCCAAATACCCCATCTGCAACGACTACCTTATAGGTGGTAAGGGCGGATTTGAAGCGCTCAACCAGGAACTCAGCCAGCGTGGGATGAGCTGCGTCGGTAAAGCTCGGACGCCGTCCCTTGCGGATATCCGCGTAGAGCGTAAACTGTGAAACAACAAGCACCTGTCCGCCCACATCGAGCAGCGAACGGTTCATTTTGCCTTCATCGTCCTCGAAAATGCGCAGGTGGACAATCTTCTCGCTCAGCATCCTCACCTGCGCCTCTCCATCACCCTGTCCCACTCCCAGGAATATCAGGAAACCGTGCCCTATTTGGCCGACGACCTGTTCGTCAACCGTGACACTTGCCCGGCTTACTCGCTGTAATAATGCTCTCATAGTCTCGTCCTATAACTTTTTGTTTCCTCATAGTTTAACATTGACAAAGCATTACAAGCAATGGTAAACCAGGAGCCAGACAGCATATGAAGCCATTCTCTAGCATTGAAAAGAGGTTTGTATCACTTGTATCTAATGTATCACTTGTATCTAATGTATCACTTGTATCAGTTGTAGCACGTGTGTATGAGGTACCCACATCGTCAGTCAGGCGAGGTACCGACATTGTGAATGAAATCGCAAGCAAAAGAGATGTGAAACGAACAGTAAGGCAGGAAACTTTCTTGAGAGAACAAGAAAATCACTCAAGGAGTTCACCGCCATGACAACATCATACGACGCAGATCGCATCAACTTATTTCACCTTGAGCCTTTGTAGAGACAAGAGTCACAATGGAAGGCGTTAGCTTCCTAAGTTGGTCGTTATGCACCTACAATAATCGTGGTAGAGACAATCGGAAATTAAGAGTGTATTATATGTTTAGTCAACGTGCTCGTTCTATATGTATCAGCCTTAAATATATGTAAGAGGATGGAAGTCAATATGTTTCCTTCAATGATCTCATAGAAAGGGGTGATATCGCATGTCCACTAAGCTTGAGCGTCTCTTTCATATGGATGCCGTTATACGTAGTGGGAGTTACCCCTCAATCAAAACGTTCATGGAGCGCTTTGAAGTAAGCGAGCGTACTGTTCTCAATGATATTGAGTTCTTCAAAGATCGGCTCAATGCCCCTCTAAAATATAGCCGCTTGCGTCGTGGTTACTTCTATACAGACATGAACTGGAAATTACCTACATTTCCCGTCACGAAAGGACATTTGTTGGCTTTCTTCCTCAGTGTCGAGCTGACACAGCGTTATTTAGGAACGAGCTTTGAACAGCCGCTCCGTGAGGCGATTCAACATATTACAGACATATTGCCAAGTAACGTGCAAGTATCTATGAGCGAATTAGCTCGACACTACTCCATTCGCTCGGGAGCCAGTGCGAAAACACCTCCAGAAACTTTGCTGGCGATTCAGGAAGCTATCCAGAATCGCCATCCCGTGGAAATGGTTTATTTCACTGCGGGCCGGGGTGAGGAGAATCAACGTGTTGTGCATCCCTATCACTTGTTCAATATGCGCGGTGAGTGGTACTTGATTGCCTACGATTTACTACGTCTGAATGTACGTCAATTTTCTCTTCCTCGCATTCGTACCTGGCGTATTCTCACCAAAGAGCAGTTCGATCTCGACCCCACGTTCTCTCCCGAAGACTATTTCGGAAAAAGCTTTCAGGCTGAACATGGTGATAACCTTGTTGAAGTCGTTCTCTGTTTCGATGCATATCAGGCACGGTACATGCGAGAACGTACTTTGCATCCATCCCAAAAAACTGAGGATGGGCCTGATGGCAGTATGATAATGCGCCTCAAAACAGGTGCCCTTGCGGAAGTTCAACGCCAAATTCTGAGCTATGGAAGACATGTGAAGGTAATAGCACCTCAAAGCCTTGCAGATGCAGTAGCTAACGAATTGCGTGCGGCTTTACAACCCTACGAGCATCCTTCTTGACCTTTGACTAATTGATATTGCTCACTTAATAATATCCTCTACGGACCGAAGAATAAGTGAGCCCTTTTGCTATCCTAGCTGAAACTTTCAGTATCCTCTATGTATCAATTGATACATACTCGGATCAGTATGCCAATTATTGACAAAGGCTTGATCTCTTCCATTGTTCTATGTATACTAACTGCCAATACACAAAATATTTACCCCTTACACCTAAGATAGCATAAGAAAAATCGACACATAAAGGGTAGACGATTTTACTAGTCCGTTCATTATACCACCTGGACACCAAGAGATAGGAGGATTGGTAATGGCTTCTGATAACCTGAGGCCTATAGTACAGTTATACTTTCTGATTAAAGAAGGTAACTGCTCCTCTAGCAAAACCATTCAGGAAAAGTTCAGTGTATCCAGCCGCACTGCATATCGGTACGTACATATTCTCAAAAAACGTTTCAACGCTCCGATAGACTATGATCTTGTTCAAGGTGGTTACTATTTGACAGATCCTGACTGGGATATTGTGAAGGAGTTAAAAAATCGAAAGTAGACTGCATATATATTGCAGTCTCAATTGTTATACTATCCACAATTCTTCCAACTTATAAAAGGAGGTGTTTAGATGCTGTCATTGCAATACATGGGTCATCCACTCTTCGATATAGGTCTTGCTACTATCGTTGCATACGTAGATAAGGATAAACCTATTGAATTGACTGAGGATGACCTTCATAGTGTTGCCGACTATATCGAAACATACTACACACAACAACCGCTGACCTCGTTTTTGACAGTTTCGCTGATGAACTCAGATTTCACTCAGCCAGCATTCAAAGACAAGCCTGAGCGTAGACAGGAATATGCCAGACTTGTGGCGAAGAATTTTGGCCCTAATGTTCCCAGAAGCGAGGAATTATGCGTCTTCACAGGGCAACCAGCATTAGGACGTTCACTCTCACTCAAGAAAGACAAGGAAGGGAAAGACAAGCTACCGTCAGGTAGAGCCTATAGACAGCATATACCGTTGATTACTGGCGAAGGTATCATCAACTTCTCGGCCTGGGGTGATCCTGGTCTGCCTGTGTCAGGTGAAGCTCTCTTATGTCTACAGTTCTTTCCCATGGGCTGCCGTAAGTGCGGAGGGCGGCTCCTGGCTGTACATTCTGATAACCCCAGGATTATCCTGGCTGCCGCCCGCGAAGCTTTACGTGAAAATGAGGAAGCAATATCACTGGCAAGGACGCTAGGCGGAACGAAACTTCCTGATGCTTCATCATTTCCCCAAACTCTGTTGGTTGAAACAATCTTAGATATGGACCTTCGTCAGTTATACGCCAAGGATGAGAGACAACCATACTCTATTACGGCGTACCATCTCACTAATAGTGGACAGACCTCGCCGCTCGACGAGAAGAGCCCACCACTCAGGATATATCACCTTCCTATGAACATCGTTCGTTTTCTTTACACATGGCACCATCCTGACTACAAGCAAACCTGGCAAGGGCTGGTGGAGCGAGGATGGGAACGACCAAAGCCCACCAAAAGTATAGATGAGAGTGGAGTGGGGAGCGGAGAGGCTAGTGAAATATTCCCTGCCAGACGGCGTCGCAATTATCTCTATGAGGACATCTTTCGTTTGCCAGAGGATGCCCGCAATTTCGTGCGTACATATCTGCTGCGTATTCCCAAACGCAACACTACGGTAGCAGATCCGCGTGGCGAGTACAGTCTACGCCAGGATGTAGGGATAGTGTCCTGGAAATTTACAGAGCTATTTTTACGAGAGGTGATGCACATGGACAAGGAACGCATTGAAGAGATTCGCAAGTTGGGAGACACTCTTGCATCTTATGTGAAAGAACAAAATGATAAGGGGTTCCTCCATAACTTCTACAAAGTACGACGAGCTGATGATTTTCGTACACTGCTGATAAGAGCAAACTACAAGTATGTGAAAGCAGGACACGCCCCACTGATTACCCTCGAACCATATATGACAATTTTCGAGGAAGGCTATGAGATGATGCAGCCTAACTGGAGATTTGCACGAGATCTCGTGCTTATTCGTATGATCGAACGTCTGCATGGGGATAGCTGGTTTGGAGATAATCCTGATGCGCTTCCAGAAGGTGCAGAACTGGATACAACGACATTAGCCTCAGATATATAGCAGTAAATAAAGGAGGGTTTTTCATGGCATTCGTAACTGGTCTAACACTTATTGATGCACCAGCATCGGCTCTTAACAATCTTGGTAATATTGTTGGCGAACGCGATCAGAACACGAGCGGGGTAAAAGTGATTCGTACCCGCGAGGGATTCTATCCTTATGTTTCTGCCCAAGCGTTTCGCTATTGGCTACGTACTTCAGCACAGTCACGAGTCGAAGGCTGGATGGCCGCTCCAATCTACCGTGAAGACAAGATTGCGTATACAGACAGCAATCCTATTTCGTGGTGGGATGATGACTTGCTAGGATACATGCGTGCGCCGTCGAAGAAGACGACAAAGGAACAGCAGTCAAGAGATAGGTCACGTACAGAGACAGAGATTGCAGAGACAGTAACCCGCGTATCACCATTCCGCGTCAGTACACTTGTTTCTATCGCTCCGGTCAATATCACTAATGACTTTGGGGTCATGTCCCGACATGAAGGGGACCCTGTACCGTTTGAACACCAACTTTACCGATCAACGCTCCAGGGCTTGTTTTCTCTCGACTTGCATGCCTGCGGTACATTCTCTTATCGCAATAAGGCAGGTTATCGCAATCTTGATGCCGTGCGAGCTGAACTAGCCAGGCAACAAGGATTGGAGCATCTCGAGGAGGAAAAAGCATATAGGCTTCCTCTTGAGGAACGCATCAGGCGCGTCCAGAGCTTGTTTGAGGGATTGGCACTACTAGAAGGTGGGGCAAAGCAGGCAATTCATTACACCGATGTAACACCAGCGTTTTGCATTCTGGCTGTCACTCGCGGTGGTAATCATATCTTTGGGCATATTGTAGGAGCTAACAGCAAAGGACTACCTGAGATCAAGTTAGAGGCGCTGCGAGAAGCGCTCACGACAATGGGAGATGAGATTCTTTCACCAATTTACGTTGGATGGGTGCGAGGTTATCTGGATGAGCAGCGAGCGCAGTTTGAGCGATTTATAGAAGATTTTTCTGAGCATTCACCTATTCACATACTCCATCCAAGGGATGCCTATCGGGAGCTTGTGGCCGACCTGGCTCGATCCGAAAATGCCTACTGGCTCGCATAAGGAGAGTGCTACATGCTTGTACTCAAAGTCGTGGCGGAGGGATTAACAACCTCCTTCCGCCGTCCCCACTTTATGCATGGTATACAACCTACTTTTCGGATGCCACCGCCAGCAACCATCTATGGACATATCTGTAGTACGCTTGGAGAGGTCACACCTCCTGAAGAAGTAGCGTTTGCTTACCACTTCACCTCACGCACCAGCTTTGATGATATCGAACATACGCATATTCTGGCCATATCGAGTGGAAAGCTGCCACAAACCAATTATCCGAAAGTTTTAGAGGGAGGAGTGAATCCTTTCAGGCGTGAGCTACTCTTTCAACCACGGCTCACGCTCTATGTTAATCGCCCTGAATGGATTGATGCGTTTCGCAGTCCGCGTTACACTGTAGTGCTGGGTCGTTCGCAAGACCTGTTTACCTATACTTCCCTGCAGGTGATTGATTTGCAACAGGAGGAGCGTGCCTACTTTGAACATACGCTCCTCCCTTATGACATGGCAGTACAAGTGGGAGAAGGAATCACTGAACTTCTTCCACGCTATCTTGACTATGAGCGCAGGCGTACACCTACATTTGCACGCTACCTGCTCCTGGAGAACCGTGTCTTTAGCGACAAATTCTGGTTTAGTGAGCAGAACAGGTTTTGGATTGACCCAACTTCTCAACAATATCAAGGTGCCCATTTGGGTCTCGTGTTTCACACATTTGTAGGAGAGCAGCATGAAGCCATCTCTTTGGCCTGATTGGTTAGCAGATACCTGGGCAAAAAGTAGTATAGACAAAACACAACCTGGCGAAAGCCTGGCCGAGCATACCTGGCTAGTTCTGGAACGCCTGGCAGAGTTGGCGCGTTTACGCCCACATCTAGCTACATACCTTGACGCGCCTCGTCTCTGGCACTGCCTTTTCTGGGCTTGTTTCCTCCATGATTTTGGGAAAGCTGCTGCGGGTTTCCAAACAATGGTACGCGACGGTGAGAAGTGGGGGCGTCGGCACGAGGTCCTTTCTCTGGCTTTTCTCGATTGGATTACAGCGGATTTCTCACAGGCCGAGCAGCAATGGATACTCGCAGCCATCGTTTCACATCACCGTGACGCCAATGAGATTACACGTATCTACGACAAATGGACGAATCCAGAGTTGGTAGAAGAAATGCTTGCTCAGCTCGACGAGAGCACAGTGCGAGGACTGTGGCGGTGGCTCAATGAGTCTTCAGCATCGTGGATTGACGCCCTTGATTTGCGCCGTTTTGGAGTGCAATCAATTTCATTGGTGGATGAGGCAACGGCGGTACAGAGAGTCTGTGCAGAGGGCGTTCAACGAACATATGCCTGGCTTACTAAGTACTGGCGCTTCATAACGGATCAACTTCCTTCACAGCGAGATCTTCGTATAGTTACAACGTTGGTTATGCTGCGTGGTCTCACCACAACGGCAGACCATATGGCCTCGGCACATCTATCACACGTACCACAGGGTATACAACGCTCTTGGCAGGATTTCGCCAAAGAGGCATTGACTAAGGATAACAAAGAGATAGAACTCTATGCTCACCAGCGTGAGAGTGCAGCTTACCATCATACATCGGCAATACTGATTGCGCCTACTGGCAGTGGCAAGACGGAGGCAGCTCTCTTCTGGACGATGGGCAATGGCACGGAAGCAACCCCACGTCTCTTTTATGCTCTTCCCTATCAAGCCAGTATGAATGCCATGTATGATCGACTCCGTTCACCCCAATATTTTGGAAATGACGCAGTGGGATTACAGCATGGACGGGCATTGCAGGCTTTGTATCAGCGATTGATGAATGAAGAGAACGGCCCTACATCTGTGAGACAGGCAACAAAGTGGCAAGAAAATTTAAACCGCCTGCACGCTTATCCTGTAAAAGTCTTTAGCCCCTACCAGATGCTGAAAACGGTCTATCAGATTAAGGGATTTGAAGGAATGCTCGCCGATTATACACAAGCAGCCTTCATTTTCGATGAAATTCATGCGTATGATGCCAACCGGCTTGCGCTTATCCTTGCACTAGTCAAGCATCTGCGAGAGTACTATGGTGCCCGATTCTTTATTATGTCCGCTACCTTTCCATCCATTCTGCGCGAGATTATGCCCAATATTCTTGGCATTCATGAGCCAATTGTGGCAGAACCTGGGCTGTTCAAGGATTTTTGTCGTCACCATCTTGACCTGCTGGATGGAGATTTGCTGGAACAAGGTATCATGCGGATTGTCGAAAATGTGCAGCGAGGTCAATCAGTTCTGGTATGTTGTAACACTGTTGGGCGAGCACAGAATATGCGCAAGGCCCTGCTGAAGTATCTTTCATCCGATCAGGTAGAGCTTATTCATAGTCGCTTCACAATGGAAGATCGACTGAGGCGAGAGGCTACAATCCGTTCTCGTTGTGAGATTGGCACGGCACATAATGCCCTGGCGGTAGTTGCAACGCAGGTGGTCGAGGTGAGCCTGAACATCGACCTTGACACTGTTTATAGCGATCCTGCTCCACTAGATGCACTCGTGCAACGCTTCGGGCGTGTAAATCGGGCGCGGAAGAAGGGTATCGTCCCCGTTCATGTGTTTCGCCAACCACGCGATGGGCAAGGAGTCTACCTGGAAAAACTGGTCGAACGAACACTTGATGTTCTTGAGGAACATAACGATGAAGACATCGATGAAGCAGCGATTGAGAAATGGCTCGATGAAATTTATAATACGCCAGAAATACACGATCCGTGGATGAAGCAATATAACGAACAGTCCTTTCTCGTGAATTCTCACCTGCGCCGATTACGTCCATTCAACTCTGATGAGAAACGCGAGGAAGAGTTCGAGAAGCTTTTCGATGGAGTTGAGGTATTGCCACGCTGTTTTGAAAAGCGGTATATCGATCACATGTCAAAAGACGAGTTTATCGAAGCATCGCGCCTCTTTGTGAGTATTAGCCAGGGAAGATACCAGCAGCTTGCCAAAAGAGGCAAAATTCGTCCTATGGAAGATACAACACGCAAACGGTGGGTTGTGTTACAGGAATACGATCCAGAGCTTGGCTTACTCTTTGATACTGACGAACTCGCTGATGAATCCTAATAGCCTATTCTATGAGGGAATAGGTATTGCCTGAATAGAGGAAGGAGCAAATAATGCTCATGGTGCATTATTTAGAGGTTAGTGCCGAGGCCATCACACCGCTAGCCCTCGATGCATACTGTGGATCAGCTTTACGGGGAGCATTCTTTCGCGCAATTTGGGGTCGCTTCTGCACGAATCGTGAGTCTCCAACATGTGATGTATGTCCCCTTGTTACGGCATGTCCAGTTGCTTCGCTTGTCGCGCCACTTCGTGATGAGGCTCCGCGTGGACGAGATGTCCCCCGTCCCTACATCCTCACTCCTCCTTATAAGGAGCAGCATCGTTATGAGAAAGGCGAAACCTTCACCTTCAGCTTTGCACTTATTGGAAGCGCTGCAAAGCTCTATCCTTATGTTATCAGGTCTTTTCAAGAAATGGAGCACAATACTTTCGGCCATCCTTTACCTGAGTTACAGGGGAAAAGAGGCCGCTTTCTTGTTCGTCAGATACATGCTTATCATCCTCTAACAGGGGAGAGGCATATTCTATGGAAACAAGGGAGTACGCGTCCAGACAAACTCCAATTGGGCGTTACACCCGGCGATGTCGTCGCGAGAGCAAAGAAGCTTCTTACGAATCGTCTCACCTTTCACTTCTTATCCCCAACACGACTTATTAAAGAGGAACGTCCGCTGCGACACCCAGATTTTTGTACCCTGGCATTGAGAATGGCTCAGCGCCTTGAACAGATTCAGCAAGAGTACGGCAACGATGGAGAAGGAGAAGAGAGCAGTACGATACTAGGACGAAATTGGTATCTCGATACAAAAGCACAGGCATCCTCTATCCACTTAGAACAGGATGAGACGCGCTGGGTAGATATACAAAGTTATTCTACGCGACAGCGACAAACAATGCCTATTGGAGGATTTGTGGGACGAGCCTCGTTTGTGGGTGACATGACTCATTTACGAGAGCTACTTGTCTGGGGTGAAGTGCTGCATGTCGGTAAAAACATTGTGAAAGGGGGAGGCGCTTATCGCATTGAGGTCTAGCTGTTATATAGTGAGCGTTACGTCAGGCGAACAGTTGATAGGACGACATGTTGACGGTTCTTCGCTTGTAAGGAGATCGATATGGAGCTAATTGTAGAAGGTCGCGGTTCATTCTTAGGCAAGCATCAGGGGCGTCTACGGGTCAGCCGCGAACAGAAAATGGTCGCGGAAGTACCACTTATCCACCTGGAGCGAGTGATTATTGTTGATAACGGAGTCTCTATCTCCAGTGATGTGATCCGCATATGCTCCGAAGAGGGAATACCTATTCACTTTATGAGTAGTAGAGGCAGTGCAATTGCCAGCCTCTATTCTGCTGGACTGACAGGAACTGTCTTAACACGCCGTTCACAGTTCCTGGCATATGAAAATGCTACTGGAGTTATCCTGGCAAAAGCATTCATCGCTGGTAAATTGGAGAATCAAGCCAATTTGTTGCGCTACATGGCGAAATATCGCAAAGAAACTGAGCCGACCTTGCACGAGGAAATGACACTCGTTGCTATCGAAATGCGCGACTATCTGCATGAACTGGAACAACTCAAGGCGGACAAAGTTGAGAGCATTCGAGAACAGCTTATGTCAGTTGAGGGGCGTGCGACTCAACGCTACTGGGCAACTGTTGGCCGGACTATTCCCTCAGAACTAAACTGGCCTGGTCGCGAAACACGTGGAGCTACTGATCCATTCAACTCCATCCTAAACTATGGGTATGGCATTCTCTATGGGCAGGTTGAACAGGCCATTACTCTCGCAGGACTCGACCCATACGGTGGCTTTCTCCATGCCGACCGATCAGGAAAACCAAGCCTGGTCCTTGATTTGATCGAAGAGTTTCGTCAAACCATTGTTGATCGCACAATCATTGGCATGGTTAATAAGCGTTTTGCTATTGAGCAAGACGAGAATCACCTTCTCAATGAAACAACTCGCAAGAAGATCGCTGAGAAAGTGTCGGAACGTATAGAGAGCTACGAACTATACGAGAAGAAGCGGCAAACACTACGCAGTATTCTACAAACTCAGGCACGACATTTAGCGCTTTTTATGCGAAGCGAACGGGAACTGTATACGCCATTTGTAGCAGGATGGTGAGGGTATGCGCTGTCTATTGATCTATGACATTACACATGACGGAGTGCGGACAAAGGTCGCTGATGTCTGCCTGGATTATGGCTTAGAGCGGATTCAGTACAGTGCTTTCTTCGGTGAACTGAGCCATATTCATCAACGAGAACTCCTCCTGAAGATAGAGCGTCGCATTGGCAAACATGAAGCTAATATCCAATTGTTCCCGCTCGATGAAAAGAGTTGGTCCGGACGTCGTGTGATTAAGTGTGAGGAAAAGGAATAAACTTATGAACTGGCTATTGGAGGTTACTGACCTCAAGCAATATACCTGCTGTCCCCGCATTGTATTCTACCGCTACTGTTTGCCAAAAGTACGGCCAGTAACGCCTCTTATGGAAGAGGGTATTCGTTGTCACTTAGAAGAAGAGGGACGTGAAGAACGAAGGAGTCTGCGACCATATGGTCTCGTTGACGGTGAGCGGTTCTTCCACCTGGCACTTCAATCTACCGCACTTGAGCTTATAGGAAAAGTAGATCTGGCAATCGCTGTGCCATCACGTGAAGCATCAGAAGCCGAGGCAGTTGTTGTAGAGTACAAGTATTCTGAACACAAGGCAGGTCCGCATTTCGCCCTGCAACTCGCTGCGTATGCTCTGCTCATTGAAGAAGCATGGAACGTGCCGGTTAAGCAAGGGTTTCTCTACTCTATTCCTCTTAGGCGAGCGGAACTGGTGCCCATTACTCCTCACCTGCGGAATAAAGTCGTGCAAACAGTCAGGCAAATCAAGCAAACCGTGAATGGTGAGATCATGCCTTCGCCGCCAACTTCACTACGCCGCTGTGTTACCTGTGAATTTCGTCGCTTCTGTAACGATGTTGTATAAGATCAAGAAGTTAAATAAGAAGGCAGGTAGAAAGATCTTTTTCGCAAATCGGTGAACATGAGTATACATTCGTCATGTGTCGCCCTTTTTCCAAGTAAAAGAGGCCCTTTTTATCGTTTTTCTATCATTATGCATGATATGTATATTCGCAAATTCCTCCCTATTCTGAACAAATATCCATTTGCGAATCGGAGGGCTTGCATGATCTGTTACAATGCGACAAAACGGTCTATCGACGCGATGAGAAGTACAAGAAGTAGCCTAAATCCAAGCAGACCACAAAAAATACCGAAATGTGTTGCTAATATAGGGCGGGTTGCAGGGATAGTGCCCCGGTTGAGGGGACTGAAAGATTGCATTAGACATAGGGCAGTTTGTTGAAAACACTGGTTGCAGGGATAGTGCCCCGGTTGAGGGGACTGAAAGATCACGATCTACCAGTTCCGCACAGCAAGCACTCTCATGTTGCAGGGATAGTGCCCCGGTTGAGGGGACTGAAAGGTGTGGACCCCGACCAACTGGCAGGCATTGCAGGTGAGTTGCAGGGATAGTGCCCCGGTTGAGGGGACTGAAAGGTTGAAG
>JACZCU010317247.1_pt1 | contig 12192 bp, 11 predicted proteins | sample 8641851 | NCBI WGS metagenome assembly JACZCU01 (sample SAMN15324605, study PRJNA640507) | soil metagenome | isolation source: monocropping sugarcane control | place: China: Luxin town, Laibin City, Guangxi Province | collected 2019-07-25 | depth 10cm m | reverse complement strand
GGGATACGACCCCCCGAGAAGATTCGGCGTGCGGGGCGAGTGGGGGGCAAAGAAAAGGGGGGCGGGGGCCCCTAAGCCCGCCGATTGTTTTCTCCCCGGGGGGCAAAGAGCCTGCCGCTCCACTAGCTCACGTCTTCTTCGCGGACTTCTCGCGGCGCGTACAGCTCGCGCACGAGCCTCCCGATTGACATGCGATCGAGTGTTTCGGCGGTGCATTCATTCAGTCGCGTGAAGATTGCGCCGACGGCTTGCCGCTCATGATCATCCGGGCCGATGTCGGGGACGAGGCGCATGGTTCCTTCCATGCGCGCGATCACTTCTTCGACGGAGATGCGATCGGGGTCGCACGCGGGAACGAAGCCGATCCACTCACCGCCGGTTTGCGCGACGAGCTTGCCGTCTTCGAGCTTGCGCGTGATGCGCGTCATCTGCGAGTCGGTGATGCCGAATTGTTCCGCGAGGCGATACGCCGATGGCGGTTGTTCGCGGCGGTCGAAGCGTCGCGCGATCTCGATCAATCCTCGCAATGCGAAGTAGAGATCGAACTGCGGCTGATCTTCGACCTGCTGCTCGGTCGCGCGCAGCACGCCGTAGAGGTTCTGCCAGACGTAACTGATCTGCACGCCGAGGAGGATGACCAGCCACATCACTTCGATCGAGATCAGGAAAATGAGTGCGAGTCCGACCGCGCCGTAGATGAAATTGAAACGGCCGCTCATCAAATGCTGCGCGTAGATGCCGAAGGCGTAACGCACCAGCGAGAAGAGACCCGTCGTCACGACCGCGCCGACCATCGCGGCCGGTAAGCGCACGCGCGCGGACGGCACGAGCCAGAACAACATCGTGAAGCCGATGAACAACACGACGATCGGGACGACGATGAAGATGAGATCGCCCGCGAACAGCACGCGCAGATAGCGATTGTGCTCGAGCATGCTCGTCGTCGTGAACGAGAGCGTCATCAGCAGCGGGCCCCAGAAGAAGAGCATCGTGAACGCGATGATCTTTTGCCGATATCCGCGCGCGCTGCGCACCTTCCAGATCTGATTAATCGCGCCTTCGACCGCGAGGAAGAGCCGGAACGCCACGAACATGAATGCGATCGCGCCGAACATCGACGCTGTTGCGGCGTTCTCGGTGAAGCGCGCGAGGTGATACGTGATCTGCGGCGAGCGATACGGCATCACCGCGTTGAGGATCACGTCGATCTGCGCGTAGAAGCCGGGGAAGAGGTTGGTGAGGTAGCGTTTGACGTACGTCGTGAATGCGACGAGCAGTGGGATGAGGGAGAGCAGCGTCGTGTACGCGAGCGACGCCGCGCGCGACGAACCTTCGATCGACCAGAACTCGCGAATGACTTCGCGCACGAACAGCGCGGATTCGACGATGGTCGCGCGGACGCGCTTCTGCCCGAAGCCGTGACGTCGATAGACGAGCACCGCTGGATCCGTGAGCCAGGACCAGAAGAGATTCCTGCCGCGGACGAATTTTCCCGCCAGCGCAGCCCAGCGGTTCGGCGGTCGGTCGATCGGGGGCTCACCCATTTCGGGGAAGGATAAGGCAAGCAGCGGGCCGGGCGACGCGCTTCGCGCGTAGGGCTGAGGGCCGAGGGCCGAGGGCTAGGGGGTCGTCGCGAGACGGCAATTCATCGCCTGATCGAACAGGCGGTCCCTCGGCCCTCGGCCCTTGGCCCACCGCGCAGCGCGCCGGGCGCCGGTTCTGCATAATGCTGAGCGTGCCTCCCGAGAAACTACACATCCCTGACGTCATCGAGCCGGACGAGAAGCTTCCGCAGGATCTCGTTGCGTTACGGCGTTTCGCGTACTGGATGGACGAGGCGTTCGTGCTTCCGGGCACGCGCATTCGTGTGGGGCTCGATGCGCTCATCGGATTGATCCCCGGAATCGGCGATGTCATCGGCGCGCTGTTGTCGACGTGGATTCTCGTCGGCGCGCTGCGGCATCGCGTGCCCGCGTGGGTGATCGCGCGGATGATCGCGAACATCGTCATCGATCTTCTCTTCGGCGCGGTGCCGGTTGCCGGCGACGTGTTCGATTTTCTCTACGAAGAGAACGTCAAGAACATGCGCCTGCTCGAGAAGCATCGCGACCGCCGCAAGCCGCCGCGTTCCTTCGCGGCGATCGCGGTGACCGCGATCCTGCTCGTTCTCTTCATCTTCGGCCTCGCCATCGGCGTGGTCGCAGGATTGCTGACGCTGATCTTCATGCTCATCGGACAGCGCTCGTGGTTCTAACTCTTTTTCGACGCCGCAGGACCCCGCGATATCCGGGACGGCCGCCGCTGCCGATGGTGCGGCGTCGCATCCCGATGCGATATCACATGCGCCATCAGTTCGGCGTGCGCGACCTCGCGTTTCTGCAGACGATGCACGCGCTCACGGGCGCGCCACTCGCGGAGCACAATCGCGTCGATGTTCTGAAAAACGGCGTGCGCATCTTTCCGTCGATGCTCGCCGCGATTCGCAACGCGAAGAAAACCATCAATCTCGAGTTCTACATTTACTGGGACGGCGAGGTCGGCCGCGATTTCGCGCAGGCGCTCGCGGAGCGATCGCGCGCGGGCGTGAAGGTCAACGTGATCCTCGATGCCGTCGGTTCCGCGGAGATGTCGCAGGACCTGATCGACTTTCTCCTGCGCAACGGCATCGCGGTCGAGTGGTATCACCCGCTGCGCTGGTACACGCTCTCGCGCGTCAATCACCGCACGCATCGCAAGCTGCTCATCGTCGACGGGGAGATCGGATTCTCCGGCGGCGTCGGCATCGCGGACGAGTGGCTCGGCGATGCGGATCGCATCAATCACTGGCGTGAGACGGTCGTGCGCGTCGAAGGTCCGGTCGTGACGCAGATGCAGTTCGCGTTCATGGACAACTGGGTGAAGAGTCGCGGCGAGTTGCTGACGGGACTCGATTATTTTCCACGCGTCGATGCGCGCGGCAATCAACTCGTGCAGGTAATGAAGTCGTCGCCGAGCGAAGGCTCTTCGGCGGTGAAGCTGCTGTACATCGTCTCGATCGTCAGCGCGATGAAGTCGATCTACATCAACAGCGCGTACTTCGTTCCGGATCGCGATACGACGCGCGCGCTCGAAGCCGCGGTGCGACGCGGTGTCGACGTGCGCGTGATCGTGCCGGGCGAATTCACCGATGTGCCGGTGGTGCGACACGCGGGCCGTTTCTACTACGGCTCGATGCTGCGTCGCGGCGTGCGCATCTTCGAATATCAGCCGACGATGATGCACGCGAAGACGATGGTCGTCGACGGCGTGTGGACGACCATCGGTTCATCGAATTTCGATGATCGATCGTTTCGCTTGAACGACGAAGTCAACGTGAACATCTTCGACGAGACCGTCGCGGCGACGATGGAGCAGATGTTTTTCGAAGACCTCGCGCGCAGCGAGGAGATCACGCGCGGGCGCTGGTTAAAGCGCCCGTGGGTCGATCGAGTGAAGGAACGAGTCGCGGGTTGGTTGAAGCCGCAGTTGTGAGTGGAGCGGCGGGCTCTCAGCCCGCCGAAACTTTGTTGACCGGCGGGCTGAGAGCCCGCCGCTCCACTCAGAGCGAGGCGATGAGCTTCTGCGCTTTCGGCAGCAGCGCCGCGCCTAACGCAACCTTCACGATGTCCGCGATGACGAACGGCGCAACGCCGTGCGTGAACGCAAACTCGGGCGTCGTCAGGATTGCGAACCAGGACCAGCCGCCGAGGTAGATGACTCCGAGGGAGAGGAGCATGCCGGTGATGGCGCGAAGGATCGAGTTGCCGAAGCCGCGCTCCGAAATGAACCCGGCGACCCACGCCGCGAACGGATACGAAAGCAGGTAGCCGCCAGTAAAGCCGGCGAGCCAGATCGCGCCGCCGTGTCCTTCCGCGAAGACCGGCAGGCCGCTCGCGCCTTCGAGCAAATACAGCGCCGCGGCAGCCGCGCCGCGCGTCGAGCCGAGGGTCACGCCGACGAGAATCACCGCCAGCGGTTGCAGCGTGAGAGGCACCGGAGTGAACGGCAGCGGGATCGCGATCTGCGCCGCGAGCGCGATGAGCATGCTGGCGCCGACGACGAGCAGCATGTCGGCCGCCACACGTCCGCGAACCAGACGCTCGAGTACGACCGCGGGGATGGATGTCGCTTTGTCAGTCATTCCGATTTCTTTCTCCGTGCGCAGGATATCGAAGAGCGAAGCATAATCAAACGCCAACGATGGTGTTGAGTTTGCTCTCTCTCCCCTCGGAGGTCTAACGGTGTGATGCGCACAAACACACTCCTGCTGCTGGCAATCGTGACAACGCTGCTCGCGTGCGCGAAGCCCGAACCGCTCACCGCCGAGAAAGCGGAGGAGATCATTCAGGGCGGCTCGTTCAAAGCGGAGCCGGTTTACGCCGAGGTGCCGCAGAAGGTGTGGTGGTCGCCGAAAGCGCCGAAGGATGACTACGACGAGAAAGCGTTGCGAACGCTGCGCAATCTCGAGAAGGCGGGGCTGGTGACGATCGCCGAGTCCGATGTCACTGCCGATTCCGCGACGTACATCGCGACGGTGACGCGAAAAGGGTTTCCGATTCTCGGCACCGCGCCGAGTTATCGCGGCCCTGTGTTTCGCGGATTGATTTGCGAGAAGCGTTTCGATGGCTTGCGCGACTTCGTGCGTCATCCGAATGAGCCGACCGTCGGACACGCGGAGCTCGTATGGCACTACGACAATCCGACGTGGCTCTATCCGTTGTTCGAGACGAAGATCAACAAGCCGCTGAAGACGCCATTCGCGTCGCACATCTCGTTCTGGTACGAGAAGCACGACTGGAAATTTGCGGTGAATGTGAAGAAAGCGACAGCGAGTTAACCCTGTCATCCCGAGCGGAGCGAAGCGAAGTCGAGGGATCCTCTACCGACGAAGCGGGGGATAACTCCACTCGCTTCGCTCGGTCGGGATGACAGGCGGCGTTACCCGCGCCGCATCCAGCGAATGCCACTCGCGCCCGCGATGATCGCTTCCGTCGCTTCGCGCGGAAAGAATCCTGTCTCCACGACGCCCGCGTGATCGCGAATGCGTGCAACGACATCGGCGATGTCCGCGTTCTCCGGCACCATCACGTCGAGAATGCGATTGCCTTCATCAGTGATGCGCACCGCGCCGTCGCGCAGGCGCAACACGGGATGCAATCCCATTTCATTGAAGCGTCTTGTGAGCACGTCGAGCGCGAACGGCGTGACTTCGACGGGCAGCACGCCGATGCCGAGTCGCTCGACGATTTTCGATTCGTCGGCGATGACGATGAATCGCAGCGCCTGTTGCTCGACGATCTTCTCGCGCAACAGCGCGCCGCCGCGGCCTTTGATCAATCGCAGATTCGCGTCGATTTCATCGGTGCCGTCGATCGCGAGATCGATCGGCGAGACATCGGCGAGTGGAAACAGCGGGATGTTTTCGCCGCGCGCCTGCGTCTCGGTTTGTTCCGACGTCGTGGTGCAGCGGATGCCGGTGAGCGTGCCGTCGCGCAGTGCGGCGCCGAGGAGCTTCACGAATTCGGCGGCGGTGGTGCCGGTGCCGAGTCCGAGCGTCATGCCGGAGCGAACTTCGTGCAATGCCGCGCGTGCAGCTTCGATCTTCAAATTCATGCGATTCAAAATCCTCCAGCAGCGCCGCCGCGTCGTGAGTCCGCGACGGCGATGAGCCGGCCATTCTCGAACAGGATCGCGTGCACGTCACCAATCGACTTGCGTGCGCCGACGCCGTGTCCCATCGCGTTGAGTGCATCGCGTGTCGGTTTCGGTGCGAGCGTCGTTTCGAACAACAATTCATCGGGCACGTCCTGTTGCGCCCATCGCGGCGCCGCAATCGCATTCGCGAGCGATTTGCGATGCACGACGAGATTGAGGAACACCTCCAGGATCGTGCTCGGAATCGCGGCGCCGCCGCGTGTGCCGAGGGCGAGGAACGGCTTGCTGTCGCGAAGAATGATCGTCGGCGTCAGCGGCGACTCGGGGCGTTTGTTCGGATCGACGACGTTCGGACTCGGCGCTTGCGCGAAATCATTCATCGCACCGTTGAGAAAGAAGCCGAGCGGTGCGACGTAAAACCCGCTGCCGAACAACTCGCCCATGCTCATCGTCAGCGAGACGATGTTGCCGTCCGCATCCGCGATCGTGAAGTGCGTCGTGTGCTCGCTCTGTTCGGGTGTGAGCTCGCTCGGTTCCGTGAGCGCCGCGGTGCCGACGACCTGCTTCATGTCGATCGTCTTGCGCCACGCCGCCGCGCGCGCGTGCGAGAGCAGATCGCGATACGGAATGCGCGTGCTCGCCGGATCGGCGACATAGCGATGCGCGTCGATCGATGCGCGTCGCGTGGCTTCGGCGAAAAGGTGAATGCCGTTCGTCGTTTGAAATCCGGCCGCGGCGAGATCGTCGTTCGCGAGAATGTTGAGCGTCTCGCCGATGATCACGCCGCCGCTCGATGGTGGTGAGACCGTGTACAGCTCGTACGTGCCGTAGCGCAGCATGATCGGCGCGCGCCACACCGGCGCGTAGTCGCGCAGATCGCGATAGCCGATGATGCCGCCGGCATCCTGCACGGACTCGACGAATTTCTTCGAGAGGTCGCCTTCGTAGAACGCGCGCGCGCCACCTTCGGCGAGTTTCTGCAGTGTCGATGCGAGCTCACTCTGCGACAGTGGTTTGCCGAGTTGCGCGTCGGGCAGCACGTTGAGCTTGCGTTCGCGCGCGGATGCGATGTCGGCGATGAGCTCCGCATCGGCAACGAAGCCGTTGCGCGCGAGTGCGACGGATGGATCGACGAGCTCTTTCCACGGACGTTTGCCGAATCGCTCGTGCAGTGCTGCGAGTCCCGCGATCGTGCCTGGAACGCACGCGCTGAGAGCGCCGGATGTTGGATTCGTGAACGCGTCGCGCTTCACGTCGCGCGATGAGACTTCGCGAAAATCGAGCGTCCACACGCCGCGTGTTTGCGCGTCGTAATAGGCCGCGAATCCGCCGCCGCCGAGTCCTCCGGCTTGCGGATGAACGACGCTCAGCGCGAATGCGACGGCCACCGCAGCGTCTGCCGCACTGCCGCCCTTCTGCAGAACCGCCAATCCTGCTTTCGTCGCTAATGGATGTGCGGTGGAGAGTGCGGCTTTCTTCGCGGTGACGCTGCCGCCTGCGAACGTGGTCGTTGCGAGAAGAAGAACGACAGCGAGTAGCGGGGCGCGAGTCACTTTCGTCCGCGGCGCGGTGCGCGGTTCCTGTCGTAAATGATCTTCAATCCTCGGAGTGTGAGCTCGGCATCGACCTCGTCGATGTGCTCACTGTCTTCGGCGAAGATCGATGCGAGACCGCCGGTGGCGATGACTTTCTTCAGCGGCGGGACTTCGCGTTTGATGCGCGCGATGATGCCGTCGACGAGCCCGAGGTAACCAAAGTAGATGCCGGATTGCATGTTGACGACCGTGTTCGTGCCGATCACGTGATCCGGCTTGCGCAGATCGACGCGAGGCAAACGCGCCGCGCGCGCGAAGAGTGCTTCGGCGGAGATGTTGAGGCCGGGCGCGATCACGCCGCCGATGAATTCCGCGTTCTCGGTGACGACGTCGAATGTGGTCGCGGTGCCGAAGTCGACGATCACGGTTGGCCCGCCGTACGCGTGATGCGCGGCCGCGCAGTTGACGATGCGATCCGCGCCGACTTCGAGCGGGTTGTCGACGTGAATGGCGATTCCGGTTTTCACTCCCGGCTCGACGAACAGCGGCTCGATGCCGAAGTACTTCTGCACCATGAACGTCATCGCGCTGTTGAGCGGCGGGACGACGGACGCGACGATCGCGCCTTCGAGTGAGAGGACCTTCGGATCGCCGACGAGCTGCCGCGCGAGGATGCCGTATTCATCGGCCGTGCGCTCGCGCGCGGTGGCGAGCCGCCACGAGTTCAGAAGCTCGTCGCCGCGATAAACGCCGAGGACGATGTTCGTGTTGCCGAGATCGACGACGAGAATGTTGGACGACACGCACGAAGAGTAGCAGAGCGCGTTCGGAGCGCGGGGGTGGCTGGTGGCGCGAAACACGAGCCTCGTGCCACCACCCGAGCTCCAGGCCCCTCGCTCCCGCTCGGGGTGACATGAAGTTCTGTCATCCCGAGCGTAGCGAGGGACCTGGGTGGGTGGTGGCGCGAAACACAAGCCTCGTACCACCACCCGAGCTCCAGGCCCCTCGCTCCCGCTCGGGGTGACATGCTCCGTTACTCCGCGAAGTCTTTCGCGCGTTGTCGCGTCAGCACCGTGAGAATCTCGCGTCGCAGCACATCGTCAGCCGCTTTGCCCTTCCAGCGCGCGATGTAGTACGCCGCGAATGCGTCGCGATATCGAATCCATGCGCGTTGCGTGTCGCGATAGAGCGCCTTCCAGTCGGAGTGTGAATACTCTTCTTCGATGTACATCGCGCGCTCGGCGAGGAAGTTCTTGTTCAGCAGATCATCCACGGTTTTGAGATCGGCAGCAGTGGCCGCGGGTGCGCGTTCGTTCGTGTAGAGGCTGAGCGATTCGACGTACGTCTTCGTCGCCGCGATCTCCGCTTCGATCGTGAGCGCGGCGTGCGCGGTGCCGCCGAGACTCTGTTCGCCGATGCGTTCGGTCTCGTGCTCGATGTACGCCTTCGCCGCGTCTTCGAGCGCGGTGAATTGCTTCTTCACGTTTGTCGTTTCGCGCAGCGCATTAACCGTTTCTTCGTACCGCGGCATCACGTCAGCGTACGTCTCGCTTGCGCAACGTCCCTGGCCGTAGCCGCTGGTGACGTGATCGCAGAAGCGCAACGGTTCATCGGTTTCGTCGTTGCGCATCCGCTGGAGGTGTTCCCACATCCCGTCGAATTCCGCGGGCGCGATTGAGGTGCGGCAGAGGAAGTATTCGGCGACGTCGTAATCACGCCCTACCTCATCCCCATTCGCAAACTCCTCGGCGAGATCGAGGTCACATTTGCACTCGTCGTATGCCTTCTGCGCTTCGGCGGGCAACGTGAAGTGCTCGTACTTTTTGCAGACGACGTCGGAATCGAGAGTTGCAGCGAGAAGCAATGCGAGAAACATCGATCACCTTCCCAGCGCGTCTGCTCGTTGATTCGAAAGCTCGCTGACGATCTCCCGACGCAACGCATCGTTCGACGCGGCATCGCGCCATCGCTCGATGTAGTACGCAACGAAAGCGTCGCGATACGCGATCCATTTGCGCTGCGCATCGCGCGTTTGCGCGGGCCACTCTTTGAGCTCTTTGAAGACTTCGACTTCCTTCATCTCCGCGCGATAGGCGTCGTTGAGCACTGCATCCACGGCTTTCTCGTCATCGATCGATGCAGACGTTGCGCGTTCGCGCGAGAACTGCTCGAGGCTTTCGACGAACTGCTTTTTTTGCTCGAGCTCGAACAACTGCGTCAGCGGAATTTGTCCGATGCCGCCCGTGACTGTCGTGCTGTAGCGCAGCGAATCGGCATCGAGAAATGTTTTCGCACGCAGGATCAGCGTGTCGATCGATTTCGACTTCGCGGCATTGCGTTGCGTTTCGATGCGCGCATCGAGCAGCGGCATCTCTTCGTTCCATCGCTCGTTCACGCAGTAGCGCCAGCCGTAGCCGAAGTCGCTGAATGCGCAGTAGCGCAGGGGTTCGTCCGTTTCGCCGTCGCGTAGTTTCTGCAGATGCCCAAGCATCCCTTGAAACTCTTCCTCGGCGAGTCCGCTCTGGCAGAGGTAATACTCGGCGGTATCGAGATCTCGCGCGATGCCATCGCCGTTTGCGAACTTCTCCGCGAGCTTCACATTGCACATGCCGCGCTCGGGATCGCATTGGTTCGCGGCGACAACCTTCTCCGCATCCGGCGGCAGCGTGTAACCGGAATCGAATTTGGCGCAGTAGTCGAATTGCGAGACGGTGGCGGCGAGAAGCAATGCGGCGGCGAACATGATCAGACCAGCACGATGTCGGCTGCGCTGATTGGGAGCACTTGTTCGCCGCTTCGCACGAGAGCGCGGCCATGCTCGTCGATGCCGGCCCATGTGCCTTCGATGGTGCGATCGCCGAGGACGCAGTGGATGCGATCGCCGGGCTTGTGGACCGAGAGCTTGCGCCACTCCTCGAGCACTTCATCGTGATCGAGCGTGCGCGCGAGGCGCTCGTCGACGTGCTCGATGAACGCAAGTGTCGCGGTGCCGATGCCATCGAACGGACCATTCACCGCTTCGCGAATCGTGATCGCATTCGGTCGTGACTCGTGCGGCGCGGGCTCGACGTTCACGCCGGCGCCGATCAGCAGATACACACGATCGTCCTGCATGCGCGCTTCGATAAGAATGCCGGCGATCTTTCTGCCTCCGACGAGAATGTCGTTCGGCCATTTGATGCGTGCGTCGATCGAGAACGTCTCGCGAAGATACGTCGCGAGAATGTTCGCCATCGCGAGCGGCACCAGCGGCAACTCCTGCGCGGTGCGCGTGAGCAGGATCGTCGCGTAAATCCCTTTGCCCGCGGGCGACGACCAGCTGCGGTCATTGCGCCCGCGGCCCGCGAACTGTTCGCCCGCGATGATCATCGCCTGGGGCAGCGAAAGCTCGTTATCGATGCACTCGGTGACTACGCGTCGCGCGATCAGGTTCGTCGACGCGACGCGCGGAATGAGCGCGAGCGATTCGAGAACGCGAAGTCGCGGAACGATGGTGCGCGTATCGATCATGAGCTGCGGAGCGAACAGTCTAGCGTGCCGCTCACTGATTCTGTTGCAGCTTCTCCAATCGATCGCGCAGCTCCGCCTGTCGTGCCTGCGCGCCTGCGACGATGTTCGCCGGTGCATTGCGCAGGAACTGTTCGTTCGACAGCTTCGCTTCGAGACTGGCCAGTTCCGCTTTGCTCTTCTCGATCTCGCGGCGCGTGCGCTCGAGCTGTTCCGGCGAGATTTCTTTCTCGGGGAACTCGATCGCGATGTGCACGCCTTCGACGACGTCTTTGTGCGTGCCCGCGGGCGGCTCGCCGCCGACGCTCACGTCGGTGAGTCGCGCGAGCTCCACGAGCAGATACGCGCTGTCGTTGAAGAACGCGGCTTCGCGTTCATCGACGCCGCTGATGAAGAGACGGAAGCGATCCTTCGGTGTGAAGCCGCGTTCCGCGCGCACATTGCGCACGGTCGTGATGATCGCTTTCACCGCGCTCATCAAACGCTCCGCCTCGGGATCCTCGAGCACGTCATCGCCCATCGGATACGGCGCGATCATGATCGACGGCTCCACGCCGCCGAGCTTCTGCCAGATCTCTTCGGTAACGAACGGCATGAACGGATGCAGGAGTCGCAGCGAGCCGTCGAGCACTTCGAGCAGCACGCGCTTGGCGAGCTTGCGATCATCGTCGGAGCCATGCTTGCCGAGGAGCACCGGCTTCGCCATCTCGATGTACCAGTCACAGAACTCGTGCCAGAAGAATTTGTAGAGCGCCGTCGATGCCTCGTCGTAGCGGAAGAGCGAGAGCTGCCTGTTCACTTCCGCGGTGGTGCTGTTGAGACGCGAGAGAATCCAGCGCTCGACCGTGCGCAGGTTTTCGCGCTCGATCGGGCCGGCGTCTTTCAGCTCGACGTCGATGTGCATCATCGCGAAGCGCGATGCGTTCCAGATCTTGTTCACGAACGCGGAGTAGCCCGCGATGCGCGACTTGCCGAGCGGGATGTCGCGGCCCGAGCAGCTCACCGCGAGCGTGAAGCGCAGCGCATCCGCGCCGACTTCCTTCACGACGTCGAGCGGGTCGATGACGTTGCCTTTCGTCTTCGACATCTTCTGTCCCTGCTCGTCGCGCACGAGACCATTGAGGAACACCTGCGAGAACGGCGCTTCGCCGGTGAAGCGCAGACCGAACATGATCATGCGCGCCACCCAGAAGAAGAGGATGTCGAAGCCGGTGATGAGCGTGTCGGTCGGATAGAACGTGCGGTAGTCGGGTGTGTCGTCCGGCCAGCCGAGGGTCGAGAACGGCCAGAGGCCGGACGAGAACCACGTGTCGAGCACGTCGTTCGATTGCGTTACCGGCGCATTGCATTGCGGGCAGTGCGTCGGATCGTCCATCGTCACGGTCGTGTGGCCGTTCGCGCAATGGAACGCGGGGATGCGATGGCCCCACCAGAGCTGGCGCGAGATCGTCCAGTCGTGGATGTTCTCCATCCAGTT
>JACZCU010087879.1_pt1 | contig 12197 bp, 9 predicted proteins | sample 8641851 | NCBI WGS metagenome assembly JACZCU01 (sample SAMN15324605, study PRJNA640507) | soil metagenome | isolation source: monocropping sugarcane control | place: China: Luxin town, Laibin City, Guangxi Province | collected 2019-07-25 | depth 10cm m | reverse complement strand
TGCCCCCTTCGTGATTCGAAACTGGTCCCCGATATCATTGACAAATACAAGCCTATCCAGTATCCTCCTGCACTCTTCAAAAACGGAGAGAGAAGAGCCATCCCAGAGCAGAGCGGTGGAAAAGTAAACAGTTTTTGAGATCACAAGCATGAGAAGCTCTTCGCTCAATATCTAAGAGATACAGCCTGCCGATGCGAAAGATGCCTTTGTCGCGCCGATCGCGCCGATCATAGCGATCTCTGCGCCCATTATGAATACAAGAAGCGGCTAAATGAGCCAGCCACCAGAGCAGCAAAAAGAGCACCAAGAGCATGCGATCCACGCGATCCAGACGACGAACATGGCTTTCTTCCCAATCCCACCCACGACTTTTGAGATCTTGAAAGGTCGCTTCGACTCTCCAGCGCAAACGATACTGCGTGATGCGCTTGCGACAGGCTGGCAGATCAGAAATGACGAGCAATGCCTCCTCTTCAGCTGGGTCCCAATACGCACTCAGATTGGTCTCAATGTGATCCTCTTGCCACAAACGAACATGCCCATAAAACCGCTTCCCAGCCTTACTCACCAGCTCCGCCACATGACAGATTGGCAAGAGACGGCCTTGAGCTGACCACTGCTGGCATGTATGCTCCGCACAGATCCGAAACAGATAGTGCCACCCATATTTCTCACACAAGCTCACCATGGGAAAGCATCCAAACGCACTATCTCCGATGATGGTGCAGTCCGTCTCTCCAATGTGGGCAGCCAACCGCTGGAACAGTTCTCCAACACACTCCCATAATCCGTGCTCCCACTTTTCTTGTCCTGGCATCACCTTCCAGACCAGCGGTAAGATGCGTGAGTGCTGTAAAAGACCAATGCAGATGACTTGCGCGTGCTCTTCATATGGCGTCAGATCAATCACCAACTGCAGTGGCGCGTTTCGAAAATACGGCATGATCTGACCCAGCAGTTCATCCCATGTCTCTTCTGTCTCAATCTTGGCATTACTGAGAAACCGTTCTAAACGCCGCTCAATCCTCGGCGCTTTCGCCTCACTTTCTGCTAATAACGCTTCTGCCACTCTTGAGATCACAATGCTTTCCGCTTTGATGGCTCCTAACACAAACATCGCCAGTGTTTTGCTTTGGTGTCCATGTAATCCGCGAAAAAATTCCTTGACTTGCTGATGCCAGACCGTACATAATGGGCTGAATGCATTCATTGAGATCGTCCTCCTGAGCTTGGTTTTGTTCTGCTTAGTAGGACGATCTTATTTTTCCTCTGTCTCTCTTCTCGCTCAAATGGGCTAGCTCAAGGACCGTGAGCTGCTCGAAATCCCACCTGTTTTTCTCTTTTACTCCTCCTCTCTCCTAAAAAAAGTGTCAGGGAGAGAGGTTCCAGGAGGGACTCCCTCACCCGTGCCAAAGCATGCTCAACCCGCGATGCCGACCACACCCCCTTTTGTCTCCCTTAGCTGAACCCATTCCATTGCCCTGCTCTCAGTTATTACAACTGTAGTTAGAGAAGAGGCAGGGCAAGCTATGGTTTTGGTGCGGTGTAAGGAGCCACATCAAAGGCTGCCAGTCGCTGGAGGTTGTCATAAATCCAGAGGACGCCTCCTTGCGCGATGCCAGTGGAGGGATTGGCTCGACCTGTGTACGCGTACTGCGCTTGCGTCGCCATATTGTCCAGTAGTATCAGAGCCGACGATTGCAAAAGCTGCGCGTTTGTCAGGCGGACAAGCTGCCTCGCGTCCTGATAGACCTGCGCTAACAAGCGCTTTACGCTATCAATACCTCCCTCGATTTGAATGGCAAGCTCTCGCTGCTCCGATGTGGTCTGAGGAGAGAGTACCGCCCCATTGATATGCAGTTCGATCAGGTAGACGTAGCCAGGTGGTGCCTCATTTTGATACACATAGCCGGGTGGGTCCGCATCATGCGGTGCCGGACCAAGCAAAGCCACCTGTGTATCTTGCGCATCTGCCAATAGCGGTGTACCGGGCGGCACATCTGTAGTGATAAACGATATACCATCCAGATAATCCAGGATGCGCACGATCTGATCGTGGATGGCATTCGCGTCTTTCTTCCGCCAATCATCAGCCAGGCTATTCGCCAGGTCTGAGACCGTAGCCGTATTCCTGACGAACCAGAACGCAAGCCCTCCATGCAATCCCCGTGTCGCAAGTTCAGGCGACTCCACAAGCAGATGGCGAAGGTGATCAAGCATACTGAAATGCAATTTATCCGCTGGGTCAGGCGTTTGCGGGATTGCGGCGTAGTAACGCCAGGTATTCTGATCCAGCAGCGGATTACTCGATGGGTTATGCGTATCGTCCTCGTTGATGAGGAAACGACTGGCGAATGTGAGGAGGTTGGTATGTTGCCCATCGCCCGGATACAGGAAATGCACGTTGCCATGCTCGACCGTTAAGCGGCCAAGGAAGATGGGGGCCGCCTCGGTCTGACTGATGTCACCCAGCAACCAGGCGTAATAACTTTTATCAGGAGCGGGATCGGGGATGTTGGAGAGATCGATTTGCAGTTCATCATTGATCCCTTGATTAGTGTTCTCATCCAGTTGGCCACTATTCATGAAGAACGCATGGCCTGTCCCCTGGACCCAGGCGGTGGTATCTCTCTGCGTCAACAGCAGGAGTGTACCGAAACCCGCTCCTAGCAGGAGGGTAAGTGCAATGATAACCGTGATGACCAGGAGATTGCTCCTACGTTTCCGTTTGGATGGAGATGAGGGAATCGGAGAGAGCGCGCCTTGGGGAGGTGCAAACGACGGTGTTCTACCCGGTGGGACAGCGGAGCGGCGCAGATTCTCTGGGACTGCTACGTTGAGCGCTTTCGCCAGGGCCACCACCAGGGACGAGGCATTTGGAAAACGCTCTTGAGGGTCTTTTGCAAGGCAGCGCAAGATGACCTGTGTCAAGGCGGGCGAGTTACTTGGGTTCACGAGGTCCGGTGGCGTAGGCAGGGCATTGACGTGTTGCATCATGACAGCAATAGGCCGATTCCCTCGGAAAGGTGGTATTCCCGTGTAGAGTTCATACAGCACAATCCCGAGCGCGTAGATATCACTGCGCTCGTCTGCAGGAGCGCCTTTGATCTGTTCCGGAGCGAGATAAAATGGCATGCTTTGGCCATTCCTGTTCGACAATAATTTGGTCGGACCAAAATCAGTGAGCATGGGCATACCAATCTTACCTGGAGCAACAGCGCTCTGTTCGAGCAGGATATTAGTGGGTTTGAGATTGCCATGGATGATGCCGTGCCGGTGAGCGACGTCGATGGCCGGAGCAATGGAGGCAAATAGCTGAACGATCTCGGCGGGAGGGGGGATCTTCCTCACAGCAGAGGTACTCCGTATATAATCAGCGAGGCTCTCTCCCTCGATGTATTCCATGGAGAGGCAGATCAGCGAGGAAAGGCCGTCAGGACTCTGGGAGGGCAGGGCATGTACGTCGTGAATTCGCACAATGTTGGGGTGGTGCAGGGAAGCGACGCGTCCGACGTTACGGACGTAGTGTTCCAGGGAGTCGGCAGCATCTGTCAGATCCATGCGGAAGAGCTTGACGATCACAGCGCGCCGTAAATTGGAGTCATAGGCTCGCCAGACTTCACCAGTGCTGTTTCGTCCCAAACGCTGCTGCAGTTCATATTGTCCAATAGGTGGTAGTTCTGTTTTCATCAGTAGTCTCTCCCCTTAAAAGCGACGGTAGATAATTTTGCTCGGCTGCTGGATCTGCTAAGAACGATCACTGCCTCTCGGTCCCGCGACAGGATGCCGAGCTACCACTGTACACATAACTACAAAAGAGATTGCGCTACGAGAAACTGCCCACAAACCCTTTCAAGCCGCTTGAGAAGGTACCTCACGAAAATGGGTTGCGAACTTATTTTCAGACCGTTTCTAGCTCCTGCTTGTTGACTTCTGAAACTTAAAGTGACGTAACGAGGCTCACACCCGCTTTGTGAAGCAGATGATCGGATGTCTGTATCGTAATGCCTACCGCCCAGTGACCAGCCATGCTCAGGTTGTCACTCGTAGCGCTGAACTGACCTTTCTCATCAGCATGCAGGACGATGGAGTCGGTTCCCATAGGCATATCCTGCATTGTTGTATACAGTGTGATATTCAGATGACTAGCCAGTTTGTTCCTATGGTTATCCATCACCTGCACCGTGAACACATTCGTGCCAGAACGATTAGGAGTAATGTCGAGCGTGACAGTAAAATCTCCATCAAGCGTCTTCATACTGGCATGAAAAGGTTGAGCCACTGCAGTTGGTTGTGGTTGCTGTCGAAAAGTGGTCGTAGGTGAAGGAGTAGCGCCGCAGCCATTGATCACGCTGACACAAAGGAGGAGCAAGATACTCCACGCCGGTTTCCAAGAGAGTAGCGCAGACCACTTACCTATACTACCTTCGTTTGATTGCCTCCGATCAAGCATAGAGAATCTCTTCGGCATAGAGCTTCTTTGTCTCCATGATAGGGCGATTGCTTCAATTGTCAAGGCGCACGTACTCGAGGTGTTCTTCCCACGTCACAAAGATGAAGCTATGCATGTAAGCATGCTCCAGCGAAACAATGCAATCCAGGTGAAGCGGTGCTCTCCTACTGAGCTTATCTAAGTATAGCTAATTATAAGTTGTAATTGCTAGTTTTTAGGAACAATGCGTAGTACTTTTCTACTAAAACGAAGCAATGTATACTCCTGTTTCGATGAAGCTGTGGTATCCTCCAAATTGTGTCAGAGCATACTTTAGTGTACCAAAATATATCAAAGCGTTTCACAGCCATTGAGCAAGATTGTCTTTCTCGCATGTATGGGAGGTTTCGAAGCAGGATCCTGCAGGCGTCTTTACCGCTTCCAGGATGGTGCCAAGGAGCCGCTCTAGCAATCATACCTTTCAAATGATATTCAACGTGCCTGGAACCTACCCGTACTCCAACACGCTCATCTACAGGCTGGCGAGCCAACCTGTAGATGAGCGTGTTGGGCAGCGTAATGTGCATTATTACGGACAGAACCTCACCCATGGAGAGGGAAGGAATATTTCGGGTGCTCGACGTTCATGGGCAACGCGGGATCTGTACCAGGATATGAAATCTGTGAGTGACTTAGAAAGGAGCCCAAGCGCATGGAGGGGGTTCTTCTGGAACGGTTCGTCGGACAAGATGTGGGCAATTGCCATCTTGAGCAGTTACTCAGCTATGGACAGGTGCGTGCCGTCTACCAGGCGCATCAAGCGGCGCCGAACCGGCCTGTGATGCTCACGTTGTTGTTCCCAGAGAGCCTGCCCAGCCGAGCGCGTCAGCAGTTCTGCGCACGGTTTCTGCGGGAAGCGCCAGCGTTGGCAGAGGTGCGTCACCCCCATCTCGTGCCTCTGTATGCGTATGGAGAGTGGAAGGGCATCTCCTACATGATCAACCCTACGCTGCCAGAAAGGTCACTCGCAACCATCCTGAAGCAGCATGGGTGCTGTACTCCTACCACGGCCCTGGCCATACTGCAACAGATTACAGCAGGACTGGAGCATGCCCATTGTAGAGGATGGGTGCACGGGGCGCTCGCGCTCTCCCATCTGCTCGTGTCGGAGGACCAGCACATCCAAATCGCAGGCTTAGGGCTGCAGCACCTGCTTGAGAGACGCGGCATTCTGCCTGTTGCTGCTCCCCACGAACACGTGTTGACACTCGCGGGTACCTGGTTCGTTGCCCCAAGGTACCTGGCTCCTGAATGTGTGCAGCGAGGGCAGGCAGCTGATATCCGCTCGGATGTCTACTCCCTGGGTGTCATCCTGTGTGAACTGTTGACCAGCATCCCTGCCCAGAGGGAAATGAGTTCCCTGCAGGCCATGATGGAGGAGGGAGAGCACCTGCTGCCTATGCGACCGGCACAGGCAGCAGGTGCTCTCCCGCGCTCCCTGGCACGAGTCCTCCAGCAGGCGCTCGCAGAGGATCCTGCCATGCGTTTTCAACGCGTCAGTGACCTCTTAGCCGCTTTTGCCGAAGGACTTGAGGAGGAAAGATCAGCAGCGATGGCGAACTGCTGGTTGTGCCCGCTGCTGCCTCCTGTAGGAACGACAGGGCCGATAGCACTACCCCGGATGCAGGAGAACGAGATCCTTGATCCCACTCACCCTTTCTGGGAGAGGCAGCACACGCCGGCGCCGGTGGAAGCGCCCTCACTTTTCTCTCGTTTCCGGCTATGGCAGCAGCGCTTCAAACGGGTCTCTGCACGCCGACATGCCCTGGCGCGCAAACGTCGTCTCGGTGTCCAGCGGTCTCGTAAGATGCGCCGCCGCCAGGTGCTGGGCCAACTTGTGAAAGGGGTAGCTTTGGGAGCGATCGGAACGGGCATCGTCGGTTCCGGGTATCTGCTGAGTACTACCCTGCTGAAGCGTCCGTTGCCACCAGGTTCCAGCAGTAGTTCCCAGCACCAGGCGCTCAATTCTGCTCACGTCTTTACGAATCCAGGAGATGGACGACAAGGGTTGCTCGTACATCTGCCCGATGGGACCTTTGTAGCCTATGAGCGAGCGTGTACGCACCAGGGTGTGTATGTGAACTACGACAGCAAGACCCATCTGCTGGTCTGTCCCGCTCATGGAGCGGTGTTCGATCCGGCTCATGGAGGCCGTGTGGTCCAGGGACCAGCGTCCCGTCGTTTGCCGCAGGTGCCTGTTCATACCAGGAGTAATGGGACGCTCCTCATTGGTGAGGGTGGAGCACCTCCTCCACGCCAGTAAGTGAGCCCGAAAAGCTCATGCGAGCCCCATGCCCGCAGTGCAGAACAACACGAGAGCCATATGCATGCAGACAGGTGAAAATAAGTATGCCCGGCTCTTCTTCTACGCCAGGCGTTCCTGGGTCTCTGACCTGATGGCAGGCTGCTCGTGATTGGCGTGACGCGAACTGAATAGGCCAGACGCTTCTCGTTAGAGAATATGAACAGGTGGTTCCACATCATCAAAATGGCGTGAGACGCATGAGTGGTGACACCTATTGAAAGTAGCCGTTGCGATAAAAACTGGCCCTTATTCACTCGACGCCTCAGACGAATGATGTTGGCCCTTCGTCACTTTCGATGACGCCTGCTTGATTTGCCGCAGATGGAATGAAACATTGCGTACCTCTGCACGTAAATACAGTGAGAACATACCAAAGATTGGCAGACCATGACGATAATGGCAAAGGCTACCGGAGGTATCGCCGCCTCGATGATAACAATGATGATTAGGAAATGTACTGTTTTTCATCACTGAAATAGGGAAGCAATGAACGAGAGAAGTTGCCAGCAGGGCAGTCTACCGCACCCAAATGTTGCCGGGTTGCCTGCCCCATTTTCAGTTATTCTTGAGAGATTGAGTCCATTCCCCGTGAGTTCCATCCAGAGGAATGCCCCTTCTCGTGAAAGGTCTGGTGGTGGGAGTCACTCCACGTAGGACATCCGCTTCCTCTGTTTGCAGTGGGAAATAGGATCAAAGAGGGAAAGATGAACGAGGATCGGACGACCTTTCAGAGACAACTGCATCTACGATGGCCTCATTGGCGGCATTCCCTCTTGGGAACGCTCGTGGGCCTTCTCCTCCTGGGGCTCGCTTTCCTGGGAGTTCTCGCTGCACAACGACTCGGCCTTGATCCCTCGATGTCGAGTGCGCCGCTGCTGCTGGTGATCGCACTGGTTGCCCTCTTCTGGGGAACAAGACTGGCCCTCTTGACGCTGCTGGTTAGTGTCGTGCTCCTCGATTATCTCGCCCTTCCTCCTCTCGGCACCTTCCATCTTCCAACAGGGAAAGAGTTCGTTCAACTGCTGCCATTTCTGCTGTCTGGAGGTATCATCGCTGTCCTCACTGCACAACGGGAACAGGCACGGCAGCATGCACAACAGGCCGAGCAGGATGCTCAGCAATACGCTGATCAAGTCGAGCAGGATACTCTCTTGAGGGAGACCGCCCTGTTGAGAGCGGCTACTGCCCTAAGCAAGCGTATCGAGGCATTGCGTGCATATACAGCAGTGCGTTCTGGTCAACTGGTCACGTCAGAAGCCAGTGCTCCTCACGCCGAGAGGAAGGACTCCTCATCGGAGACGCTGAATGCGCAGATCGACGCCTTCCAAGAACTCCTGGCAGATCTTCCTTCACTCAACACCATTCGCAGCGCTATGACCTTCTTTCACCTGCCACCGTATCCCACGGGATGCGCAACGAGATGAAGAGAGAAAGCCATAGAGAAGAAAATGGAACTGAATCGATGGCTGCATTCCACGGCAAATCGGAGTTCTTGCTGCCAGCACGCTGAGCAAAATATCCTCCATGTCAAGTTTATTTGACATGGAGGATGTTTTATGTTACATTATGTATGGTACACATTACTTAAAGTGCGATATATATCCTACAGAAGGAGCACACCATGCCCTCTCAAGAAAGACAAGCCATCATCTCTTTGCTCACCACCCTGCTGCTTGCTGCAATCTTTTTTGTGTATGTGCTTCCCAGGTACCCAACCGGGAACCCCTATTCGGCGGCAGTCTTTCACTTTTGGGGAGTGGCTGTCGTGATCCTCATTCCGGTGTCGATTGTCGCAAGCATCGCTGTGAGTATTGTCTTTAGTATCATATATAGCATGGCAACGCATGAAAAAGCAGCTTTCCTCGCTGATGAACGCGACAAGTTCATCGAGGTGAGAGCCTTGCGCAATGCGGTGTCTGTGTTTACGTGTGGCTTTTTGCTGGCGATGGGATCGCTGGTTATCGATCTGCCCCCATCCGTGATGTTCATCGTTCTGATGGGCTCAGGATATGCCGCAGTCATGGTGGGAACTCTCTCACAGCTCTATTTGTATCGCAAAGGATCCTAAGGTGGACACATGGACTATTCGCAATAACATTCGCAAATTACGGTTTCAGCACGATGAAATGACCCAACAACAATTAGCCGAACACGTGCATGTGACCCGACAGACTATCGTCGCCATCGAAAAAGGGAAGTACTCCCCTTCGCTGGAATTGGCGTTTCGCATTGCGCGCGCCTTTGACATCCCGTTGGAAGAGGTCTTCTTTCTCGAGGAGGACCATTCATGAAAGCTTCTGTTCATAGCCAGAGAGGAGAAGACTTATGAAAGCGATGATGGGCGCAACAGACAGGCCATCGCCACGTCTTCGTGCAAGAGTCGCAGGACTCCTATATCTCATTGGAAGCATTACCGGGGTTTTTGGCATCTTGTATGGTCCCTCCCTTCTTTTGCCGTCAAATGCCGCAGCCACCGCCAGCAATATCCTGGTACATGCCTCACTCTTCCGCCTGAGCATCGTGAGCGCGCTCCTGGACCAGATGATCTTTATCTTGGTCGCGCTCGCCTTATACCAGGTCCTCAAACCGGTGAACCGGAACATGGCGGCGCTGATGGTCATCTTCCTGCTGCTCAGTGTCCCGATCGCCATGTTCAATGAGCTGAACAACGTCGCTGTCCTCTTCCTCTTGAGCGGTGCTGACTCCTTGAAAGTCTTCACCGCAGATCAACTGCACGCTCTGGTGCGCTTTTTTCTTGATTTGCACGCAGTTGGACTGAACATCGCCTTTCTCGTCGGGAGTCTCTGGTTCTTTCCCATGGGGTATGTCGTGTTCAAGTCGGGGTTCCTTCCCAAAATGCTCGGCGTCTTGTTGCTGATCAACGGTTTCGGCTATCTGATCGATAGTTTTGCCGCCTTGCTTTTCCCCAGCCTCAACGTGAATATTGTCCTGTTTACGGGTTGGGTGGAAGTGGTCTTCGCCTTGTGGCTGGTGATCAAAGGGGTCAACGTCGAACGGTGGGAAAAACGTGCTCGTGAATCGGCATGAACGAGCCCCGCACAGATCAGCATTTGATGATGCAGCAACTTCCTCATGATCTTTGTTGTCAGGCGCGTGGGCTCATTCCCTCTCTCATGGAGGACCGTTCATTGTATGACGCATGCTTCCGTCACCATCCAGATTACGCCGGAATCCAGGCCCGCAACTCCGACCTTTCTGGGAGAAGTAGCGGCCTTCGCTCAAATTCTCACCCATGAGGGGATTCTCACAGCCATTGCTGAACAGGTGCGTTTTGCCCGTGCTCGCTTTGGTCGCTACGACCTCCTTGATTTTGCCGTCGTACTGATCGGCTATGTGGTGTCCGGCGAACCAACGTTACAGGCGTTTTACGAAAGGTTAGGGCCATTTGCCGAGCCGTTCATGGCTCTATTTGGGCGAAACCAGTTGCCCCATCGCTCCACTTTGTCCCGGTTCCTCGCCGCTCTCGATCAGCCCACAGTGGAAGCCTTGCGCACGCTCTTTCAGAAGGATGTATTGGCCCGCAAGCCGTTTCCCTCTCCTGGTGGATTATTCGATCGGGCGGGAAAGCACTGGCTGGTGGTCGATGTGGATGGAACCCGACAAGTGGCTCGGCAACGCGCGTTGCCGCAAACGGACGCCTTGCCTGCCCCCCATCGCCGGTTCGATCAGGTGTGTGCGCCGGGCTATCAAGGCCGCAAGCGGGGGGAGGTGGTGCGTACCCGTACGGTTGTGCTCCAGACGCATACCCATCAGCTTCTCGGCACATTTGGAGGAGCAGGCAACGGGGATTATCGCGGGGAGTTGCGACGAGCGATTGGGGTCATCACCAGTTATGCAGCACAGCTTGGATTTCCCCCAGCCTCCATCCTCGTGCGACTGGATGGCCTGTATGGTGATGCGGCTCCCCTTCTCGACGCGCTCTCGGCTGATTTGAGCGTGATCGTAAGGAGTCGAGCCTACCATCTGCTCGATCTGGAGAGGGTGCAGTCTCGACTGAGGCGTGCTCCAGATCAGATCAGCACGCATCCGGAAAGCGGGATGACGCGAGCCCTCTACGATTGTGCGTCCGTTCCCTTGACCCCAACTGGCCCAGAGGTACGCCTCGTGGTCGCGACCCATGCGGTGGCATCCTCGTCTCCCACCGTAGGCGTCGAGCGCGACGGGATGGTCTATGAGCTGTTTGTCAGTACGCTTCCTACCGCCGCTTTTACGGCTTCGGATGTCCTGGACCTCTATCTGCATCGTGGGTCATTTGAAACCGTGCTGGCCGATGAAGACGAGGAGCAAGACGCGGATCGCTGGTACTCCCATACTCCCTGTGGCCAGGAATTTGCTCAAATCTTGGCCCAGTGGGTGTGGAATATCCGTCTGGAATTGGGGCAACAGCTCTCCGAAACCCAGCTTTGCACGACCGAGTTTGCCCCCGCTCTCGATGTCGAAGCTCCCATGGCCAGTAAGTCTGAACCAACGGAAGCACCCACGCCTGCGGTCAGCTATGGGCCTCCCCAATGGGCCAGTCCTTTGTTTACCGGAGGGTTTCCCGGCTCTGCGTTTACTCCCCAACCTGATGGGACGCTGCGCTGTCCTGCCAACCACCCGCTCTACCTCCAGGAGCGGCGTCCCGAGCACAATGGCTCCCTGCGGGTTCTGTATGCAGCGCGCATCGCCCACTGCCGATCTTGTCTTTTGCGAGCACAGTGTCAAGAAAGCAGTACCACAATCAAACCGCGGCGGGTGAGCGCGGTGTTGTGGCCGCTTGGCGCCTCACCCCCGGCTTCCTCCTCAGCACACGCGGACACGCCTCCCTCTCTGCCCTGTGCTCCAGTTCTCTGGAAAGACTGGCCCCGCTGTGCTATTCGGCGAAAATGGCTGAAAGTGATTCGTCGCGAAGCGGTCGAGGTGACGGAAGGCCCCGCGCCATCACCATGCTCACCTCCCGTACTGCCCTCTGAGATCATCTTAACCCGGGCCGAACGAGCCCATTGGCGACTCTCCTGGGAGCAGCGTCTGGCGCGCAATGTCCGTCCATCGAACGCTCCCCGACTTCGCGTAACGCTTCATGGGCTGCCAGTTACATTTGCCTCCACCTTTGGCTTTGATCTGCTTGCCACCGTCTAAACTTCCTGTATACCACAAGTAGTGGTTCTTCCTTCGATGGAGTGCTCCCTTGACTGCTTTTCTTGCATATGGGCAGGCCGATCATCAACGCTGTCCTCCACTTGTGTTCTGATACAAGGTCGAGGGTTCTTTGATGTCCTCTTTTGCTTGAGTTTATCTCGTTGCGCAACCCGTGGGGAGACCCCCACTCATATGAGTCGGTGTCATGCTTTTTTCATCAAAGTTCGTCGTATTCTGTGCGTTGTCTCTTTCTTCGCATGT
>JACZCU010145887.1_pt1 | contig 12227 bp, 7 predicted proteins | sample 8641851 | NCBI WGS metagenome assembly JACZCU01 (sample SAMN15324605, study PRJNA640507) | soil metagenome | isolation source: monocropping sugarcane control | place: China: Luxin town, Laibin City, Guangxi Province | collected 2019-07-25 | depth 10cm m | reverse complement strand
GTTAAAAGAGTGAACTTGTTTAAGACGATGATTGCGGCGAGATTTCTTGCGCGAAGCCGCAAGCGACGTGGGAAAGCGGTTCGGCGGATCCGGACTTAGCGCCTTGGGCGCGAATCTCCAGGTCGTCTCCCATCGCCGTGGCGCTCGCAACGCCGCTTGCGGCTTCGCGCAAGCACTGCGCCTTTCAACTCCAAATATCAACACTGTTCCTCTCGCGCGAGTAATTATCGCGGGTTTTGCTGTCGTCGGACGGAATCAACACCTACCGGAGATGCCTTATGAATGTCAGACGAATGGTCGCGGGATCGGTCGTTGCCGTATTGTCCTTGGTCACCACAACTGCCAGCACTCGCGCGGCAGACGAGCCGGCGAAGGATTCAAAGCCAATCCACGCGCTGCTGGTTTGCGGCGGCTGCTGTCACGATTACCTTCACCAGAAAGACATCATCACCAAGGGCATCTCCGCGCGGGCCAACGTCGTCTGGACGATCGCGTACGATCCGAGCAAGACGACATCGCATCCCAATCCGGTTTACGACAATCCGGACTGGGCCAAGGGATTTGACATTGTGGTGCATGATGAATGCACGGCGGACGTGAAGGACCTGGCGTTTGTTGAGAAGGTGCTTAAGCCGCACAAGGAAGGGCTGCCGGCGATGGTGCTGCATTGCGGCATGCACAGCTACCGTACGCCGAACTATCCGAAGGATACGCCCTGGTTCGAATTCACGGGGATGAATACCAATCATCACGGCCCGCAGCTTCCGATCAGCATCACCTTCACCGATACGCAGAATCCGATAGTTCACGGAATGGAAAACTGGAAGACGATTCAGGAAGAGCTGTATCACACTGAATCGCTGGCCAAGACGGCGCACGCGCTTGCGACCGGCGAGCAGAAGTCCGCGCGCTACAACGACAAGAACCCGGTCATCTGGACCAACGATTACCATGGCACGCGCGTCTTCTGCACAACGATCGGCCATAACAACGACACCTGCAACGATCCGCGCTATCTCGATCTGTTGACGCGCGGGATGCTCTGGGCGCTCAACCGACTCGATGACAAAGGAACGAAGCCGGCGGCCAATGCCGGAGCAGCGCCGAGCGCGTCGGTGCAGGCAGCTGCTCCCGTAAAGGAGTCGGCTCAGTCGGCGCGCCGGGCTCGATCTTCGGCTCGATCGCTGAGCGGTCCAGCGAAGGTCGCCGCCAGCCTTCGCGCGCCGGCGGGATTTGATTTGACCGTCTACGCTTCGCCGCCGACGGTGAATTATCCGACCTGCGTGGCGGCGACGCCGACTGGCGACCTCTTCATTGGCATCGATGAAGACGGATCGCTGGGCAAGAATCCCAATGCGGGCCGGGTGCTTAAATGCTCGGATTCGCATCACGACGGCAAAGCCGACAAGATCACCATCTTTGCCACGATGGATCACCCGCGCGGGATGGTCTGGGACGATGGAGTGCTCTACGTGCTCCATCCGCCTTTTCTGACCGCATACTACGATGACAATGGAGATGGAGTCGCCGATCGCTCGGTGCAGCTTCTGAGCGGCATCTCCAATGAGCGGATGGTGAATAGCCGCGGTGCGGATCACACGACCAATGGCATCCGCATGGGCATCGACGGCTGGATTTACATCGCCATGGGCGACTTCGGCGCTTTTCATGCGGTGGAAAAGGATGGAACGACCGTGCAAATCCGCGGCGGCGGCGTGGCGCGTGTCCGGCCGGATGGAACGGGGTTGGAGCGATATTCCTGGGGGCAGCGCAACATCTATGACGTTGCCATCGATCCCCTGATGAATGTCTACACGCGCGACAACACCAACGACGGCGACAACTGGAACGATCGCCTGAGCTACATCGTGCCGACGGCCAACTACGGCTACCCGAGCCTGTTCATGAATTTCAAAGGCGAGTTTGTCGATTGCCTGGCCGACTACGGCGGCGGCTCGCCGTGCGGATCGCTGTTTGTCGAAGAGCCGGGCCTGCCGGGCGGCTTGTATACCGTTGAATGGGGACGCAGCGAAATCGATCGCCATCCGCTCACCGCCAGCGGCGCCAATTTCATTGCCGGGCAGCAGAAAGTAATGGACCTCCCGCGCGGCACTGATATTGACGCCGATGGTGTCGGACATCTTTACGCGTCTTCATGGGCCAATGGTGGCTTCAGCTACAGCGGCCCGGATGTTGGATATGTCATCCGCCTGACCCCGAAAGACTACAAGCCCACGACCTTCCCCGATCTTCATGCGGCCAGCGATCAGCAGCTTGTCGATGATCTGAAATCGCCCAGCGCCGTGTGTCGCCAGGCGACGCAACGGCAGATTCTGCGACGAGGAGATAAGCCAGTTTATGCGCAGGGACTGGCATCGCTGGCGCAGTCTGCTGCACCGTTGGCCAGTCGCGTCGCGGCGATCTTCACACTCAAGTTGCTGGAAGGACCGAAGGCCGATCAATCGCTGGAGGAGATTTCGAGAAAGGCCGACGTACGCGAATTTGCACTTCGCGCGCTGGCGGATCAGAAGAATGATGCCGATGCGCCTTCGCGGCCTTTCATCGAAGCACTGCGCGACAAAAATCCGCGCGTGCGGCTCGTGGCTGCCTGGAGCCTGGGACGACTGGGGCGCGCCGATGCGGCTCCGGAAATCGTCCCGCTGCTGGCTGATTCCGATTTCCTGGTGAAGCACATTGCGATCCGCAGCCTGACGTTGCTTCGGGCGTACGACGCCTGCCTGAAGGCGATTGATCCTTCGACGCCCGATTTGATTCCTGGAGCGGTGCAGGTGCTTCAATCGTTGCACGAGACGCAGGTGGTTGATGGATTGAATACCGCACTCAATCGTCTTTCTGATGCCCAACAGCGCGGCGAAGTGTATGGCGCGCTCTGCCGGCTCTTCTATCGCGAAGCCGACTGGACCGGCGACTGGTGGGGCACCCGGCCCGACACCAGCGGCCCTTATTACAAAACCGCCGACTGGCCCGGCACCGATCGCGTGAAGCAGATTCTCAATAGTGCCTTGACCAGCGAAAAGCCGCAGGTGATCCGTGAGCTGATCGTGCAGCTCGAGAAAAACAAAGTGACATTGCCGGAAGCGACGCGGATGGCGTCGAAGCTGGCTGAGAGTGACCCGGCTTTTCGCGCGCAAGTCGTCGATCTGCTTTCCAACCGGCTCGTGCTGAGTGCCGAGCAGGTGACGTTCTTAAAAACGGTGGCGACTTCAGAGAAAGATCCTGCCGCCTCGCAGGCCAAGGCGATTCGCGCGCTGGAGCGCGATGCCGGTGCGCCGGGCGCGGCCGACGCTTTGGTCGAATCCCTTTCGCGTGTATTGGCTATGGAAAAACCAGATGCGGAATTGGCATCGGCACTGGATGAATTCATCCGCGATCCGCGCAATGGCCGAGCGATCAGTCGTTTCACACGACTCACCGAGTCGGCTGAGCCAGCGCGACGCGAGCTGGGTTATGCAGTTCTATTGAACCTCGCGACGCAGCGCATCGGAAAAAATGGCTCGCGATTCCAAGAGCAGGCTTCCGACGCGATCGACCACGGCTGGAGTTCGCCCAAGCAGGCGGTCAGCCTGCTGGCGGCAATCGGTCGCGACCATGTGCAGGCCTATCGGGATAAAGTGAAGACGATGGAAGGAAATTCTGATGCGCAGGTCGCACAAGCGGCAACCGTCGCGGCGCAGCGTCTTGGTCTGGATCGACCATCTGCCGAGAGTGGGCCGCTGATTCCAACGCTGTCGTACGAAGCGGTCGTGAGTCAAACAGTGAAGATCAAGGGCGACGCGAAGCTCGGGGCGGCTCTCTTCACCCGCCAGGGCTGCGTGATCTGCCACACCGTCTCTTCAAGCGAGCCGCCGAAGGGGCCACTGCTGGCGGGCATCGCCAAGCGCTACACCCGACCGGAACTCATCGAATCGATCCTCAAGCCCAGCGCGAAGATCGCGCAGGGTTTCGAGACGCAGTATTTCAAAACCGCCGACAATCAGGTGATCGAAGGATTCGTCGCGCGAGAGTCCGGCGATGAAGTTGAAGTGCGCAATGCCACCGGCATCCCGATCATCATCAAGAAATCGGACATCCGCGGCCGGGGCAAGCGCAATTTCTCGATTATGCCTGAAGGGCTGGCGGCTAATCTGAGCTGCCAGGATCTTGCGAATCTGCTCGCATACCTTGAGTCGCTGAAATCCAACTGATTTTCCGGTAAATATATGACCTGATTGCGGTGCCGGATGAGGCTGCTGGTGAACGTGGGTGGCTGAATCGCTCGATCCGCGCGCGGGTTTTGAATTGATATTGGAAGTTCAATGGCGTTGAGTGATTTGCCGCTGAGTTACTGCACGAATGTTCATCCGGGCAAAACCGTTGCCCAGGTGAAAGAAGGCCTGCATCAGTACACACGCCCCGTGCGCCAGGCTCTGAATCGTCCGCTGGCCGCGGGGCTTTGGCTGGCCAGGTCCGTGGTGAACGAGCTATTGACCAGCACGTCGGAAACCCGCCGATTCCGGGATGAGCTTCACAAGCTCGATCTGACATGCCACACGCTCAATGCCTTTCCCTACGGCGATTTTCACGAGCAGCGCGTGAAGGAAAAGGTCTATCTGCCCGGCTGGGCACGGGCCGAGAGACTCAGCTACACGCTCGACTGCGCGAAGGTGCTGTCGCATCTATTGCCCGAGGGCGGCGAGGGAAGCATCTCGACGATGCCGCTGGGGTTTAAGCCGTTCCTGCAGCCGCCGCAGTTCATGGAGCATTGCTGCCAGAATTTGATTCGATGTGCGGAGGGGCTGGATCGCATTCGGCATGCTACGGGGAAGGTGATTCGTCTGGCGATCGAGCCGGAGCCGCTTTGTCTTCTGGAAACGACACAAGAAGCCATCGGTTTTTTCAAGACGATTTGGTCGCAGGCGCAGACCATCGACAAGCTCGACGTGGTTCGCGAGCACCTGGGGCTGTGCTTCGATGTCTGTCATCAGGCGGTTGAATTTGAGAATGTCGGAGATTCGGTCGCTGCACTGGCGGAGGCGGGCGTGCGGATTAATAAGGTTCATGTGAGCTGCGCGCTGCAATGGGATTCGCCCGGAGATTCGGAGGGGCGCGAGGCGCTTCGGCGGTACATTGAGCCGCGCTATCTGCATCAAACTTTTGCACGACTCCCTGATGGGAGGGTCGCGACGGCCGTCGATCTCAATGCCGATCTGCTGGATCATCCGGATTCGAGTTTTCAGTCGGCGCCGGCATGGCGCGTTCATTTTCATGTGCCTGTGAATGCGGAAACACTTGGGCCGCTGAAAACGACGCGCCCGGCTCTGCGCGAGGCGCTCACCGCCGTCCAAAAGCTCGATTACGCGCCACATCTGGAAGTCGAAACCTATACGTGGAATGTCCTGCCGGAACAGGAAAAGATTGATCTGGTCGAAGGGCTGACGCAGGAAATGCAAGCGACGCATGAACTGTTGGCACACATCTCGCGATAGGTTGAGCGGCGCGGGTGGGTACAGCCGCAGGGTGACCACCGATTTCATTGCAATTCGTAGCACAGGCTTCCAGCCTGTGATTTTCGATCACAGCCTGGAAGGCTGTGCTACAAGTGAGCAAATGCAATTGCCATGGGTACAATCCGCCGCATGGCCGATTCATCGGACTTCTCCGCGGCTGGTTCTCCTCCGAAACCCACCGAACGATTTTCCGGCCGTGCCGAGGCCTACTTGCGCGGCAGGCCGCGCTATCCGCAAAACCTGATTTCATTTCTGGCAGAAAAGCTTGGACTGACACCCGCGCATGTCATCGCCGACATCGGCTCGGGGACCGGCTTCCTTACTGAACCGTTTCTGAATAACGGCAACGTTGTTTATGCGATTGAGCCCAATGCCGCGATGCGCGGAGCGGCCGAATCGTGGCTTGGCAGATATCCGAATTTCCATAGCATCAATGCAACCGCCGAGGCGACGACTCTCACCGACGGCAGCGCCGATTTCATCACCGCCGGGCAGGCATTCCACTGGTTTGAGCCGACGGCTGCGCGAAAGGAATTCGTCCGCATTCTGCGACACTCTTCTTCAAGCATCGGCGGCATGGTCATTCTCGTCTGGAATGAGCGACGGCGCGACGATCCGTTTGCCATCGAATATCAGGAGCTCGTCGATCGCCACAGCCTCGACGAACCCGCCGCCCGCGCGCGAGTGGATGCGGTCGAGCCGGCGTCGATCGAAGCCTTCTTTGCTCCATTGCGGTGTGAATTGGCATCGCTGCCCAACCATCAGGATCTCGATGCCCAGGGTCTCATTGACCGCCTTCTATCCATCTCCCACATGCCGGGACCGGATCACCCGCTTCAAGATAGATTGATCGAAGCTGCGCTGGATCTTTTCCGCAAACATGCGCAAAATGATCGCGTTCGAATGAATTACAATACAAACATCTTTTATGGGCAACTCTAGAAGATTCAGGCGGTTCTGTTTGCGCCAAGATCGCCAAGGGGCCAAGAGCGCCAAGAAAGTCAGTTTATATTCTTCCTCTTGGCGTTCTTGGCCCCTGGCCGTCCTTGGCGCTTTGATTGGCGAATCCTTCTCGCGGCCACCCAAATCCGCATATACTTCGATCAATGCTCGAACACATAAAGCAGCGACGCTATTTGATTCCGTTCAAGGCCGCGAGGCTGCCGCAGCAGTTTGCGGATGTGCTGGTCATCGGTGGCGGTGTGGCGGGCCTGCGCGCAGCGATCGCGGCGGCGGACGATGGTGCGGATGTGCTGCTGCTGGCCAAGGACACCATCAATCAATCCAACACCTGGTATGCGCAAGGCGGCATTGCCGCGGTCTTGCAGCCGGCGGATAGTTATGAATCGCACGTGGCCGACACGGAAAAAGGCGGCGCGGGGCTCTGCGATCATGAGGCGGTCGAGGTGGTCATCAAGGAGGGGCCGCAGCGCGTGCTGGAGCTGCTGGAATGGGGTGCGAATTTTGACAAGGACCCCGCCAAGGCGCTGGGATTAGCGTTCACGCTCGAGGGCGGCCACTCTTTCGCGCGCATTCTTCACGCCTATGGCGACGCGACGGGCAAGGAACTGGCGCAGACGCTGATTCGTGCCGTGCGGGGGCGTGAATCGATCCGCGTTTCAGAGAATACCTTCGTTATCGATCTGATCACCGACGAAAATCGTTGCGTCGGCGCGCTGGCGCTGATCAACGATCAGGTCCATCTCATCTGGGCCCGGCAGACGATCCTGGCCAGCGGCGGGGCGGGGCAGCTTTATCGCGAGAGCACCAATCCGAAAATCGCCACAGCCGACGGCCATGCGATGGCCTATCGCGCCGGCGCGACGCTGCAGGATATGGAGATGGTGCAGTTCCATCCGACGACGCTATACATCGCCGGATCGAGCCGCGCGCTGATCACCGAAGCCGTTCGCGGCGAAGGCGCTTATCTGCTCGATCGCAACGGCAAGCGTTTCATGCCCGATTATCACCCGATGGCGGAGCTCGCGCCACGCGATGTGGTGAGCCGATCGATTGTCGAGCAGATTCGCAAAACGCATTTCACGCACGTCTACCTGGATGTGCGTCACCTGGAGCCGACCCATTTCCGCGAGCGTTTTCCGCAGCTTGCGATGCTGACCGATGAATTCGGGATCGATATCACACACGACCTCATCCCCGTTCAACCGGCCGCACATTACATGATCGGCGGCGTTGATGCGGATTTGAACGGACGCTCCAGCTTTTCGGGTCTCTATGCAGTGGGAGAAGCAGGGTGCTCGGGGCTACACGGGGCGAATCGACTGGGCAGCAATTCACTTCTCGAAGGTTTGGCCTTCGGAGCTCGCGCCGGGGCGCATGCGGCTCGTGCCGTCAAACAGGAAACGATCAAGTTCCCGCAGAATCTCGAACATAAGGTCAATCCATCTGTCCGCACGGAGTTGGACCTGAACGACATCAAGAGCAGCCTGCGAAGTTTGATGTGGCGCAACGTCGGCATCGAGCGCACGGGTGACCGACTCGCGGAGACGGTCGAGATCGTCGATTTCTGGAGCCGCTATGTGATGGACAAGAGCTTCGATCCATCCCACTCGCGCGAGGCGGCCATCGCCGGCTGGGAATTGCAGAACATGCTGACCGTCTGCTCGCTGATCACCGCCGCTGCCCAGATGCGCACCGAATCGCGCGGGGCACATTTTCGATTGGACCATCCCGATCGCGATGACGCCCACTGGAGGCTGCATCTTCTGTGGCGACGCTCCGCAGCGGAGGCGCTTCGCGAGCCGATTCGAGATTAAGAGGCGTTATTCAAGGCGGGTTTTGCTTTGAGGGCGGCTTGCTTGAAAATCGCCCCTTGCCGCATAAAATCCGCCGGTCCCGATTCGGGCAGGTAGCTCAGTTGGTAGAGCAATGGACTGAAAATCCATGTGTCGCCGGTTCAATCCCGGCCCTGCCCATTAAAAAACCCCGCAAAATGCGGGGTTTTTTGCTTTTCCAGTCTTATGGGGTAAGTTCCTTTTGCCGATACGACAACCATTACGACACCCGCAGACGGTTGTCGTGCGGCCATTACAGAGGCGAAAACCCATGCGACAGCCCGCTAAGCCATACCCCCATTTTCCATTGACTCCGCACCGCAATGGGCAATGGATTAAGAAAGTTAAAGGTGATTTTTATTACTTCGGTTCTTGGAAAGACGACCGCAAAGGACAGCGAGCGGTCAAGGACTGGCTGGCGCGCAGAGACGGCATCCTTGCAGGTCTGGACAAGCTCCGCGTTGCCGTCGTCGCGTCCGACATGGCAGCCGGGCGACTCATGGGCCTCTACTTGGAGAATCGCCGCGCGGCAATGGTCGCTAAGGAGTTGTCGCCGACAACCTATGCCGGCTACCTCAGCGAACTGCAATCATTTGTCAACGCCATCGGTACGGATGCGAAGGTCGCAGCGCTTCGACCGGAGCATTTCGCGAAATACGCTCAAACTCTCACCACCGCCCGCAAGCTCGGACGGCATGCGCGGAAGCGCGTCATCGCCTACGTCAAGGCGATGCTTAACTGGGGCGCTGGCAACGGATACTATCCCTACCCGACTTACGGCAATGATTTCGTAGCGCCCGATACCCGGCCCGATGCAATCAGGCAAGCAAAGGCGCGCGAGGGCAAGAAAGATTTTTCGCGGCGCATCGTCAATGGTGAGGAAATCGAGAGGCTATTGGAACGCGCGAACCCGCAATTCAAAGCAATCATCCTTCTGGGGATCAACTGCGGCCTTGGTCCGGCGGACATCGGGCGGCTGCGCTGGCGTCATATCAACCTTGACACTGGCGAGTTGAATATGCCGCGCGGCAAGACGGGCACGGAGCGGCGCGGCTATCTCTGGAAAAAGACGCGAAAGGCCCTATCGCGCGTAGCCACGCTCAAGCATAACGACGCCGCAATCGGGCGAGAAGGCCCCGAGGCGCTTGTCTTTTGGAGCCGCAAAGGTATCCCGATGTATCGCGAACAAGAAATCGTGAGGGACGGTGTTTCGGTTGGCGTCAAGATTGACAACGCCATCTCGATCACGGTCGGGCGCTATGCTTCGGAGTTGAAGCTCGAAGGTGTCACTCACTACCGCCTGCGTCACACGTTCAAAACGCTTGGAAAGAAAGCCGGCGACCGTGACGCGCTCAACCTGATGATGGGTCACAGAGAAGGAACGACCGGCGAAGTATACGACCACGAAGAAATCGAGCTTGCTCGAATCAAGCGCGTGGCCATTGTCGTCTATAAGAAGCTGTGGCCCAAGCCCAAGCGCGTCAGCGGACTTGAGGAAGGAACGCAGCAGCCGAGGATGGGGCCTGCCGGCGGCGGGGCCGAGGTTGATCCACCCGCGTCTGTTCGGCGTCCGGCTTGACCGCCGCAAGGTCGGCCGGGTCGATGCGGTAATTCTTCCGCTTCGATCCCGCCCCGAACGGGGATGCCCGTAGACGACCAGTCTCGATCAGCCGCCGGATTGTCTTTTCATCAACTTGGGCGCGCTTAGCGGCCTGCGCCACTGTGAGCAGCAACTCCCCAGGCATCGAATGAAGGCCCGCCATCGGCGTGAGTTCATTTTCTTTGACAGCGGCGCTTGCTTGGTCCATCGGCAGCACAGGCCCATCAGCAACGCCAGGCTGGTCGGGCTTGATTGAGGGCCGCATAATGACTATTCGCGCCCCGACTAGGGCACCGAGGTCCGGGCGCTGCACGAACGCGAGAAGCGGTGTTGGGTCGATGTAAGTTTGCTCCGCTCGATGTGCCGCGTACCACGTCGTTTGGCGAAGCTCATCGCTGATGCAGCCGGCCCGCGCCGCCGACTCTATTGGTCCACGGCCAGGGCAAGGTCGCGCAGCTTCCTCATATTCGTCGGCCAGCCGGGTCCAATAATCCGCGACATCGCGATGTGTGGCGTCGTTCGTCGAGCCCATGATCTCTCCATCCTCGAACAAATCATTCTCTCTATTGATCGGCACGATCCGGCCGTCTCTGGCGGTAGTGAGAGAATTGCAAACGCTATCCACTGCCAGGGCCGCCAACGGCGTTCCCCAGCATCCAAGCTCGGGATTGTTGCGCACGCTGTCTCTGTGCATTCGTAAAGTAGTTTCGTGGTGGGCGAGCTTGCAGGAAGACTGCGCGCGCTCACGAACCGATCTGGCACGATCTAAGACCGATCAATAGCTGGTTCGGATCGAAAACGGATTTGTTACAATGGGTTTTACGACGTGGGGCGAATCTCCGACGCGTCGATAAATAAAGCCGGAGAATTGAACGGCCTGGGTCGGCTCCTATACGGCGCTCACTTAGGTGCGATGCACAGCCATTTAGTCGTCCACGAAATAATGGGCGCAGGCGTTCCCTCCCACTGGGCCTCGGAAGCCCGACCGATTGGGGAACAGCAGACGATTGACGCCACCCGCGTCCTGTCTGCCGTGCTGTAATTTCCTTTTCTTCCAGAGTTTCTTTGGGGGGTAAGGGGGGCTTTTCGGTCCTGAATCTCACCAACCGGCGCTATCAATATTTCTAAGTCAATTTGGCCTAACTTATTGGCCTAGTTAGGTCAGTATTTGCCAGAAGAACACAGGAAAAGTCGAGTGCTGGAATCGCTCGCGTCCTGACCCTACCTCATTCGTTTACCGAAGTCTGTCTGATGCTTCGCAAGGAAAATCTTACCTTTTGAGAGAGCCTTTGCGTCACTTTCCACACTCGTTCAATAGATGATGCTTTTTGTAAACAACATACAGGCCGAATGTTGCGAGAAATCAACACACGATGCAGTGAACGCGCGATGACTGCCTTATCGGGCTAATTAGGGGGCCTATATCCAGTCTGACGCTCTGCCTGGTGGAATGCGCGGCATGTGGAAGCGATGGAACCAGACAAATCGGAAGCGTCTGGTGGGCCATGCGACCTGCCAGACGCCCCCTTGTTCATCGTATTTTGCAATTACTTTGAAACTATGAAGCAAGCCCCCCCTTGCTCCTCCGACGCGCGAATGGCCGAAGCCCATGCCAGCCTTCTTCATCAAGAAACCGCCGCGGCACAGAGAACTTGAAGATCCGAGGACGGTCTGACGTGCAACCGCGGTAGAGTCGCAGTCCTTCGATCGGCCGTGGAGAGTAGAGATGATCGCTTGCGATTATGAACGGCGGCACCCCTGGGTTGTCAGGCCAAGCATCGCGTGGCAGGCAACGTAGTTGCTTTCTTTTCAGCAGGTTCCGCGCTTCATAGGGCCACTCCGCAAAGCAATAGTAGTAATCTCCATAAACAGTTGTCGGTACCGTGGCCAGCATGACCAGCTGCTGGATCAGATCGGGAATGCGGTCATAATGCCTGAACAGATCGCCGGTCTCGGCCCAACACTTGTCCATGAGTGCAATTTTTTGTGGCTCGATCGATCCATCGCGTGCTAGGGCGGCATCCAGACCGGCGTGGAGGTTCTCTTCGGCACGTCGTTTTGCGGCTAATTCACGCTCGACCGACCATCTCACGACACGGTTGCATGTCCGTGCGAACGTCTCAAATCCGTCTGGCAAAATGAAGTCTTCTCCGCCGTTCTCATCGGCACGGTAGATGAAGTATTCCACAGGTATTTGAACAAGTGGCGACGCCGTTGCATTGGTCATAAATTTTCTCCTTCTCGGTCAATCGCGCGATGTGCAAATCAAATTCGATTCATCGCGGGTTTCGACAAGTTTTAGATAGCTATCTTAGCGCCAGTCAC